>Ga0307375_10003593_pt1 | contig 15163 bp, 19 predicted proteins | sample TR1MG_FD_202531 | JGI IMG/M metagenome (GOLD analysis project Ga0307375, IMG submission 202531) | Soil microbial communities from Risofladan, Vaasa, Finland - TR-1 | ecosystem: Environmental > Terrestrial > Soil > Coastal area > Acid sulfate soil | place: Finland: Risofladan, Vaasa | collected...
CGCGCACGTCATACAAGGCGGCGGAGATCGTCGTGGGGGCGAAGTTCGTGAACATCTACAATCCGCGCGCGGCCGACGGATCGGAGAGCATCGACATGGCGCGGCTCAGCGACTTCGACCGCGTGCCGTTGGATCTGGGCGCGATGCACCACGACACCGCCACCTGGCATCACACCGGGCACTTCACGGGGTTCGCGGCGCCGCCACCGGGCGAGAGCGGGCCGCCGCCGGCGCGCTGATCCGCGCTACGCGGCCGGATCGCCGGCCGTGTCGGCCGTGTCGGCCGCGTCGCCGCGCTCGCTCGCGCGCTGCATCTCTTCGGCGCGGGCCGCGGAGACGGGCAGCTTCTTGATCACCGCGTCGCGGCAGGCGGCGAGCACGGCCTCGAGCGCTTCGATCCCGTCGTCGGTCGCCTCGTAGAAGAGGTCGTTCACCGCGGTCTCGGCGCGTTCCAGCTGCTGCACGAGCGCCTTGGCGTGCGCGCGGCTGGGCATCACGCCGCACACCTTGGGCGTGGCGCGATTGCCGCACGGCTTGCGCAGCACGATCACCGCGCCCCGTTTCCCGGGTTGCACGTAGTATGCGGACCCCGGGCCCTTCCCCGGGCGGGGTCGCTTGGTGCCGCGCTTCTTTGTCGACTTGGGGCGCTGTCTGGCCATTTCCGTGATTCACTTCTTCGCGGAGTCCATGAACAATACTGCAGCCGGTCACCTGATCCTAGTCTGGCAGGCACCGTCATGACAACCGCGACGAGTGCGTTAGGTTGCACCCATGCGGACACTTCGCACCGTCGCGTGCCTGATTCTGGCGTTGCCGGCGGCGGCGGCGGCGCAGCACGCCGCCGCTCCCGTGCCGACCACCGGCAGGTCGGCGGTGATCGCGCCGCCGCCCGTGCAGCGCGAATTCCGCGGCGTGTGGGTGGCCACGGTCGGGAATATCGACTGGCCGTCAGCGCCCGGGTTGCCCACCGCCACGCAGAAGGCTGAGCTGACGGCGATTCTTGACCGCGCGGCGTCGCTGCACCTGAACGCCGTGATCTTCCAGGTGCGTCCCGCGGCCGATGCCGTGTACGCCTCGACGCTCGAGCCCTGGTCGGCGTTCCTCACCGGACGCATGGGCCGCGCCCCGGACCCCGTGTGGGATCCGCTGGCGTTCGCGGTCCGCGAAGCGCACGCGCGCGGCCTCGAACTGCACGCCTGGTTCAACCCGTTCCGCGCCCGCTATCCCGGCGACACGGGGCCGGCGGCACGCAGCCACGTGAGCCGCCGCCAGCCGTCGCTGGTGCACCGCTACGGCCGCTACCAGTGGATGGACCCGGGCAGCGCGGCGACGCGCCAGCGCGCGATCCGCGTGATCCTGGACGTCGTCAAGCGGTACGACATCGACGGCGTCCACATTGACGACACGTTCTATCCGTACCCCGTGATCACGCGCGGCCAGCCGGTGCCGTTCCCCGACGCGGCCACGTACCGCGCCTACCGCAAGCGCGGCGGCAGGCTCGACCGCGACGACTGGCGCCGCCACAACGTGGATCTGTTCGTCCAGGAGCTGTACGCGGCGGTCAAGCGCACGAAGCGCTGGGTCAAGGTGGGGATCAGCCCGTTCGGCATCTGGCGGCCGGGCAGTCCGCCCAGCGTGCAGGGGTTCGACGCGTACGCCGAGCTCTTCGCCGACTCGCGTCAGTGGCTCCACCAGGGATGGGTGGACTACCTCGCGCCGCAGCTTTACTGGCCCATCGCGCGGCCGGGCCAGAGTTACGCCGACCTGCTCGGCTGGTGGGTGGGGCAGAACACCAAGGGCCGCAATCTGTGGGTGGGCAACTACGCGGCGCGCGTGGCCGGCACGGCGGGCGGATCGGAGATCTGGCCGGCCGTGGAGATCCTCGATCAGATCGCGCTCACGCGCGACGAGCCGGGAGCGAGCGGCGACATCTTCTTCAGCATGGCGACGCTGATGGCCGACCCCGACAGTCTTGACGAGCGCTTGTTGGCCGGTCCCTACGCCGCGCCGGCGCTGGTGCCCGCCTTCCCGTGGCTCGGCACCGGCAAGCCCGCGCCGCCCGTGGTGACGCTGTCGCGCGCCGCGCGCTCGGGCGCCACGGTGGTGCACGTAGCGCCGGGCGCCAAACGATCGCCCTGGCAGTGGGTGCTGCAGGTGCGCACCGGCGGGGCGTGGCACACGACCATTCTGCCGGGCACCACGCGCGCGCACACGCTGGGCGGCGCGCCCGGGAACGCGGACGCGGTGAGCGTGATTGCCGTGGATCGGGTTGGCAACGAGAGCACGCCGGTCGTGGTGCTGCCGCGGACCGACCGTTGAACGGCCCACCAACACCTCAACCAGGGAGACATCCGGCATGAGCACTATCGAGCGCCCCGCCGCTGACGAATTTGCGCCCTTCTACGCCGGGTACGTGACCGGCGTGCCCGATGGCGACATCACCGACGTGCTCGCCCAGCAGGGCCGCGAGTTGACGGCGTTACTCGAAGGGCTGACCGACGCGCAGGCGGAATTCCGCTACGCACCCGACAAGTGGAGCGTGAAGGAAGTGGTGGGCCATATCTCCGACGCCGAGCGCATCTTCGCGTATCGCGCGCTGCGCATCTCGCGGGGGGACGCCACGCCGCTCATGGGATTCGATCAGGATGCCTACGTGGCGCGGGCGCACTTCGGCCGGCGCGCCCTGGGCGACCTGCTGGCCGAGTTCACCGCCGTGCGGGCGGCCACGACAGCGCTGTTTCTCGGCATGACCGACGACGAGTCGCGCCGCGCCGGATCGGCCAACGGGGTGCCGGTCTCGGCCCGCGCGCTGGCGTACATCGCGGCCGGCCACGCGCGCCACCACACGCGCATCCTCCGCGAGCGCTACCTCACGTGATGCCAAGGGGATAGTCGTGAGGACGGGTCGCCGGGGGCGCGGGGTGAACGAAAGTTCACCAATCCCGTACTTGCTCCTGTTCCATGGACCGGCGTAGAGTAGGAATACCACGGGGCCGCGCCACGGCGCGACGCGCGGGAGGTTCCTGCCATGATGCGATTATTGTTGTCCACGTATGCCGAGCGTCCGCGCATCGGCTCCAGTGCGATGGTGAGCGCCGTGATCCACGGCGCGATCATCGCGGCGACGGTGGTGGGCACACTGAGCGCGCCTGAGCGCTTGAAGGAAAAGCTCGAGGCAAGCGTCCAGTACCTGCCGCCGCCCAACCGCGTGTTGGCGTCGTCGGGTCCGTCGGAAACGCTCCACTTCTTCGCGTTGCCATCCGCCGCCACCACCGGATTGGCGCGACAGGTGGCCACGCGCATCGGGCAAGGATCGGGGCAGGCGGCGGTTCGCGGGGGTGACGCCAGCCAGCCGGTGATCGTGCCGGTCAAGGATCCACCACTGGCCGGAGACTCCGTGGTCTCGGCGCTCGACGTGGACTCGACCGTTCTCCGCTACCCGGAGAGCGCGTCCCCCGGGTATCCGCCGAATCTTCTGGCCAAGAATGTGGAAGGCAAGGTGGTGACGACGTACGTGGTGGACACCACCGGCTACGCCGATACGACGTCGCTGGTGGTGCTGAGCGCCACGGACACGGAATTCGCGCGATCCGTGCGCGAGGCATTACCGTACATGCGGTTCCGGCCCGCCGTGCTCCGCAACCGCAAGGTGCGGCAGTTGGTGAGTCAGACGTTCATGTTCCGGATCACGCGTCCACCACCGGACACCACGGTGATCAAGAAATCGGGCAACGAGTGAACAGCAACCCACCCACGGAATCCTCCACCCGCCTGCGCCACACGGTGCGGTTGGCCGGCGTGGTCATCGGGTATTCGGAACTCGAAGAGGCCTGGCCCGACGATGGCCGCGCGCGCGGCGTGTTCCGGCCCGGCGTCGGCTACGAACTGGTGGAGCCGGTGTTCCGGCTGTTCACCGAAGCGGTGCCGGCGGAAGATGGTCCGGTGTCGGACGTCGCCAAGCTCGAACGCTATCACCAGTCGCGCGATGCGCTGGGGCTCCGGCTGGAGGACGCCGACGGCACGGTGGTGCGCACGGCGGGCATCCACGTGGCCGACTACGCCGAGGCGCATGGGCCGGGGGGGCGCCACCTGGACGTGCTGATCCAGGATGAGACTTACTGGGCCTGGCGCGCGGCGCGCGAGGGCGCGTAGCCGGGGAGCGCGACACGCGCGGCAGCGGTTGACGTGGGCGCCGCGATGTCCGCGTCGTCGTCGTTGCCGAACCGCACGCCGTGGCGCGCGCACAGCCGCCGCATGGCCGCCTTGAGTCCGTCGCGGTAGCGCCGACCGACGGTATGACTGCGGGCGAATGTGGCGCGGTAGCGTCTGGCCAGCGCCGGAAACTCCTGCTCGATGAACGGCAGATAGCGCTGTCGCGCCGTGGCGCGGAGGTTGAGCGAGCCGGCCACGATCGCGTCGGCGCCGGCGCGCGCCACCCGTTCCACGAGCTGATCGAGCTGGTCCGGGGCGTCGGTGATGCCGGGGAGCACGGGCATGGCGTTCACGCGCACGCTGATGCCGGCGGCGTGGAGCCGCGCCACCGCGCGCAGGCGCGCCTCGGGCGTGGGCGCCCGCGGTTCGAGGCGGCGCGCCAGTTCGCGGTCCACGGTGATGAGTGACACATGCACCTCGACGCGCGCATGGCGATTGAGCCGCGTGAGCAGGTCGATATCGCGCGTGACGAGCGGACTCTTGGTGATGATCACGACGTGCAGGCCGGGGTGGCGCGTGAGCACCTCCAGGATGCCGCGGGTGATCCGGAACCGGCGCTCGGCGGGCTGGTAGGGATCGGTGGCCGTGCCGATCACGATGCGGTGCCCGCGCACCAGATCGCGAAGCCGCTCCGGCCCTTGCCAGAGTGTCCGGGCGAGCACGTCGGGGGCGTTGCGCTTGACGACGATGGCGCGCTCGAACGCCAGCCATGGCGGGAGATCGCGCGCGACGCGCTGCAGGTCGGCGTGCGCGGGGTCGGCGGCGAGCGCGCGCTCGAGCGCGTACCGGTGCGCGTAGCGCGCGTAGCAGTACGCGCACCCGAACGCGCAGCCGACGTACGGATTGATGGACCAGAACCCCTCGAAGCCGGTGGTGGCCGGATCGTTGAGCACGGCCCGCGCGCGGGTGGCGAAGTAGCGGATGTCGCTCTGCTCGCCGATCGCCGGGAGCACGCGTTCGCGCGTGAGGGCGTCGGGAAAGAGCGAAAGCTGGCGGGACCTGGGCAAAGGGTGCACGGCCATATATACCGAAGAAAACCCGAAACTACAAGATGGGGTTCTCGGCGAATCGCCCCTGAGCGCGTATGTTTGTGGGCGTGAAGCGCTTACTCGGTTTCAGCCGCGATGCCACGACCGTCTGGCGGAGTTCCCTGTTCGCCGTGCGGTTGGTGGCGCTGGTGATGGCGAGCGTCGCCTTCTCGGGCGTGCTCTACATGACGGAACCGGCCGGACCCGGCCTGCAGGCGTCGTCGGCGTCATATCTCGGCGCCGCCGACGCGCTGGTGCAGGGGCGAGGACTCCGGGCGCCCACGGCGCGGTGGTTCTCGCCGGACAGCGAGAGCACGCTCACCCGCTATCCGCCCGGGTATTCCGTGGCGCTGGCGCTGCCGGTGGCCATGGGGTTGCCGCCGGTGCAGGCGGCGCGGCTGGTGGAAGCGCTCGCGGCATTCGTGGCCATGGCCGTGTTGCTGGCGATCGTGGGTGATGCGGCGGGCGCCGGGGCCGCGGTGCTGATGGGGCTGGCGTTGCTGGTCACGCCGGCGTTGGTGGACGTGCACCTGTCGGTGTTGAGTGAACCGTTGTTCCTGGCGTGCCTGGCGCTGACACTGGCCACCATGGTGGCGATGCCCGACTTGCCGATCGCGGCCGGCGTATGCGCGGCGGCCGCGCTGATGGTTCGGTTCACCGGCATCGGTGCGGTGATGGCTGTGGTCGTGTGGACGCTGCTCCGCCGCGCCGCGTGGCACACGCGGCTCGTGCGGGCAACGCTGGGGGTGGCGCCGGCGCTCGCGCTGGCTGTGGGCGCGATGACGGTGACGCGCGGGTTGGCCTCCGCCGTGGCGCGCCGGCTGGGCGTGCACGGCGGGTTGGGCAACGCGCTTGCTGGCGCCGGCCGAACGGTGACGCTGTGGCTCGCGCCCACGGCGCACCCCGTGGACTGGATGTGGTGGATCGCGCTGCCGGCGGCCGTCGGGGTGATCGCCATGCTCGTGGTGGGCACGCGCCGCGTGCACCGGTTGTGGCGCCTGTTGCCCGAAGGGCTGTCGCTGCAGAGTTCCACGACGGTGCCCCAGCTGCTGGCGGCGCGCGTGCTCGGTGCCGTGGCGGTGCTGGGCGGGTCGTACGCCGCCGTCCTGCTGGCGGCGCGGCTGTTCGTCGACGGCTCGGTGATGTACGACTACCGGCTGTTGTCGCCGCTCATCATGCTCACATCGGTGGCGTTCGCCGTGGCGGCTGCGACCTGGTGGCGCTCGGCCACGCGCGGGCCGCGCGTGGCGCTGGCCGTCGTGTTGCTGGTGTGGGGGGTGGCGGCGGGGCGGGTGTCATGGCGCCACGTGCACGACGGGCTGGAATTCGGCACCGACCTGGGGCACGAGGTGTGGCGGCGGTCGGCGATGCTCGACTGGGCGCGCGCCGACGGCGCCCGGTACAGCCTGTATTCGAATTGGCCGTCGCTGGCCTACTTCTACCTGGATCGTCCGGCGCGCGGATTGCCGGAGTCGAGTGACGCGGCCACGCTCCGCGCGTTCGCCGACACGCTCGCGGCGCGGGGCGGGGTGATCCTCGCCTTCACGGCCGCCAACCCGCGCTACGCGCCGTCCGATTCCTTACTGCACGTGCTGGGGTTGCGCGTGCTGGCCGCCTATCCCGACGGGCGCGTGCTGGCCCCGGCCCTCCGGTGACGGTCAGCGCCAGCTGACGCCCACGCGCACGCCGCTCCGCGCGTCGGGATGGATGAAGAATCCGGCGTAGTGTCCGTCGCGTTCGATGCGCACGAGGTGCAACAATGCGACGCCCCCGTAGATCAGTGTCACCTGCGTGGACGTGAGCCCGGACGTGCGCACCATGTATTCCACGTCGCTCACGCGTCCGATGCGGCCGAGCGTGAGGTAGAACGCCGTGGTGGCGAGGCCGCCGGCGAGCACGCCGCGTTCGAATTCACCGCCGTGGTGGGGGCCGTCGAGAATTCCCTCGTCGATCAGCGCCTGGACGTCGAGGCCGGCGCTGGAGAACACGAACTGCTCGTGCGGATGCAGGGTGGGGTCGATGCCGGAGAACACCGTGGGCCGTCCGCGGTCGAGGCCGAAGCTGGGGTGGGCGCCCTGCAGCAGCGCGGCCGCGACGTGTCCCGCCTCGTGGGCGAGGATGCTGGTGGCGAAGCCGGCGGCGAACCGCTTCCACGATCCATGGCGCCACCCGGCGCCGGTCGCCGCGGGCGGCGCGTGCGCCGCCGGGGTCTGCGCGTGGCCGGCCGTGGGAAGGGCGACGCCCAGCAGGGCGACGACGACCGCGATGCCGGCCATTTCGCGGATGGCTCCCGGTGCGTAGAATGCGGGGCATCCGGCGCGGCGCGGCCGGCGGCCCGTACGGAGGGACGAGGACATGCCCGCTAAGCTATCCGATCTCGACATCCAGCGCGCGCTCGGCACGCTGGCCGGCTGGGCCCGGCGCGGCGACGCGCTGGTGAAGACGTTCGCCTTTCCGCGATTCGCCGATGGCATTGCGTTCGTGTCCGCGGTGGCCGCGATCGCCGACGGCATGGACCACCATCCGGACATCGACGTGCGCTACACCAAGGTGACGTTCACGCTGTCCACGCACTCGGCGGGCGGGATCACGGCGCTCGACCTCGAGCTGGCGCGGAAGATCGAAAGCGCGGCGGCCACGTGACGGCCGCCGCTAGTTCCGGCGGTTGCCCCCGCTCACCAGGCTGAGGATGAACAGGAACAGGTTGAGCAGGTCGAGGTAGATGGTGACGGCCGCGACCACGTAGTCCTGCTCGCCGAACTGGCCGGAGCGCGTGATGCGCCAGGTGTCGAACACCAGCAGGCCCGAGAAGATGAACACGCCGATGGCCGAGACCCACAGCGAACCGCCGATGCTGGGGACGAAGAAGCCCACGACCATGGTGGCGACCAGCACCCACAGGCCGGTCACGAAGAACCCGCCCCACGCGCTGAAGTCGCGCCGGCTGAATGCGGCGTAGAGCGTCAGCACGCCGAACGTCGAGAACGTGAGCAGGCCCGCCTCGGCCAGCACGCCCGGCTGCATGCGAAGGTAGTACAGCATCATCGGGGCGAGCCAGACGCCGACGATGAACGTGAAGAGCAGCGTGAGGATGACGTTGCGCGGATAGCTGCGCGGCTGCGATTGCGCCATCATGAGCGGCGCGAACCAGCAGATGGCCGTGATGAACGGATGGGCCGCGACGGCGTTCATGAGCGACGCCTGCGTGAACGTGAACGCGGCGCCGATGAGCGACACGACGACACCCACGAGCACGAGGCCGTAGGTGCGGCGAACGAGCGCGGCGCGCTCGACGCCGGATATGACGCGGGGGGCCGTGCCGACTGCGTATCGAGAAAAGCCCATGGTGTGCGACTGCTCCTGAGAGAGAAAAAAACCTGCCTCCAATTGTACCCGGCCAAGGGGGCCGAGTGCCAGTGGAGGCAGGGGGGGGCGCCGGAAGGCGAAGCGCGATCAGTGCTTACGCAGTTCCACGTTGCCGTTCACGGTGCGCAGGACGAGGCGCGGGCCGCCGGCGCCGAGCCTGGCGCGCAGGTGGCGCGGGTCGATCCGCCCGTTGAGGGTGACCGGGAAGTCGGTGGTGAAGCGGCCGTTCACCGTGCTCAATTCCACGTCGGCGTTCACGCTGTCGCCGAGTTCGACGATCACCGAGCCGTTGACGCTGGAGAAGCGCATGTCCTGGGCGGGCACGTAGTGGAGCATGGAGGCGTGCACCGACCCGTTGACGCTGCTGGCCGATACGGGCCCGCCGTCGGTCTCGACATTGACGGCGCCGTTGACCGTGTGGGCGCGCACCTCGGAGGTGACGCCGGTGACCGACACGTCGGAGTTGACGGTGTTGGCGTTCACCCGCACGCCGGCGGGCACGGTGACCTGGAAGTCCACGCGGATGTCATGGTCGCGGTTGCGCGAGTCGCCGCGCGATTCGTAGCCGTCGGGGCTGCACTGGGCGTCGGGTCCCCACAGGGCGCAGACGAGCACGTCCTGATTGTCCGCACCGTAGCGCTGGACGTCGTAGCGCACGAAGTCGGCGTCGCCGCGGCGCACCCGTTTTGTGGCGGTGACGACGACGCTGTCGCCGGTGCCGCGCTCCACGGTGACGCGGCCGTTCAGGTTGCGCACCGTGATCCAGCGGCCGTCGGGGACCTTCCAGGCCCACCGCGCCGGGTTCTGGTCGGCGGTGGTCTGGGCATGGGCCGGGGCGCCGGAGAGTCCGGCGGCCAGCGCGGCGATGACTACCAGCAATCTGCGCATGTCACGAATCCTACGTGTGGGGACGCGATCTGTCACTTGAGGGCGTGGAGCCGTACGTCGCCGCTCACGGTGGACACGGTGAACGACCGGCCGCCCTGGCCGATGCGGGCGTTGATGCTGCGGCGCCCCATGCGGCCGCTGAGGGTGAGCGGGAAATCGGTGTCGAGATCGCCGCTCACGGTGGACATCGAGAAGTCGGCGTTGAGGCCGGTGGGCACGGCCACGGTGACGTCGCCGCTCACCGACTTGAACGTCAGGTCGCCGGTGCCCGACAGGGCGGTGATGCCGACGTCCACGTCGCCACTCACCGACGTGGCGCGCACCGACGTGGCGCTGAGGTTGCGCAGGGTGACGTCGCCGCTCACGGTGGAGGCCCGCACGTCACCGTGGGCGCCGTCCACGTGGATGTCGCCGCTCACCGAGCCGGCCTCGATCTGCATGGACGCCGGAAGCGTGACGGTCACGTCCATGCTGGCGTCGTTGCCCCACCGGCGGTTGTGCGCATGCATGTGGGCGCCGTCCTCGTCGCACGATTCGTCGGTGTCGCGGTACAGCACGCAGATCACGACGTGCTGGGCGTACTCGCGGACCACGGTGTAGACGTCGTTGTCGGATCGCGCCTCGCCGTGACGTCTGGCGGTGACCTCGACCGTGGAGCCGGCGCCGGGCCGTACGGTGACGTCGCCGGTAATGTCGTGCACCGAGACGAGCGTGCCCGCGGCCTCGGCCTTGGACCACTGGAAATCGTTCTGCTGGGCGCCCGCCGAGGCGGCCGTGAGGGCGACGAGGGACAGACCGAGAAGCATGCGCATGGGAAGAACCGGTGAGGGGAGCGGGGAGTCGGAGAAGAACGCACTCACTTGGAGCCGCGGCGCCGGATGACGATGTCGCCGCTGAACGTCTCGGCGGAGATGCGCGCGGCGCCGCCGCCGATGTTGAACGTGAACCGCTTGCTGGTGCCGACGCCGATGCCGTGTTCGCCGGGCTCGAGCGTGATCGGGAACGCGCTGTCGATGGATCCGTTCCAGGTGGACACGGTGAGCTGGGCGCTGGCGTTTGCCGGGATGTCGAGCACGACATCGCCGGCATGACTGCCCAGCTCGTAGCGGCCGTTGGGGTCGATGGCGCCGTCGAACGACACGTCGCTGCTCGTGCTGTGGGCAGTCACGCGCTGCGAGGTGACGTTGCGCAGTTTGATGTCGCCGCTCACCGTCTCCGCGCCCACGTCGCCGACGACGGCGGTGAGCGTGACGTCGCCGCTCACGGTGCGGGCGTTCACGTCGCCCTTGAGCGTGGACGCCGTGATGTCGCCCGACAGCGTGCCGAAGTCGAGGTGACCCGACGCGTCGTCCACGAGGATGTCGCCGCTCTGGGTGTGCGCCGAGACGTCGCCGCCGGTGCCGCGCACGGTAACGTCGCCGTTCTGCGACTGCGCCGAGACGCGGGCGCCGCGCGGCACGGTGATCTCCAGCCTGGTGTCGCCGCCCGCGTCGGAGGCGTCCACGGCCACGCGGTCGCCCGAGGCGTCCAGGCGCACGCGGCCGCGTTCGGTGGTGGCGTGGATGATGACGTCGTTGCCGCTGCCCGTATGGACGATGACGTCGCCCTGGCGGGCGGTGAGCGACACGAGGCCCCCGCGATTCAGCGTCACCGTGGTATCGAGGCGGCTGCTCCGCTCGCGGTCGTACCGGCGGCCGTCGTCGCGGCGCTGCTGCGCCGACGCCGACGCCGGCACGGCCACGCCGGCCAGGAGAACCGCACACAACAAGGAAGAGCGCATCATAGGAATTCCTAGGTGCTCGACGGCAACGCGGCCGCGATTCGGAGGAGTTGGACTTTGGTATCGAGCGACTGGCTGAGGGACTGCATGAGGAACCGGCTGGCCGGATCCTTGGCCAACGCCACCTTGCACTGCGCGATGGCCGAGTCGATGACGCCCAGGTTCTTCTCGATCACGGCCACGGTGGTGGAGTCGAGATGGCTGCGGCGCGAATTGACGATCATGCGCAGGCCCGCGATCTCCGCGTCGTACGACTTCTCGACCGCGGCCGGCGTGGCATCGGCGGCGCGGTTGGCGGCGAGCATGGCGGCGGTGGGCGCCGGGGCGCGCACGGGCGCCGTCGCGGCGGCCGTCGGGAGCGCGGTGTCGGCGGTGGGTGACGGGAGCGCCGCCGTCCGCTGCGCGGGGGCGGCCGCGGCTGCGGGTCCAGCCACGCCGCGCTTCGCCATCTCGTAGCCGAGGGCCGCGGCGAACACGACCGCGGCGGCGACGGCCAGCGAGAGGACGCGCGGTGATTTCCAGAATGGCCGGCGTTCGGCGAGCGCCACGACCTGCGTGTCGATGCGCGCCGCGATGCCGCTCCACAGGTCGCGCGGCGGCGTGAGCGCGGGCAGATGCGACGCGTCGGCGCTCAGGCGCCGCAGATCGGCGAGCAGCGGTCCGCACGCGGCGCAGGCGCGCGCATGCGCCTCGAGGGCGGCGCCCGTGGCGCCGTCCACATCGCCTTCCAGGAAATCCATCAGCCGGTCGCCGAAGATCTCGCAGGTCATGGTGGGAGTCGTGCCGCTCATCGATTCAACGCCTCGCGCAGAAGGAGCCGCGCCCGGTGCAACTGCGCCTTGGTGGCTCCGGTGGTCACGCCGAGCATCTCGGCGATCTCTTCGTGCTTGTACCCTTCAACGTCGTGCAACGTGAACACCCGCCGTGCGCCCGGGGGAAGCCGCGTCATCGCCTGTTCGAGATCGAGCAGGTCGCCCGGCTGGAGCGTGGAGCCCACGACGCCGGTGTGGGCGTCCATGCCCAGTTCGGCGTCCTCCTCCTCGAACCGCGCGTGGCGCCGCGAGGCGGTCTTCCGCTCGTTGAGCACCACGTTGACGGCCAGCCGGTGCAGCCAGGTGGCGAAGGAACTGTCCCCTCGAAACAGATGAAGCTTTTCCCAGGCGCGGACGAAGACGTCCTGCGTGAGCTCCTCGGCGCGGGCGCGGTCGGCGACCATGCGCGCGCAGAGGGAAAACACCCGGTCGGCATGTTTCCGGTACAGCCGCTCGAACGCCGTCCGATCCCCGGACGCGGCCTTCGCCACGTCGGTGTCGGACGGAATGGAATTCGGCGATTCGAGTATGGCCACAGCGGTCATGCGTCGTCGGTCTCCGTCCGTACACCGGATCAGATACCTGACGAGCGGAAAAGGTTGGAACGCCGGACCGGGGGGTGGATTCGGGCGCTCCGGGGCGCTCCCGGGCCTACGCCGGGGGTTCGGGCCGGGTTTCGGGACCCGCATCGTCCAGTCCGGCGACGAGGGGGAGGAGATCCGCCACCCGCTCAAGGTAGAATCGCGGGGTGGATGGAGCGAGGTGCTGGCGCGAGAACGGCCCCCACAGGGCGGCGACGGTCGCCACCCCGGCGGCGTTGCCGGCGTGCATGTCGTGCAGCGAATCACCGATGAACAGGGCCCGGGCCGGGTCGCCCCCCAGGCGGGTCAGGGCCTCGTGCACCGGCTGGGGGTCGGGCTTGTGCCGTTCGGTGGAATCCACGCCGACGATCGTGTCGATGAATTCAAGCAGCCCGGTGTGGGCCAGCCCGCGCTCCGACAGCTCCACCGACTTGCTGGTGACGATGCCGATGGGCAGGCCGCGGGCGCGGAGCGCGGCCAGCGTTTCGCGGGTGCCGTCGTAGGCGCGCACCAGGCGATCGTGGTTGGCGAGTTGGTAGTCGCGGTAGGCGGCGATCAAGCGGGCCACCTCGGCGGCCGGATCGGCCGGGTCGGCGTAGCGGCCGAACATGGCGCTCAGCGGGGTGCCGATCCACTGCAGCCACTCGGCGTCGCTGGGGGCCGGCAGGCCGCGCGACTCGAAGGCGTGGGACTTGGAGCGCTGGATCAGTTCGATCGAGTCGATGAGCGTGCCATCGAGGTCGAACAGGATGGTGAGGCGGGTCATGGCTACCCAAAAAGATAACGGCCGGCCCGGGTTGCCCCGAGCCGGCCGTCATCGTGGCGCGCGAAGGCGCCGCTTGGCTTTAGTGGCCGAGCTTGACGACGTTCTCCGCCGCCGGACCCTTCTGGCCCTGGACGATGTCGAACTCGACGCGCTCACCCTCGGCCAGCGACTTGAAGCCGCTGCCCTGGATGGCGGAGTGGTGAACGAAGCAATCCTTCTGTCCGTCCTCGGGCGTGATGAAGCCGAAGCCCTTCGCATCGTTGAACCACTTCACTGTGCCGGTCGTACGCATTGCGGTACTCCTGTGTGTTGTTGTGGTCGGAGTCCGGTGATGCCGTACATACCGACTACAATGTTCGTGACCGAAGCCCTCACGATGGGCGTTGCTCCCACGGCGCCGGTCACTTGCCGGACGTCATGCGCGACATCGATCTGCAAACAGGAACCCAGCGAAAGCCAAGCTCCATTTGAGTCGTGGAACGTGTCCACGCACGAGGCGCGGAAGTCGCTAGCGGGAAACGTAAGGTGGCATTAAGAAAGGCGCAACAGGCAGTCTCGCGGGAAGCCATGGGGGCGTTGCGGGGTCAGCCGGCGGGGGGCCGGGCCGGCGGGCCGGGGGCGATCCGGGGGGTCTCGGCGAGCAATTTTGTCGTGAATCGCTGACCCTCGGAGATCCGCTCGGTTTCCACGGCTATGGAGTCTATGGCCTGCTCGATCCGGTTCAACCGTTCCTCGATCCGGGCCAGTTCGGCGGGGGGCACGGCGTCTGTGGGGCGCCGGTTCACGAGGATCCTGGCCAGAGCGATCACGGTGCCGGCGACAATCGCGAGGCCAGCGAGCACGAATGGAAGATCCGGATCCATGACGATGGTGTTGAGGGGTTGGAAAGGCGGGGAGCGTCGGCCACTGTTCAAGATACGGGGAAAGCCGGACAGCGGTGTCAAGTCATGGACGATGGTGGCGGGCACCGCCCGTGATCAATACTGTAAGGGATTGGCCCTCGACGCGGGGGCTGGGGCGAGTACGCGGCGACGCCGCGCTGGCCGGCGATCCGGAGGTTGCCAATGGTGGATCACAATTCGCTGGACCTGACAGGCGACGGCGAGAGTTTCGCGTCGAGCCCGGCCACCGCGCAGAAAGGATTCGCCGTCTCGGCGTCGCGCACGATCGGTGTCGAAGTCGAGCGGGTGTACGCGGCGTGGACCGAGGACGGCCAGCGTGGGCAATGGTTGCGCGACGACGAGTTCGTGGTGACCGACGCGACGCCGGGCGTTTCGCTTCACGGCGACTGGGGGGGCACGCACCTGCGGGTCTTCTTCATGCCGCGCGGTGCGTTGCGGGCCTGCGTGACGGTGGATCACGAGCAGTTGCCCACGGCGCGGCGCGCCGAGCAGATGAAGAAGTTCTGGCAGGCGCGCCTGGGACGTCTGGCCGCGATGCTGGAGCGCACGCACCGGTGATGCGGCCGGCCGCGCAGGCCGGCGCGTGATCGATGTGCCGCTCGACGAGGACCTGGGGCCCGCGCGCGCGCTGGTGCTCCGGTACGGCTGGAACGCCACCGCGTATCAGATTCTGAACCCCGGCATCGCCTACTGGTATTCGTCCAGCGGCGACGCCGTCGTGGGCTACTCCCGGTACCGCGGCGTGTACGTGGTGGCGGGCGATCCGGTGTGCGCCGACCGCCGGTTGCCGGACGTGGTGGCGGAGTTCGAGCGCGAGGGACGGGCCCA
>Ga0307375_10003594_pt1 | contig 15163 bp, 10 predicted proteins | sample TR1MG_FD_202531 | JGI IMG/M metagenome (GOLD analysis project Ga0307375, IMG submission 202531) | Soil microbial communities from Risofladan, Vaasa, Finland - TR-1 | ecosystem: Environmental > Terrestrial > Soil > Coastal area > Acid sulfate soil | place: Finland: Risofladan, Vaasa | collected...
TGGGGCGACCTGGCCCCGCGGAGGCCCACGCCTCGATCAACGGCATGAACTGAGCAAGACGGCGCGCGCGCCCGAGCGCGGTCTCGGGCGGCGGTGCCCAGGCCCGCGGCGAGAATGCACTGGCAATCCCGGTCCGCCCGTCGCTGAGTGCAGCCGGGAGTTGCCGCATGGTCGCGTCGCCGGTGTGGCCTGCGCCGTCGGTCATGCCGGACCGCTCCACGGCTGGTCGTTGCGGACGGTGCGGTGCCCGCGCGCCCGCTCCAGGGTTTCGCGGAACGCCTTCTGCTCACGCCCGAGACCATGTACCAGCATGGTCTGCGCGGGCGCGAGATCGCCGATGATCTCGCTTAGGCCGTCCCGATCGGCATGCGCGCTGAGGCTGTACGTCTCGACTCGGGCGGCCACCGAGACCGTTGCCGGGCCAGCATCAGTGAGAAGCGACAGTGTTGCCGGGGCGGTCGGGTCGTCGCGGTTAGCAAGCCGCTGGAGCGCCCGGCCGGCGGACTCCTCGTCCTGGTAGCCGCACACAAACAGCGCCGAGTGCGGGTCGGGCAGGATCTCCTGCGCCCAGGGCACCGCGAAGCCCCCGCTGAGCATGCCAGATGTCGTGACCACGACACCGGAATGGAAGGAGCGCATGAGCCTCAGACGCTTCCGGTCGCTGACACGCTGAACCTTTCCGCCGAAGATGTCGAGGTTGGCTTCTCGTTCGTAGATGTCGCTAATTGGCCTGGCGAGGCCGTCAACCAGCACGGGAACGTCGGGCAGGTGCTCTCGCAGCATCAGCGCTACCTCCTGGGCCCGGCCGAGACCGAACGCGGGAACCAGGACCCGGCCGCCTCCCCCGACCACCTCGCCGATCGCACGGACGAAGTCCTGTACCTGGCTGGTGCGGTCGGGGTGGCGGCTATGGCAGTACGTTGATTCGATTACCAGCAGGTCAGCCTCACGGGCCAGCCTGGGCGGAAGCTGAGCCGCGCCGACGGACATCTGCGGAAGGTTGAAGATATCCCCGGTGATGACTACCCGCTGACCGCCTGCACGGATCACGACGCCGGCTGCCCCGAGGATGTGTCCGGCGTCGAAGAACTGAATCGTCAGCTCTCCGACGGTGCGTGCGCGGCCATAGGTCAGCGGGCGCAAGCTCTTCTCGGCCGCCTCCACCTCTGCCTCGCCATAGAGAGGAGCGAGCCAGCCGTACGCCGCCATCTCGTCTGCCTGCCGCGCCATCACCCGCCGCGCATCGTTCCACATAGTCGGCAGCAGAGCAGCTGTCGCCGGCGTACAGATGGTGACCGCCTGGCGCTGATCGTCGAGCAGCTTAGGTACGAATCCGGCGTGATCATTGTGGCCGTGTGTGACCACAATCGCGTCGACTCGGCCTTCGAGCGCCCTGGCGATGCGCGGAGGCGCTGCGGCACGCGGGCTGTCCGCGTTGGGCCTTACGCCAGCATCGACGAGAATCCTGGTGCCGCCCGCCTCGACAAGAACCGCCGACCCGCCGATCTCGCTGCCTCCGCCCAGCACCTCTACCCGCAGACCACGGTCTGCGCTGGCATGAGCCAGAGGACGGTAGCCAGCCACGTTTGAATCAGCCGCGTGATCCTTTGTGAACGGCTCGACCACGGGCCTGGCGGCGCGCCTGACGCTGCTCGTCGTCTCGGACTCGGTCTGGGCACCGGGATCAGCTCGGGAGTCGGCTGGCAGCACCTCATCGATATGCTCCGACAGGCTGCGGAGCTGGCTGATCTCGCGTTCGATGCGGCTACGAGCCTGATTGCGGGGCAGATCCGTGACGTCCGGTTCAAGTCCAGCGATTCGGCGCCGCAGCAGATTCTGCAGGTAGTGCGCCCGGCCAGGAAGATCACCAAGCCGCTCCTCAAGCCGATGACGCGCCTCGGCAGCCTTGTCCCGCTCCGCCTGCGCTCCGGCAAGAGCGTCCTGCAGCGCCCGCGTTTCTTTCTCGTGACCGCGGGTCGCTGCCTCTCGCTCGCGACGCAGGTCGCTGAGTTGCTTGCGCGCTTTCCTCAGGTCGGTCGCCAGCTGCTCCGCATTCTCCAGCCGCTGACGCTGCCGGCGTGACGGAACGGCGGCACGCGCCACATCGCGCTCGGCCGTCAGGCGCACCACATCGGCCTGCAACGCATCGGCCTCTGTCCGAGCCTTCATCAGCTCGGCACGGCTGTGTCCGAGTTCGGCAGCTGAGACCCTCAGCTGCCGTCGAAGCTCGATGACGTCCGGATGCTGACCAAGCCGGGGTTGATCCTCCTGATTTTTGACGAGGTCGTTTACTCGCTTCGTTCCGGCGCCCGGATCGAGCCCGGCGGCGACGACATGCTGCTGGCGCGGCTGCGCATCTTCGACATCAGGAACCTCGGGGAGCAGACGGAGAAGTCTTGCGCCTATAGCAGCCGTCGCATCAGCGGGGTCGAGCAACGAACTGGCAATCATCGCCCCCAGCCCACCGGGTCCGACGTGATCTGAGCCGCTTGACTCAGCGCTGCTGTTGCCGCTGGCGACACCTACCTGCAGAGCTACGACTAGCGCCTGGGCGTTCAAGATGGCCACGTCCTCGGGCGACAAAGCCGAGATTCCCAGGCGGGCCCGCACATGTTCGCGCAGGATGTGGTCACCGACCAGTTCAGAGGCCAGCCGATGACGGTATCTGCCAAGAAGCAGCCCGGACGGCCAGGAGGGCATCAGCCAGGGACGCGCACGCCCAGGTCGACGGCGCGGATGCATACTGCGCCACTCGTTCAAGATCACTGCGGCAGTCAGCAAGACTCTGTTAACAGGATCGCCGCCGTCGGCTCGGCGGCCAATCGATCGCCTTTGCACCTGCCCGCCGACGCCACGTTGGTTTTTCATACTCATACCTGACGAGACGCTGCTGGCCTGGACCGTGAAAGCAGCCGAATGAACCGATCAGCACCGGCAACGGCCCCAGAGACATGCCATCCCGCGCGGTGCGCCCCAGGTGGCGAGGCGGACATGCCGCCGACATTAAGCAGCATGCCACTTTCCGAGCCGCAGGGCCCGGCTCGTGAGCGTCGTAACCGATACATGACAGAGCCCTCACCCAGTGTCAACCCAACCGTAGCCAGACCATACCGCGCAGGTCTGCCATCCAGGCCCAACCGCCCTCTGCGCCAGATCGAAACCGATCCGCGTCCAGTGTCTCGGTGCCCTGCGCTTCGCCTGCCGCAACTCCTTCGACCCGGCCCCGCGATGGCCAGGCGCCGGGTCACTATCTGCGCTGTCTTGCCTCCGGGAGTCGCTCAGCCGAACTACAGTGCGGGCGATGATGTCACAGTGTGGTCGCTGGAGTTCGCGTTAGCTGGACGACCCAGGTGATTGCGGGCATCATCTAAGACATGGCCATGCACTTGGTTCGATGGTATGTTCGACCACGCTGGACGTATGTTCGAATAGGGTGGGTTCATGGGTGCTAGCGAGCGCGGCGCTCTCCTAGCGTTGCTGAGAACATCGGATCGGCCATGGTCGCAAGTCACTGACGAGGTCGAGACGGCCGGCTCGGCTCTGGCCGTCCTGCGGGCCGGACCGCTTGGGCAGGGGGATCTCCTGATCTCACCCGATGACCCGGACGCTCTCGCCGAGGAGTCCGAAGCGGAGATCGCGGGTTGGGAGTCGGAAGGGATGCGTTTCATCACGCTTCTCGACTCCGATTATCCTGCGCAGTTGCTAACCGTGCATCAACGGCCCCCGTTCTTGATGGTCAAGGGAACGCTTAGTAGAGGAGATATGCGTAGCGTTGCGGTTGTCGGTACCCGAAAGGCTAGTGAGTATGGGCTACAGGCTGCTAACCGTCTGGCCTGCGAGCTTGCTCGCAAAGGGATTCCAGTTGTCAGTGGTCTGGCTGCTGGCATAGACACTGCCGCTCTTACTGGCGCGCTGTCGGCACACGGACGCGCTGTCGCTGTGATAGGAACAGGACTGCGAAGGAATTATCCGAAAGAGAACGCTGGCCTCCAAAAGGAGATGACGAAAGTTGGCTTGGTGATCTCGCAGTTCCTTCCCGATACACCGCCGACTAAAAAAACATTCCCGATGCGCAATGCGGTTATGAGCGGCTACAGTTGCGCCACTGTCGTTGTTGAGGCTCCGTACGTCAGTGGCGCCCGGATGCAAGCAAGGCTGGCACTTGAGCACGGCCGCAGGGTGTTCCTCCTCGAATCTCTTATGCAGAACGAGTGGGCTCAGGATTACGCGAGCCGTCCTAATACGACGGTTGTGCGCTCCGTCGAGGACGTGAGCCAGCATCTAGATCCCACGCTTCTCGGCAAAAACGATCTCGTACGAGCGTAACTGCATATGGCAACTGTCGAGCAAGTAACAGCGCCATATGACAATGTGCTCGTGCCTATCGTGGGGCCTGGCGGGGACAGGTGCACGGTATGCAAGAGCGTCGTTAACCCCGGCTACACATGCTGCTATCAATGCCACAAGCAGCGAGGAAACCTCCCGTACACGGCAGATGTCATTGCCCCGATAGCCCTATCGGTTAAGGGTGGTCAATGGGCGCACGAACTATCAGCATACAAGAACTCCCTGAGTTCCGATGCAAGATGGACTATGACGGTGAAGATCGGAGCCGTCCTTTGGCGATGGCTGGAATTGCACGAAGGCCATGTGGCCGAGGCAGCAGGAGTCCGCCAATTTTCGATTGTGACTAGCGTGCCAAGCACACGCAATCGGGCAGACCACCCGCTATCGGGGATGCTAAAGAGCATCGTGGGTCCCACATCTAATCGATACTATGACCTTCTCGTCGCCAACGCCCAGTACCCGACCGGCTCGCGAGATGCGCGCTATGATCGCTTTATCGCTCAAAGACTACAGGGGCAAGCCGTCCTGCTGATAGACGATCAATGGACCTCTGGCGGACGTGCGCAGAGCGCTGCGGCTGCCCTCCGAATTGGCGGCTCAGGCCCTGTGGCCGTAGTCTCGCTTGGCCGCCATTTCGACCAAAATCCAGACATCGATATTTACCGTACGGCAGCGCAGAATTACCTTAAAACCGCTAACAAGCAAGGCTGGGACTGGAACCGTTGCTGTCTTCGCGCCTGACGCTAGGGTTTGACCTCGATGGGCAGGCTTGTGGGGCTGACCCACAACGCTCCCAGGCCGACGGGCCCGGTGATGCTCGGCGAGCCAGTGGCGGCCGCCCAGGTACCGGCTCTGCCGGGTCTGGGCGGCCATCGCGGTACAGACCCGGATGCTGGTCCGGGTGATCTCCCGCTTGGATGACAAGCCCAGCACGGTCATCGCCTGCTCGTCATGCTCCGAGGCGGAGTCGACCAGACCGCCCGCCTCCGGCATCCACAACTGGACCCCGTAATGCTCGAACAGCGGCGCCATCGCCGCGTACTGGCTGCCGTAGAACGCCCGCTCATACTCCCCCGCCACGATCGCGTCCCACCCCCGGTCCGGGTCCGCCAGCTCCGCGACCAGCGCGGCGGCTTCCGGGCCGAAGCCCCACGCCACCGTCCGGCTCTGGCCGGCGTCGAAGAACTCCGCCACGACTACCCCATGCCCGCGGACCAGCGCCCCGGCCTGCTCCCGCTGCCGCGCCCGCGACGTCACCGGATCCTGCCAGTCCTCCGTCGACACCCGCCCGTAAAACACGAACCGCAACCCGCCACGCCCCGGTCCCCTGCTCTCCGGGAGGCCTGACCGCGCCGCCCACGCCACCAGCCCGCCCCCAGCCGCGGCAGCTTCACGGTTCCCCTTCAGCGCTGCCGTCACGGCGGCCACCTCCCGCCATCAACCCCACAGCACCCACCTGCTCTCAGGCATCTCAGATACTCTGAATCTCCTCAGACCCACCCCCGCTCTGCCAGCCCACCGTCACCATCCGGGACACGAACCAGCACCCCAGCGGCCACCCAGCCAAGGCGACGTGCGCCCTGGAACGAGGCGACCACGCCCGGCCAGCTGCCGCGACCGGCGTTACTCTCAGCGACCAGCAGCCACGGCACCACAGCTCAAACCCACGCATATCGCCGACTCGGCGTGGTCGTGGACCGTATCATCTATCCGCGCCACCGCGCGAAGATCGTCCATTCGTGCGCTAAGTTGTCCGGAGTCGCCTGCCCACTTGGGGTTGGCGTGCAGGCTTGTTCCTAAATCGGAAGTGTCCGAGCATGATTGCAAGTAGTCGTTCGCGGATTGCTCGTCTAATCGCCGGAGCTATCGTGGGCGCCGTATGGGTTGGATTTGGCATGAAAAGGCGGCGGAGCCGGGTAGTTTTCACTGGCCAATCAGGATTAGCAAAAACTAGAGCTGAAGGCCGTTATGACATCCGACGGGGAGCTGAAGGGTATGCGCCGATTATTGGAGCGTTTGGCGTCTTAGCCGTACCGGCTATTGTGGTGTTGTTTACGGTCCCTCGGCCACGCGGGGCTGCTCCGCTGGTCTCCTTGGCCGCGGGCTTGCTGATCGTGGCGATGACCGCGAGTATCGCGAGCGCGATTGGAATGGCAGCGATCGGCGCGGAACAGGATGCTACCGCGAACCTGGTGCCGGCCGTAATGTTCCTGGCCGTGGCGGTCGCCGTGTCACTTGTGGCAGTGCTGGCGGCCTTTGAAGTGTTGGCTGCGATCTATCTGCGTGATTCGACGAAGCTGTTCGCCGTGATCACGGGAGTGGCGGGACTTGCGGGCACGTTCTTTACGGCGCTTAGTATCGCTGACAGTTGGCACACCGGACCCTCCGACGCAGAGGAGAAAGCCCGCTGGCAGAAAACGCAATGGATACAGACTCAGCAACAGGCGGACCAGCGGACCTTGAGGGTAACTGCGGTGAGCGCTGCCCCCGTCGGCACCGGCGTAGTCCTTCGGATCGCTGGCGTTCACGCTATGGTCACTCCAGCGCTGGCGACATGGCTGGTCGTTGTCAGTTTCTCGCTCGCAATGGCAGCGGTAGGGCGAGGCGCGTTCCGTACTCGCCATCCGGTGGATGGGCCTCAGAGGGGACTACGGCGTCGCGAGGCGTATGGCACAACACTGGCCATCAGTCTCTACGCTCTCGTCATGATGATCTTCCTCCCATAGGCTTGTCAGTCCCGGAGGTTCGTATCATGCATTTCATGACTACGTGCTGTGCCTTCTGTGGCAGAAAAGGCGGGCTGACTAATGAGGATGTCCTTCCGCGGTGGCTTCTCAAGGCCATCGAAGACGCCTCGGTCTCTGGCACGGTGCCTTACCGCCAGTCCAGGGATTGTGCCGTTGACTCACCGGAGGTTCACTCACGTCATGGCAGGTCCGGCCCGCAACCCAAAGGTGCTTCTCAACCGCTGCGGGGTCATGATGTAGATGAGATAGGTCCACCCACCAGGGCTCGTCAGCAACGGCGCCCGTGAGCGCAACTGGCAGCGCCGTTGTGGACACCCAGTCGAAGTCCCGGGTCTTTACGTTCCAGGTGAGTCTGCCATCGGTGACCGCGATAAGGATCTTGTTCACATCCTTGTTCTCGATCCACCAGCGGACCTCGCGCGTCACCCACTCAGAACGGGCTGACTCCGGCGACGCGAGAAGCACAAGCCAGCGCGACTTCCGGAGCGCCTCTTCGATCGGTTCCCACAAGCACGGGCGGGTCCCGAAACACGCGCAGGCCGCGCCGGTACCAGGGCGTTGCGAAGCGGTTCAGGTCCCGCTGCAAGAGGGCAGCAAGCCCGTCGTCGCTGCCACGACTGTAGGCCATGAAGGCGTCGTACGACGCTGCGGTCGACAGGCGCTCGCCGAGTCCCCACCGCTGACCTGATGCCCGGAGCGCGCGGCCAAGGGACGGGGCGCCAAGCAGAATCCGAGCGGCTGGGGCAACCTGCGGGACGTCCTGGCGCCTCATCTCCTCCAGTTCGGCCGCCCACTCCCGCCGGTAGCGGTCTCGCCCGGCGCGAGGGATGAACCGCAGCGCGGCCCAGATCATCAACAGTGCAGGCCGCGAAGCGCCTGCACGGTCGTGGCTCATGCTGGCGCCCACCGGGCCGCAGGCGCGGCTGCGCTGCGGCCGCCGGCGACAAGCGCTGTTGCATTCTGGCGATCTCGTATCGGGCTCGACGACAATAGCCGGGGCCTCGTGACGTGAGTTGTAGCACTTGTGACCGGCGTGCAGCAAAACGTGCCTGGAGGGAAAGGTTCTCGGTGTGATCATGGATGCAGTGGGAGTACGCGTCAGGGCATGACCGGGTCTGCCTGCAGGACCTCGGTAACGACAAGTTTGCTATCCCTGGAGGAGAGCGGTAATGCCAGCATCGGGCCAGCAGGCAGATGGCCTGCACTTCACCATCACGGGTCAGCAGGCTCGCGAACTGGCCGACCTAGCGGGAAATCTGGCCGCGGAGGCCGCGCGCTGCGCGGAGGGGAGCCACTGGGTGGCCGCGACCATGCTGATAAGCGGGAGCGCCGAAGCGGCACTCCTTGCGACCGCATGCGTGTTCGAGCCCGAACTACGCGACATGGGCCTGTGGACGCCGCCGAAGGACGACCCGACCAGATGGACCCTCGGGCAGCTAGCGGAGGTAGCCAGGAGGGCGGCCTGGCTGCCGTCCGCTCACCTGGGCGCCCGGGGCGAGATATTCGCACACCTCGACGGGCAGGCGGGCGACGCTCTGAGGTTCGCCGAACGACTCCGGAACATGATCGTCCACCCGGGCGCGTATATTCGTGAAACGCTCAGGCCAGACGTCAACAACGAGCAGCACATGCAGCTCACATACCAGCTGACCGACGGGATAGTCGCCGAGATCTTCGAGCACCTGGCCGCACAGATGAACACTCTCAGTATCGAGGCCAAGACGACCGAGCCAGGCGCTGGCCGATCAGCAGACGCGAACCAGGCGAGGAATGACGGCGAGCCGATTCACCCGCCGGAACAACGCTCGAATCCTGACTGACCAGATATTGGCGCGCAACGACTGCTCCGTTGCGGCGCAACAGTTAACGCCGAACGGCGGATCTCGCGCGTCGATGCCAGCAAGCGTTCGTGACAGAGCGTGATGGCCGTGGTCGTCTCACCAAGGCTGGGACGGACACCGAACGCCGACTATTTGCGGTTATCTGCGCTTGGGCGTCAGCAAGAGGGTCGAGCGCAGAGTATCTGTTATGAGAGACCGCTAGAGCGCGGCCCAGGTCGGCTTGGCCACATGGGCGGGAATCAGGCCCAGGATGGCCACGGGGCGGGAGCGCAATACGCTACGCCTGGATCCGCGCAGGAGAGCGCGGAGTGTTGCACAGGAGGGGAATGCTGGCTGGCGAGGTCCCGGGAAATCGGCTAGACCGGTATGTCCTGCCGGTTGATCAGCCTGTCCCGCTGGATGCCGATGGGTTCCTCGACGTCTCGGGGGCTGCGTGGTGGGGCTCGCGCGAGAACCGGCCTCAGCCGGTGGCTGACCTTGCTGGTTGTCCGTCAGGGTTTGTCTTGCTTGCCGCAGGGGGCGCGGGCAAGTCGTTCGTGATGAACCGGCTCAGCGGCTGTGAGCCCTCAGCGCTCACAGTTGATCTCCGCGCGCGAACCGGGCCGGAATTGCGTGCCGCGGTCTGTGATGCGATCACGTGCGGAGGGCCGGTCTACCTGGATGCCCTGGAGGATGTCGCGAACTATGATCCGGCTGCGTTCCGCGTGCTGGAGCAGGAGCTGACCGCTGCGGCGGCCCAGGGTATCTCGTGGCGGCTCGCATGCCGGCCAGCGGCATGGGATGCGAACCTGGCAGCCGCGCTGAAGGGGTCGTTTCCGGGTTTCCGGGAGCTTAAGCTCCTCCCCTTGACCCGGCCGGCGGCGGAGGCGTTCGTGGCTAGCGCCGGGATCAGCCCCGGCCCGTTCCTGGACGAGCTCATTAAGGCACGGCTGGGGCGGCTGGCTGCTTCGCCGCAACGGCTGCGCGCCGTTGCTGTTCAATGGGACAGCACCGGTGATCTGCCGGAAAGCCACGTCGAGGCCGTCAGTTCCGAGATAGACCGGCTGCTCACTGAGCTGGACCGTGAGCGTCCGCAGTCGTCCCTGTCAGCTGGAAGACGGCGGCGCCTGGCGGCCCGACTGGGGGCGATAGCCACTTTCAGCGGGACCGTCAGGTTCGCGCGGGCAGCAGGAGCAGTACCCGGCCTCCTCGGCGTCGCCGGCCTTCCCTCTGAACCCGAGCCGGAAGAGCCCGGCATGCCGGTCGCGCCTGCCCACTACGGTGAAGTCTTGGCCACGGATCTGTTCGCCCCCGCGCCGGACGCGTCCGTCGAGTTCCAGCACCAGCAGTACGCGGAGTTCCTGGCCGCCGAGTACCTCGTCGACCGCCGGGTCAGCCGTCCGCAAGTGCGCGCGCTGCTCGGAGTGCAGGCGGACGGGCTGGTTCCCGGCCCGGTGATCGCGGTCGCCGCGTGGCTGGCAGCGCTCAAGCCCGCCCTGGCCGAGGATCTGATCGTCCGCAACGCGCTGGCATTCGCCCAGGCTGGTATTGAGCTGCCGTCGCATGATCTGCGCGCTGCCGTTGTTGACGGGCTGCTCGCCGCTGCCGCCAGCGGCGAGATCGATCCCGTGCCGGGCCTGGACCTGGCGTCCCTGGCACATCCGGAGCTTGAGACACAGCTGGCCCGCCATCTCGCTGGTAGCCCTGCCCGCCCGGAGCCCGTGTGGTGGATCGCGATGCTGGCCGCCGCCGGAGCATGCCGCGGGCTCGCGCCCGCGCTGCTGCGGGAGGCCCTGTCGGCCCAGCGGCCGGACTGGGCCCGCCGGGCAGCCGTGAGAGCCTTCGAGTTCCTGGGTGATGACGAGGACCTTGGCGAGCTGCGCCCGCTGCTGGTCCTCGACCGCCACCAGGATCCTGACGATGAGCTGCTGTCGGCTGTCATCGGGACGCTGTACCCGGGGCGGCTGAGCATCGCTGACCTGCTCGCTGCCCTCCGCCCGCAACAGAACCTCAGCCTGCGCGGATATTACGACCTGCTGGGCCGGCTGAGCAGCAAGATTCCCCGCGAAGACCTTCCGCAGGCGTTGGAGTGGGCAGCAGCCCGTGTGCCCGACGCTGCTGGTGACGGGTACGGCAGCCTGCTTTCCGGCCTCATCGCGCGGGGATGGGCCGAGGCAGGCGCGCCTGACGTGCGCACCGCGCTATCGAGGCTGCTGGCCGCCCTCGCCGGTGATGCGGCGGGCGAGGCCTGGACCCGCAGGGCGACGCTGCCCTGGGCAGGGGCTGACTCGGACCGCCGCAGGGACCTGGCGGTGGCCACGGCGGCCGAGATTGGTACCGGGCGATGGCACGCACTGGTCGATTTCCGGCTAGCCGGGTCAGATGACGTGGGCTGGCTCATCTCCGGGCTGCCGGGACTGCCCACGTCAGCGCAGCAGGCCCTTGCCGCCTGCATCCCGGGCCTGGTCGTGCGCCCGACAGCTCACCAGGCAGACATGGTCCTCGGGCTGCCGGAAGGCCACCCGGCCTATGCACCCACCAGAGGGCTCCGCGGTCGCGTCAGCATCAGCTCGGCTGTGGCCGTGCAGTGGCGGGAGATACGCGAGCGCGACGCCAGAGACGCGGACCTGCGAACGGCCGGCCGCGCGGAGCGCACGGCGCAGCTCGCAGCGGCGCTTGATGATGCGCAGGCAGATCCCGCTGCGTGGTGGCATGTCGCTGCCTGGCTGTCCGCGACAGACCGCGGCCAGGCTGATGTCGATCTGTTCACCGGGGATCTGACTGCCCGGCCGGGCTGGGCTCTGCTCGGTGACCAGGAGCAGGCCCAGGTCCTTGATCTCGGCATCGAGTACCTGTCTGTGCACCAGCTCCGCCCGCAAGAGTGGGCGGGCCGCAAGCAAATCGGGGGCGGGGTAGCGCTGCCGGACTGGTCAGGGGTCTACCTGCTCACCACCGTTGGCCGCCGCGACCCAGGCCGGGTACAGGCACTGGAGCCAGCGGTGTGGCGGAAATGGGCTCCCGCCATCGTCGGCGCCTGGAGCTCAGCCCAGGACGATGATCAGCGGCTCCGCTGCGACCTGACTGACCTCGCTCCACCGGAGGGGAAGCAGGACATCCTCGGTGCCGCCCTTGATCACCTCGACGCTCTCCACGAGCACGGCGGGATCTTGCCGTACGGTCTCTACCAGCATCTATGCCCCGGCCTAGCGCCCGAGCTTGCCGGCCGCCTCACCGCCGGACGGTACAGCGGTCACCTCTCCCTGACGCTACTCAACCTGCTCATCGCGCATGCCCCGCAGGCTGCACTGTCAGTCTGCCGGCGGCTGCACGCAATCCAGGGACACGAGCTGGCGCCAGCCGCCCGGGTGGGTCTTGCCAAGCTCGACCCGTCCGCCATCGTGGACGAGCTAGACGCAGCCACAGCAGGCCCCGGTGAACTCGCCGAAGTCATGCCCCACCTCGCCGTCATGGCCCTGGACGACACCCGCCTGGCCGGGCTCGCGCGTATTCTCCTGCGATGCTTCCCCTACGCGCAGGACCAGCCGCCGCAATTTGGTCTGCATCCTCCCGATGGCCAGTACCAGGTCCGCCGCTTCCGGAACCTGGCACTGGAACGGCTCACCGAGCAGGGCCAGGCACCCGCCCTGGAAGAACTGGCCCGCCAGAGCGGGAGCGATGCCGACCGGGACAGCATCGGCTGGTACCTGCGCAGGGCACGTGAACGAGCCGCTGACCTCGGCCTTGCCCGGCCCGATCCCGCAGCTCTGCTACGGCTGCTCAGCCGGGGAGACGCACGCCTGATCCGCCGGGCCCGCGACCTGGTCGAGGTGATGATCACTCAGCTTGAGCAGCTCCAGCACGAGCTCACCCACCAGGGCGCCAGCCGCGAGATATGGGACCTCCACGGCGACAGCGCAACCCATAACAATGAGGACGAGATCACCGACTGGATACGCAGGAAACTTATGTCCCGGCTGACCATCGCGACCACCATCGACCGCGAGGTCCAGGTCGAACCCAGACGCCGCGGAATCGGAACTCGCATCGACCTGACCATCACCACGCCCGCAGCAACCCACCCGGCCACCGCCCCCCGCGTGATCGCCGAAGCCAAGCTAGTCACCAACGACACGCTGATGACAGCGATGCAGAACCAGCTGATTGGCCGCTACCTTATCCCCGAAGCACTCCAATACGGCATCTATCTGATCTACTGGATCCCCGCCACGCAGCGCCAGAGGCGAAAGAGAACCCACACCGACCCAGCCCAGCTGCTGCGCCAACTGGAACAGCAAGCCGCCAGCGCAGGGCCAGACCTCCATATCAGGCCATTCCTGCTCGACATCACCCACAAGTAGAAGACGCTGCCGCGAACCAGGAACCCGTAGGGACTCTCAATTAAAGAAACACCAGCTGGTTAGCGGCGCTGATCACGCAGGGTCACGAGATCGAGAGCGCGTTCTTGCACCCGATCGCCGAATACGAGCGCCTGGATCTGAGGCTTGTCGTAGCGTATCTCTGCGTGCAGATTCGCCGGTTATGCGCGGACAGGCATGTGGGCCGACGGCGGTACCGTTTCTTCGCCGCATACCATGCCTGCCAGGTCCCATTGGGGATCCTGTCCTTGCGATGTCCTGACAGTCATCGCGTACTGAATAAATTCGACACGAAATTCAGTTCCGGCTGCCGTCAGTCATCGGGCTCGAAGAGGGCATTCAGGTATTGAGAGACGCTTCCCCGCTCGATGCCGCGCAACGACGACGGTGCGCGCGCCGCCCAGATCCCAGGGCAGAAATGCTAGATCCATTCGAATCCTATGCGGCCGATGATCGCAGTTTTGTCCGACGGGCCTCTTTTCCGTAAAGGTAACTGGTCAGGTCCGGGAGGTTGCTCTGGCATGGTTATGCCGGGGAGGGCATCCATGGCCGGCCTTCGGCGAGCATGACAAGGGCGTCGAAGAACGTCACGTCGTGCTTGGCCGCGGTGGACAGGTAACTCCGGATGGCGCAGAACTGTTTCGCGCCGGTCAGGGTCCGCAGGCATCCCGACACTTTCTGCCGGAGCTTGACCATGCGGATATCGCGCTCAGATCCGTTGTTACCGGCGGGTACCCGGAAGTCCAGAGTGAATCTCAGGTAGTCGTCCTGGCGGTTGAGCAACCGCCTGGCCAGGGCGTTGTGCTTTTTCATCAGCTTCCCGGACCTGGCCGCCGTCTCCTTGATCCCGATCAGGGCGGCGGACCGGTAAGCGCGGGCCTGGATCGCCAGTGCGCCTGGCTCGACGGCGCCGGGACGCTGCCCGATAGCGTCAGCTACCAGGCGCTGCATGGCGGCGAGCGCCTCGGCGGCCTGGGTGGCCCAGCACCACTGCCCGGCGGGGGCCTGGTCGGCGACTGCCCGCAGTTCCCTTGCCGCGTGAGCGCAGCAAAGCTGATGGCCCGGGGCGGCGTAGGTGTCATACGGTGCCCGGGCGTCGTGGACGGCGATCCCGGCGAAGCCGGGCAGCACGCCCATCGCGTCCATCGCCTCCGTGCCCCTCCCGGGGTGGCACGACAGCAGGGTGTACTTGCCGGTGCGGGCGCAGTGCACCCAGCGGAGCTTGCCCTCGACCCGCAGCCCGGTCTCGTCGAACCCGGCCACGCCGGCACCGGTGATCCGGGCGCGGATGTCTTCCAGGAAGCCGTCCAGCCGCCCCGCGGCCTTCGCGGTGAGCGCGGCGACCGTGCCGGAGGACAGCGGGATGCCGAACAGTTCCGCCAGCGCCTGCGCGGTCCTCTTCTTCGACAGGAACTGCCCCGCGTACAGGTAAACGATGATCGCGGCGATCCGCGGCCCGTACTGAACCGGCGCGTCCACCCCGGCGGGGGCCGTTCCCTTCGTCCGGTGCCCGCACCCGCATTCGCGCTCGACCAGCTGATGCTCAGTTACCTCGACGGCCGCCGGCGGCAGGTCGAAGCACTGCCGCCGCTCCACGCCGGTGACCGGCGCCCCGGCCAGCCCGGTCCCGCACTTCCCGCAGCTGGCCGGCTCGTGCACCCGCTCATGGTCCGGCTTCGCTACCTGGGACAGGGTCCTGCCCTCATGGCCGTCCTGCCCGCCCGGCTTGCGGCCGCTCGTCTTCCGCAGCGACCGCGACTTCGGCGGCGGCTTGCCCAGGCCGTCCGACGACGGCGGCTTGCTGGAATTCCGCGACGTCTTCGCCAGCCGCTCCTCAAGCTCAGCGATCCGCTCCCGCGCCCCCGCCAGCTCA
>Ga0307375_10003595_pt1 | contig 15155 bp, 11 predicted proteins | sample TR1MG_FD_202531 | JGI IMG/M metagenome (GOLD analysis project Ga0307375, IMG submission 202531) | Soil microbial communities from Risofladan, Vaasa, Finland - TR-1 | ecosystem: Environmental > Terrestrial > Soil > Coastal area > Acid sulfate soil | place: Finland: Risofladan, Vaasa | collected...
GGGCACTGGTAGTCGGTGAATTCCACCATCGTCACAGGCGCGTCGCTTTTCCCGAGCACATATAGCGCATCGCCCTTGACCGTCATGGTTTGCGGCATCCGCTGGGCCGGCGGCGCCGGCGGTTGCTGTCTTGCCAGCAGCTGCTTGATCTCGCGCAGCTCCTTCAGTATCGCATCGCCCTGATCCTTGGTCATCGGCGCGGCCGGAGCCATGCCGCTCACGGTTATGATGATCGCGCCCATTATTGCCACAATGTAATTTTTCATTATTTTCCTGATAATCATTTTCAATTAACAACCAGACCTCAGCCTTCAAAAGTTCAGGTTCCGTTGACACTGCCGCTGCCCGACGCATCCGGAATTTTTCCTGGCCCGCGTATAGGGTTCGAGCTTTGAAATTATTATATTCTTGCAGATGGCCTTTTGCCAGCAAGAACAAGGCATGCCGTATATTCCCTGAAGCTGGGAATTATTCATCGAAAAAATGAACGGAGCTATGCGCAGCCTGACACCCTGCCTGCTGGCAACGGCGGCCATGGCGTACTCACGGTGCAGCCTGGTTTGCTGATGTGCGCTGGTTGTATGTCGGCCATGCAGCCGGTTCCGGCTGGCGTGCAAACTGCCGCGAAAAGCGCAGACAAAAAACAGCCCGCGCGAGGCGGGCTGTTGAATGCGGATACCGTGCGGCATCCCGGTTGTGCCGGTGATGCGCTAGTTGATCACGATGTTGTTGATCCACGCGGTATCCGGTGGGATAGAACTACTATAGGAGCTTTTCACATAACACCACTTGAATTCATGCTGGCCGGTGGTGACTGGATAGGTGCCGCTGGGTGCCCAAAACGCAATCGCTCCGGACCAACCTGCTCCCTGCTGCACGCCGTCGATATAGAACTGCAGGTAATCCCATGTATCGGAACCCACGGAGTAATTGAAGGCGATCGAAGAACTGCCCGTTGCGGAAACGGCGATGCAGGTGCTCTGGCCGGGAAGGATCGTCCCCGCTTTTATGCCATATTTCGCGTTCGCGCCATTCAGCCCGTTATAGTAGTAAGCCCAGGGCGCAAGGCCGGCGGGATTGCTGGACATCACAAACGAGGTCGGAAGCGTCGTGGCGCCGGTTATATTGTACGTCCATGGAGCGGCGACCGGCTGCGACCAAGCCAAACCCGCGCTGAGGTTGTTGAGCGTGTTGGTCTCCGCAACCGCGCTGGACGTATTCACAATCGCGTAAGCCGTTCCGGTCGCATTGGGGTTGGGGATAGCCACCGATCCGGTATAGGTCGCGCCACCAGCCAGGGCGGGAACCGCCACCGTGCTTTGGCCGGTGAGGCCAAAAGTTGGAGCAGTTGCGGAATCCGACCAGATGTCCACATTGAACGGCGCGGAAGTCGTGCTTCCCAGATTCGTGACCGTGTAGTTGACGGTCACATTGGTGTTGTCGGAAACCGCGCTGTTGACCGCCACCGTCAAGTCCACCCCCGTAGACCATGAGTAGCCGCCGCTGATGTTGTTGGTTTCGTTCGACTCGGCGACGGCGTTGAGCGTATCCGCGATCGCATAGGCAGTTCCGTTCGCGGTGGCGTTGGCGAGGGTCACCGTCCCGGTATAGCTGGAGCCTGCGGTCAGCGAGGCCAGCGCCACCGAGCTTTGTCCGGCCGTACCGACAGTCGGCGCGCTGGTGGAATTCGACCAGAGGTCCACATTGAACGGGCCGGATGCGGCGTAGCCGTAGTTGTAGGCCGTGTAGTTGATGGTTACGCTGGAACCGTTGGACACCGCACTATTGATAGCCACCGTCAAATCCGGCTTGGCTTGGGTAACCACAATGTTGTCTATCCAAGCGGTATCCGGTGCGACAGAACTACTCCAGGTGCTTTTCACATAACACCACTTGTATTCATGTGTGCCGGAAGTCACAGCGATGGGGCCGGAGTTCGTCCATGGAACCGTTCCGGACGCAAAATATATGTTGTAATTCTGAACGCCATCGATGTAGAAATACAGGTAATCGTAATATTGTTCCGAACCCACCGCATAGTCGAAGCTGATGGATGCGCCGTTGCTGACGGACATCGCAACGCAACTGGACTGGCCGGCGCCTATCGTGCCGGATTTCAAGCTGTGTGCGCTGGAAGCCCCGCCAGTGGTGGAGTCTATTGCCCAGTTGGCATTTCCCGACATGGTCAGGCTGGTTGGAACCGCATTATTCTCGAAGGTAAAGCTCTGCGGTGCCGCCAGCGGTTTCTGCCAGGCCTTGCCGGCACTGACGTTGTTGGTCTCGTCGGCTTCCGCCACCGCGTTCGCCGTGTCCACGATCACGTAAGCAGTTCCAGAGGCGCCCGTATCGGAAATGACCAGCGATCCTGTCACCGATGCACCGGCGGCGAGAGCCGGTTGAGTTGCGCTAGCTTGCCCGGCCATGCCTACTGTCGGAGCGCTTACGGAATTCGACCAGCCATCGACGCCGAACGTTGATGGTGTCGCGCTGAGGCCCCGGTTATAGACGGTGTAGTTGACCGTGACATTGGTGCCGTCGGAAACAGCGCTGTTCACCACCGCGCGCAAATCGGAAGCTATGCTGGTCGTGACGAATTTAATGCTGAACGCCGTATTCACCGTAGTAGGAGTCACCTGCACGTAATAGCGTTGCGTCCCCGGTGCAAGGAACGTTACCGTATCCATCGAGGTGCCGGTAAGCGAGGAACTGCCCACCGAAGCCGTTATCTTTGCGTTGACCGAGCCGATGTTGACATCTCCGCTCTGCGGCGTGACTTGCACCTGGTATGCCGTGTTAGCTGTCGCATCAAAGCTGTAGTTGATTGTGCTGTTATAGGTGGAAGCGGTTCGAGCGGTGCCGATTGTCAGGTTTCCATCAGATGTCTGAAGGGTATATGACGATGGATTTAGGGAGGTGAAATTTGAGTTGACTGAAATATCCGTTACGACGACAGTCACCAAGCCCGTGAAGTTGGCTATGAAGCTGACATTGTTATACGGCGTAGTCGCTAGGCTGTTCCAGGAATAGCCGATCAGAGCTCCTGTAGTCTGGCTGCCGTTATATACGGCCAACATAATGTCACCCGCAGTTGTCACCGTCGAAACCGTGTATGCGGTGTCCGCCACGGCGTTAAACGTGTAAGTCTGGGTAGGCGCCGTAGTGGAAAGGGATCCAGAAACGGAACCGCTATTCAGCCCGAAGGCGTTACCGCCACCGCCGCCTCCGCCTCCGCCTCCGCAGGCAGTAACCAGAAAAGCTATCGATAAAACTATCGCAGCCAGAAAATAATTGCTCTTCATTGCGTCCTCTCCTTGTTGTTTGTTTTTTTACAATGCGAATCTATCCAGACTCTGGATCGAAGATTAACTTTATTTACTATAGGGTTTTTAAAAAATTGACAGGCGTTACGATTTACCGGACAAGCGGTACAGATAATACAAAGTCGCTTTAGGCTAACGAATTATTCCAATTTTATTTTAACAACGAAAATAATCACGTAGGGTGCGTTCCACGCACCAGCGATGATGGCGCGTGGAACGAACCCTGCGACATTGCATTTTCAATTTAGAAATGGAATTAGCCGCAATTTCTTTGCATCCTGATGCATTCGCCGGCGGGAATCACACCGCTGCAGCCCAGGTTCTCGGATTTGTTGCACTCGCCCGCGGAGGTGAAAACCTATCAAACCCAATTTCAACAACGGTCGGACGCGCACATACACACCACACATTGATGGAACTACCGGGTTCTGCCGATTTGCCGCCCGCCGTTATCCGGTGTTCCCGAAATGTACACAGGGTTCGTGCGTGTCCCTGCAAGCCCGGGGCACACTACATTCACGAGTCTGTCACCACCCCACTCAGACATCGAATTGCAAACGTGCCAGCCGCGCGTAAAGACCGCTCTGCCTGCGCAGGTCTTCCGGGGTTCCGGTTTCGACGATGCGGCCGTGTTCCATCACCACGATGCGGTCGACCTTCTGCACGGTGGCCAGCCGGTGCGCGATGATCAGCGTGGTGCGCCCCTGCATCGCAGCATTCAGTCCCTGCTGCACCAGTATCTCCGATTCAGCATCCAGCGCGCTGGTGGCTTCGTCCAGCAGCAACAGCGGCGCGTTCTTCAGGATCGCGCGCGCGATGGCGATACGCTGGCGCTGCCCGCCGGACAAACGGGTGCCGCGTTCACCCAGGAATGTCTGGTAGCCATCCGGCAAGCGGTTGATGAATTCATCCACCAGCGCCGCCTTGGCGGCAGCCATGACCTCTGCGTCGCCGGCAGTCGGCCGGCCGTAGCGGATGTTCTCCAGCGTATTGGCGGAAAAGATCACCGGGTCCTGCGGCACGATGGCGATCCTGCCGCGCAGATCGTGCAGGGAAAGCCGGCGGATGTCCTGTCCGTTGAGGCGGATGACGCCGTCCGTGACATCGTAAAAACGCAGCAGCAGCTGGAACAACGTGGTCTTGCCCGCACCGGAAGGCCCGACCAGCGCGACGCTTTCGCCGGGCGCGATGTCCAGGCTGATGCCGTCCAGCGCGGCGGTTTCCGGACGCGCCGGGTAATGAAAAGCAACCAGTTCGAAGCGGATCGCAGCCTGGTCAGGCCGGGGCAGCGGCTGCGGCGCGGCAGCTTCGGCGATGGCGGAATCCGCATTCAGCAATTCCAGCAGACGCTCGGTCGCGCCCGCCGCGCGCATCACATCGCCCCACACTTCCGCCATGGTGCCCACACCGCCCGCCACCAGCGCCGCATACAGCACGAACGAAGCCAGTTGCCCGCCTGTCATGCTGCCTTCATGCACCTGGTTCGCGCCGACCCACAGCACGAAGATGATGGTGCCCATGACCGCGGTGATGATCAGCGCGGTCAGCGCGGCGCGCACGCGGGTGCGCCGGATCGCGGTGACAAAACTGGTTTCCGCGCGATCCTCGAAGCGCCCGGATTCGTAGCGCTCCTGGGTATAGGCCTGCACGGTCGGCACGGCATTCAGTATCTCACCGGCCAGCGCCGAGGCATCCGCGATCTTGTCCTGGGATTCGCGCGAAAGTCTCTTTACCTTGCGCCCAATGATGAAGATAGGAAGTGCCAGCAATGCCATCAGGCCGAGGTTCAGCGAGAACAGATAAAAGCTGGTCACCGCCAGCATGATCATGCCGCCGATAAACTGGAACAGGCTGCGCAAACCCATTGAAATGGAACTGCCGACCACAGTCTGCACCAGTGTGGTGTCACCGGTCAGCCGCGACAGCACTTCGCCGGTTTGTAATGTCTCGAAGAATTGCGGTGACTGCGCCAGCACCCGTTCATACACCGCGCTGCGCAAATTCGCCGTGACCCGCTCGCCCACCCAGCTTACGGTGTAAAAGCGCGCCGACACGGCCAGCGCCCAAAGGCTGGCCAACCCGAACAGCAATGCGAAATGGCCGTTCAGACTCAACGTGTTCAACAGCCCGCCTGCAGTGTTGGCACGTTGCCCGAAACCGAAATCGATCAGATCGCGAAATGCCAGCGGCACCATCAGGATAGTGCCGGAACCCAGGCAGAGCAGCACGAAAGCCAGTGCGACCCTGCCGCGATAGGGACGCAGGAATGGCCACAGGTCCCGCAACGAGGACAGGCGTTTTGTGGCAGCAGGCAGGGCGGGAGTCGTGATGAGCTATCCTTGATTAAGCGGCTACACGGCAAACTTCTTTTTTTCCAATTGCTGTTGCCGGTACAGTTGCCGCGCTTGTTCTTCCTTGAGCGTGTCATTGATTTCACGCATCACGCCGACCAGATCAGCCGGTTTCTCGTTGCGCTCGAAATGCCCGGTGAGCGGGGTTTCCGGGTGCAGTTCGCCTTTTTGATAGAGCGACCAGATCTCCATGCCATAATCCGTATCCAGCAGCTCGGGAGCGAATTGTCCGAAATAAGTGGCGAGATTGTCCACATCGCGTTCGAGCATTTTGCAGGCATTATTGTTGCTCGACGCGTCGACAGCCTGCGGCAGGTCGATGATGACCGGCCCGTCGCTGCCGACCAGCACGTTATATTCGGACAGGTCGCCATGGACAATCCCTGCACACAGCATGCGCACCACCTGGGTGATCATGATGCGATGGTATTCTCGTGCAAGTTCCGGCGTGAGCACCAGATCGTTGAGCCGCGGCGCGGCTTCCCCGTTGTCGTCGGTCACCAGTTCCATCAGCAACACTCCATCGAGAAAATTATACGGTCTGGGCACACGCACACCGGCGGCAGCGAGCCGCTGCAAGGCATCCACCTCGGCGCTTTGCCAGGCTTCCTCCTGCGCCTTGCGGCCATATCTGGTGCCCTTCTCCATCGCACGGGCGCGGCGGCTGTTTTTCACCTTGCGCCCTTCGGTGTAATCCACGCTCTGGCGAAAGCTGCGCTGGTCGGCCTCCTTGTAAACCTTGGCGCAGCGGATCTGGTCGCCGCAGCGCACCACATAGACCTTGGCCTCCTTGCCGCTCATCAGCTGACGGATGACCTCGTCAACGAGGCCGTCCCGGATCAGCGGTTCGATTCTTTTCGGTGTTTTCATAATTTCAGCATGATACCTTGTGTCAGCGTCCTGCCCAGCATGCATAGAAAAAGTTTCACTTTTTCCCGCGCGGGATTATCATCTGCGCGCGTTGGGCCTTGCAGAATCCAGGGCTGGCCCAGCGGCAGTGACCCGCTACACACAAGTCGCTGCATATTTCACATGCCGTCACTACTAGGAGAATGATCATGGCCAAAGGACAACAGCGTAAGAGCAAGGAAGCAAAGAAACCCAAGAAGGAGCCAGTGCCCGCCAAGGTTAGCGGCAATTCCTGAGTCAATGCGCCCTGTTGACAGGGCGCCGATTTTCCAATATGCCCAAACGTACCACTCCCGACCACGCCCGGCTCGACCGCGTGGTTGCCGAAGCGCGCCGCCTTGGCGACGCGCGCGAGGCCACCTATCGCGAGCGGGCGCTCAAACTGTTTCCGTGGATATGCGGCCGCTGCGGCCGCGAATTTTCCGGCGCGCGCCTGCGCGAGTTGACGGTGCACCACAAGGACCACAATCACGACAACAATCCCCCGGACGGCAGCAATTGGGAGTTGCTGTGCCTGTACTGCCACGACAACGAGCACATGCGCCTGCTGGAAGAACAGGCGCGGCCGGGAAACCGCGACAACCTGTCCACCTCGGCAACGCATAATCCGTTCGCCGATCTGCAGGAACTGCTGAAAAAGAAATGACGTTGCGCGGATCGGCAGCGTAAAAAAACAGGGAAGCCTCGGCTCCCTGCAGACAACATCAATCCGAACTACCAATCAGAACAGTGTGAACACGTTGAATGTGGTGGTCTTGCTGCCATTTGCATCAGTGTTGGTCTGATTCCAGTAACTGCCGCTGTTTGTTGTGTAGGTAAAAGATGCCATCATGTTCTGTGCCACCATGTATGTCACCGTCAGCATGATCGCGTTGTCGCTTTCGTTGGAACCGGTGCCGTCATCCACACCGCTGTTGCCCCTGCGTATCGCCGCCCCTATCGTGGCCATTCCGGGCAGCACACCCAGTTCAGCGGCAATGTTGAATGAACTGCGGGTCAGCTTGCCGCCCATGTTATAGACATTGGCAACGGCGGCATCATGGGGTGCCCTTGCATAGCTGACGTAGATACCGGTAGGCATGTTGCCCAATGTGCCCTGCATCTGGCCATCGATTGCAGTCGCTTTTGTCGCTACCTGTGCTGTTGCTGCGCTACTGTAGGAACTCCCCCCCCAGTTCTGGACACCGAGGCCGGTATCCCAACCGGCCAAATCAAACATGGCCGCGACGCGAGCGTAGGTTGAACCAAAATTTGACGCCGTGCCGGCAGCCGCATTTCCCGGAATGGTCATGTTAAATTTGGTCAGATTGACGAAATAGCCGGGGTTGTTTATCACAAAAGCCAAACCCGTCGCACCGCCACCGGTACCGGTGAATTGTTGCGCTGACAAGGCATTGCTGTGTGCGTTGTTCATGCCGCTCACCGGGCTCATCTGTTGCATGGCATTGGCACCTGTGTTCAGCACTTCAAAGCCATAGGATGCGCCCTGGGCATCCGTGGTGAACGGAACAATGCCGGCACGGGTACCGTCGGCAACCTGGAACAGGATGGGCAACTTGGCGGAGCCCGTTGCTGCCGCACCCGTGGCGCCCAATTCGGACAGGAAACCGGCGTTTTCGCTCACCCGGCCGCCATAGAACAGGGACAGTTCGCCACCGTTGGCCGGGACATAAAACTGGCCGTTGCCGGGGGTCAACGTCCCCGTCGATGCAACGCCGGGGGCCTGATTGGATTTCTCATAGCCAAAGGTCGTCAGCACCGCCATGTTCAGCGTGTCGGGAATGGACAGGCGATCGCCTTCCACTTTGCCCTGCGTGCCCATCAGGGTGTAAGCGCCGGACTTGAATGAACGGCCGAAGGCGTTCAGCAACGGAAAGTGCTGGAAGTGGCACGCCGCACACTCCATGCCGGTTTGACGGGCGAACGCCGGCAACGCCGAAGCTTCTGGCGTGAACGCCGCAGCAGCGACGGCACTTGCCAGCAGGAAAACGATCCTATTCAAGGTGATTTTTTTCATGCCTGTTCCATCGTTACGTTAAAAATATCATCAAATAAGCCATGTATCCCATTCAACTACACCGCGTCGTTCTGTGCAAGTATCGCGCTTTGCTTTCGGTTTTCTTCAGCTTCGCGGCCACCTTGCCGTTCAGCTGACACTTTTCCATGCAGTATGAGGACTTTCACCTCCGGGTAAATGCGCGCTGCCAAGCACCCAATAAAAAACCCGCCTCCCATTGCAGGGAAGCGGGTTTAAGTATTACCGGTTAACCGGCTGCTTATGTTTATACGATCAGAAGTCCATCCACATGTTCAGAACGGTCATCTGGTCGCCAGTGAATGGCAATGCCGTATTCGCACCGCTGGAGCTGTACAAGTCGCCGCTGTACTTGGAGTAGGTCAACTCGGCCCGTACGTTCAACGCGATGCTGTAGGTCACACCGAGCATGATCGCATTGTCGGACGCATTGGCCGAAACGCCATTGTTAATACCGGATTTTGCGTTACGCAAACCCAATTGCACGGTGGTCTTAGGCAGAACGCCGAGCTCGGCACCGATGTTGAACGATTTCCTGGCATCCGTACCACCATTGTTGAACACGTTAGGATTGGTACCGGTTGCATTCGGCGCCCTTGCATAGGATGCGATCAGCGTCAACGGCATGCCGCCCAGATCACCCATCATCTGCGCATCGATCGCGGTCGCCTTGGTTTCGTACCAACCACCTGGTGTCATGGCAGATGCCGAGGCAGAGGTACCACCCCAGTATTGAAAGCCGACGCCCGAGTCGAAACCGGCTACATCACCCAGCCATGCCGCACGCAGGTAGTTGGAGGTAGGAGAACCCGCTCCCGTTGGCGCCCCAGCGGCAACTGCTGCTGGATTTACTGGACTAGGATTATCGCCACCGTTACCGATGATGGAGTCAAGACCCCACTTGGTGAAGTTGACGAAACCCATGTCGTTAGCCGCGACCAAAGCCACACCATGTGCCGCTGTTGCGGTGCCGATATATTGCTGCGCGGAGATCGCAGCCATGTCCTGCTGGTTAAACGGATGCACGGTCGATGCGCCGGTGCTCAGGATTTCGAAGCCCTGTGCCGCGCCCAGACCGTCGGTCGTGAACGGTACTTCCAGAGTCTTGAAAGAACCCCAGTCTTGTGCGAACGGCATCTTGACCGAGGCCAGCGCTGCACCGCCGCTCAGGCCGACTTCACCCTCGAAACCGATGTTTTCGCCGACGCGCCCGCCCATGAACAGGCTGTATTGGGTCATGGAAATCTGGCCGTTGTTGCTGTCCTTGCTGATTGCATTCTGATTGGTAGTAGGACCGTTGGTCTTCGTGTACTGCAAGTTGGTGATGAACGCGAGGTTCAGATTGGCAGGAATGGAAAGTCCGTCGCCTTCGATTTTTTCCTGGGCACCCATCATCGTGAAGCCGCCTTCCTTGAAGGCGCGGCCGAAGCTGTTCAATACCGGGAAGTGCTGGTAATGGCAAGCGCTGCAGGCCATACCGACTTGACGGGCGAACGCTGGGATCGCTTGTGCCTGGGGCGCCCAGATTGCGGCGGATACCAGCGCGGAAAACGCCAAAAGTACTTTTTTGAATTGCATAATTAACTCCCTAAAGTGTGATAGTTGACTAGCATTGCATAACCACGCAGCCATGAAGAAGAATATCAGCCGACTGCACAATTATATTTACAACTCAAATGAACTAAATTCCATTCCATTTGTCCGGAAACTATAACATAGTTAAAAAATCAGGGGATACTGGTTTGCAACAAAATGTTTAAAAGTTGGTGAATTTGCAACAGCAAATATTATTAAAACAGTGCGAACAGGTTGATCGTGGTGGTTGCACTACCCAGTGCATTCTGGTGCGCCGCATCCCAATACCCGCCGTTTGCCCTGGTGAGCGAGAATGATGCCAACATGTTCTGCGCCAGCTTGTAGGTAGCCAGCAGCGTGATCGCGTTATCAGTCGCATTGCCGGTGCCTCCTGCTATCGCAACACCGCTCTTGCCGTAGCGAAGCGCGACGCCCAACGTGACTTTATCAGGGACTACGCCCACTTCGGCAGAGATATCGAAGGCGCTCTTGGAAGCCGTACCGTAGACGCGGGTGACTGCCGTACCGGGCACAGCCGCAGCCGGATCCATGTTGTAGGTGTTCGTGCCTGCCGGTGCCGTGGCATAACTGGCGTAGAACCCCACCGGCATATCGCCCATCATGCCCTGCATCTGGCCGTCAACAGCTGTTGCCTTGGTGTCTGAATATGCGTATGTCCCGGCGACATGTGCAGCCGAGTTGCCGCTCCATATCTGTATGCCCGCCCCCGCATCCCATCCGTCCAGATCGAATATACCCGCGACACGAACATAAGTGGAGCCCAGTCCAGCCAGGGTACCGCCCGTGATGCCACTCTGGTCGTATTTGGTCAGATTGATGAAACCCATGGAACTGTTCGCCACGAATGCCACGCCTGTTGCGGAACCGTCGGTGCCGATGAATTGCTGCGCTGAAAGCGCCGCACTGTGCGCACCATTCAGACCGGCCGCGGGACTCATTTGATGCACGACATTGGCGCCGGTATTCAGCAGTTCAAAGCCATAGGACGCACCATGATCATCCGTGGTGAACGGTACGACACCGGCGAGCGTGCCTTCAGGTAATTTAAGCTGGAGGGCTGTCAGTTGAAACAGCACAGGCAGCTTGGCAGAGCTATGAGCCCCACTGACGGCAGTACCCGAGACCGATCCACCCGTACCGATTTCAGCCAGAAAACCGGCATTTTCTGTCACACGGCCACCGTAGAAAAGTGATAGTTCACCTCCAGTGCCGGGTACGTAGAATGCGCCATCCCCGGTTGTTTTTTGCGGGCCAGTGCCTGCCGCCTGATTGGTTTTTTCATAACCCGCCGAAGTCATCACTGCCATGTTCAGTGTGTTGGGAATGGTCAGCCCTTCACCCTCCACTTTTCCCTGTGTGCCCATCATGGTATAGCCTGCAGACTTGAATGCACGTCCAAAGCCATTCAGCATTGGAAAGTGCTGGAAATGGCATGCGGAACAGACCATCCCGGTTTGACGGGCAAACAACGGCAGCGCCGACACTTCTGACGAAAAAGTCACGGCGGCCATTAAGCCCGCCAGAAAACAAAAAGCTTTTATCCGGGCACCTTCGAGAGTGAATTTTTTCATGCCATTTTTCCCAGAAGGTTTATGAATATCTGATGAGTTTTGCATATGCCTCCGGAGTGGTAGAAACTTAAGTGACGGAACTACTGATATGGCTATCTGTCATTCGACAGACACGGCGCAAGTCCCGAGACGTATTGTGACAAAAAATCAGGGGCGGGTCACGATTTTCTGCTGGATATGATCAATGATAGCTTTCGACATCTTTTTTTGGATAGGTATCTTGAACCCACACCCCCTTACGCTTTAAATTAATTGCGCCTCAGCCTGCCGCTTATGCGCTAACCAACATCGAACCTTTTTCAAACTTGGCACTCCAACCTCGCGAGTGCTAGAATTAACATGTTATGCATTAAAGGAGGGAACAACATGAATGCCACAATAAGTTTGCCCATACCGTCTGCCGTTGGCAGCCTGGAGAGCTATGTCCAGACAGTGAACCGCTTCCCGATCCTGTCCCAGGAGCGGGAGTTTGCCTTGGCGACGCGCTTCAAAACCGAGGACGATCTGGATGCCGCACGGGAATTGGTGCTTTCGCATTTGCGCGTAGTGGTCAGTGTAGCGCGTGGGTACGCCGGGTATGGTTTGCCGCAAGCCGATCTGATTCAGGAAGGCAACATCGGCCTGATGAAAGCGGTGAAACGCTACGACCCGGAGCGCGGGGTGCGTTTGGTGTCATTCGCACTTCACTGGATACGAGCCGAGATTCACGAGTTCGTGGTGCGTAACTGGCGGCTGGTGAAGATCGCCACGACCAAGTCGCAGCGCAAACTTTTCTTCAATCTGCGCAGCATGAAGAAGGGTCTGGAGCCGCTCAAGCCGCAACAAATCAGCGAGATCGCGCAACAGCTCAATGTCAGCGAACACGATGTGGTGGATATGGAAGCACGTTTCGCCGGACATGAAGTCGCGTTGGAGCCCAGCGGGAGCGATGACGATGAAAGTTATGCGCCGATTAATTATCTGACCGATAACGCGGAACATGAGCCGTCGCAGATTCTGGAAACCGCCGAACGTGAACATCTGCAAACATCCGGCTTGGCAAATGCGCTGGCGGGACTGGATGAACGCAGCCGTCGCATCGTTGAGGCGCGCTGGTTGTGTGAAGAGGGAGCCGGCGCGACACTGCATGACTTGGCATCCGAATTCAATGTATCGGCTGAGCGTATCCGCCAAATCGAACAAAAGGCCATGAGCAAGATGCATACGACGCTGGCTCAAGCTGCTGCGTAAAGTTTTGCAGACAGTAACGACCAAACAAAAAAGCCGCATATCCTGCGGCTTTTTTTATTTCACGATCTTCAAGCTGGGCCTGTGTGGTAATGGCTTGGATTCCGAATCACCACCTGCCGAAGCGGGTGGCGGTTGTGGCTGGTCACCGTCTTGAAACACCAACCCTTGCCCCGTTTCCTTGGCAAATATGCCTATGGTTGCCACTACAGGCACCATGAGATCGAACGGCACACCGCCAAAGCGCCCGGTGCAGGTAATCATCTCGTTGCCCAACTGCAGGTTGCGCACCGCGTCAGTGCTGAGATTCACGACGATTTCGCCATCCTTCACATGGGAACGCGGAACCTCGGTATGTTCATCAACCCGGATTGCCAGATAGGGAGTCAAGCCGCTATCCACACACCATTCGTAAATCGCGCGGATAAGATATGGGCGCGTGGACAAATCGCTCACTTGCGCATTGCTCTTTCGGAGGCTGTCAGCGCATCGATAAAACCCTGACGGGAGAACAAGCGCTCGGCATATTTCATCAGCGGCACAGCATCCTTGCCCATCTGGATGCCGTAATGGTCGAGCCGCCATAACATGGGTGCGATCGCCACATCCAGCATGGAAAACTCGTCTCCCAGCAAAAACTTCTGGGTGGCCAATATCTGCGAGAGCTGGGTCAAGTTGTCGCGAACGATCGCGCGCGCCTTATCGGCGGCCTTGGGCACACCATGTTCCATCGCTTCTACCTGGCTGTATATCTCCTGTTCGAAGCGGTGCAGGAACAATCGTGCCCGGCCACGCATGACGGGATCGGGAGGCATCAGTTGCGGATGCGGGAAGCGTTCATCAATATATTCGTTGATGATGTTCGCCTCATACAACACCAGATCGCGCTCCACGAGCACCGGCACTTTGCCATAGGGGTTGATCGCCGCAACATCTTCAGACTTGTTCATCAAGTCCACGTCTATCACCTCAAAATCCATGCCTTTTTCGAACAGCACGATCCTGCAGCGGTGACTATAGGGACATGAAGTCCCCGAATACAATCTCATCATAAAAATTAACTAACCTTTAACCAATTGGATGCTTTGCAGACGCATGCGCACCAGGAAAAAACCGATTGTGGCCACCACAGCGCTGATGACTATTGCTGCAAAATACGGATAAGGCCCAACGCCGCCATTTGCACCGGCTATCCAGACATAGCGCTCAAGTATCGTGCCGATGATGATGCAGCATGCTACCGCCATGATCGCTTTGATATTGTGCCTGACGTACGGCATGGCCAGCGAGGAAAACGGGATCACCAGCTTCAGCACGATTACCGACCACCAGATAACGGTGTAATCGCCATCCTGCATGCCATTTATCCGATCCACTTCTTCCGGGATGTTGCCATACCAGAGCGTCAGGTATTGCGCGTAGAAGGTATAAACCCACAACAGCGTAAAAGCCAGCATCATTTGCGCAAGGTAATTATACACGAATGGCTTGACCGGATTCACTAATCTGTCGCGGCTGTTCAAAACATAGATCCAGATCACCAGGAAAGACAGGAACATGCCGAAAAAGCTGACGAACTCCTGCATGCCGAAGATCCCGCTCTGCCAGCCCGGCACCATGAACATTTCAAAATCCCATGCAACCATCGTACCGTAGACCACATAAACATAGGGTACCCAGCAGGCTATCGTGTGAAAACGAGCCGCATCTTCCGGGCTGCGCTCGCTGACTGCCTGACGCTTGACGAAAATCCAGTGTATCGTCATCGCCAGCAACATGCCGATGACTTGTCGCCAGGCCAGGAAGGTGAAACCGTCCCACGAGGATACGACAAGTTTGTGTTCATGGGCCATTTTCACCCACGGAAAGGTCGCATCGGCGTTGACCAGCAATACGACCAGCAACACGAAGGCAAGCGGGAAGAGGGCAAACAGGGAGCTGGCCAGAAACCGGATTTCATATCTCCAGCGCGCACCCGCCAGATGCAACACTGCAGATAGCGTCACCCCGCCGAGGGCAAGATAAAGCACCACCAGAAAATTTACGGTCAGAACCGACCAATTGCTGTATGAAAACATGTTGACGGTCTCCTATTTTGACTTCTGTGCGATGGCAGCAACAGGAGGTATTCCTCTTTTTTGCAGCA
>Ga0307375_10003597_pt1 | contig 15153 bp, 14 predicted proteins | sample TR1MG_FD_202531 | JGI IMG/M metagenome (GOLD analysis project Ga0307375, IMG submission 202531) | Soil microbial communities from Risofladan, Vaasa, Finland - TR-1 | ecosystem: Environmental > Terrestrial > Soil > Coastal area > Acid sulfate soil | place: Finland: Risofladan, Vaasa | collected...
TACGATTCCGAAATTGGCCAGGTTGCGAACAACCGCATGGAGCGGCTGTTTCTCGACCACACCTACCGCTGGCTCGCGATGGATGGCGTGCTGGCGATGGTCATTCCCTTCGAGCGGTTGATGGACTGCGCAGGCCTGCTGAGTTCGCACTTCACCGCGCTCAATGTCTTCCGCATGACTGACGAGGAATCAGTGCGCTTCCGGCAGATCGCCGTGCTCGGCGTGCGTTCGAACATACGCGGCTCGGCCATTGACGCGAACAAGCGCCATTTGCAGCGCATTGGCGTCTACGGGAGCTATCAGGAGTTGCCTGATCTGGCGCCCAATGCCTGCGAACCATATCGAGTGCCACCTACAAGCGAAACGGCTCTCAGCTACCGTGGCCTCCCATACGATCTGCTCGAAGACCTGTTGCCGCACTCCGGTGCGTGGAAGCAGGTCATGCCGTTTCTCGCTCCACACGAAGAGGTAGCCACCGGGCGGCCGATCACGCCTCTACATGGAGGGCATGTCGGGTTGCTCTGCACGGCGGGCCTGCTGAATGGCGTCTTCGGCCAAGGAGACGACCGTCATATTGCGCGCTGGCGATCGGTCAAGCACGTCACCACCTTCATCGAGCAGGACGAGGAAAACGAGATTGTCCATCACCGCGAGCGGTGGGCCAACGAACTGCGGTTGGTTTACGCCGATGGAAGAACGCTGAAGTTGACTGAAACGCCGATCCGGCAGGAGGAAGATGCCGATGCAGAATGCGCACCTGCGGCTCGGGCTGCTTGAGTATCACCGCATCACGGAAAAGAATTCAACCAGAATCCGGGTAAGGCTCTCTACCTACATCGGCGAAGAAGAGCAGGCGCACCTGATCGGCGTCTTCGGAAACGACTCCGACATTGGCGCGATTACCGCGGCAGTTCACGAAAAGGCCAACTTCACACTGACCTTTCCCGATGGTGCAATCAAGGAGATCACGCTCGGCGAATACGCCTCGTGCTATCGCAGTTCGGTGGTGCTGCCGGGCCGCAAACATCCGGTACGCCATCTGGTGGCCATCTCCGAGCAGCTGCACGCGAATGGCACCGCGGGCCGGACAATCCTTTCCCGTAAAAGTCCCAACGAAGCCTGGGCGTGGTTATCGACTTTTCTTGGCCTTCCCGCTGTGCCCGAGTGGGCAAAGCACGTCTGCGGGATTCTTGAAGCCGAAGGTCGCTTCCAGCCAATTCACGGCATCGGTTGTGAGCCTGTGTTGGTTACGGCCACGGCCGACGAGTTGGTCGCATGGATTTCGGCTGCACTGAAATCCGGCGTTGCCGCCTTCCCTGAGGTGAATGGGCCGATCAAGTGGCCGAAGCACTCGTTGTTCGAGATTCTGCGCCGGATTTGGGAGGAGGTCGAATAATAGTTCTCCCGCCTGATCGCCTTCAAGTCGCACTCCAACTCCACAGTTCCGTCGCGAGGTTCCATACATGAGCGAAGAGAGCATCGTCGATATTGCCTCGTACCTTCGGGCAAACGCCAACGAATTGGGATCGCGCATCCTCAGTACATTTCCCCCCCTACAGAACACAACAGACCCCGTTGCGCCGCGCATTGCAACCATGTTGCGCAAGGCTCTACCTGCGCAGGCGTTGGCGATTACCGGGACAGCGAAGTATTTGCGTAAGGCAAAAGCGGCTCGCATCGTGGCCGAATGCGGCGCGGGCAAAACGTATATGGCGCTGGGAGCGATCCACGTACTCGCCGACGGGCGGCCCTCGACGACGCTGGTGATGTGCCCCTCGCACATTACGCACAAATGGGCGCGAGAGGTACTGGTGACCATACCGCGCGCCCGCGCCTTTCTGATCGAGGATCTGCGCAACGGAGGCGATCCGAGAAGAGCGCACGGCATCTGCGAGGTCAAGCTGCGGAAAGGGCGAATTGTTTATGAAGGGATGCGTCTGTCGCTCTCCGATCTGCGGCGGATGAGCCGCAAGGAGTGGCGGAAGAAGTGCCCGGCGCCGGCCTTCTTCATCACAGGCAAGGACAAGGGCAAGCTCGGCTACTTCTGGGAGCACGTCTTTCTCAAGGCAAAGTCGGGGCCGAACCTGGGCGGCGTCGTCAATCCCGACTCAGGCATTGCGATCCTCGATTCCGAGCGGCAGAAGCTGACCTATCTCGATTTCGGAGACAAGGTGAAGCTCTCGGAGACGCTGACTCGGCCACAGGACGGAACGACGCGGTACTCGGCTTTGTGGCAGGCCGACCGCAGCCGAATTCAGCGTATGGCTCCAATCGAATTCGCGGGCCGCTATATGCGGCGCTGGTTCGATTTTGCCATCGCCGACGAGTTGCACCAGTTGGCTGGCGACACCGCGCAGGGCAACGGCTTGGGCGTGCTGGAACGCGCGGCCCGCAAATTGATCGCGCTGACCGGCACGCTGATGGGCGGCTACGCCGACGATCTCTTCAACATCTTCTACCGCATGGAGCCGCACGCGATGGCAAGCGAAGGTTTCGCCTACGGCGGCCAGGGGCGGCGTGACTTCCAGGAGCAGTACGGCGTGCTCGAAACCATCGAGAAGGTGCGCAAGGAGGACAACGCCTGCTCGCGGTCCACGAAGAAGACAATTCAGGTGGTACGGAAGCCGGGAGCATCGCCACTTCTGTTCGGCAAGTTCCTGATGAATACGACGGCCTTTCTCTCGCTCGAAGACATCGCGGACAACCTGCCGCGCTACGACGAGAGCGTCGTCTCGGTCGAGATGGACACGGAACTTGCCAAAGCCTACGAAGAGTTGGAGGACGATATTCGCTCGGCGATGCGCCAGCACCGCGGCAACAAAAGCCTGATGAGCATTCTGCTCAACACGCTGCTGCTGTACCCGGATCATCCCTATGGGTTCGACGCGATCTGGGCGCGGGCCTTTGATCCGCAGACTCGCGAATATGTGCGGTTTCTCGCTGCCACGCCTGTAAATCTCTCCGAGGACCGGCTCTTTGCCAAAGAGCGTGCGCTCATTTCCGACGTAAGTGAGGAGTTGCGCCAGGGCCGACGTTGCCAGATCTATGCCACCTACACCGGAGAGAAGGACGTTACTCTGCGCCTGGAGACGATTCTGCGCCAAGCCGGTTTCCGGGTTGTCGTATTGCGCTCTTCGGTTCCAACGGAGAAGCGCGAGGACTGGTACGAGCGGCAGTTGCAAGCCGGAGTCGAGGTCGTTGTCTGCCATCCTAAGCTGGTGGAAACTGGCCTCGATCTATTAGCCTTTCCGACGCTCTACTTCTATGAAACCGGCTACTCGCTGCACACGCTGCGGCAGGCGAGCCGGCGCTCGTGGCGAATCGGCCAGCGGCAGCCGGTGCGGGTGAAGTTCTTCACCTACGCTGGAACAATGCAGGAGACCTGCCTGCGGCTGATGGGCAAGAAGATGCTCGTCGCGCTGATGCTGGAGGGCAAGTTCTCGGGCGAAGGCCTGATGGCGCTCGATGCCGACGAAGACCTGATGAGCGCGATGGCGCGCGAATTGGTCGAAAAGGCCGGTGTCGGGGAATCGGCGGATCTGGTCTGGCGACAACTTGAGAAGGAACGCGGCCAATTCGTGCCTCAGCCTCCTCCACCAATCCAGCTGGAAAGCGATTCGCTGCTCGACTTGCGGGACTTCGTGGTTACCAATCCGTCTTCGAATCATGACGGCATCCATCTGCTCGAACCTGTCAGGACCGAAATCAAGAGCACACCCTGGCCGCCGGCGGCGGTTCCCGTGCAACTCAGCCTCTTCGGCTGAGATTGCGCGGAACTTCGAATCTCCCTTCTGTTTCACAACAAGGACGATTGAGGTGATCCTGTGACCAAAGAGAATCACCCACCCCGGAGCTTTGCCGAGTTGGTACTCCAGTTGCTCGAAGAGCGATTTCCGTGGCTCGGGAAAACGACCGACGAACAGATCAGCGGCGCCGATACCGTCGATCAGCTAACCGACCTTCACCGGGAACTCAAGCGCAGGAGCAGAACCAATCGACGGAATGGTGGGAAAAGCAAGAACTAGCTTCCAATCCACTGACGGATCGAGTCCCCTCTGGATTTCGAAATCTCTCTTCCCACGAGAAATAAGCAGTGATACTCTCCCGCCAGGGAGAAGTAGTTCCGAGCGACGCCGGTCTACGCCGGTTCGCAATCAAGGCAGCGCCAATGGCCAGCTATTGCTGGCCATTGGCGTCTTCGGAGGCATCTTATGCCGAAGGGACCTTTTCTTCCCACCGAATTCACGGCGACCAAGTTCTCAACAGCGGCCGACAAAGCCGAGTTCGGCAATCACTTTCTGCGCTTCATCGAGTCCGAATGGGCGCAGCCGCTATTCACCAAGGACTTCTATCAGCGCCTGTCGATGTGCTTCGGACATATTGCGCACTGCGACCGTGGAACATTCTACGAAACCTGGTTCACGCGCGATCAGGACCGGCTGCGCTTCCTTGAGAAGACCCTCAAGTGGCCGTGCTGGGGCGATCCGGAGTACACATTCTCCGATGTCGAGCGCTCCATTCAGCAGGAGCTGCGCAAGCGCAACTATCTGGCCCGCTACCAACTGCGTGTGGCCGAAGCGGAACGCGCGAGCGATATGGAGACGCTCAGGCGGTTAGAGGCCAAGTATCGTGGTCCCGCCAGTCGAACAGACGATTCCGGCACGATGAGCGCTGATGTGGCAGAGTCTGAACCAACGCTACCAGTGATCGAAAGAACCCCGGTACAGGCCAGCCTGTTCTGAACTCCCCAAACAACAATCCGTATCAACAATTTCTGCCCATCAGGGTAGACGAGGAGACGACCGATATGGCCACTCTGAAAGTGGAATCCCTGCCGCGCGAGTTCTATTTCAATGGCACGCGCATTCCAGACCCTGCACCGCAGATGACGGCCGAAGAAATCCGCGACCTGCTCACGCCGTCTTATCCGGAAATCGCCACGGCCACATTGACCGGGCCGGAGGATACCGGCAACGCGCTTCGCTACTCCTTCAGCCGCGCCATCGGCTCGAAGGGGTGAGCCGTGGCCCGGCGCTCAATGACGAGCGAAGAGCTCGCTGCTTTATTCATGGCCAAAGCCGCCGAGGCTCCTCCCGCTGCCAACCTGATTCTGGCGAGGCATCTCCAATGCAAGGAATCATGCGACCTATCGAGCGCCATCGCCGAGGCAACTCAACGGTATGCCGGGACAGACAGGACTCTGCTGCAGGCGCCACCAGTACTGCTTTCGCCACTGGCGTAATGACGTTGGCGCCCGCATTCAGCCAGGCACTGCCGTCCCTTGTTGGCGTGCGCACCGACTACACCCACGAAACCAACCGGGAGCTGCTCTTCCAGTTGTGCGCCGCGCTGGTGCGCGCGGAACTGGGCAACGCAGAGACCTGGAAGCAGGCTGGCGGCAGCGCAATCCGATTCGCACAAGCCTCGATGGCTAGCGGAATCGGCGACGAGCGCGACAAGCTACTTACGCGCAATGTCGAGTATCACCTGCTGGTCAGCGATGCACTGGAGCGGTACGGCGATGACGCGCAACTCGGATCGGGAAGGCTTGCTGTGCTTATCGACTGCGGAGGATCGGGCTATCTGAAGTTCGGCCCAGCGATCGAAGCAATGGAAGCGGAAGCCGAAGGGCTGGGAGCGGCATTTTACTGGACGTTGACTCACGCTCTCTACAAGGTCATGCGTCTCTATAACCATGAGGACGCACTGATGTACGAAGAGCAAATGCACGAATATGCAGCCGAGGATGACGAAGAAAACCATGGTCAGTATGAGTTCCCGGAGGTTGAGAAGGCTCTGCCCGAGTGTATCCGGAAGACGCTGAAGCGCGATTATCGCGAAGGCAAGGCGTGCGACCGGGAACTGCTGCGACTGCATCGCAAAGGGCGTTTCAAGGACTGGATCGGCCGGTTGCGCCGCATCGAGCAACTCGCGCGGCTTCCCCTGAAGCAATCGCGGGAGTACCTCGAAGAGGGCCACTACGACCAGCCGCCATTGCCGTGCCTGCTCGTCTGTTTCAAAGAGCACGACGCCATCGTCGCCTGTTTCGACGAAGAAAGCCAGTCGATGCTCGAATGCTCGTCCGAGCCTGCGCTCTGCGCCATCTTCTCGCCAACCAACCCAGACGAAGTGCGCAATGCGCTGAGACTCGTTGAACGATTTGTTCGGATCAATGCGGAGCTCTTTGCGCTCGTAGAAGAAATCCATGCCAGGGAGTCTCGCCATGCAGATCCATCTCTCGATCGGGCAGAATCACTGCTTCGAGCTGCGTGAGGCTCTGCTCGTCTATCGCGACCGTCAATCGAGCTTCATCACCAAACATGACGTTCTGGTCCAGAAGAGCGGGCCACCAACGCTTGGACCGGCGCAGCCGCTCACCCTCGCCTTCGTCGAGTCGTTGATGCGGTCGCTTGGCGGCGCCGTTCACGCCGAAGTGCTGTCCGAGAACATTCTCGCCAAAGCCGACCGTCTGATCGTCTGGTGGACCCCGGCGCGACGCCGGCAGATGTTCTACGAGAACGCCGAAGGCAAGGCCTCTGATTTGAACGGCGGCATCTTTTCTCAGCCGCCTTTGGTCTGGAAGGTTGTTAACGGCGAGTTGTACATCCGGGCGCTTTCCGTGAACAAACGGCCCCAAGCCACGACGAGTCTTGCCGTGGTTCCTTTCTGGAATCTCTCGGACGACGGCCGCGTCTGCACCGGCACCATGCGGCGGCCTGAGAGCGCAACGGTCGCAGCGATCCCGACCTGGGAACGCGGCTTTTACGAGAGCGCCTTCACGCACGCGAACGTTGGCCGCCTCACGCGCCACGATGGCGGATTCGAGGGCCTTTGGGAATCGCTCAAGGGCAAGCGCAGGCGTTTCCCAACCGAGTCATTGATTCAGTTGCCGCAGACGCTCGATCAATTCGTGCGCGGAGAGCAGGGCAATCATGCGCACTGAACATACACTCTCCCTTCGCGCCGATACGCGCAGACCGATTCGTGTTCTCGTCGTTGGAGCCGGAGGTACGGGAAGCGCCATCACGATGGGCCTGCCTTATCTTGACCAGGCTCTGCGCGTCTGGGGTCGGTTTGCCGGCCTTGAAGTTCTTCTGATGGATGCCGACACGGTTTCCGAAACCAACTGCATCCGCCAGCCGTTTTCGGTTTCCGACATCGGGCAGAACAAGGCGACAGTACTCGTCAATCGCATCAACCTCTTCTGGGGAACAAACTGGAAGGCCGAGCCGAGAAACTTCGACGAGCGGACCTTCGAGAGAATTCAGGATACCTCGATCGATTTCCTCATCGGCTGTGTGGACAGCCGCGCGGCGCGCAGCGTCATCGCGCGTTCACTTGTGAAGTCAAATAACCGCACCGCCTATTGGCTCGATCTTGGCAACAATGCGGCAAGCGGACAGTTCGTGCTCGGCCAGCCGTGGAACGGGCGCAACCGGCGTTCGGCGGAAAGGCTGCGCACGGTGAACGAGTTGTATCCGGAGATCGCCGACGTCAAGGCAGGCGAAGACCCGCTTCCGAGTTGCTCGGCTGTCGAGGCTCTCGAACGCCAGGAGCCGTTTATCAACCAGACGCTTGCGATGAGCGCCCTCGCGATGCTGGCGCGCCTTCTGCGCTATGGGAAGATCGTTCATCATGGGGACTTCCTCAATGCGGCAACGGGCAAGATGACGGCGCTCCCGGTCGATCCCGAACTCTGGCGGAAGATCCGCCTTCGCAACCGGAAGATGCAAGCAAAACTGCCGACTCGATGAATCCCACCGGGAAATCGAAAACTCTTACTCAACACAAGAGGAGGAACTCTATGTTCAAAGAGCTTGTTCCCATCCTGCGCAATCGCGCCGTGCTCATGACGGCGACTGCGCTCGACGACGATCAGATTCGCGTCAATGTCGTTCCCAAGAAGACGAAGGACGGCGACCATGACGCCCTCACCACGCCGCTGAGCGTCACCGGCACGGCCGAGGAACTGGACGCGCAACTCGCGGCCACCCTGGTTGGCTTTGTGGCGTCGCATCTTCAGATGAAGAATGCCCTCGAAAAGGCAAAGAGCGAGATGGACGCAGCCACCAAGACTGCGCAAGCCGAGGTGCGCGCGAAGTCGAAGACGGCGACAAGGTCAGTACCGGCGAAGACGGAAGTCACTCAGAATGCTCCAGCGGCCACGCCTGTCGAGCCAGTGAAGTCAGCACCGCAGAAGTCGGCAGGCCTCTTCGATATGCCGCTGGCACCCGCTACCACTCCCACCGCCAGGCCAGCCGAGCCGGAAGATGACCCAGGATTTGCAGAAATCGATGATGACGAACCAATCGAAGAGATCGAAGAACTGGATGACGCGGCCTGACGGCAACAATTCCTCTCTTCAAGAGGGAATCGGATAGCAAGCGACACGTCCGAAATCTATGGGACAATCCCGATAGCGCTCCTATTGAGCGCAATGGGCTGTTTGAGTCAACCGAGAATCCGTCAGAGGCCGACCAGCGGAGTCTTGCCGACATTTCATTACTGATTTGGCAGCACCCTGGAATTGGTGCACGTAGTCAGCGGCTTTGGGTTTAGGAATCCCCCTACTGGACTTCAAGCGATTAAGAGTGATTCGGGCCGTGCACTTTGAGGATATAGCGCCTTGAGATGCCCTCATGTAAAAAGGCGGCGCTCCGCCTCCACCGTGAGACTCAATGACTCACGCTGAATGTCGTCACGAAGCTGAGTCAGGTCTCGGCTAGTCGGGGATTTAGCCAGTCCCCGCTGAACATCCGCCTGGAGCTGACGCAGATATTTAATCTTTTCAGTAGTTGAAGGGATTCCTCTTCTGCTCCAGGCCAGCCCTTGGCTCCCCATCACATGAAATGCGTAGCCGTCACGGCGATACGGCTGATTCATCTGAACTTGGAGAATTGCTGTAGCATCTTCGACGGCTTGCTCTGCTCCGGACCCGGTCGGATTCAAATTGGCTTGGGCAAACAGTAAATAGGCCCATTCTGTTTCAACATACGGATCCTCCGGGGCGAGCCCGCGCGCTTGGCTGAGAAAATTTTGGGCAAGTGAAAGATCACCACGTTCTACTTCAAAGCTACCCCTCTGGAGCCAATAATGATGGTCCCAGGAAAGTATCTCCTCCAGCGAACCGTACAGGTTTCTTGTGGTTTCAACTCCCAAGCTTCTAATCAAGAAGTCATGGTTGAGAATGGACCTAAGGATTCGACGCGCACGCGAGCCAGACTGGCGCAATTCCACGCTGCGACTGGCGGCCACGGCTGCAAGCCCCTGGAGGATCGCCGACAGAAATCCATTGGTTTGTAAGTAATCTCGCACCACCTCGGCGATTACACGGTGACGAAGGAAAACGGTGCCATCAAAGCCACGGCGCAACAGCTTCCTTGAGATAAGCGTTTCAATTGCGTTTAGGGAGGCGTTGGTCTCATCTGCCAACGCGATGAGAATGTCTTGGCTTGACATTCCAAAACGGAACGAGGAGGAAACCGCTATGAGCCCGTAAATTCTTGCTTGCTCCGTGGATAACTCCAAGAATTCCTCAATCACCTTTTCGGAGAATTTCTTCCCCGATGTCGCCTGAATCATCGCAACGAGAAGTTCTCGCCCAGACTGCTCCCTAAAGAGCGCGACTTGCTCGGCCCTCGGGCGCCCCCGCAATATCCCTTGGCGGTTTTCGCGGATCAAAACATCTATCAACTTCTCAATGTCGTCATCGGTAAGCAATGGAACAGTGGTTTCGACCAACATTGAGTCATCGAGGATTGTTGTGTTTATAAATCGGTCCACTCTTCCGGAGCGCATGCCGACGAGCACAATTGCTGGAAACTCACCGGAAATTAGCTCACGAAGCAGCGGGGTAAGCTGCGATCCGTATATGTCCGCGTCGTCGATTACAAGCGCATAGGGCTCTCGCTGTTGCCTTGCATAAGAGCGAATGTCGCGAGGGCTGAAATCCTCTTCGGGGTCAACCCATCCCACTTCCCCTCCGGAAGCAGAAAGCCTCAGTGCGGCCTTCATGAGGGCGGTGCTCTTTCCCGAGCCGCTGGTTCCGGAGATCAATACGACCCCGCGGGATCCGTCCAATGCCTTGACCCCCTCGATTCTCTCCCAGACCTCCGAATCGTGCTCCCTCTTAACTGCCCTCCCAGATTGAATGTCAGCCCAAATTGGCTGGTTTCCGAGAAGGTATTCATTCTTGAGGTCAGGATGGACAGATAGCTGGGCGACGGAGGGTATCGGTCGACTTGCGGAACTGGAAAGGTCAGAAGCATGAATATATCCGAGACCCACCGCTGCGGCGTCAGACAACCTCGCCAAGACGGTCTCAGAAAACTCCTCCGCCGTCATTTGAAGCCAAACAACGTTGAACTCGGCTAAGAGCGCTCGCTTGGCGGCAGGCAGGCTCGGACTCACTAGATATGATCGTGGCCTAAACTCTCGCTGATCTCGCCCCCCTTTACGCCTCCTCGCTTCGACACTCTGCCAAAGCGTTGGCTCTTCAAGTGGCGAGCCAACAAAAACAAATGGGCTGCTAACTAGCTCGGCAGCCACACGCCTGAAAACCGGGTCGGGACTTGCTAGCCGTTGTGCGTATTGAATTGGAGAGAATGTCACGCCTGCGGGAGCTTCGTCGAGGGTTCCGTTCAAATGAACGAACTCAAGCGTCCCGGCGGCTACTGGTCCAGCGGACTCGCCCGCGCTAAACGACGCAGATCGAATGGCTCTTGGTAGCGAGAAACTGCGCGCAGCCGCTAACTCAAGATCATCTATATTCAGGGTGTACGCCCGCTGCCAAGGCATAGAAAACACACGGCTATACCAATGTGGCAACTGGTCCCCCGAGACAGTAAACGTAAGGGAGAGAAGCTCCGACAACTGACCGGGCGCCCTTCGCATTGCGAAATCGAATAGGTCGGGGAGGGACGAACTCTCCTCGAAAGGATCACCCGGGAAGCAAATTGGCCAAAGCAACTGTCGAAGGCCTGGACCAGATGGAAGTCCTCGCCCACCGACGTTCTTGGCAGCCATACTAAAACCGGCACCTGTGAACAGAATCGGGCGCCCGCGCTCAAACTGCGCTCGGAGATGCGGTATGTAGGTGTTCTCAAGTTCGCTCATACCCTCACCCAATTTGGAAGCTGCCAAAATCCTAGCATTCAGAGCCGCGCAGTGGTGAACTTGTGCTGAACGGAGCGACTCGGGAATCTCTAGAAACGCTCGTGGACGACCGATCCCCAGGCGCGGTCTCATCATTTAGCCCAGAACAAGGCCTCAATCCATTGCTGACTGGCAAAGCGCGTTTTGAGGCCGCCCCTCATGGATTAGCCCTCAAAAACGCCGTAGTTTCCTGGAGCATTTCTGGGATGACGGTAAATCGCCTTACCACTCGGGAAGCGGCTCAGAATGCTGCCGTTGACATCGCTACTCTTTGGTCTTGAGTTTGCTGTCGTTTTCGCGGATGAACGCCTCGATCTCAGAAGCGTTGGAAATAACGCGGAGCCACTGTTCCTTGTAGAGGGTGACGGGAAAACGCCCCATTCCGTAGAGGGATACGGCGCCTTTTTCGCTGACCTTGAGACTCAATCCTGCTGAATCCTTGCTCTTGAGCTTTGCGTTTTCTGCCCGCAGGCGCTCCAACTCCGCTTTCATTTCCGCTTCGTTCATGCCGTCTCTCCCATTCTGTTTTTCGCTTCCACCGTCTCCCTGCACACTGGTTGCGTCACGCCACAAGGCTCCGCCGCACCGGCCAAAAGTGCCTCGATCCGCTCGACTTCGAGCCGCCGGAGTTTCGCGGTGCTGGACCACTGCTCCATCCGTTCAGCATCAGTCGAGAACTCGGCGGAGATTTCCATCCACCGGTTCTCGTTCTCACGGGCCACCTTGAGCGCGGCCTGAAGTGCCTCGAATTGCTGATCCCTTGATGAATTCATTCAGGAATCAGTTTATATTGCCGCAACTGTTCCGCCCCAAAACGGCCAGCACCGCAATCCAACGCATTCCCGAATAGACGGCCGACCGGCCTTTCTTCGCACCCGAACCAGTATTCCGCCTGAGGTATATCCAAATGAAACCATCCAAGCTTTACGAGGCGCTTCATGCGCTGATCGGCGAACGTGTGCCTCTGCACATCTGGGGCGCGTGCGGCGTGGGCAAGTCGCAGATCGTCGCCCATGTGGCGCGCGATTTCGGAATCGCATTTCTTGACGTGCGCGCCGTTCAACTCGATCCGGTTGATCTGCGCGGCCTACCGCGCATCGCATCGAATCAGACCGAGTGGGTTCCGCCCAAGTTCCTGCCCAACGAAGGCAAAGGCATTCTCTTTCTGGACGAGTTGACCTCGGCGCCGCAGATGACGCAGGCCGGCTGCTATCAACTCGTTCTCGACCGCAAACTCGGCGAATACGTGCTCCCCGATGGGTGGGTCGTCATCGCCGCCGGCAACCCGGCATCGGAGCGTGGCGTGCATTTCGCGATGCCGCGGCCTCTCAGAAATCGTTTTGTCCATCTCGAACTCGAAGCCGACCTGAGCGACTGGTGCAGGTGGGCCGTGGGCGCAGGCGTGCGGCCAGAAATCATCGCCTTTCTGCGCTTCAAGCCGGACCTTCTGCACGCGGCCGACACAACCTCGGACGCCAATGCCTGGCCCACTCCGCGCTCCTGGGAGATGGCTTCACATGTTCTTTGCGGCGTGGCGCGCAGGCAGAACACAGCTTTTCTAACCGGCGCTGGAGAGTTCGAGGCGCAATTGCTCGACGGGACTGTGGGGCAGGCCGCATCTGCGGAACTGCTGGCCTTTCTGCGCCTCTTCCGCCAACTGCCATCCATCGACGAGATCCTGCTCAATCCCGACACGGCGCCGCTGCCGACAGAGCCATCGGCCCAGATCGCCATCTCGACGGCGCTGGGCCGGGTGATGAGCGATAGCTCCATCGCGCGCGGCCTCAAGTATCTCGACCGGATGCCCGCCGAGATGCGCGTGATGGCGATGCGCGACGCGGCGGCACGGGATCGCGCCATCACCCACACGCCGGAGTTCATCCGCTTCGGCATCGAGCACCAGGGAGTAGTCCAATGATTCAAGAACGCGCCATGCTCGCCGCCGTCCACATCAGCATCTGGACGGCCGTCAAACACGACCGCGGTGTCAGCCGCGACGTGGCCGAAAGGAACGGCGCTCCGATGAGCGCCGGCCGCTACAACAAGCAACTTCTGCGCGGGGCCGACAAACTCGACGAATTGCGCACGCTCGCCGGTCAGGTTCGTCAGTATTTCTACAAGATCACGTTGCCGTGGACCGACGAGGGATACCGCCTGTTGCCGGCAAATCTCTACTTCGATCTGACCGCGCGGATGCGGGAGTTCGAGGCCCAGTTCGAGCAGGGCGTCGAGGCGTTCCTTACCGTCTATCCGCAGTACATCGAGCAGGTGCGACCCGAACTGAATGGGCTCTTCCGCGAGGAGGACTACCCGAAGGCCGAGAAGCTGCGGCGCAAGTTCGGCGTCAAGCTCGAAGTCCTGCCCATTCCCACCGGCAACGACTTTCGCGTGCAGATGTCGGCCGAGGAGCAGGCGCGCGTCGCCCGCGAGATCGACTCGAATGTTCGGCAGTCGCTGGTGCGCGGGACCGAGGATCTTTGGAGCCGGCTGCGCGATGTGGTCTCGCACATGGTGGACCGGCTGAATGAGCCGGAATCGCGATTTCACGCGACGCTGGTGACGAACATCTTCGATCTGGTGGAACTGTTGCCTCGCCTCAACGTCACGGACGACCCGGAGTTGAATCGATTCGCCGAGGAAGCCCGCCAGAAGCTCTGCACCTACACAGCGCACGATCTCAAGAAGCATGAGTTGCTGCGCGTGGCGACGGCGGCCGATGCCGTGGGGATCGTCTCCCGCATGGATGAGACGATTCGCAACCGTGAGGCCGAGCAGGCTGAGACGAGGCTTGCAACGGTTGAAAACATCTTCGACCATATGTCGGCGTACATGGAGGCGCCCGCGGCGGCATGAACACGATGTCACTACAACCATAAATTGGTCAGAATGGCCAGTTTATGGTCGTAATTCCGGCCGGACAATGAGGCTCAGTCTCGCGACTGTTTGCGGCTGTAGGTGGTAGAATTCGGAGCCATGAACAAAATTGCAATGCTTGCGATCTGCTTAACGGCCCTGATTGCATTCGCGCAGTCGCCGGTCAAAGAGCCCGAATTTGCGGATACGTTCGCGGCGCTCTCAGTTTCTGGTGATCTTGTCCCACTGGAGCACGAAACGGCTGCGATTCGCGCGGGTGGAGGTGGTTTCATGGTTGCGACCAGCAAGGCCGCGTATGAAATCCCTGGCGAAAAGTCTCCAGTGCGCTTCCATGGCGCGCCGGAGCTTTTGTTTGTAGTGCGCAGTTTACTAGCTCAGACAGATACAGACCCCGCTACTCTCTATGTGCTCCGCAAGCGAGATCCAAAGAAAAAGAGCCGGGAAATTGCATTTTCCACTGGTCATTTCACTCCTTTTGGAGGACACGCGACCACCAATCTGAATGCCGGTCAGATTCCCATCACCTTTTCACGCTACGGCACATCTTCCTACCGAATCACAGTCTCGAACCTCGCTCCCGGCGAATACGCACTGAGCCGCTTATATGGGCAGGATGTTTTTTGTTTTGGAGTTGATTAAGAACCATTTGACCGAAGTCGAACTCGACGAGTGAAGTTACGAAATGGATAGGATACAGCAACTAGCGAAACCGCTGAAGCAAAACCAGATTGATGCCGCTAAGAGATTCTGGGACGGAGGCTGGGAAAGCGAGGAACTCAAGCAACTGAGTAGCGCATTCCCAAGTCCTATCGAAGCCGTCAGCATCAAGGCGATTGTACTTAATTCTCTTTATTCAACGAACATCATTGCAATCAACAAAGTTGCCGACCCTATTAAGCGGGTGTTAAAACCGAATTACCCGACAGGCCCAGATTTGATAGAAGAACTGGTCAATGAGATTCAAGGGGTCACCAACAAACGCAATTACAGCTTTGCCGCCAAATATGCTCATTTCTTCATCGATTCGAGCCTCCCCATACTGGACGGGTTTGCAGAGTGGATGCTTGGAAGGCATCTCAGTCGCCAGATGCAGTCAAAGGACCAGAGACGGTATCACAAATTCAC
>Ga0307375_10003598_pt1 | contig 15151 bp, 14 predicted proteins | sample TR1MG_FD_202531 | JGI IMG/M metagenome (GOLD analysis project Ga0307375, IMG submission 202531) | Soil microbial communities from Risofladan, Vaasa, Finland - TR-1 | ecosystem: Environmental > Terrestrial > Soil > Coastal area > Acid sulfate soil | place: Finland: Risofladan, Vaasa | collected...
AAGATTGAACAACCTGAAAATATGGATTCTATGGCCGCTGCTAGGCTCAGGAGGAAGCTACTTATTCATCCTCAGGATATTCCCATGCTCGATACACCAAGACTATTGCCCACACGAATGGGGTATGTAGATGGCGACCGTTTCTATCCGGCAACCAAGCCATTTTACCCTCTAAGGTTTCTACCGTGGCCGCCTGATGAATTGCCTGATGGCTGGTACTATATGCCACCTAAGCACTTGCAATCTGATGGGCCGACGAGAAGTCTAACGCTTGAAGAAGTGGTGGCCGGATCGCAGCGAGACATACGCAGACCTATTCCTGTAGGACTTAATGGCTTAATTATACCATCAACAGAAATTGAGAAGATTAAAAGTCGAAATTATGCCACACAGGAAAAAGCTGATGATGATGTTCTTGGCACCAAAGACAAAGATAAACTGCAAGGCATGATTGCAGCTATGGCTCAGATCATCGCCAGCAAGGCCCCCGCCTACCAAAACGGAGACAAACCCAATGCCGCACAGATAGCAGACGCTATTGTTAAAACCGGCATTGTGGACCGCAAGGCCGAGACGATAGCTAAGGAAATCGGAAAAATTCTAAGCGAACACAGGAAACGGCACTACGGGGAGTAATCCGCATTTTCTGCAAATGCAATCTGCATTTCGCATTTCCCAGACCACCGCCAAAAACCCCCGCATCATCGCCTCACGTTATCAATAACCCGTGAGGCAACACCCATGCAGAGCAATATTGAATCAGTAGCCCCGATTATGGCCGAGATTGGCCGCACCCTGGGCTATCCGCCCGAAGCCATCCCCACACAGATTGACGAAAAGCGCACCGCCGAAGTGCTGGGCGTCAAAGTCTCCACCCTGACCAACTGGCGCACCACTGGACGTTACAGCCTGGCATACATCAAGGTGGGTCGGTTGGTTCGTTACCGCGTGGCTGACCTGGCCGCCTGGATCGCAAAACGTCGCACCGGGGGGGAGAGCTGACCATGACCCCACAAAAAAGCCGCCCCGGAGCAAGGACGGCATACGCAAGATCGAACGTCTCCAATCATATCACCATCGGCGTGGTGCGTAATGCCCATGATCCCCGGATCACCCCCCGCGCTTTGTCCTGGAGCGAGTTCTGCCAAGACCTGAGCAAGCCTGACATACGGGAGGCGAAAGACGGCACCGGCTTTGTGCTGGCGCAGTTCAACACCATGCACCGCGCTGGCAAGAATGTTGCCGCAGTCTCGGCGCTGGGCTTCGATGTTGATGGCAAGGATCAGGCACCGCTGCCGCCCCTTGTCGCGCATATCGAATTATCACGCCTGGGCTGGGCGCATGTGGTTTATTCCACCTGGAGTCATAGCGCCGAGTCTCCCCGGTATCGGATCGTGATTGCTCTGGATGCCCCGCTGCACCCGGACATGCTGAGGGACGCGCAATCCTATGTGGTGGACCAGTTGCCCGGAGCCATCGCACAGGCCATTGATCGCGCCTGCCTGGGGGATCGTGCCCGGCTTTTCTATGCACCAGCCACTTCACCGGATCGCGCAGGAGAGCATGAGTTCTACAGTGGAGGATCAGCCCCGCTGAGTGCCCGGACGTTGACCCTAATCGCCGCCGCCATGCAGCGCAAAAGAGAGACCCAGAAGGAACAGGCCAAGGCGATGGCAACACGGATCGCGGCGCGTGGTGGCGTCTCGGTCATCGCACAATTCAATGAACAGCACACCATCGAGGAAGTGCTGGAAAATGGAGGCTATACCAGAAAGGGCAAACGCTGGGTATCACCCCATAGTCATAGTGGTACGCCTGGGATCGTGGAGATCGAGGGGCGCATCTTCTGCCACCATGCCGATGACCCCATGCACAACGGACATGCGCTGGATGCCTTTGACGCCTATGCAGCGATATACCACAACGGAAGCCTGAGCGCTGCTGCCGCTGCTGTTCGTGGGGTGCAACATGATTGACCTGACCGGCGTTATCGACCCACGGGAAGCGCTGAAAGCCGTCGCGGCTGCCGCTGCCGAATGGCCTACCCCTGAGCGTATCGGATCAGACTTGCCACCCGTACCGCAGATGGACGTGGAGGCGCTTCTGCCTGCCCCGCTTGCCGGGTACGTCATGGATGCCGCGCGCAGGAAGGTGGCACCGCCTGAGTTCGTCTCTGTCAGTCTGCTGGTCAGTCTCGGCGCTCTGATAGGGGCAAGATGTGGAGTTCGCCCCAAACTGCTGGACGACTGGATCGTGGTCCCGAATCTCTGGGGGGCTATCATCGCGCCGCCGAGTAAAAAGAAATCGCCTTCTATGGCCGATGGTACAAAGCCATTGAAGTGGCTTGCTGCACAGGCCCGCCAGAAACACGCCCAAGCGATGGAAGCCTATCAGGGAGAAGTTGAGCAGTTCGATGTGATGATGGCCGCAGCAAAAAAGGCGCTGGCTAAAGCTGCCGACGCTGCCGATGACGAAAAGCTGCAATCGGCAAAGTCGCGTATAGCCGCCCTCAAGGATTCCAAGCCGCAGCCGCCGACACTCAAGCGGTACACGACCAACGACGCCACCATCGAAAAGCTGGGCGACCTGCTGGTGGAGAACCCGCAAGGGCTGCTGACTGAGCGGGACGAATTGGCCGGGCTGCTGGCGTCCTTCGACAAATCCGGCCATGAAGAGGATCGCACCTTTTACCTGACGGCATGGAACGGGACAGAAGGCCACAATATCGACCGCATCGCCAGAGGTTCCCTGTATATCCCCAATCTGGCGTTATCCGTTCTCGGCGGTATCCAACCCGAACGACTGGAGCGTTATCTGGACAGTGCTGCCAAGGACGTGGGTAATGATGGGCTGCTGGCGCGTTTTCAGTTGATGGTATGGCCTGACTCCCTGGACTTTGAATGGAGGGACACCGCGCCCGACAAGGCGCTGAGGGATGCCGTGTACAAGATATTCGAGACGCTGGACGACGACGACTTTATGGCCGCCTGGGGGGCGGAGCCTGCTGACCAGTTCCGGCGTGTTCCTTCATTCAAATTGTCACCCGCAGCCGCCCAAGCCTTCATTGCGTGGGACACCAAGCTGCAAACCCAAGTCATGCCCGCCTGTCAGCCGGTATTACAGGAGCACTTCGGGAAGTACGAAAAGCTGGTGGCGGGATTGGCGCTGATTTTGGACATGGCAGAGCGAGCAGATGCAGGGGGGATCATAGGCCCGGTTCGTGAAGGTCCGATGCTCAAGGCGATAGCCTGGGCGGATTTTCTCGGCGCTCATGCAAAGCGTGTCTACCACCTGTGGATGCACCCCGAAGTCAGAGCGGCGCAGAGGTTGAGCGAGTTTCTTCTGCAACGAAAACTGCCGGACCCATTCACCACCGCCGATGTTCAACGAAAGGGATGGGGCGGGCTGGGATCGCCCAAGCAGATCGGTGCGGCGCTGGAGTTTCTGGAGTCGGTAGGATGGGTTCGCCCGGAGCAGAAACCCGAAAATCCTACCCCCGGACGACCATCAAAAGCCTATGCCGTGAATCCAAAAATTCACCTTTCAAACGCTAAAGAGGAACCTACTAAACCTACTAAACCCCCGCAAAGTGAATTAAATAGGTTTAGTAGGCACTCACCTAGCGATTGTGAAGATGTTTTTCCCGACGATGGCGACGACCGGGTGGACCTATGAACACCGCCCGCGAGATCGTGCAAGAGATCATCGGCGCAGGTGGGGAACTCTGGTTCGAGGGCGACAGGGTACGGGGGCGCAACATCCCCCGCCGCCTGGCGGTTCTGGTCAAAGCAGATGAGGGTGGCATTTTGGCCGCGCTGTTATCGACACCGGCACCCGATGACTACGCCACCACCGAGCGCGAAGCCATTCAGGAAGAATCCGCCGAGGTCAGCACCCTACCGGACAAGCCTGTCCTAAGCCTGGAGGAGCAGGCCGAGGCGATTCTGGATCACTACGGGGCAGACTGGCAACGCGGCGTTGATGACCTTCGGATCGTGGCTAAGAATCACGTTTTAGCCGCGCTGGTGGAAAAGATGGGCATTGATGCCACCCAACCCGACCGCGTGGATTGTGGGCAAGATATGGCCCTTCCTGAGCGTGTCACTTGTGGATCATGCGTCCGATTCCAGCCGGGCACCACGAAGATGGGAATAGGTGTCTGCCTTGCCACAGTGACAGGCCAACCACCAGCCGGAAATCGTGGGGACTATCGGGCAGCCTATCCTCATGCACCGCGCTCTTGCCCTGAGTATCGAGGGGCGCAGTCATGAAGATGATCCGCGAACTCGGCAAGCAATTCCCGAATGTGAGTATCACGAAAACGCGGGGTGGGCATCTTGTCGCTCATGTGGGCACTGCCCGCGTATTCCTGGCCGCCACACCGTCCGATGCCAGAGCATTGGCAAATATCCGCGCATCCATTCGCAGGGCAGAAAGAGGACTCAGGCCATGACCGCGAAGCCAACCAAGACGGCAACAGCGCAACAGATCGCGCCAACCAAAACGCTGCAAGTTATCGAAACACCGGAAATAAACCGGCACCCCTCCCCCCGTCTAGGCACTGCCGCCGAGGTACGCATGGAGATGGCCCGACTCTACCGGGAGGCACGCACCGGGCAGGTGGAGATCACCGATGCCACAAAGCTGGCGTATCTCCTCACTCAGCTTGCAACGCTTATGCGTATTGATGACCTGGAGCAGCGCACAGCCGCCCTGGAGCGTGTCCTAAAGGCTGAGGTGAAGCGATGAAAGGCATACCAGATCATCTACTGGCGAATCTAAACCCGATGCAGCGATGCAGCGTTATTTTCTCGGCGCTCTGCCGGGATGACTTCGAGGAGGCCAGCCGCCTGGCTGATACAGCACCGACCGGCACCTATGTTGCAGCGGATTTTTATCACCCGTTCACTCGCGCCATGATGGTATCTGGCCTGGCGCGTGGAGACATCGAGGAGGAAGTGGCGGGCGAGTGGGCCAATCGCTGTTTCTGGGCAACGAGGCTGCACGTCGCAGGCCCAAATGATGAAACGCTGGACGCTTTCTGGAGTGCTGCCCAATACCGCCGAACCCGCGCTGGATCGCTCTGGGGGGCATACGCTCAGGTTATGACCGATGCAGGCATGGACCCCCGCGAAGTCATGCGCTCTATGGGTGGGCTGTCCAAGCTGGCTCAGGAGTCGGTTGATGCCAGCATAGAAGAAGAGCCGTGTCCCGATGCCGTGGCGCTCTATGCCGCGCTGCTGAAGCCATGATGGAACAAAATAAACAGCAATAGTTAATCGCGCCAATGGGTTACATGCCGAAGTAAGCACGCTATACCCACCCGCGTGAATTGTGCTCATGGGCAAACGAAAAGCAAACCAAAAGCAACAGACCAGATCAGCAACGGCGGGGCTTGCATGGGCAAAAGCAACAGAAATCAACAGCAAATCCAACACCGCATTATGGACAGGCCGCGAATCGAATTAAGCGCCATGACGGAATTTATCGGAGATATAAAAAGGCACCCGGCTCAAATCGAAGCAACCCCATGAATGGTCCTGTCAAACCGTTGCCCCTGAATTTTTAGAGGCCCTAAAGAGGTTGATTCTGTCACCGAACCCCTGCCCGGCACCCATTCCGGGACTTTTGCGAAATAACCCCATGAATGGCACCCCACACAGTCACAGTGACAGGTGGATCACGCCTGGACGTAACCAGCGCCATCACCCCGTTTTTCCTCACGAGGTTAGCCCTGGGTTAGCCCGGAAAAATGAAGGCACCTAGAAAGTTGCGCTAAGTGCCTGTTTTATTTTGTTAGTTGTGAGTGTGTAGAACCAACGACCCGCTGATTCATAGTCTCAAGGTCCGTATTTTATGGGACTTTATCGTACTAAATGACGGTGGAGGAGGGCGAACGCACCCTATCCCGGCGCGGAAAATATCAGGCGCTTTCCGATGATGGCCTACAGAAAGCCTACACCGAGGCCGCAAGATAAAAAAAGAGGCTCAAGCATAACGCTCAAGCCTTTGTTTTAATTGGTCGGGGCGATAGGATTCGAACCTACGACATCCTGCTCCCAAAGCAGGGAAATCAGCGTTTTTTGTGGTTCCGCACCATCCGAAGAAGTACGGACGACCCCCAGCTAACCATTGAAAACCCTGCAATATAGCGTACTATGAAGCACAAGGCGGTACGCTATGACTTTTTAGATAAAAGCCTACACGGAGCCTACACGGGGGCGAAAAGCCTACACGAAGCCTACACGAGAGGAGGGCATCATGGCCGGGATCACAATTCCAGTGTTACGCAAAAAACAGAGATCGTCCCAAGCCGGGAAAGTGGCATGGGTGAGCGATGGCGCTACAGGGCACGGCGGTTTATTGGCCCGCGTTACGACGACCGGCGTCACCTTCTTTTATGAATACCGGGATGGGCAGGGCGACAGGGACCGGCTATCCATTGGCCGTTACAGCGAGGCCACCGCCGAGGGGTATTTCACCATTGATGAAGCACGCAAACGCGCAGGTGAATATCTCGTCGTCCACAGGGACACAACCCCCGATGTGCGCCTGTATCAGGAACAGCAAAAAGCGGCTGCTGCCGAGGCGGATCGCATTGCCAAGATGGAGCAGGCCGCTCGCAAGACGTTTGCCGATGTATTCATGGAATGGCATAGCGCCAAGCTGTCACAGCGCAAAGATGGGGCGGAGATGCTACGGGCAGTTGGTAAAGATGTGCTGTCAGTGGTCGGTCAGATGGAAATGGGCACAGTTACCCGCGCTGACTTGCTGGCGTGTCTGGATACGGTATCTGCACGCGGCGCTCCCGTTATGGCTAACCGAGTGCTAACTACACTCAAGACTTTCTATGGGTGGGCACAGCTTCGGGAGATTGTCAGCGTTGATCCATTGGCCCCGGTAAAGGCTGCTGATGTGGGCGGGAAAGAGCCTGGACGGAATCGAGTCCTGTCTGATGCCGAGATCGTGGACTTGTTCCGCAAGATGCCCGAATGCGGGTTATCTCCAATGGTACAGACGGCGCTACTGATAAGCCTGGCGACCGGCTGCCGTATCGGTGAGATCGCAAAAGCTGAATGGGCGCATGTGAGCATGACGAAAAAGACGTGGGTTATCCCTGCCAAGAACGCCAAGAACGGAATAGAGCACACGATTACCTTGTCACCGTTTGCGCTGGGGCTGTTCACGTCGCTACAAGCTACGCGGGAAAGCCGCTGGATCATGGCGTCACCGATGAAGATCGGAAGCCGGATCGCGGAGAAGGGTATCGGCGCTGCTGTTTATGATCGCCAGACCCAAGGTCCACAACGTCAAGGCCGTACCGCGTCTACGTCATCGCTGGTTCTGGAGGGTGGGCACTGGACCCCGCACGATTTACGGCGCAGTTGTGCAACGGGTATGCAGAAACTCGGCGTTATGCCTGCTGTCATTGACGCGGTTCTGAATCACAAGGAATCGAAAGGCGTCACCCAGATTTATCAGCGGTACGACTACAGCACAGAGATGGCCGACGCCTGGGCGAAGTGGGGTCGGCACCTGACCAACCTACGGGCGCAGGCAAAGGGCATCGCATTGGTGGCGGGGGATTGATGCTTTCACACACTATTCTCGCTCGGCTGTAGTACCGGGAAACAATGTTCATGAAGTTCATCATGTTCATCGCGGCCATCTTCACGCTTTCCAATAGTCCGGCTATGCCGTATGATATGCCTGTATGCTTACCTTGATCGAGACACCGCTGTTTACGAGCCTATGGCCGGATTACTGGACCGAAGAAGAACGCGGCCAATTCTGTTCGTGGCTGGCGCTGCAACCGGACGCAGGCGACGTGATCCCCCGTAGTGGAGGGTGTCGTAAAGTCCGATGGAGCCGGGCGGGGATGGGGAAGCGTGGTGGCGTCCGAGTGATCTACTACCTGCAACGTGAGGACGGCGAGATATGGCTACTGCTGATCTACGCCAAGAACGTGCAGGAGAATGTACCGGCGCATGCGCTGCAACAATTACGCAAGGAGATTGATGATGCCGATGACTGAGCAGGAATTATTGGAACGGGACGCCAAGCGTGATATTGGCGCGGAACTTCTGGAATCCGTCCGGCAGATGAAGGCCGGGAAGAAAGGTGCTGTCCACAAGATCGACGTGCCGCAGGTAGTACAGGCCCGTATCAGTGCCGGACTGTCACAGTCGCAGTTTGCCGCGCTGATGGGGGTGTCTATCCGTACCCTTCAGGATTGGGAACAGGGGCGGCGCAATCCGTCCGGCGCGGCGATGACACTGCTACGCATCGCAGCCAAGCACCCGGACGTGATCCGGGAGGCACAGGTGGCATGATGTCTGCTGGATCTGTTACAGCACCAGCAAGGGCACGCGGGGTAACCAGTCACACAAAGGAATTGTTCAGCCTAGCCACGCTTAAAGCATGATGCCATAGCCAAGCCATTGAATTCTTGCTTATTAAGGAGTCGAAATGAAAATCCTTGCCTTCTTGCTGGTTGCTGTGCCCATCTGGGCGGCTGGAGATCCGGCTTTTCACATGAACGACCAAAGCCCGAACGATCAACCTGGGCACAAGTTGTTAATGAACTACCTAGACGGACCAGCGCTGCCCCCAGTCTCTGTCCAAAAAGCTAAAAAGGTGCCTGAAGCCAAGCCAGCACCCCAGCCCACAAGGTTTTCTTGTTCTGGGTTTGTCGAGGTCTTACAAGGAGCAGCAATAGACCGAGATAACGGGCTATCCCCACAAACTGCTTACCGCCAGCAAAAAGGCACAATTGCCATGAGCACACTGGGGCCACACGGGGTTAAGCAGGTCATCAATAGCCTTTATTTTGGCAAGCTCAAGCCGGAGGTTCCGGCTGGTGTGGCAGAACAGCGCGGGTTCGGCATGGCCTCAATCTCTGATTGCCAGCAGGATAGATACCAGCATGAGCATCCAACCCACTGGAAGCCTCTCAGTTAAACCCCGGAATCACCGGCTTGCCGATGCAACGCAGCCTCAATACTCGCCGATTAAATAGCCAAAGGAGTTAATTTAATGAAAAATATTCTGTTAATTGCCCTGTTAGCCATATCACCCGTAGCGATGGCCTCTCAGCAGTCTGTGGACTGTCGAGATCAAGCCAATGTCGCCCGGTCGGTAGTCCAATCGCTTAAAGCAGGGCTTCCGTTTGAGGTGGCATATCAGAAAGTAAAATTCATGCCGTTCAATAATGAGGGCGAGTTAAACATCAAGTCATTCGTGCAGGGTTATTATATGTACAGGAAACACTCGTTGAACCGTTCCTTGTCTCAGGCTTGGCACGTTGCCTACATGAGCTGCATGCCTACATACACATACCAGACTGTGCGACTGCCAAATGGCACTTATACGTCCAAAGAAACGCCAATCTCCGCTGCCACGAAAAAGGCGGAGGAAGCCGTGCGGTATATTCCCCCGGCTACCTGAAACCCGGCAATATAGGCATTGCCGTGCAGAGGGTGCGCCCGAGTATCACGCCGCGTAACAGTTTCACCGCCATGCTCTAGGGCATCGAACCCGAAAGGCCGGAACCTTCACCGGCTTGGGCATGGCACCTAATTCATGAAGGCGTTTAGAAGGAACGCAGAAGATGAAATCGTTTACAGTAATCATGCAGCCGCATGTCGTGGCGCATTACCTGACCTGCAGGGCGCTCAAGCGCTTCCGCGACCTCCCGGACGACGCAGACACTTATTCCGCCGTGTACGACAGCGTACTGGGAACGATGGGCATGGCAGCGGCTACGGGTGACAATGTGATTCCGATTACCGGCTGATTACCTATATCCACAAGCATGGATGTGTTCCATGCAGCCGACATGCTCTTTTTGGGGGAACTGGGTTATAGTAGGAAGTGCGGCAAGGTTCAAAGGCTACAGACACCGCATGTTGTGGTTTGACAGGGCCAAAAACAGGTCTATATTGGGTTTTTGTTCTTTATGAAGTCAGCGCAGTAAAAATATGGCCCCGGAGTGCTTCAACACTTCGAGGCCGGATACTCAAAGCCGTCTAGGGGACGGGTACTATCTCCTTACAGTCAGACTCTTCCTACGGAGCCATGCGTTATGCAATAACGCATATTTGCACGTTATCGCACCTTGATGAACTATGCAATAGCGTCTTGCTACCACCTGAATCAGTCCCCTATGACGGCATTTTCAATCTCTTGTTCACGAGGATTTGACTATGTCGAAGCAAAACACAGTACCCGCAACACAGGAAGTATTGGACCGCCTCCCCGCAGTACAGGCCCGCGTCAACGCGAGCAAGACATCAATCTATGGATGGATGAAAAGCGGCGATTTTCCGCAGCCGGTAAAGCTGGGACCGCGTGCCGTCGCCTGGCGGCGAAGCGATGTTGACGCCTGGATCGGTTCCCGCACGTCTAACGTCGCTTGATCGGGGGACGATGCCATGCAGACACAAAAAAGCCGCCCCGGAGCAGGGACGGCATACGCAAGATCGAACGTCTCCAATCATATCACCATCGGCGTGGTGCGTAATGCCCATGATCCCCGGATCACCCCCCGCGCTTTGTCCTGGAGCGAGTTCTGCCAAGACCTGAGCAAGCCTGACATACGGGAGGCGAAAGACGGCACCGGCTTTGTGCTGGCGCAGTTCAACACCATGCACCGCGCTGGCAAGAATGTTGCCGCAGTCTCGGCGCTGGGCTTCGATGTTGATGGCAAGGATCAGGCACCGCTGCCGCCCCTTGTCGCGCATATCGAATTATCACGCCTGGGCTGGGCGCATGTGGTTTATTCCACCTGGAGTCATAGCGCCGAGTCTCCCCGGTATCGGATCGTGATTGCTCTGGATGCCCCGCTGCACCCGGACATGCTGAGGGACGCGCAATCCTATGTGGTGGACCAGTTGCCCGGAGCCATCGCACAGGCCATTGATCGCGCCTGCCTGGGGGATCGTGCCCGGCTTTTCTATGCACCAGCCACTTCACCGGATCGCGCAGGAGAGCATGAGTTCTACAGTGGAGGATCAGCCCCGCTGAGTGCCCGGACGTTGACCCTAATCGCCGCCGCCATGCAGCGCAAAAGAGAGACCCAGAAGGAACAGGCCAAGGCGATGGCAACACGGATCGCGGCGCGTGGTGGCGTCTCGGTCATCGCACAATTCAATGAACAGCACACCATCGAGGAAGTGCTGGAAAATGGAGGCTATACCAGAAAGGGCAAACGCTGGGTATCACCCCATAGTCATAGTGGTACGCCTGGGATCGTGGAGATCGAGGGGCGCATCTTCTGCCACCATGCCGATGACCCCATGCACAACGGACATGCGCTGGATGCCTTTGACGCCTATGCAGCGATATACCACAACGGAAGCCTGAGCGCTGCTGCCGCTGCTGTTCGTGGGGTGCAACATGATTGACCTGACCGGCGTTATCGACCCACGGGAAGCGCTGAAAGCCGTCGCGGCTGCCGCTGCCGAATGGCCTACCCCTGAGCGTATCGGATCAGACTTGCCACCCGTACCGCAGATGGACGTGGAGGCGCTTCTGCCTGCCCCGCTTGCCGGGTACGTCATGGATGCCGCGCGCAGGAAGGTGGCACCGCCTGAGTTCGTCTCTGTCAGTCTGCTGGTCAGTCTCGGCGCTCTGATAGGGGCAAGATGTGGAGTTCGCCCCAAACTGCTGGACGACTGGATCGTGGTCCCGAATCTCTGGGGGGCTATCATCGCGCCGCCGAGTAAAAAGAAATCGCCTTCTATGGCCGATGGTACAAAGCCATTGAAGTGGCTTGCTGCACAGGCCCGCCAGAAACACGCCCAAGCGATGGAAGCCTATCAGGGAGAAGTTGAGCAGTTCGATGTGATGATGGCCGCAGCAAAAAAGGCGCTGGCTAAAGCTGCCGACGCTGCCGATGACGAAAAGCTGCAATCGGCAAAGTCGCGTATAGCCGCCCTCAAGGATTCCAAGCCGCAGCCGCCGACACTCAAGCGGTACACGACCAACGACGCCACCATCGAAAAGCTGGGCGACCTGCTGGTGGAGAACCCGCAAGGGCTGCTGACTGAGCGGGACGAATTGGCCGGGCTGCTGGCGTCCTTCGACAAATCCGGCCATGAAGAGGATCGCACCTTTTACCTGACGGCATGGAACGGGACAGAAGGCCACAATATCGACCGCATCGCCAGAGGTTCCCTGTATATCCCCAATCTGGCGTTATCCGTTCTCGGCGGTATCCAACCCGAACGACTGGAGCGTTATCTGGACAGTGCTGCCAAGGACGTGGGTAATGATGGGCTGCTGGCGCGTTTTCAGTTGATGGTATGGCCTGACTCCCTGGACTTTGAATGGAGGGACACCGCGCCCGACAAGGCGCTGAGGGATGCCGTGTACAAGATATTCGAGACGCTGGACGACGACGACTTTATGGCCGCCTGGGGGGCGGAGCCTGCTGACCAGTTCCGGCGTGTTCCTTCATTCAAATTGTCACCCGCAGCCGCCCAAGCCTTCATTGCGTGGGACACCAAGCTGCAAACCCAAGTCATGCCCGCCTGTCAGCCGGTATTACAGGAGCACTTCGGGAAGTACGAAAAGCTGGTGGCGGGATTGGCGCTGATTTTGGACATGGCAGAGCGAGCAGATGCAGGGGGGATCATAGGCCCGGTTCGTGAAGGTCCGATGCTCAAGGCGATAGCCTGGGCGGATTTTCTCGGCGCTCATGCAAAGCGTGTCTACCACCTGTGGATGCACCCCGAAGTCAGAGCGGCGCAGAGGTTGAGCGAGTTTCTTCTGCAACGAAAACTGCCGGACCCATTCACCACCGCCGATGTTCAACGAAAGGGATGGGGCGGGCTGGGATCGCCCAAGCAGATCGGTGCGGCGCTGGAGTTTCTGGAGTCGGTAGGATGGGTTCGCCCGGAGCAGAAACCCGAAAATCCTACCCCCGGACGACCATCAAAAGCCTATGCCGTGAATCCAAAAATTCACCTTTCAAACGCTAAAGAGGAACCTACTAAACCTACTAAACCCCCGCAAAGTGAATTAAATAGGTTTAGTAGGCACTCACCTAGCGATTGTGAAGATGTTTTTCCCGACGATGGCGACGACCGGGTGGACCTATGAACACCGCCCGCGAGATCGTGCAAGAGATCATCGGCGCAGGTGGGGAACTCTGGTTCGAGGGCGACAGGGTACGGGGGCGCAACATCCCCCGCCGCCTGGCGGTTCTGGTCAAAGCAGATGAGGGTGGCATTTTGGCCGCGCTGTTATCGACACCGGCACCCGATGACTACGCCACCACCGAGCGCGAAGCCATTCAGGAAGAATCCGCCGAGGTCAGCACCCTACCGGACAAGCCTGTCCTAAGCCTGGAGGAGCAGGCCGAGGCGATTCTGGATCACTACGGGGCAGACTGGCAACGCGGCGTTGATGACCTTCGGATCGTGGCTAAGAATCACGTTTTAGCCGCGCTGGTGGAAAAGATGGGCATTGATGCCACCCAACCCGACCGCGTGGATTGTGGGCAAGATATGGCCCTTCCTGAGCGTGTCACTTGTGGATCATGCGTCCGATTCCAGCCGGGCACCACGAAGATGGGAATAGGTGTCTGCCTTGCCACAGTGACAGGCCAACCACCAGCCGGAAATCGTGGGGACTATCGGGCAGCCTATCCTCATGCACCGCGCTCTTGCCCTGAGTATCGAGGGGCGCAGTCATGAAGATGATCCGCGAACTCGGCAAGCAATTCCCGAATGTGAGTATCACGAAAACGCGGGGTGGGCATCTTGTCGCTCATGTGGGCACTGCCCGCGTATTCCTGGCCGCCACACCGTCCGATGCCAGAGCATTGGCAAATATCCGCGCATCCATTCGCAGGGCAGAAAGAGGACTCAGGCCATGACCGCGAAGCCAACCAAGACGGCAACAGCGCAACAGATCGCGCCAACCAAAACGCTGCAAGTTATCGAAACACCGGAAATAAACCGGCACCCCTCCCCCCGTCTAGGCACTGCCGCCGAGGTACGCATGGAGATGGCCCGACTCTACCGGGAGGCACGCACCGGGCAGGTGGAGATCACCGATGCCACAAAGCTGGCGTATCTCCTCACTCAGCTTGCAACGCTTATGCGTATTGATGACCTGGAGCAGCGCACAGCCGCCCTGGAGCGTGTCCTAAAGGCTGAGGTGAAGCGATGAAAGGCATACCAGATCATCTACTGGCGAATCTAAACCCGATGCAGCGATGCAGCGTTATTTTCTCGGCGCTCTGCCGGGATGACTTCGAGGAGGCCAGCCGCCTGGCTGATACAGCACCGACCGGCACCTATGTTGCAGCGGATTTTTATCACCCGTTCACTCGCGCCATGATGGTATCTGGCCTGGCGCGTGGAGACATCGAGGAGGAAGTGGCGGGCGAGTGGGCCAATCGCTGTTTCTGGGCAACGAGGCTGCACGTCGCAGGCCCAAATGATGAAACGCTGGACGCTTTCTGGAGTGCTGCCCAATACCGCCGAACCCGCGCTGGATCGCTCTGGGGGGCATACGCTCAGGTTATGACCGATGCAGGCATGGACCCCCGCGAAGTCATGCGCTCTATGGGTGGGCTGTCCAAGCTGGCTCAGGAGTCGGTTGATGCCAGCATAGAAGAAGAGCCGTGTCCCGATGCCGTGGCGCTCTATGCCGCGCTGCTGAAGCCATGATGGAACAAAATAAACAGCAATAGTTAATCGCGCCAATGGGTTACATGCCGAAGTAAGCACGCTATACCCACCCGCGTGAATTGTGCTCATGGGCAAACGAAAAGCAAACCAAAAGCAACAGACCAGATCAGCAACGGCGGGGCTTGCATGGGCAAAAGCAACAGAAATCAACAGCAAATCCAACACCGCATTATGGACAGGCCGCGAATCGAATTAAGCGCCATGACGGAATTTATCGGAGATATAAAAAGGCACCCGGCTCAAATCGAAGCAACCCCATGAATGGTCCTGTCAAACCGTTGCCCCTGAATTTTTAGAGGCCCTAAAGAGGTTGATTCTGTCACCGAACCCCTGCCCGGCACCCATTCCGGGACTTTTGCGAAATAACCCCATGAATGGCACCCCACACAGTCACAGTGACAGGTGGATCACGCCTGGACGTAACCAGCGCCATCACCCCGTTTTTCCTC
>Ga0307375_10003600_pt1 | contig 15149 bp, 18 predicted proteins | sample TR1MG_FD_202531 | JGI IMG/M metagenome (GOLD analysis project Ga0307375, IMG submission 202531) | Soil microbial communities from Risofladan, Vaasa, Finland - TR-1 | ecosystem: Environmental > Terrestrial > Soil > Coastal area > Acid sulfate soil | place: Finland: Risofladan, Vaasa | collected...
GGCGCAAGCCCCGGAAGTCCCCGAAGCGAAGGACAGTTTCATCGTCCGCGAGCGCTCGGGCAACCTGATTCAAGGCGGTTTTGAGCACAGCGAAAAATCGGCGTCTGAATCGGGTTGCCCGAGCGCCTAGCGCGGTTTTTCGGGGACTTCCGCGCAGTTGACTTGCTCGGGTTGAGCGACAGCGAGAAGTGGCGCTTCCCAGCCACGACCCTAGAGATGCTTTAATGCTTGGGTGGCGCGGCTTGGGGCGCTATGCACTGCCTTCCGATTCCCCACGCTAAGCGCAGCTCGGAGCGAGGAGCAGCAAGGCATGAAGATGCCGTGGATAGATGCGATGGGGGCGATGCCGTGGGTGTCGAATGTATACCAACATTCGCAACACCCACGGCATCATTCACAGGGAGAGATCAATTATCACATTGCTGACCGAGTTTCCCGGATTAATGTCCGTGTTTTTCAACTTGCGGATATCCATAAGGATGAATCGGCTGCGATGATATGCTGATATTTTTACAAAGACTCCGTCCATCTTGATCGCCTCGACAGATTTAAAGACCCGTTTCAGCGCAGCCAGGTGCGGGGTAAAAAAATAGACCTTTGAGTAATGCCCCTGCACCATTTGGTGAATATGCCCAGCCACCATATCCGTCATGCGAGGTTTTGATTTTATGTTGAGTTCAATTTCCACCGCCACCCTACACCCGTCCGGCATGGTGGCCAGACCGTCTGGAATTGTGTTTAAACGCTTGGAGTTCTCCCCTCTGAGGAGTTTGTCAGGCACCCAGTTTGTCCAACCGTTGCGCTGCATGACTATCCTGACAATTTGACAATCCAGATGATGACCCAAGAAACTGGGCTTCGTCCGTCCGACTCTGAACTCATTGCACTTTGGATTGGCAGATTCAGTCAGTGCGAGGCCGTGCACAGTGATGCCATACAATTTCAGTTTTGAAAACGGTACTGCCTTCGTGTCCACCCTCAAAATCTGTTCGGCAACAAGGCGCTTTAGCATAGGTTGGACAGTTTGTTCGCTTATTTGCAACAGCTCCGCCGCCATGGCAACGGTGGTGAACACTTCGCCGGACGCAAGGAAGTCCAGCAGCACTGCACGTTTATGAGCGGCGCGCTCAATTTTTTCCGTGTAGGTCATTTTCAGCGCCGGGTGTAATTTTGTACTCATGTTTGTCTCTCTCTGGTAGACGGGTTTAAAAGTTTTGCGCACCTGGATCGTTCTCACGAATGGAGCGCTAGCGACACCCCTTTGCCCCCGGCAAGCCGAAGGCGCAGACGGTGCATAGGGGACGCAAGCGGCTTGCCGCGTTGCGGTTCGTGTACCTCTGTGCGTGGCGTACCTCCCAATGGTTCAAGCCGCACAGGCGGATTGTCCTTAATGTGGGAGGGGGAGCCGCCGAAGGTGGGGGAACCCCAAGGGGGTGCCCCGCACTTGTCGCTCATTTGGAATTTTCGGACAGACACTGCTAGTAAAAGTAAGGTAAAAAAAGGTAAAGGGCGGTTCGCCTCGCTGAATGCATGTGTTGGAGCGGGTTTCAGCGGGGCTGGCGGAACGCTATCCCGATGAAGAGGAACGCTATCCCGATAAAGCGGAACGCTATCCCGATGCCCCCGGAACGCTATCCCGATGGTTACAGTTTCTTCCATGCGGCCTGCTCCTTTCCCTTTGTGCTGAACTCGATTCGCCCTTTGGCGATGATCTTCAACCGCTCAAGTTCTCGCATGGCGCTGTTCAATGCATTCTTAAACTTTCGCATGGGACTGGCGTACTGCATTTTTTCTTTGAGCCAATCTAGCGCGTGCTGCTGCTCCGCGTTTGAGGACGTGGCCACGAGGCGCTGGAGCGCCTTGGCCATGTCCTGCCCGCGTCCAATCAGCAAACGCTTCTGCCAGTCGATCAGAGCATATTCCCGGTTGCCAAACAGCACTTGCCATTGCGGGTCCAGGGTATAGGTGTATGCCTCCACATTCGCGTCATAGTCAAAGCCAGCAAGGATATGGAATGCCTTGGTATCGCCGATACGGTACTTGGTCGATCCGTCCTGCTTCTTCGCCTCGATGATGAGCGTAGCAGCCGTCAGGACTTTCATACGACGGTGCAACCACTCGTAATCGTGCTTCCCGGTACTGCGGTTCATTGCCCGCAGGAAAGCGGCTCGGTTGATTGTTATTGGCTGGCCAAATGCCGCCTGCCGAGCATCGAACATCAGTTGCAGCAGAATGTCGGCATCGGCCTCGTCCAGTTGCTCACCCCAGTATTCGAGGACGCCATCCTTCCGCGATACCAGCACCGTCCCGCCGTGCATCTTCCTGCGGCCTCTGGCGATCGGCGCACACAAGGAGGATCTGGCTAACAGGTTGGGCATGGCCCTCATGAATTCGTCCATCCCCGGCAGGAACATCTGGATCGGCGTGGACGCTTTCTGCTTTGCCTTGCTGGCGGAGCGTTCCCGCCCCTCTATTTCTTGCTTTGTGATAAACGGAAACGGGTCGGCACGACGAACAGCGGCATTAACCGTTGAAGTGTTTTGTCTCATGAGATCAGCCTCAAGAAACTAATTCCAGGGCATTTGCTTTCTGCTGCGCTGGTGGAGGCGCCGGATTATTATCGCGAAGCTGGATGCGCGAATTTATCCAAGCGTAGACTTCAGACTCGACCCACCTTGCACCGGACTGGGCGGATGCGCCGACCCCTTGAATTTTTATAGGTTTTGGAAAATCTTGGATGCAGTAAATGCTTGTTTTTGACAGGCTTGTGAGGCCGGAAACGGTCGCCAAACACAAAAGACGCAATTGTTTATCACTCATTTTTCTTTTCCTTAAGAAAAACAAGCGGCGGGGGATACCTGTAATTATCCACAATTGATGGTTTAAATCAATTAATTTTAATATTTATTATCAATTAAATCAATATGATGAAACGTATAGGCGCGACTAATACAAGGTCTGTTTTGTTACTCAGGAAGCGTCCCCACCGCCTGGAGAGTTACACCGAATTGGCTACTCTCAGGAGCTATTGGTGAAACACAGCATGATAAAAACGCTTATGAACGTATTGCACGTATCTATAAAATATAAAACACGACAATATCAATAAGACAACAACGAAAATGCAACAGAAAAAGACAAAAAAGCCCACATCTCTGCGAGCCTTGTTCTGTGCATGGTAACGGAATTGAGTTCGATTCCTAAGATCGCATGTTTGCGTGAGGGTAATATTGTGGGTAACGCTTCTATATCATTGACCAAAAACCAATAGCAGCGCGGCTGTGCGGGTGCCGCCGTCCCACCAACACCAAGGTAACCAGAAACCACTGGAAACCAACACAGCTAAGCCATTTGACCGGCTTGGCTGTTTCTTTTTAAAGCCTCAAAATTGTCCAGAATGGGCTGATTTCAGCTTAGTTTGGTCACAGTTTGGTCACGGCTGGTTTCAGCTAGCCACCCTTCCCCTCCCCCTTGTTTTGGATGTCAGCCATGTCTGATATCTTCCAAGACAATCTTGATGAGATTCTTCACAAAGACGGGCATCAGAACTGGTATCGGCTCATTCTCAATGATTTGGGGAGCAATCATTCAGAGGCCGTCATTCAGCCCTATGAAACGTGGTCTCAGCTTCCGGACGTGCCTGAGCCTACTTACAATGGGGTTCGTGGTGAAGGTGATGCTGAAGCCAGCCGCCTTCGTTCAGCTCGTCGTGCAAAGCGTTCTATCCGCTTCGCTTGTAAAACTGCCGAGTTCGACAGGATGGTTACGCTCACCACAAAGGACAATTATTCACGAATCGAAATTCAGCGCAAGGTTGTTAAGTTCATAAAGCTTTTGCGTGAAGCTACCGCAGGAAAGATTGATTACATTGTCGTACCGGAAAAGCACGACAGCGAAAAAACCAGCAAAGGCAAAAGAGGGTCGCACCATGTCCATATTGCGATTCGTGGGCGCCAGGACTACAAGCTCCTTGTCTCGATCTGGCATTACCGCATCTGCAATGGTCGGGGCTTCGTTCATGTGTCTAATCCATTCAATAAGCGCACAGGCAAGGCTTACACAGCGGCACAAATGGCGAGCTATCTCTACAAGTACGTTTCCAAGAATCTTTCTGGTGCTGAGTTCAACAAAAAGAGTTATTGGGTATCGCAGAACATCGCTCCGCCCGTTCGGACTGTCCTACTCTTTCGGACTTACTCGGAAGCCTTCCAAGCTGCCTTGGAACACTTCCAAGCGCTGGGGCTTGCCTTCGGTACAGAAAGGCATCGTTGCTGGCGCGATGAGGGGCTTGATGTGCTCTGGCTCGCTGCCGGTTAGCGCAGATGGTTTACTCTCCTCCAGGACATTCCAGGGCGCGCAATCAGCGAAGCGCAGTAACACTACTAAAAAAAAGCCGACGCTACGCTGGCCTTTTCATGTACAACGAGGTCTAAAATTAGTCCAAACTTAGCACGTACTTGATCATTATTCTTATCTTGTTCTGTTTAGTGCCGGTTGGGTCCTCGGCAGGCATGGGCATATCACCCCAGTTATTACCAGTACCGACCCTGGAACCATTGGAGATCTTCTTCACCAAGCCTTCCACCAATGGATATTGCTTACCGTTGTAATCAAAATACTTAGCGCCCTTGTATTTCTTGCCAACGTCACGCCATGCTGGGCCTATAACTTTACGATCAACGGCGTGGCAAGATAAGCACATAAGCTGCTTCACTTCCGGCGGCATAGGCATATCAGCGGCCAGAGAGTTGCCAACAATCGCCAGGCCGAGCGCTGTAGTCACACTTACGATAATAGATTTCATGTTTTTTCCTTAGCTGTAGAGCTTACACTCACTCTTAGTATGGTTATTCAGTCAGTCGGGATTCTATCTAACTATGTCCAGCATGCAAACTGGAATCACTACGGCATAGGCGGCATTGTGTAAGGGCGCGATTTCAATGAAGCGCAGTAGTATCACGCCGTCCGTGAGTTGCATGTTAAAAGGCCTACTTCACCTTTCCATGCAAAGCCGGTTTTAGCGGAGTTGGGAATTCGATCAGGTTGGTGGGTTAGTACGCCTCACGCGAACGCACGCTTGCGTGCGCCGCGTGGGGCGGGCGCAGCCCGCCTATACTTGTATAAAGGACACATTCCCTATTGCACATTAGGTTAGCCCTAATTTTGATAATTTAAGATTCAGTAGGTTTTTATCCCGTTAAAATAATAATTTACGTTTATAATATTAAAAAATAGCATTCCAACTATTCTCGTGTAAACAGATATTTGCAATTTGTAACTACTTTTCAGTTACAATTTTAGAACGGAGCGGTAATCGCCATGTCCAAACATGACAAAACGTTATTAAGACTAAGCGCGAAACCAACACCGGCCGATATCAAATGGGATGAACTCACAGGCTTATTAATGCATTTGGGCTACACATTGCTAAATAACAAAGGTTCACGCAGGAAGTTTCATAATAGCGCCAAAGACGATTTGATTATTTGCCATGAGCCGCACGGCTCAGCTAATGTAGACAAAGGTTGTGTTAACGATGTTGCAGAGCACCTTCGTGAATGTAATTTCATCAAATAGAGGAATTCGTGGATATTCTTAAATACAAGGATTATGAAGGCACAGCAGAGTTAGACATGACTCGTGGTGTTTGCCGTGGCAAGATATTATTTATTAAAGACTTGGTTACTTACGAAGCGGACACACCTTCTAACTTGCAAAATGAATTTGAAGCTGCCGTAAATGATTATCTTGAGACATGTTCAGAACTTGGCAGAGAGCCACAAAAGCCATTAAAAGGACAATTTAATGTTCGGGTTCCACCAAACTATCATAAAGCGGCCATTCTAAGAGCTTTGAAGGATAGTGTTACGCTTAACGATGTGGTCGTAAGCGCTCTTGGTGCGTACTTAGCACATCATGATGTTGACGTTTCAGCTAGCGCCGCCGCGCATTATCGTTTTATTACCCTAGGAATGCATCAGAGCGCCGTTACTTCAGCTAGCGCGCCTTTGGTAGATATTGCTGGGGCACTTTATAAAGCAGCTGGTATTGGTCAGGGTGCTGGATACTGGAGAACATCCCCAGACGAAGCAGTCGACAAACCAGTTTCTGTTGTAAAAGTCAGGGGGCAACATGCAAGACAAGGACATTGATCCAGTAGGTAATCGTGTCGTTGCTCAATATGAGCTAAAGGAAATTACTGAGCTTCTTGTAAAGCACCATGGTTTACATGAAGGATTATTTGACTTAGCTTTTGAATTTCAAGTAGCTATCGGTGGGGTCGGGAGCGATCCAAAATCAATTCTACCTGGCGCAATGATTGGTATTCGTCGTATGGGGCTTACAACAGCTATTAAAGAAGGTATTGCCACTGTTGATGCTGCAGTAGTAAATCCATTTAAAAAAAATCAAGCAGCTGCAAAAAAGCCTCCTAAAAAATAACTCCTGTCTCCTGTTATGTCATATCTGTTGGCATAGGAGTTTTAGTGACTTGCATAGGTTGACATTCTTCTGGTTGTTGAAGTCCCCTTAATAGAGTATCGTTTACAACATCTATTGGAGGCCCGTTATGACCATATCCGAAGAAGCACGAATTAAGAAAAACCTCACAAGGCTTAAACCTCTCTCAGCTGAAAAGCTAAAGCAGCTCCAAGATATCGAACTTCATGCTATTGCTAAATTTTGGGGGCAATTGGATGAGCTTGAATCTGCACTTGGCTTTCTTCGCATGGGTTTTCAGTTCGGCTGGAAGCCACTAGCTATCATTCACAGCAAAAGGACTTTTCGCAAATATGAGCAAATTCTAGGTATCAATGCTCGTGAAATTTTCCCCGATGACACCCCCAATTCCACTCGTAGTGTTGGGTATGCGCTCGCAGTAAAACTATCCAATTTCTGGAAGATAGTTAACGGTGAAGAACCTGTAGAAGATAAAAGAATTCTCAGTCCCTAGTATAGGTACTTGACATACCAATCCGCATCCCTCAGTATAGGTACCTCATGTACCTATATGGAGGTTTGTTGTGAAATGGGTTCTTATCAAAAAGCTCGCTGATATTTTCGGATACTCCGAAGATGCTGCTCGCTCAAAAATCAAAACCGGCGTCTGGCTAAAGGGCATTCATTGGACTAAAGCCCCAGATAATCGAATCTTGTTCAACGTTCCAGCGATACAGCAATGGATCGAGAGCAAGGAGTAAGGGCGCGCAGTCCACGCAGCATAGAGATAGATTTCTACTATCTCGGTCAGCGCTGCCGTGAAGTCATCAAAATTCCGCCCACTAGGGCAAACTTCAAGTTTGCAAAAAACAAACGCGCGTCTATTCTCCATGAAATCGGGATAGGCACATTTAACTATGCTGCTCACTTTCCAGAAAGCCGGCGTGCTGCAACTCTTGGGAAGCTGACCAACAAAACAGTGGGCGAGGCATTGGAAGATTTTCTCCATAACACCCGCAGAAGCTACGAAGCCAGTACACTGCGCGGATACAAGAGCGCAATCTATTACCATCTCATACCTTCATTTGGCAAAACCCTGCTCCACAAGCTGACAACGAACGATATCAAAGACTGGATAAACGGTCTGGCAATTTCAGGCAAACGCATAAATAACGTTCTTATCCCGCTACGTATCGTGTTAAGCGATGCCTATATGGATGGACTGATCGACAGCAACCCAGCTGACCGCGTTAAGAACATTCCGCATCGTTACGATGAACCAAACCCATTCAAACCGGATGAAATGCGGCTGATTCTGGAAAACTGCGACCCGCAATCCCGCAACCTTTTTCAGTTCGCTTTCTGGTCTGGCCTTCGCACTTCTGAATTGATCGCCCTAGAGTGGGGCGACATTGATTTTGCAAAGGGAGTGATCTGCGTCAGACGAGCGAGTGTTCGAAAGATCATCAAACAACCTAAAACTAAGGCTGGTGAACGTGATGTGCTATTACTCCCCCTTGCAGGAGAAGCGTTAGAACGACAGAAGGAATTTACATTATCAATCGGTGGTCGGGTATTTCACAATCACCAAACAAACAAGCCGTGGGTTACGGATGGGCAGATTCGTAAGATAGGTTGGATACCAGCACTAAAGGCCGCCGGTGTTCTCTATCGCAATCCTTATCAAACAAGGCACACTTATGCCAGCATGCTTCTATCCGCTGGAGAGAACCCTATGTGGGTAGCCCAGCAAATGGGGCATGCGGATTGGGGTATGATCAGAAAAAGGTATGGGCGCTGGATTCCATCAGTTGATACTTCTGCTGGAAGCAGAATCATTCAGCAATGGTCACTAATTAGTCACGGGTCAACGGTAACTAGTTGATTTTTTGACATGCGCTCTACTTTCAATTCCCGCCTCCACCAACAAATAAAAACGACACCCTCGCGGTGTCGTTTTTTGCTTCCCAACCTTTTGCAAACTGCAAAATAATGGCGAAGCTTAGCTAACTCCTTTACCAGTGATTACATCCCTATGTACGTTAACGTACGGAATCCATAATGCGGCAGACGTACAGTGATTGCATATGGTGATCCATATTTCAATATGTAGACAGGAGGTGTGTCATGGATATCGTAATGAACATAGGCAGCTACGAAATAGAACGCAGCTTAATGGAGACAGAATACGGCGATGAGGTCATGTGCGCGGGGTGGATTCCGGCTGTTGCCCAGATGTGCCAGCAACAGCCGGTTGTGTCGACTAATAATAAACTGACAACCATTCCATCCGACCTTGCAACGGTCAATGCAGATTTGTTTATGCAGAGGATGTATGCCTATCAGTGCTGACTTCAAAGTTGGTAAATTTTTACAATTAACAACTGTTGCAACGGCCCAGACTGGTTGTACAGTCGATTGAAGTGAAGTCTGCTCAAATCATCGAAGGTATTAATGGCGAACCGATACAAAACATCTTGCTAGGCGCAGCGTTGTCATTGTATTTGATGATGATTCCGTAAGTAGGTGTGACCCACTTGTCAGCTCCGTCCTGCCGATAACTCATCCCCGTAGCGCTCTTGATCTTTGCGATTAACTTGTCCGGCGCATCTGCAAACGTGGCGCCAATGAAATCATCGTTTTCGCCAACAAAGATGTACTCAAGTTTTGAATTAAATAGTTTCCCATTAATTTTCCACCAGCTTGCCCCGCCGGAACTAAATTCGGATTTACCAAAATTATTGGTCATGTAATCGTTAAAATATACGGAACTGATCTGATCTCTGCATAATAGCGCCGAGCCAATCACATCCGTGAAATGACCGGGTTCTGCAGATGCCGAAAGGCTAAGTAACAGAAACGGCAGTGTTAGCATTAATTTCTTCATTGTTTATTCATGCTGTACTTATGTTTGTTAATATCGGCAAAAAGTTACTAAAGTTAACACCTGAAGCGAAAATATTTGCAGCGGTCCGGATATTCGCAGCTTGCTTTTTCAAAGCACTTCGCAGAACGTCATATTGCAATATTTGGTTTGTAAAATCGTTGAGCCAGCCTGGCCCGAAAAATCCAAATCAACCCTCCCCTCCACTTTCTGTAAAATACGCCCCCCAAAGCATCCTGCTGGCAAATTGAAACACACTAACAGCTCTACCCTGACTCCAACTATGGCAAAAAATACCTACGACGAATCAAGCTTCAAAGTTTTGCGCGGTCTCGAACCGGTGCGCCAGCGACCGGGGATGTATACCAATCTCGAATCACCCAATCACCTGATCGCAGAAGTCGTGGACAACGCTTGCGACGAGGCACTGGCGTCTTATGCGAGGAACATCGCCGTAACGGCACACAGCGATGGCTCGGTGACCGTGAGCGATGACGGGCGCGGCATCCCGGTCGGCATCCATTCGGAAGAAGGCGTGTCGGTGGTGGAAGTGGCCTTCACGGTGCTGCACTCCGGCGGCAAGTTCGACAAGGAAACCGGCGGGGCATACAAGTTCGCGGGCGGTCTGCACGGTGTGGGCGTAGCAGTCACCAATGCGCTGTCCACCAGGGTCGAAGTGACGGTGTATCGAGATGGCGGCGAGCATTTCATCCGTTTCAAAAACGGCGTGGCCGAAGCACCGCTGGCACGCGTCGGCGACTGTCCGAAGAAGCGCACCGGCACCACGGTGCGCGCATGGCCGAACCCGAAATACTTCGATGTACCGAATATCGTCCTGACGCAGCTGGAAAGATCACTGCGTTCCAAGGCGGTGTTGCTGCCGGGCGCAAGCATAACCCTGCATATCGAGAAAACCGGCGAGACGAAATCGTGGTCCTACCCTGATGGTTTGCGCGGTTACCTGACCGAAGCGACCGCCGAGCAGGAATTGGCCGTGCCGATCTTCGCGATGGAGAAGTTCGTGCCGGCCGGCAGCGACAGCGGTTATGCCGAGGGCGAAGGCGCGGCCTGGGCGATCGTATGGTCGGCAGAAGGCGCGGTGGTGCGCGAGTCCTACGTCAACCTGATCCCCACCTGGTCGGGCGGCACGCACGATTCGGGATTGAAGGACGGCGTGTTCAACGCGGTCAAGAATTTCGCCGAACTGCACGGCATGTTGCCCAAGGGCGTGAAGCTGGTGTCGGACGACGTGTTCTCCCGCACCAGCTTCGTGCTGTCTGCTCGGGTGCTGGACCCGCAATTCCAGGGACAAACCAAGGACAAGCTGGTGTCGCGCGACGCGCTTCGGCTGGTATCGCTGATGGTGAAGGACCCGCTGGACCTGTGGCTGAACGAACACGTGGACTACGGCAAGCGCATCACCGAGCTGGCGATCCAGCAGGCCCAGACGCGCATGCGCTCGGCGCAGAAGGTCGAGAAGCGCAAGGGTTCATCGGTCGCGGTGCTGCCGGGCAAACTGACCGATTGCAGCTCCAGCGATCCTACCCGCACCGAGCTGTTTCTGGTGGAGGGCGATTCCGCGGGCGGCTCGGCCAAGCAGGGACGCAACAAGGAATTCCAGGCAGTACTGCCGTTGCGCGGCAAGGTGCTCAACACCTTCGAGGTGGAGAAGGATCGCCTGTTTGCCAACAACGAGATCCACGACATCGCCGTGGCGATAGGTGTGGACCCGCACGAGCCGAATGAGGCGGCAGACCTGTCCGGCCTGCGCTACAACGGCATCTACATCATGGCCGACGCCGACGTGGACGGCGCGCACATCTCCACGCTGCTGCTCACGCTGTTTTTCCGCCACTTCTACCAAGTGGTGCTGGCCGGCAAGATATATCTGGCGCAGCCGCCGCTGTTCCGTGTGGATGTTCCCGCGCAGGGCAAGAAACCGATCCGCAAGATTTATGCGCTCAACGAGGGCGAACTGCTCGCCATCGAGGACCGCTTGCGCCAGGAAAAGATACGTGAAGGCTCCTGGTCGATCTCGCGCTTCAAGGGTCTCGGCGAGATGAATGCCGAACAACTGTGGGACACCACGCTCAACCCTGATACGCGCCGCGCGCTGAAAGTGAATGTCGACGCGCTTCCGTTCAACGAAAATATGGAAATGTTCAACATGCTGATGGGCAAACACGAAGCCTCGACACGCCGCGCGTGGCTGGAATATCACGGCAATGAAGTTACGGGGGATGTGTAAGCATGAGCAACGATCCAAGCAACCCGAGCGACCCAAAGAATCCGGACAACGAAGACCAGTCCGATCTGTTTCCCGCTGAAGAAAGCAATGCAACTGAAGTAGTGGAAGAATCTGCAGAAATGCCGGAACCGGCAGAAGCAGGCGGCAACGGTGGTGCAAGACAATTCGCCCCGCTGCCCGCGCTGCCGGATGGCGACGAGGTGCCGATAGCGCAGTATGCCGAGCGCGCCTATCTGGAATACGCGATATCGGTGGTCAAAGGCCGCGCGCTGCCTGATGTGTGCGACGGACAGAAGCCGGTGCAGCGGCGCATCCTCTACGCGATGCGCGCGATGGGCCTGAATCACGGCAGCAAACACGTCAAGTCGGCACGCGTGGTCGGCGACGTGCTGGGCAAATATCATCCCCACGGCGACTCCTCCGCCTACGAGGCCATGGTGCGACTGGCGCAGGATTTCTCGCTGCGCTATCCGCTGGTGGATGGCCAGGGCAACTTCGGCACCCGCGACGGCGACAATGCCGCGGCGATGCGCTATACCGAGACACGCCTGACGCCGTTGGCCGAGCTGCTGTTGTCCGAGATAGACATGGGCACGGTGGACTTCGTGCCCAACTACGACGGCGCATTCAAGGAACCCGCGATGCTTCCGGCGCGTTTGCCCATGGTGCTGCTCAACGGCGCATCGGGCATTGCGGTCGGCATGGCGACGGAGATCCCCTCGCACAACCTTCGCGAGGTCGCGGATGCCGCCGTGCAGCTGGTGCGCAATCCCGACCTCGGTGACGACGCCCTGCTCGCCAGCATACACGGGCCGGACTTCCCGGGCGGCGGGCAAATCATCTCCTCCGCGCGTGACATTCGCGACTGTTACCTGAGCGGGCGCGGTTCGCTCAAAATGCGCGCACGCTGGACGGTCGAGGAACTGGCACGCGGCCAGTGGCAGATCGTGGTGCATGAACTGCCGCATGGCGTGTCGACGCGCAAGGTGCTGGAAGAGATCGGCGAGCTGACCAATCCGAAAGTCAAAGCCAACAAGAAAAGCCTGAATCAGGATCAGGTGCAGAACAAGCAACTGCTGCTGTCGGTGCTGGATGCGGTGGCCGACGAATCCGACAAGTCGCAGGCGATACGTCTGGTGTTTCAGCCCAAGTCATCGCGCCAGTCAGAGGACGAGCTGATGAATGTGCTGCTCGCGCACACCAGCCTGGAATCTTCCGCGCCGGTCAACATGACGATGATCGGGCTGGACGGACGCCCGCAACAAAAATCGCTTTCCAAAATCATCCGGGAATGGGTGGAGTTCCGCCTGAGCACGGTACGCCGCCGCAGCGAACATCGCCTGACTCAGGTCAATGACCGGCTGCACATCCTTCAGGGGCGCCTGATCGTGTTTCTGAATCTCGACGAGGTGATCGCGCTGATCCGCGAATCGGAAGATCCCAAGGCGGCATTGATCGCGCGCTTCGAACTTTCCGACCGGCAGGCCGAAGACATACTGGAGATCCGCCTGCGCCAGTTGGCGCGCATGGAAGGCATACGCATCGAAAAAGAAGTGAAGGTGCTGGAAAAAGAACGCAAGGAACTGACCCGCTTGCTGGCCAAGGAAAGCGCGCTGCGCGAACTGGTCGCCACCGAGATCGAAGCCGATGCCGCGACCTACGGTGACGAGCGCCGCACGCTGATCAAGGAAGAGGAAAAATCCACCCTGGTCGTGCCGTTGCTGGACGAACCGGTGACCGTGATCATCTCGAACAAGCACTGGGTGCGCAGCCGCCAGGGACACGGACTGGATCTGTCCACGCTCGCCTTCAAGGACGGCGACGGCTTGCTGGAAAAGTATGAGTGCCGCACCACCGATCATTGCATCGTGATCTGCGACAACGGCCGCGTGTGCAGCATCCCGGTCGCGCAACTGCCGTCGGGAAGAGGTGACGGTGCACCGCTCGCCTCATTTATCGATCTTGCCACCGGCGCAAAAATCGCGCATGCGCTGTGCGGAAAATCCGACCAGCAACTCCTGATCGCCACCACCGCCGGTTACGGCTTTACCTGCGCGATCGGCGACATGGTGGGCCGGAACAAGGCGGGCAAACAGTTCATCACCGTAGACCAGGAAACCATCCTGTCCCCCGCTCCGTTTACACCCACCGAACATTCGCTGGTCGCCGCGGTATCGAGCAGCGGCAAGCTGCTGGTGTTCCTGCTCGCGGAAATGAAACATCTGCCCGGCGGCGGCAAGGGTGTCATCCTGATGGGACTGGGCGACAAGGACGAATTGGCTGCCTGTGCCGTGATCAATAAAGCCGAGTTGAAAATAATCGGCAGGACAGCTACGAAAGAGCAAGTCGTCAAATTGTCCGGCGATGTGTTGCAAGACTATTTCGGGAAGCGTGCACGCGGCGGCCAGAAACTGCAGTCTAAAATCAAACCGAATCGGATTGAGTAAGCTGCGGGCCCGTAAATTCTTCACTGGTGTCGGCCTCCGTGATCAATCGAGACAAGGCACTTAAAGCTCCTGGAATCCCGGGTATGCCAAAACAATACTTGACTTATTTACTCTGTTATGCCTAGTATGCGTACACAATTTGCGAAACCCAAGCAAAGTGTATTGATGATCAAATCATCAGGTATCGATCAAAGCTAAACCTATTTGGAGGCTTCTATCATGTCACTTAAACCAGATTACAAATTAGATGGAGATGAATTAAAATTCTTCGGCGAAATGGGTTGGCTTGCCACCTTGTCCGTTTTAGTAGCATCCTTTGCCCCATTGATATCTGAAGTATTCGGCTGAACCCGTTTTACAGCCAAAACCCTGCATCTGTTGCCATTCGGCGTACCGCCTGGCTGGCCCGGATAAGAATGGGCCCATGCCCGATCGAGCTCTTAGATATTCCGCTGTCCCAAAGCAAAAAGGCCAACCCTGCGGTTGGCCTTTTCTCTGATCGGTCTGCGCTGATCAGGCGCGTTTCTTGAACTCGTTGGTACGGGTATCGATCTCGATCTTGTCGCCGATCTCGATGAATGCCGCAACCGCCAACTCAAAGCCGGTACTGATCTTGGCTGGTTTCATCACCTTGCCTGAAGTATCGCCACGAACCGATGGCTCGGTATAGATGACTTCGCGCACGATCGTGTTTGGCAACTCGACCGAGATGGCCTTGTCGTTGTAGAACACCACTTCGCAGGGCATGTTGTCTTCGATGTAGTTGATCGCGTCGCCCATGCTTTCAGCCTCGATCTCGTACTGGTTGTATTCGCTGTCCATGAACACATACATCGGATCGGCAAAGTAGGAATAGGTCACTTCCTTGCGGTCCAGAATGACCTGGTCAAATTTGTCGTCGGCGCTATATACCGTTTCCTTTGCGGAGTCAGTCAGCAGGTTCTTCATCTTCATCTTGACCACGGAACCGTTGCGGCCTGAACGGCTGTATTCTGCCTTGAGCACAACCATCGGATCGGTGCCCACCATGATGACGTTGCCTACGCGTACTTCCTGTGCTGTTTTCATGTTTACTGCCCTTCAATTTTCAAGGCGCGCATTCTACCGATTTCCCCGTAAAAATCCAGCAAAT
>Ga0307375_10003602_pt1 | contig 15144 bp, 19 predicted proteins | sample TR1MG_FD_202531 | JGI IMG/M metagenome (GOLD analysis project Ga0307375, IMG submission 202531) | Soil microbial communities from Risofladan, Vaasa, Finland - TR-1 | ecosystem: Environmental > Terrestrial > Soil > Coastal area > Acid sulfate soil | place: Finland: Risofladan, Vaasa | collected...
GCGCAGACCTATGACAAAGCGGGTCTCTATCTCGCGCCGGGCGAGCTGCCCGATTACCTGCCCGTGGTGCTTGAATTCGTGTCCACCCAACCGCCGCGCGAAGCGCGCGCCTTCCTGGGCGAGATGGCGCACATTTTCAGCGCCATTTTCAGCGCGCTGCAGCAGCGCCAGAGCGCTTACGCCAGCGCCGTCGGCGCCCTGCTGGAGCTGGCGGGCGAGAAGGCGCAAGCGGTTAGTCTCGCGCCCGAGGAGCCGCTGGACGAGAGCTGGGTCGAGCCGGCGGTTTTCGACGGTTGCTCAGCAAAAGGCCAAGCCGCGCCCGAGCAGCCGCAACCGATACACATCATCCGCAAAGGCAGATCGGAACAAGGAGCACCTCAATGAGTACGGTGTCCGGTTTTGTTTTCGGCGTCTATCCGTATATCTGCCTCACGGTGTTTCTGGCCGGGAGTCTGATCCGCTTCGACCAGAACCAGTACAGCTGGAAGAGCGACTCGTCGCAGATGCTGCGCGCCGGCAGCCTGCGCTGGGGCAGCAATCTCTTTCACGTGGGCATCCTGTTCCTGTTCTTCGGCCACTTGCTGGGCTTGCTGACGCCGCACTCGTTCTATGGCCGCTTCATGCCAGCGACGGTCAAGCAGATGCTTGCCATCTACTCGGGTGGAACTGCGGGGCTATTGTGCTTCGTCGGCTTGTCGCTGCTGATCCATCGCCGCGTGTTCGACGCGCGAATCCGCGAAACCAGTCACCCCACTGACATTGCAGTTCTCGTCATCCTGTGGGTGCAACTGGTGGTGGGCCTGATCACGCTGCCCTATTCATGGGCTCACTCGGACGGCAGCACGATGCTGATATTGGCCGACTGGGCGCAGCACATCGTGACGCTGCGCGCGGTTGACGCCGAAGCGCTGGCCAAACTGCCATGGCCCTTCGTTTTTCACTTGGTGCTCGGCATGACGATCTTCCTGCTGTTGCCGTTCAGCCGGCTGGTGCACGTGTGGAGCGGGTTTGCATCGCTCGGTTACCTGCTTCGCCCGTACCAGGTGGTGCGCGGCCGGCGGCTGAATTTGCCTCCGGGGCACAATCAGCCCCAGCGCCGCCAGCCCGGCGCCGGTGTTTAAGGAGCTCGTGTGACAACCGCCACGCCGTGCGTATCCGCGCTGGCGCGTATCAACGGCGTGGCGTTGCACACCGCGGAGGACAAGCTTTCGCCTGACGAGTTGCGTCAGCGCGCCTGTACCGAGTTGCTGCGCCAGGCAGCGCAAACCGCCGGTCTGCTGGATGCGAACGACGCCCCCTCCTCCGATGGCGTGCTCAGCGAAGCGGCAGCCAACGCCATCGACGCGCTGCTGGAGCAAAACCTGAAGGTGCCCGAACCCTCGGAAGAAGCTTGCCGCCGACACTATGCGGCGCACCAAAGCACTTACCGCACCGGTGAACGGGTGCGGGCGCGGCACATCCTGTTTGCAGTGACGCCGGGCGTGGATGTGGCGGCCTTGCGCAAGCGCGCGGAGCACATCTTTCTCGAGGTGCGTTGCCATGACGGGCCGGAATCCGACAGCTTCGCCGAGGAGGCACGCAAGTGGTCTAATTGCCCCAGCGGCGAGCACGGCGGCGAGTTGGGCTGGCTCAGCAGCACCGACTGCGCGCCGGAGTTCGCGCGCGAGCTGTTCGGTCGCGCCGAGGTGGGCGTGCTGCCACGTCTGGTGCACAGCCGCTTCGGCCTGCATGTGGTCGAGGTGCTGGAACGCGAACCTGGCGTGGCGCAGCCTTTCGAGTCGGTGTGCGGGGCCGTGGCCATGTCGCTGCGCCAGCAGACCTTCGTGACGGCAATGCGTCAATACCTGCGTCTCCTGGCCGGTGAGGCCGCGGTGGAAGGGGTAGAACTAGATGCAACCGACACTCCACTGGTGCGGTAGGCATGAGCATTTCGAGTTTTGACGACCTGCTCTGCGCCGCGCGCGAGCAGTCCGAACCGCAGCGCTTGCTGTTCGTTTTTGCCGGCGCCGTTCTGCCCGACGACAGCACGCCCGAGCAGCGCGCCCGCTTCGATGCGGGACAAGGCGGTGCGCTCGCGCCGCTGATGTCCGTGGACAAGACTCCCGAAGAGCTGAGTACTTTTGCCGCGCTGGTGGAAGAGTCGCGCCAGTTCGCGCGCGACTGGGCCATCGTATTCGTAGCCAGCCTGCCCGGACATGACGGCCGCGCGCCGACGAGCGCAGAAGCCGACCGGCCGCTGCAACGCATGATTGAGTCCATTGAAATTGGCCTGTTTGCGTCGTTCATTCCCTTCGACCGGCAAGGCCAGCCCATACTGCTGGACTGAGTTGGTATCAAGACCTGCCTTCACGACATCTCACGAGGACTTCCTGAAGCCGCTGCACTCGCGTCACATCGCTGTTGCACTTCAGATCTGAATCCGACGGGGGGAACGCTTGCGCCAAACAGCGCTAAGGTCGGCAGCCGATCGTGCCGCTGCGGCGTCTGCAGATAGGCCTGAACAAAGGGCTGCCTGTCCTGTTCGGGACGATAGCGCGCTACTTCAATTTCAATCGTCTTGTCGTTTTGGGCAATTTCAACGGGCCTCAGTCGTTCGTATCCGTCCGTTCTGCCATAAGCATGATCTGCCGGTGCAGTTGCTGGTAGCGCTGCCCGACCTTGCTTCCGAACAGCGGATCAGCCTCACGTGAAATCGCGTCATCCACCACCTTCCAATCGTCGCTGCCGAGAACTTCCTCAAGGCGTGGAAACAATTCGGCTTCCTCCCGCGCCATGTGCTGGCGGTAGTAGACAATATAGGTCGCCGCGTCGATCTCGACCGATTCCCTTTCCAGCATTGCGTCGCCCAGTATCCCATTCAGCTGTTCGACTAACCTTTTACCCGCAGAAGCAATCACCTGATGCTCACCGAGGAGCTCGCGCACACGGTTCTGCATAGATGAATCGCGTTCCACAAGTTTGCCGAATGCGACATCTTCCCTGGGGTGGTGAAATCGATCCGCATAGTGCGTCAGGTAATAGACGATGTCGAGCATCAGCTCGTAATTCGGCTCCGCCTGCGCGTGAAACAAACCGATCTGCGATTTAAGTATGCCAAGGAGGCGGATGAACTCGGCGTGCTCGGCTTTCCACTTGCTGATCTGGTTCGACATTGTCGTTTCTCCCATCAATATGCCTGGCACCGGCGCTACGCGTGTCCTATCGAAGCCAAACAGCCCTGCTTTCACACCCAATCAATATGCTACCTGACGCGCGCCGCATCCGCGATACGCATTCAGTCTAAGAGATGCGAAGGCGGGCGAGCAATACAAGCAATACAAGCAGCAAGGCGAACGCACCGCTCCAGGCGGTCAATGCAATCAGGAGCAGTACTCGAGTATCAAATACCGCCAGTCCCGCCAGCACCCGAGACAACGCTGCCACGCCAACAAGGACTGTCGCTCCCACCCGCACCCGGGCACGCGACGGGTCCTGGCGCGCCTTGAGCGTCCACGTCATGGCCATCACGTTGAGAGTGAGCGTGCCGATGGCACCCACCGTAATGATGTGCAGCGCGGCAATCTGGTAGCGACCCGCGGCGAGCGCAATGCCGTACAGCACCAAGCCGATCGCGAGCCAAGCGTAACCAGCGGCAAGGCAGAGCAGGTCCGGTCTGCCGCGCAGCGCCCACAGCCGCCAGCGGACCAGGCGCACCGCCGACAGCGCTCCGGCGACGGACGTCGCCACGGCCGTCAGCATGACGAACGGCGGCGAGTTGGCGCACACCGACGCCGCTACGGCGACCGCCATGACGACGATCAGGCCGCCTTCGATGCGCGGTTGCACCCGCGCGTCGAGCTTGCCGCCCTGCCGGTAGAACTGGCCGGCGACGGTCGGCGCGATAAGCCGTCCTCCCATGAACAGCATCAGCAGCGCGAACAGCAGGACCGTGGCGATGAGTATGGTATGCCCGGCGGCGGCGTATCCGGCATGCGGGGAAAGCTGAAATGCAATGTCGCTGACGCAAATTGCCGTCAGTACTGCCGGTAGCGCCTGGTTGCGCAGCTTCTTCGCGGCGCCGAACAGCCGCGGCGCAAGCTGCGCAGCCAGCAGCGCGGCGAACGCAATATTCGCCGCGCCCGCCATCGCGCTTTGCGGCGCCGCCAGAAATGTTGCGCGCGCTATCAGCCAGAGCCCAGCCAGCAGGGCAAGGCGGGCCAAAGGCATGGGACCAAGCTGGTTGCCCGCAACCACGGCCAGCGCGAAACCGAACAACATCTCGTGTGCGTGCCCGACGGGAGATGCGAGCGCCGGAAATGCGCGCGTCAGCCCGAGCATCCCGAACACGGACGCGGGCAAGGCGAAAACCGCATAGGCCGTCGCCAGTGGAAAGAAGACCGTATTGCCCGCAACGAGCCGGGGTGGCTTCGTTTCATGCCCGTCCCTGGCGCGCCGGGCTGAACCTGCTTGATGAAGAAGATTGTTCATAGTTGCAGTAATAGCCGCAGTTGTTCCCTATATAGGCGAGTGTAGCGACGCCGTGCCCCGACTCCCATAACCACCGTTTGCCGCGAGCCAGCGGCGAAATTCCAGACATGAGGCGACGAACTTCAAGCGGTATTCGGCGGTGTGCGCGAAATGCCTGGGATTGAGCACCGGGCGGCGATAAATCGCAAGAGTACGGCGCACCCAGATCCGGGTAGCGGCCGGTCCGTCGCGTTGCAGGAGAAACTCGATGCGCGACGCCTCGGCACACCGTGCCTGTTGCATTCCGCCGGGGCGTGCATCATTTGTCATGCGCGTTTGTCGCTTTGCACCATGCCGCGATGCACGAGGGCCCGCAGAAGTGGTAGATATACTCGACGCCCTCGAAGCTCAATGCCGCGGTCGCAGGGATTTTGGTATGACAGTGGTCGCACTCGATCGGGGTCGCCAGAGCCTTCATTTCAGGATCCTTGCCGTTGCCGATGCTGCAATCTGAAATCTTGCCGGTCGTCATCTTGCGCTCCTCTGTCGGTTCAGGTGCACGAGCTCTATCATCCCGCGATACCTGGCGGTTCAAGGGAAGGCGCGCTCTCCGACCTGCTAGGCGGGCTTGGCCCAGACGGATGGATATGGCGATACGGCGATCGGGTCGCTGGCAGGGAATGTTTCGGCCAGCGCTTCATCGAGTAGCCATTCGTCGTGTCCCGCGGCGTCGGACAGCGGCAGTTCCGATAAAATCACCTTGAGTCGTCCGATTCGCGGACCGGAAGCGGTATGCGGTTGTTTACTCATTGTACGTCTGCCTTGAGCATGAAAAACTGCTGTGATCGTGAACGCGCAGCTTGGCGCGCGCGGGGCTTGGACGGAGTCACGCGCGCCTCAATAAAACCGTAACAAGGAGCGAAGAGTCTTCCAGCGCCCTGACCTCATGCGGCACTGCGTCAGATAGATAGACCATGCCTCCCGCACGCAGTATCTGCGTTCGCCCGTAGGCCTCCAGCTCCACCGCCCCTTCCAGGCATTGAATGGTGATTGCGCCGGATGCTTTGTGATCGGGTGCCGCCTTGCCGGCCGCCAACACCAGCCGGAAGACCTCGAGGTGATCTGCTCTGACCAAAGTGCTTGAGCTCGTCTGACGCAGATTCGCGCCAAGCGGCCGGAGATCGATTAGTTCACCAGATGCTGCGTGTCGAATGGCCATGAGAACTCCTTTCGTCGGCAAAGAATGGAGGCAGTTCCGATTCAACCGTCAAGCCATCGCTGACATAATCCGAGATTCGTGTGCGACACGCATTCCTGTTCCGCTCGAACACTTCACGGAGCATTCAGGCCGGCGGCCGTTGAACTCGCACGCAACTCATTCTGCGCGAGCTCCAGCCACTCTTCCACATGCAAATTGCCCGAAATCGCATCGACGTAGTACTTCAAATCGTCGGGAATGCCGATCCCGAAGCGACGAAAACGGAAGACAACCGGGGTAAACATCGCATCAACGATGCCGAAATCGCCGCAGAGAAACCTTATTGATCCGCTGGCGGCGCGCAGGTCACGCCAAACATGAAGTACGCGGTCAATGTCCGATTGCGTATCCGGCAGAATCTGATCGATGCGCTCACCGCTGCTGACTCCAAACGGCAATTGCGTGCGCAGGTTGACAAAACCCGAGTGCATTTCGGCGGCGGCACTGCGGGCTTTGCCGCGCAGCATGTCATCCTTTGGCCACAAGTTGGCTTGAGGGAATTTTTCGGCAATGGTCTCGGCAATCGCCAAGCTGTCGTGGATGACACCGTCCTTCATGATCAACGCAGGAACCTTTCCGGAGGGCGAATGCCTTAAAATGTTAGTCCGCGTGTCCGGTCGTTCCAAGCGCACCTGCAGGGTATCGAACGGCGCTGCGGCTGCCTTCAGCACCAGCCATGCCCTCATGGACCACGACGATTTCGCGTAGTCCCCAATTGCCAGCGTGTATTCAATCATCTCTTTTTCCCCGGTCGCACCGCGCTGCCTGGCCAGTTTCCCCTGCCACCACGCCGCCCTGGTGCGTTACAGATACCGCGAAAAATAGCCGGCTCATAGACCCATTTGCGTGATCGTCTTGGTGTTGAGATAGGCTTCGATCGCTTCCGATCCGCCTTCCGACCCGTAACCTGAGTCCTTGATGCCGCCAAACGGAATTTCCGGCAAAGCCAGTCCATGATGATTGATCGAAACCATCCCGCTCTCAATGGCGGCGCCGATCGCACCTGCGGTTTTGAGCGAGGACGTATAGGCATACGCAGCCAGACCCCAGGGCAGACGGTTGGCTTCGGCTACGGCATCGTCAAAATCCTTGAAGCGGCTGATCGGCGCGACCGGGCCGAAGGGCTCTTCGTTCATGATCCGCGCCGACAGCGGCACATCGGTCAGTACCGTCGGCTCGAAAAAGAAGCCGCCATCATAGCCCGGCCCGGTCAGGCGTTTGCCGCCGGTCAGGAGTTTAGCGCCGCGCTTGAGCGCGTCGGCAACGTAAGCTTCGATAGCCACCATGCGGCGTGCGTTTGCGAGCGGGCCCATTTGCACCCCTGCTTCGACACCGTGCCCCACCTTGACTGCCTTGGCAACTGCAACAAAGGTGCCGACAAAGCGATCGTAGACTCGTTCCTGCACCAAAATGCGGGTGGGCGAGGCGCATACCTGCCCGGCATTGCGGAACTTGGCGGCCGCGAGGAGTCTTGCCGCGCGCTCGACGTCGGCATCTTCAAACACGATGGCTGGCGCGTGGCCGCCCAGTTCCATGGTAATGCGCTTCATGTGCAGGCCAGCCAATGCTGCGAGTTGCTTACCCACCGGAGTCGAGCCGGTGAAGGTGACCTTGCGAATCAGAGGATGCGGGATCAGATATTCCGAAATCTCGGACGGCACTCCATAGACCAGATTGACGACGCCAGCCGGCACTCCGGCATCGGCAAATGCCTGAACCAGTTGCGCCGGAGATGCCGGGGTTTCTTCCGGCGCCTTGATGATGATGGAGCAGCCGGCGGCAAGAGCGCCCGAAAGCTTGCGCACCACCTGGTTGATCGGGAAATTCCAGGGGGTAAACGCAGCCACCGGGCCCACCGGTTCCTTGAACACCAATTGCTGGATACCGTCGGCGCGTGCGGGCACGATGCGGCCGTAAGCACGGCGGCCTTCTTCGGCGAACCAGTCGATCAGGTCGGCAGCCGCAAGCGTTTCAATCCTGGCGTCCGTCAGGGGCTTGCCGTTTTCCATGGACATCAACCAAGCGATGCCCTCGACACGCGCGCGCAGGAGTTCCGCCGCCTTGCGCATGATCTTGTAGCGGTCGAATGCGGCGACCTTACTCCATTGATTGAATCCTCTGTCAGCGGCGGCCAGCGCGCGGTCGAGATCCGCAATTTCAGCACGTGCAACCGACGCCATAGCAGCGCCCGTGGCGGGGTTGAGTACCGGGATGGTGCGGCCCTTGCTTCCGGCACGCCAGGTGCCGTCGATGAAAATATGAACATCGGTATAGCCAGTCTGCGTGGTCTCAAGGGATTTGGGATCGATACGGTCCATCTCTTTTCTCCTGGGTGAGGCAGGTAACCGGATAAGGGTTCGCCGTAACGCTCGCCGCGCGCACGGGCGCCCGTGCGGTTCAGGTCCTCACGAAATCGATCACAACCGCCCCGGGCTCGCGCTGCACATAGCGAATAGCGACCGCTTCGCCATAGCGGGTGCCGAGCTGATCGAGCAGCGGCAGCGGATCGTGGTCATTGACAAAGCGCATGGTTTCTCCGGAGTTCAGGGCATCCAGCGCGCCGAAGATTGCGCCATGTCGGAAGCGTTTGGCGATACCGCGAGCGTCGAATGCGTAGATCGCGTCGGGCGAGAGGTGCAGATGTGGGGCGGCGGCCATGTTTTAGGCTCCTTTGGTGGTTGAAAAGTACGGCGCAGGTTTGTCTGCGACGCAAACCGCAATGGCAACAAGCGCCGCCGCTGCGATTATAAACAAGTATAATATATACATGTTAAGCGTACACCCACTTGGCTACCAATGCAATACTGGAGTTACAATCGTCAGGCCGCAACGCGTGAAAGGGGGTAAGCCATGGAAGTTTGCAATGCAGATATAGCGATTGTCGGCGCGGGCGGCGCGGGATTGCGGGCGGCGATCGCGGTTGCCGAAACCGACCCGAAATTGACAATCGCGCTGATTTCCAAGGTTTATCCGATGCGCAGCCACACCGTGGCCGCTGAAGGCGGAGCCGCCGCGGTGACGCGGGCGGACGACAGTCTGGACTATCACTTCGATGACACCGTGCACGGCGGGGACTGGCTGTGCGAGCAGGATGTCGTCGAGTACTTCGTCGCCCATGCGCATGAAGAAGTGGTTCAGATGGAGCATTGGGGCTGTCCGTGGAGCCGTACAGCGGACGGCCATGCGAACGTGCGCGCCTTCGGCGGGATGAAGATCGAGCGCACCTGGTTTGCCGCCGACAAGACCGGCTTTCACATGCTGCACACGCTGTTCCAGACTTCGATCAAGTATCCATCGATCAAGCGCTTCGACGAGTATTTCTGCTCCGACCTGATGGTCGAGGACGGCCGCTGCCAGGGCGTGCTCGCGATCCAGATCGCGACCGGCGAGTTCACGCTGATCCAGGCGAAGGCGGTGATCATCGCCACGGGCGGTGCGGGTCGCGTATTTCGCGAGAACACCAATGGCGGCATCGTCACCGGCGACGGTATGGCGCTCGCCTACCGCCACGGCGTGCCGCTGCGCGACATGGAATTCATGCAATATCACCCGACCTGCATGCCGGGTACCGGCCTGCTGTTCACGGAGGCGTGCCGCGGCGAGGGCGGGTTTATGCTCAACAAGGACGGGTATCGCTATTTGCAGGACTACGGACTCGGACCGCCCGATCCTTCCCCGCGCAACAAGGCGATGGAACTGGGGCCGCGCGACCGCTTGAGCCAGGCTTTCTGGCACGAGAAAAAAAAGGGCAGGACGATCGAGGGCCCGCACGGTGCGGTGGTACATCTGGATCTGCGCCATCTGGGCGCGGCGAAACTCCACGAGCGCCTGCCGCTGATCTGCGAGCTGGCGGAGGAATTCCTCGGCGTCGATCCGGTGCACACGCCGATCCCGGTCCTGCCGGCGGTGCATTACACCATGGGCGGAATTCTGGCCGACGGCAAGACGGCCTCGTCGCTGCCGGGTCTGTATTCGGTCGGCGAATGCTCCAGCGTAGGCATCCACGGCGCCAACCGCTTGGGCTCGAATTCGCTGACCGAGCTGATCGTGTTCGGCAAGGTGGCCGGCGTCGAGGCGGCGAAATTCGCGAAGTCGGTGTCGATCAGCAATCCGGCCGCGATCGAGAAGCAGGCCGAGGCGGCACAGGCGCGCGCTCTGGGCATCGTCACGCGGTCCGGCGGCAAAGAACGCATCGCGGTGCTGCGCACCGAGATGGCGCAGAGCATGGAGGACGGCTGCGGCATCTACCGTCTCAAGGCCGACATGCAGGCCACCTGCGACAAACTCCGGGAACTCAGGGAACGCTACGAGAATCTGAAATTCGACGACCACTCGAAGGTGTACAACACGGAATGGCTGCTCGGCATCGAACTCGGCTATCTGCTCGAAGTCGCCGAGGCGATCGTGCATTCGGCGCTCAACCGCAAGGAATCGCGCGGCTCGCACCAACGTCTCGACGGCTACGAAAAACGCGACGACGTCAACTTTCTCAAGCACTCGCTCGCCTACTACACCGGGGATGGCGCGCCGCGAATCGAGTATGGTGAAGTGAAGATCACCAAGTCCAAGCCTGGTACGCGCGCCTACGGCGCCGCCGGCGAGAAGGCGGAAGCGGAGGAGCGCGAGCGCGAGGGAGCGGGCAATGGCTGATACCGGGAAAATAATCGAAATCGAGATTCTGCGTTACCGCCCGGAGCAGGACGAGGCACCGGTTTTGCAGACCTACAAGGTACCGTTCACCGATGACATGTCCGTGCTGCAGGGACTGCAATACATCAAGGACTACCTCGACGGCACGGTAAGCTTTCGCTGGTCCTGCCGCATGGCGATCTGCGGCAGTTGCGGCATGATGGTCGGCGGCAAGCCCAAGCTCGCGTGCAAGACTTTTCTGCGCGACTACTACCCCGGAAAATTGCGCGTCGAGGCGCTGGCGCACTTCCCGGTCGAGCGCGACCTTATCGTGACGGTGAAGGATTACGTCAAGAGGCTGGAGGGCATCAAACCCTACCTGATCCCCAAGGAAACGCGCACCCTCGAAGAGGGAGAGTATCTGCAGACGCCGCAGCAGCGGGATCGCGTTATGCAATTCAGCGCGTGCATCAACTGCATGCTCTGCTACGCCGCCTGCCCACAGTACGGGACGAATCCGAAATTCATCGGTTCCGGACACATGGCGATCCTGGATCGTTACAACTCCGATTCGCGCGACGGCGGACGCGAACAGCGCATGGAGCCGGTGAACGAAGAGGATGGGGTGTGGGGCTGTACCGCGATCGGCTATTGTTCGGTCGTCTGCCCCAAACAGGTCGATCCGGCCCACGCGATCAATAAGTACAAGATCGAGAGCACGATGGATTATTTCACCAGGTTCGTCACCCCAGGGGGAGGCGACAAATGAGCATTCAGCGACCCTATGTCCGATCCATGGATGGTTGGTGGAAACGGAATGCGTACTATGTTCGCTACATGGCGCGCGAAGTCACGGCGCTGTTCGTGGCCGCCTACGCGCTGGTGCTGCTCGTCGGGGTGGTGCGCCTGAGCCAGGGCGAAGCGGCTTTCAACGGCTGGCTGCAGGCACTGAAAACCCCGCTGTCGCTGGCATTTCATCTGGTTGTGCTCGCGACCTTCGTCTATCACACATGGAGCTGGTTCAACATCATGCCCATCACCATGCCGATGATGTTCATCGGCGGCAAACGGGTGCAGCCGGGGACGATTACCCGTGCCGGCCTCGCCGCCGCGGTGGTCGCGTGTGCGGCGGTGTTTGTCATCGTGCGGGGGATAAGTTCATGAAGCGCTCCAACGAACCGATTTTCTGGTCCCTGTTCGGCGCCGGCGGGATGCTGGCCGCGCTGATCGGTCCGGCGCTGGTATTCATTACCGGCGTCGGCGTGCCGTTCGGCCTGTTTTTCCCTCCGGATACCATGAGCTATGCGCACATGCTGGCATTTTCGCAGCACTGGCTCGGTAAGGTCTTTCTCCTGGCTGTCATCGCGCTGTTCATGTGGCATGCGGCGCATCGCATCGCCATCCTGCTGCACGATTTTGGCGTTCACGCAGTCGCGCCGATCAAGTTCTGTTGCTATGGGCTTGCCTTTCTCGGCACGGTGATCGCCGGCTATACGCTGCTGTCGCTGGGGAGCTGATACCGCGCGCAGCGCGCGGCCCGTTCACTCCCATTTCCCCTTGCGTCCCGGAGATGCCTGCGTGCCCCAATTGATTTCGACCAAGAAATTCGGCTCGAATAGCGGATTCTCGTTCACCCCGTTCTTTGCATAACCGCGCGGATTGCACACCACCCGCGCGCCGTTCAGTAAATAGTCGAAACTGTCGTGCGTATGTCCGTGTACCCACAGGCAGGCGCGTTCCCCGTCGATCAGATGCTCGGCATCGGAAATGAAGCACGCGTTCAGGAGCGAGTCGGCAAACCTCGGGTGGATGCTCTTTCGCGACGGAGCGTGATGGGTGATCACCACGGTCGGCCCGGCGTGCGGTTCGGAAAGCTTGCCTGCGAGCCACCCGGCCTGGGCATTGAACAGCGCCGCTGAATCGGCAGGAGTGAATAGCGTTTCAGCTGCTTCGCCAGCGCGAATCCTGCTGAAATCGCGCATGAAACTCAGGGCTTCCCGAATCGCCGCAGTGCGTTTCTCGCCCTCGCCGAACAGCATGAAATCCGTCCACAGCGTGGTTCCCAGGAAACGCACACCGTCGATGACGGCTTCGCCCTTGTCGAGCAGGCGAATGTTGGTTCCGGCGCACAGTCGTTTGAGCTCGTCCGCCCTGCCAGCAATGCTGCCGCCGTAGAACTCGTGGTTCCCGGGAACGTAAAGTACCGGTTTGGAAAAACCCGATGCCCAGGAAACCGCCTCGCGCGGGCGCGCAATGTCGCCCGCCAGGATTACCGCATCGGCGTCAGTCCGCGGGATATTCAAAGCGCCCAGGCTCAGATGCAGATCGGACAGAATGTTGAGTTTCACAGGTCCTCGATGCATTGCAAAAGCGCCGAAACGCCCGCCGGCGATACGATCCCGCGTTCAGGACCGCAAACGCTCTGCGACACGCAACGGACGCGCCCGCAGAGATAACAACCGACGCCGCGTCCGACTCGCTTTTCAAGCTATGTATCATATTATGATATATTAATAAAGGGGTGACCACGTGAACCTGTCGGGGCACAGGATGCCAAAAAGCGAGTACGAGGTGCTCGCGCAATTCCGCTGTCAATTGCGTCGTTTTCTGCGGCTCAGCGACGAGACGACGCACAGGAAGGGGTACGAAGCGACAAACCTTGAATCGATTCACAAGCACTTGGCCTTCGCATGCGTGGTGCGTCCAGGGAGCCACTGTGCAATTGGAGTACGCTCGACACCACGGCAGCAGCATCTCCGAGCATTGCCGACAGGAGCCACAGAATGAGCCTCTATGAAGTAAAACTGAAAGGGCATCGGACGGTCGCCGACGGCACCATGGCGTTTAGCTTCTCCAAGCCCGACGGGTTCGTATTCCAAGCCGGCCAGGCGATCAGCCTTGAACTGATCGACCCGCCGACGGAAGCCGGGCAGAGCAGCCGTACCTTGTCCCTCGTCAGCGCTCCGTTCGAACAGGAGTTGGCGGTGGCGACCCGAATGCGCGACAGTGCCTTCAAGCGCGCGCTCAAGGCGCTGCCAGCGGGCGCGAGCCTCAGGATCGACGGCCCGTTCGGGGATCTCACGCTCGGCGAGACCGGGCGGCCCGCGGTCTTCATCGCCGGCGGAATCGGCATCACGCCTTTCATGAGCATGCTGCGCCAGGCAGCGCGGGACCGGTCGCCTCAGCTCCTGTTCCTCGCGTATTCGAACCGCCGCCCGGAAGACTCCGCGTTTCTCGACGAGCTGCAGGAACTCGAGCGGCAGAACCAGCAGTTTCACCTGATGGCCACGATGACCGAGATGAGCAAGTCCGCGCGCAAGTGGAGCGGAGAGACGGATTTTGTCGATGCAGCTATGTTGAAACGCCTGGTCGGCGACCTGGCCGCGCCGATCTACTACGTTGTCGGCCCGCCGGCGATGGTCGAGGCGATGCAATGGACGCTGGAGGGCGCCGGCATCGCCGCGGACGACATTCGCACCGAAGAGTTTTACGGCTATTAGCGGTCGGTGACTGTCGAATCGGTGTGAGCCATGCTTTCGGCACTCAGGAATCAGCCGCGCGGAAGAGGAAAGAATCGCATGATCGTCAGACTCAAGAGAGCCTACGCGCCGGCCGAACCCAGCGACGGATTCCGCATCCTCGTCGACCGCCTGTGGCCGCGTGGGCTTGCAAAGGAATCGACACGCATCGACCTATGGCTCAAAGACATCGCGCCCAGCACCGAGCTGCGCAAATGGTTCGGCCACGATTCGACGCGATGGCGGTCTTTCCGCGCCAAGTACTTCCGGGAGATCGACTCACGGCCGGATACGCTGGCCCTGCTCCTCGAGCATGTGCGCAAGGGACCGGTAACGCTTGTGTACGCGGCGCGAGAGGAGCGCTACAACGACGCGGTGGCGCTCAACGAGTATTTGTCGTCTCGGCGGAATAAGTCCTGACCCCAAATAAGGAGGCATCATGGCAAGACTGGTAAAGCGTTTTCGCAGCAAACCCTACGCGGTGAGCATCGGCGGCGAAACTAAATAATTTTGCGGTTGCGGGCTCTCCAACACACAGCCGTTCTGCGATGGGACGCACAAAATCACCCGGGCGGAATCGCCCGAAAAACTCTATTGGTATGACGAAGATGGGCAGAATCACGATGCCGCGGACAGCTATCCTGGCATTCGCAGCGACCGGCAAACCAACGACGTCTAGCTATCCCACCCTTGACGCTTTGCTGGCCGCGGTGCGCGATTGCCGTGCCTGCGAGACGCATCTGCCGCTCGGTCCGCGCCCGGTACTGCGTGCGGGCGAGACTGCCCGTATCCTCATTGTGGGGCAGGCGCCCGGTGCACGCGTGCACACGAGCGGCATTCCGTGGGACGACCTGAGCGGGGAGCGTCTGCGCACGTGGATGGGCGTAGACAAGGAGGTCTTCTATGATGAATCGCGCATCGCAATCATTCCCATGGGTTATTGTTATCCTGGCCGCGGAACCGACGGTGATATGCCGCCGCGCCGTGAATGCGCGGTGCTCTGGCTCGACCAGTTGCTGGCGCGGCTGCCGCGAATTGAATTGACTCTCCTCATTGGTCAGTATGCGCAGCGCCACTTTCTGGGAAGCCGGAGAAAGCCGTCGCTCGCCGAAACGGCCAAGGCCTGGCGGGAGTACGCTCCACGGTTCATCCCACTGCCCCACCCCTCGCCGCGCAATCAGCCGTGGCTCAAGCAGCATCCCTGGTTTGAGCGGCAACTTGTACCAATGCTGCGCGCGCGAATCAAAGCCCTGGCCGCGCGTTGAGCAGAAGTTTGCCGGAACAATGAAGAAG
>Ga0307375_10003604_pt1 | contig 15142 bp, 10 predicted proteins | sample TR1MG_FD_202531 | JGI IMG/M metagenome (GOLD analysis project Ga0307375, IMG submission 202531) | Soil microbial communities from Risofladan, Vaasa, Finland - TR-1 | ecosystem: Environmental > Terrestrial > Soil > Coastal area > Acid sulfate soil | place: Finland: Risofladan, Vaasa | collected...
CGGCATCACCTCCGAGATGTCTGGCCTCGCCACCTATCTGGTAGGCGCTCTGGTTTATCACGAGATGCTCTGGGTCGCGACCACGCTGACCGTGGCCAGCATCCTGTTGCTGGAGCTCAAAGGCGGCATGGAAGATTTGGCGAAGCGCATCGCGACTACGGACATCCTCACTTTCGCCAAATTCCTGCTGCTGTCGGCGGTGATTCTGCCGCTGCTGCCCAACGCGCAGTTCGGCCAGTTCCAGATCAACCCGTTCAAGACTTGGCTGGTGGTCGTGGCGGTGAGCGCGGTTTCGTATGGCAGCTATGTGCTGCAGAGGCTGACCAAGGGTCAAGGCGGCATCATCCTCGCGGCGCTGCTCGGCGGGGCGTATTCGTCGACGGTGACGACCGTAGTCCTGGCACGGCGGTCTATGCGCGAACAGCGACCCCGCCTGTTCGCGGGCGGCATCCTGATCGCCTCGGGCATGATGTACCTGCGCCTGACGGTCTTGTTGGCCCTGTTCAACCGCGAGCTGATGAACAGGCTGGCGCCGTCCTTTCTGGTACTGGGGGCGCTTGCAATCGGCGCCGGATGGCTGTGGTCGAGGAGCGGAGACGCAAATGCGGCGAAGCTGGTGCGCGAGTTCGAGCCCAAGAATCCGCTCGAATTGAGCGCGGCGTTTCTGTTCGCGCTGCTGTTTCTGGTGATGCTGGTGGCGACGCACCTCGCCATCCAATACCTGGGGGCGACAGGGGTCTACGCGCTTGCCGCCATCATGGGCGTCACCGACGTGGATCCGTTCATCCTGGGCCTGACCCAGGCGGCGTCCACGCTGGCCCTGTTGCAGGTGGCGTCGGCCGGGATAGTGATCGCCGCTGCGAGCAACAACGTCATCAAGGGCGTCTATGCCTACGCGCTGTCCCCGCGTCAAGCCGGCGTGCAGAGCCTGTTGTTCCTGCTCGGCCTGGCCGCATTGGGCCTGATACCGCTCCTCTGGTTCTGGTAGGCCGCCCTCCTCCGCTCCAGGCCGGCATGCGCTTTCTTCGTCGGAACGCATGCGACAAGCGTAGAATGCTCGGCATTTTTGCAAGACGCGTCGCGATGAGCTACTCGGTCAGGGAAATCTTTTACACGCTGCAGGGCGAAGGCGCCAACACCGGCCGGCCCGCCGTGTTCCTGCGCTTTAGCGGCTGCAACCTGTGGTCGGGCCGCGAGCCGGACCGTGCGGAGGCGGTGTGCCGCTTCTGCGACACCGAGTTTGTCGGCACCGACGGTGATGGCGGGGGCAAGTTCGAGACGCCCGAGGCGCTGGCGAATGCGGTCGAAGCCGTGTGGCCTGCGCGGGGCGCAGCGTGGCCTGCGCAGGGCGCAGCGCAGCCCGCGGGGGGAGCAGCGCAGCGCTTTGTCGTCTGCACCGGCGGCGAGCCCTTGTTGCAGCTCGATGCGGCCCTGGTCGCAGCGCTGCGCGAGCGCGGTTTCACGATCGCGGTCGAAACCAACGGGACGCTGGCTCCGCCCGCGGGCGAGTTGTGGCTAACGGTGAGTCCGAAAGCCGGCGTGCCGCTCGAATTGACCCGCGGCGATGAGCTGAAACTGGTCTATCCGCAGGCCGGCGCCGAACCGGAACGGTACGCGCAGCTGGAATTTCGGCACTTTTTTCTGCAGCCCATGGACGGCCCGGACAAGGCGCGCAACACGCGCCTGGCGACCGAGTACTGCCTCGCGCATCCCGGCTGGCGCCTGTCGCTGCAGACCCACAAACTGATAGGAATCCGCTGATGGAAATCTGGAAGGCATTCACCCTCGAGTCCGCGCACAGGCTGCCCAACGTGCCGCCGGGGCACAAGTGCGCGCGCATCCACGGCCATTCGTTCCGCGTCGAAATCCACGTGCGCGGGCCGGTCGATGCCCACATAGGCTGGGTGCAGGACTTCGCCGATATTTCGGCCGTGTTCCAGCCGCTGTACGAGCAGCTCGACCACCGCTACCTGAACGAGGTGCCGGGGCTGGAGAACCCGACCAGCGAGCATCTGGCGCAGTGGATATGGACCCGGCTCAAGCCTGCGCTGCCGCTGCTGGCCAAAGTCGTGGTGCACGAGACCTGCACCTGCGGCGCGATCTACCAAGGCGAGGACGAACAATGAGCACGAGCAAGGCATTCGATCTCGACGGCCGCGTGGCGATCGTCACCGGCGGCAACGGCGGCATCGGCCTGGGCATGGCCACCGGGCTGGCGCAAGCCGGTGCGGCACTGCTGATCGCCGGACGCAACGCGACCAAGAATGCCGCCGCAGTGAAGGCGCTGCAGGCGCTGGGCGCGCAGGCTACGGCGGTCGAGGCCGACGTGACCGGGCAGGACGCGTGCCGCGCGCTGATCGAGGCCGCGCTGCAACGATTCGGCCGGCTGGACATCCTCGTCAACAATGCCGGCACCAACATCCGCAAGCAGCCGCAGGACTACACGCCGGAGGAATGGAAATCCGTGCTAGACACCAACCTCACCAGCGCCTTCCTGTGCAGCCAGGCGGCCTATCCGGCGATGCTGCAGGCGGGCGGCGGCAAGATCATCAACATTGGTTCCATGCTGTCGATCTTCGGGGCCGCGTTCGCCGGACCCTATGGCGCGAGCAAAGGCGGCATGGTGCAACTGACCAAGTCGCTCGCGAGCGCCTGGGCCAAGGACAATATCCAGGTGAACGCGGTGCTGCCGGGCTGGATAGACACCGATCTCACGCGCCAGGCACGCAAGGACGTCCCCGGCCTGCACGAGCGCGTGCTCGCGCGCACGCCCGCGGGCCGCTGGGGCGAGCCGTCGGACTTTGCCGGCATCGCGGTGTTTCTCGCCGGCAGCGCGGCTGATTTTGTCACCGGCGCCACGATCGCGGTCGACGGCGGGTACTCGTCGCAGGGCTAGTCAGCCCCCTGTACGCGGCCGCGGCCGCTCTCGCGCGAATCCGGTTGCAATCTGCCGGCGCCGGGCATACAATTTGAACCATGGTTCAAATTTTGAATTCCGGTTCCAACTCAGGTAGCAGCAAGACCGCCTCCGAGCGCATGCGGCGCAGGAGCGAGGCGCGGCGGCTGGACATCCTGCGCGCCGCGGCGCGCGTGTTCCGCCGCAGCGGGGTCGCCGCCGCCGGCATGCGCGAGATCGCCGAAGAGGCGGACCTGTCGCCGGGCAACCTTTATTACTATTTCGCCGGCAAGGACGAACTGCTGTTTTTCTGCCAGGACCGCACTGTCGACCGCATGCTGGAGGCGGCAGAGGCGGCGCGCGCATCGGCCGACCCGGTCGCCGACCAGCTGCGCGCGGTGATCCGTGCCCATCTGCACTACACGCTGGAAGAACTCGAGGGCGCGACGGCGCACCTCGAAATCGACATGCTGGCGGAGGAATTGCGCCGGGGCATCATCGAGAAGCGCGACAAATACGAGCAGGTGGTGCGTGCGCTGATCGCCAAGGGTGTCAAGCGCGGCGAATTCGCGCCCTGCGACGTCGCGCTGGTCGCGCGCGCCATACTCGGGGCGCTCAACTGGACCTCGCGCTGGTACCGGCCCGACGGGAAGCAGAGCGTCGCCGCGATCGCCGAGGGAATGGCCGATTATCTGGTGCGGGGAATCGCGGCCGCACACGAAGATGGAAACAAGGGGGCCAAGCCCCCTTGTAAATCCCCCAAATCAGTGAAAGCCCGAATCGAACCCGAAAGCCGGTCCGAGCTTTTCAAATAGGGATGAAAAATACTGCGCCCGCGAGGGCCGTTTCCGGAGGCAGAAAATGAACACCGTGCTGAAGAAGGTCGATCAACGCAACGCGCACATTACGCTGCGCGTGAACGGCGAAGAGCTGGAAGTCTCGTTCGCGCCATACAAAACGCTGCTCGAGGTGCTGCGCGAGGACCTCGACCTCACCGGCACCAAGCACGGCTGCGAGCTGGGCGAATGCGGCGCATGTGCGGTTCTTGTCGACGGCGAGCCGCTCCTGTCCTGTCTCAAGCTCGCGATCGAGTGCGACGGCTGCGCGATCGAAACCATAGAGGGCCTCGCCCAGGGGCCGGAATTGCATCCGTTGCAGGCGGCGTTCTCCGACCATGGGGGCTCACAGTGCGGCTACTGCACGCCGGGCGTCCTGATGACTGCAAAAAGCTTGCTCGATCGCGAGCCCAATCCCAGCCGCGAGCGCATCAAGGAAGCCTTGTCGGGCAACCTGTGCCGCTGCACCGGCTATCAGCAGATCGTCGAATCGGTGGAAGAGGCCGCGCGCGTGATTAACGAACGGGGGGCCAAAGCATGAGCACCGCGAAGAAACTCGAGGTCATCGGGCATGCGCGCCGGCGTGTCGACGGCCGCGAAAAGGTGACCGGACAACTGCTCTACGCCGACGACATGAAGCTGCCGCGCATGCTGCACATGAAGCTGCTGCGCTCTTCCCATCCGCATGCCTTGATCGAGTCCATCGACACCGCGCGCGCCAGCGCCTATCCGGGCGTGCACCTGGTGCTGACCGGCAAGGACTTCCCTGTCCCTTTCGGAATCATGCCGGTGGCGCAGGACGAGTACCCGCTCGCGCCCGAGCACGTGCGCTATGTCGGCGATCCGGTGGCGGCGGTGGTGGCGAACGACGAACAGACGGCTTCCGAGGCGCTGGATTTGATCGAGGTGAAATACAAATCCTTGCCGACCATTGCGACGCCCGAGGAAGCGCTGGCGCAGCCGGAGGCGCGCATTCACGACTATACGGATTCCGGCAACATCCACCGCAACCAGGCGTTCGAATTCGGCGACGTGGAGGAAGCGCTGGAGAAGTCGGACCACGTATTCGAGGACCTGTTCTTCTACGAGGGCGACAACCACATGGCGATGGAGCAGCACGCCTCGCTCGCCCGAGCCGAGGGCGACGGCAAACTGACGCTCTGGTCGAGCACCCAGGACCCGCACTATCTGCACCGCCAGCTGGCGCGCGTGCTGCAGCTGCCGGCGGCGCAGATTCGCGTGATCGCCTGCGACAACGGCGGCGGCTTCGGCGGCAAATGCGACCCGGCGGGTCATGAAATGGTAGTGTCCAAAGCGGCGCTCGTTCTGGGCCGCCCGGTGAAAATCTGCCTCACGCGCGAAGAGGTGTTTTACCTGCACCGCGGCCGGCATCCGGTGCTGATGAAACTCCGCACCGGCGTGACCAAGGAAGGCAAGCTCACCGGCATGCATCTGCAAACGCTGCTCGACGGCGGCGCCTATGGTTCCCACGGGCCGGCGAGCACGTTCTACACCGGCGTGCTGACGCCGCTCACCTATGAGCTGCCGCGTTTCAAGTTCGACGCCTGCAGAGTGTTTACGAACAAGCCCGCCTGCGGTCCCAAGCGCGGCCACGGCACGCCGCAGCCGCGCTTCGGCCAGGAAGTGCAACTCGACAAGATCGCGGAAAAGCTCAAGCTCGATCCGGCGGAGCTGCGCCTCAACATGGTCACCAAGTCCAATTCGCTCACCGCGAGCTGGCTCAAGATAGGCAGCAACGGCCTGGCCGAATGCATCCGGCAGGTGGTCGCGGGTTCCGGCTGGAAGCAAAAGCACGGCAAGCTGCCGCAGGGCCGCGGCGTCGGCATCGCCTGCAGTTCGTACATGACCGGCGCAGGCGTGTCGATTTACTGGAACAAGATGCCGCATAGCGGGGTGCAGCTGACGCTGGACCGCAGCGGCCGCGCGACGGTATTTTGCGGCGCGACCGAGGTCGGACAGGGCTCGGACGACGTGCTCGCCGCGGTCGTCGCGGAAACGCTGGGCATCAGCACCAAGGAGGTGTGCTGCGTCACCGGCGATACCGGGATCACCCCGGTCGACCTCGGCTCGTATTCGAGCCGGGTCACGATCATGATGGGCAATGCGGCGCTGCAGGCCGCAGGCCGCGCGCGCGACATGCTCGCCGCCGCGGCCGCGGAACAGCTCGAGGTCCTGCCCGAAGACATCGTGCTGTCGCGCGGGCGCGTGTTCGCGGCGGGCGATGCGGCCAAGAGCATGAGCTTCGCCGAAGCGGTGGTCTACGCGGAAACCAAGTTCGGCACCTTGGGGACGGTGGGGTCCTACACGCCGCCCAAGCCACCGGGCAAGTTCAAGGCCGCGGGCGTGGGCCCGTCGCCCGCGTACTCTTTCTCCGCCTGCGTGGTCGAGGTGGAGGTCGACGAGCATACCGGCTGGATTACCGTGCCCAAGATCTGGATGGCGCACGACATCGGCCGCGCGCTCAATCCGGTGCTCACGCGCGGCCAGGTCATCGGCGGCGTCTACATGGGGCTGGGTGAGGCCTTGATGGAAGAGCAGGTGTTCCGGCGGCTGCCGCCCAAGCTGTCCAACGCGCTGGTGCACAAGATTCCGTCGCTGCTCGAATACAAGAGCATCACTTCGCTCGACATGCCCGAGGTCGAGGTGTACCTGATCGAGGATCCGGACCCGAACTGCCCCTTCGGCGCGAAGGAGGTCGGCCAGGGGCCGCTGCTGCCGGTAATGCCCGCGGTAGCCAATGCGGTGTTCGACGCCGTCGGCGTGCGCATCGACGAAGTGCCGATCACACCGGAAAAGATCCTGCGCGCGCTGCACCTGAAGCGCGAAGGCAAGAACCCGCGCGTGGGGCCGGACCATTTTCCCGACGTTCCTTATGTCGAGCCGACCTTCGTGGTTCCCCCGGCCGAAGGCGGCGACGGCACCGAAAGCAAGGCACCTAACAAACACTTGGAAAGGGTTGCATCATGATGCGCCTGCCGTGGTTTCAGTTCAAAGCGCCGACCAGCGTGGCGGAGGCCGCGCGCATACTCGCCGGAGAGGGGCCGCGCGGCATGCTGATCGCCGGCGGCACCGACCTGTTGCCGAACATGAAGCGGCGCCAGCAGACGCCGGCGACGCTCGTTTCGCTCGCTAAGGTCGAAGGGCTGAAGAAGGTAGCCAACGGCTCAGGTCTCACGCTCGGCGCCGGGCTCACCCTGACCGAAGTCGTCGGAACCGACGCCGTGCGCGAAAAATACCGCGGCCTGTGGCAGGCGGCTTCGCAGGTGGCTACGCCGCATTTGCGCAATATGGGCACGCTGGGCGGCAACCTGTGCCTCGACACGCGCTGCAATTATTACAACCAGAACGCGGATTGGCGCGAGGCGATCGGCTACTGCATGAAAAAGGAAGGCAAGACCTGCTGGGTCGCCACCGCGAGCAAGCGCTGCCTCGCGGTGTCGTCGACAGACACCGCGCCGGCGCTGATCGCCCTGGGCGCGAAGGTGCGGCTGGTGTCGGCAGCTGGGGAGCGCGAAGTCGAACTCGCTGATTTATACAACAACGACGGCATCGACTACATCACGCGCAAGCCGGACGAGATCCTGACCGAGGTGGTGTTGCCGGAAGCAGGCGCCTGGAAGAGCACCTATTGGAAGCTGCGCCGGCGCGGTTCCTTCGATTTCCCGCTGCTGGGCGTTGCGGCGGCGCTGCGCATCGCGCCCGACGGCAGCGTCGCCGAAGCCCGTCTGGTGCTGGGCGCGGTCTCGTCGCAGCCCCTGCTCGTCGGCAAGGCGAGCGCGTTCCTGGTCGGCAAGAAACTCTCCGACGAGGTGATCGCCGAAGCCGGCGCACTGGCCGCATCCAGGGCCAAGCCGATGGACAACACCGACCTCGACGTATATTGGCGCAAGGAAGTCGTGCCCAGTTTCGTCGGCTATGCGCTGCGCGAAGTCCGCGGCGACGATATGCGTGCTGTGCGCCTGCACACTGCGCGCCAGGTATTGTGACGATGCCCGCGACTCGTTGACGAATTAGAGCCCCCATTCGGCCCGTTTTGATGCGTGCCGGAGGGCGGGCTGGGTACAATGGCGGATGTTCAGTTCGCGTGCGCGGCGGCCGCTCTCAGTGGCGGTGGCCGTCTTCCTCGTGGCCGCGATTGCGGCGCTGGTCCTGATCTGGCTGTCGGACAAAAGCGGCCGCCAGGAGACCCGCGCTCGCGTGTCCAACATAGCCGGCGAGCGTGCACGCAATCTGCAGCGCAGCATCGAGCGCGACTTGTCGGCGGCCTATGCCTTGGCCAACCTGGTGCGTCAGGGCAAGGGCACCGTAGCCAACTTTGACGAAGTCGCCGGCGAGATGCTGGCGTTTTACCCCGGCGTATCCGAGCTGGCCTTGGCGCCGGGTGGCATCATCCGCGATGTGGTGCCGAAAGCCGGCAAAGAAACAGCGCTCCGTCTCGATCTGCCGCAGGAACCGGCGCAAAAGCCGGAAGCGCTTCCCGCCCGAAATAGCGGAAAGCTGACGCTGGCCGGCCCGCTCGATCTGGTTACGGGCGGACGCGGCCTGGTCGGACGCCTGCCGGTATACCTCGACGCAGCCCCAGGGAAGCCGCTTTCTGGGGCTACACGCTGGTCATGATTCGCCTCCCCGAGGCGCTCGGGACCGTTAATTTGTCTCAATTGGCCGAGCAGGGCTTCGCCTACGAGCTTTGGCGCATGCGCCCGGATAGCGCGCAAAAGGAAATCATTGCCGCGAGCGCGCCCGGCGCATTGAGCGATCCGGTAGCGCGCACGCTGCAGTTGCCCAACGCGACCTGGACGCTCGACGTAGCGCCCATCGGGGGATGGAGCGATCCTGCGAAGCTTGCCCTCAAAGGCGCCATGGGTTTGCTTTTCAGCCTGTTGCTGGCCTACCTGGCGAAATCGCTGCTCGAGTTGAAACTGCACCGAGACGGGCTCGAAGCGCTGGTAGGGCAGCGCACCGCAGAACTCAGCGCGCGCGAGGCGGAGCTGAACCATGCCCAGGCAGTTGCCGGCGTCGGCAGCTGGAGGCTCGATCCGGCCACGCGAGAGATGCAGGGATCGGCACAGGCCCTGCGTATTCTCGGCGCGAGCGACAGTCGGCCGATCAGTTACAGGACCTTCCTGAGTCTGGTCCATCCGGACGATCATGAGGCCGTCGACCTGGCCACACGCGCCGCGCTCGAAGGCAAGCCCTACGACATCGAGTACCGCGTCCTTGCCGGCGCGACCACGCGCTGGGTGCACAGCAAGGCCGAGCTCAGCTTCGATGCGGATGGACGGCTCTCGAGCGCTCTGGGAACGATACAGGACATCACCGAGCGGAAACGAGCCGAAGAGGCATTGCGCGCGCGCGAGTCGCGTTACCGCGAGCTGTTCGAGGCGAATCCGCACCCGATGTGGGTGTGGGACCTGCATACCATGGCCTTCCTCGCGGTCAACGATGCGGCGGTGGCGCACTACGGCTACAGCCGCGACGAGTTTCTGGCGATGCTGGTTACGGACATCCGGCCGCCCGAGGAAGTGCCGCACCTGCTGAGGCAGGTCGCCCTGCTGCAAAAACAGAGCGTCAGGGACGTCGGACTTTGGTTGCATCGGAAGAAGGACGGTACGCTGATCAATGTGGAAATCGCTTCCCACACGCTCGAATTCGACGGCCGGCACGCCCAGATGACGCTCGTACACGACGTCACGGAACGCGTTCAGGCGGAACGCAAGCTGCGGGCGAGCGAGGCACGCTTTCGCAGCCTGACCGCGATGTCTTCCGACTTCTATTGGGAGAGCGACACCGAGCATCGGCTGACGCTGCTCAGCGCCGGTACCGGGGGAGATCCGGCGCAGGATTTGCCGCAGGGCTCGCCGCTGGGCAAGCGCCGCTGGGACGTGCCCTACCTCAGCCCCGACGAAAAGGGCTGGCAAGCGCATCAGGCAGTGCTCAATGGGCGCCGGCCATTCCGCGATTTCGAATTCTCGCGCCTGGGTAGCGACGGGGTCGTGCGCCATGTGGCGATCAGCGGCGATCCCGTGTTCGACGGTTCCGGCGTGTTCCTGGGCTACCGCGGTGTCGGCAAGCACATCTCCGCGCGCAAGGCGGCGGAAGCGAAAATCGCGCGGCTGACCCAGCTCTACGCCGCTTTGAGCCATTGCAACCAGGCGATCATGCGCGGATCGAACGAAGAAGATGTATTGAAACAAATCTGCCGTGCGGCCGTTGATTTCGGCGGCATGAAGTTCGCTTGGGTCGGACGAGTGGATCAAGCGAGCCGGCGGGTGAACCCTGTCGCCTTCTATGGAGAGGGAACTGAATATCTGCAGAGCATCGAGATTTCGGTCGATGCGGCGGACCCGTTCGGGCGCGGACCGAGCGGAGTTGCGACGCGCGAAAACCGGCCGGTGTGGTGTCAGGATTTCCTGAGCGACCCGATGCTCGCGCCGTGGCGCGAGCAGGGCGCGCGCCACGGTTGGCGCGCTTTGGCCGCGTTGCCGCTGCACCAGAATAATGCCGTTGGCGGCGTGTTCAAACTGTATGCGGGGGAAACCAATGCGCTCGATAAAGCGGCGCGCGAACTGCTCGTGGAAATGGCGTCGGATATCAGCTTTGCGCTGGATTACTTCGAGCGCGAATCCCGGCGCCGGCGGGCCGAGCGCGAGTTGAAGGAAAGCGAGCAGCGCCTGCGCCTCGCGCTGAATTCTGCCACGATGGCCGCCTGGGAGTGGGATGTCACACCCGACGTCCTGACCTGGAGCCAACATCCCGGCTGGCTCGTCGGCCCCGAGCCTGCAGGGGGTTATCCGGATTTTCGCGAACTGGTGCATCCGGATGATCGTGCCGCATTTATTCAGGCCGGCCAACGCGCGATCACGGAAGGGGCGCGTTATCACGCCGTGTTCCGCATTACGCGCACTGACGGTGCGATGCGTTGGATCGAGGCACAAGGCGTTTTTTTCGATGCCGAAGGAAACGAGCAGAACGATCGCATCATCGGCGTTTCGCGGGACATCACGGAAAGCAAGCATCAACAGGACGAATTGCGCCGCCTGAACGAGGAACTGGAACGGCGCGTGGCCGAGCGCACGCATGACCTGGAACTGGCCAACGCCGAACTGGAGGCTTTTTCGTACTCGGTGTCGCACGACTTGCGCGCTCAGTTGCGGGCGGTGGAAGATTTCAGCAGCAATTTTGAAAAGGAGTACGCCAGCCGGATCGATGAACCGGGCCGGGAAATGCTCAGGCACGTGCGCGCAGGCGCCCGGCAAATGGAGACGCTGACCGATGATCTGCTGAATTTGTCGCGGCTGACGCGCCAGGCGATGCGGACCGAGCAGTTCGACCTGTCCGCGCTGGCGCGCGAGGTAGCCGGCGAATTGCAGGCGCGGGAGCCCGAACGCCGGGCCGAGTGGATCATCGCGCCGCGCCTGCCGGCCGAGGGTGACCCGGACTTGCTCAGGGTGGTGCTGCAGCGTCTGATCGGCAATGCCTGGAAATACAGTTCCGGGCGGAATATCGCGCGCATCGAGTTCGGCATGGAGGAGCAGGACGGGCGGAGCGTCTATTTCGTGCGCGATAACGGCGCGGGCTTCGACATGGACCGCGCCACGAAACTGTTCGGTCCGTTGCCGCCGCTGCATCCGGAGGCGGAGTTTCCCGGCTCGGGAATCGGCCTCGCCACGGTGGAGCGCATACTTTACCGCCACGGCGGCAAGGTGTGGGCGGAAGCGCGCCCAGGCGAAGGCGCCACTTTCTATTTCACGCTGGGATGAATAGCCTCGACCGCATGCGCCTGGAACCCGCCGAACTCCGGTTTGACGGCGAAGGAACGCCGTATTCGCCCAGGTACGGCGATGTCTACCACAGCGCGGAATCGGGCCCGGGCCAGGCGCAGCATGTGTTTGTCGCAGGCAACGGTCTGCCGCGGCGGTGGGCGCGGGCGCGCGTGTTCACAGTACTCGAGACCGGATTCGGCCTGGGGCTGAACTTCCTCGCCACCTGGCGCCAATGGCGCGACGATCCGGCGCGCCCGCAAGGCCTGCATTATGTCTCGGTCGAAAAGCACCCCTTCGATCGCGCCGCGCTGGCGGTCTTGCATCGGCCTTACCCTGAATTCGCGCCGCTCGCGAGGCAGCTGCAGGACGCATGGCCGCCGCTGGTCGCCGGCATGCACCGACTGCATTTCGAGGACGAGCGCATCGCGCTGACACTTGCATTCGGGGATGCCCTCGAACTGATGCCGAAGCTGCGCCTGCACGCCGACGCCATTTATCTGGACGGCTTCGCGCCCCGGCTCAATCAGGACATGTGGTCGCCGCGGCTGATGCAGCGCCTGGCGCAGCTCGCCCGTTGCGGCACCACCGTGGCGACCTACTCCAGCGCGGCCCTGGTGCGTCAGGGACTGGAGGCGGCCGGATTCGCCGTCGAAAAATCCCCCGGCTTCGGACGCAAGCGCGAAATGCTGCGCGGCAGCTATGCGCCGAACCGGCCGCAACCGGCGCCAGCCGCGCCCGCGAACCGGCATGCCATCGTGATCGGGGCCGGCATCGCCGGGGCCGCGGTCAGCGAGCGCCTGGCGCGGCGGGGATGGAGCGTCGACTTGATCGAAAGCCGCGCCCTGCCGGCGGTACCTGCACCGGTCAAGTACGCCGGCGTGTTTCATCCGCACGTTTCGCCCGACGACTGCATATTGTCGCGGGCCGCGCGCAACGGCTTTCTTTATGCCCTCAGGCGCTGGCTCGCACTGGAGCAGTCGGGCTTGGCGCTGCGCTGGGCACGCTGCGGCGTGCTGCAACTCGCCGGCGATCCGGAACGCGAACGGTGCATGATCGCGGCGATCTCGGCGCAGGGTTTTCCGGCCGATTTTGCGCAATTCGTCGAACGCGGCGAAGCCGAGACTCTTGCAGGCTGCGCCTTGGGCAGCGGCGGCTGGTGGTTTCCCGGCGCCGGATGGATGCGCCCCCCTGGCTTGGTCGCCGCGCAGCTGCGCGCGGCGGGCCCCGCGCTGCGCACGCATGTTGGCGTCAGGGTCGAGACCATCGCGCGCAGCGGCGATGACTGGCAGGCGCTGGCCGCGGACGGCAAGCCCATCGCCGCCGCGCCGGTGCTGGTGCTCGCCAATTCGAACGATATGACGCGGCTTGCTTCGGTCGCGCAGACGCTGCAGCAGACGCGCGGGCAGGTCAGCTATCTGCCCGAGGCGAATCTGAAGGCCCCGCGTATCGTGCTCACAGGTTCGGGCTACGCGCTGCCGGCCGCCGACGGCGTCGTGGTAACGGGAAGCACCTACGATCGCGATGACGACGATCCCGAGCCGCGGCTGCGCAGCCACCAGGCCAATCTGCTGCGGCTCGCGCAGCTTCTGCCGCAGGCGGGGCTTACGGCGGATGCCGCCACGCTGGACGGCGCAGTGGGCTTTCGCTGCGCCGCGCCGGACCACCTGCCGCTGGTCGGCGCGCTGCCGGACGTGGAGGCGGTGCGCGGAAACAAAGCCGGAATCCACAGCGTCTCGCTGAGCGATCTGCCTCGATGCTCCGGATTGTATTGCGCTTCGGGCTATGCCTCGCGCGGTCTGGTCTGGGCGGCGTTGGCGGGCGAGCTGCTGGCCAGCCTGATCGAAGGCGATCCCCTGCCCCTGGAGGGCGACTTGGCCGATGCGCTCGATCCCGGACGTTTCGTGCTGAAGCAGGCGCGTCGCGGAAGGCTGTAATTTCTCGTGGCGATATCGCCGCGCTATTTTCCACAGGCAAATGTCGGCTTGTTTCCGGCCCGAGCACACAAAGCGGCGTTGCGCGGATAGCTGTATCCTAGGCAAGCGGCACCGGACTACGTGGTGGGCTGATGGGAGGGCACTATGCCAAGCAGGACCCGTGTACGGAGCATGCCCGCCAGGCGCCGCGCGCCGGGCGGGGCCGCAGCCGCCTCTCAGCCGGGCAATATCGCGTATTTGAAGACCAGCTGTTCGACCTGCATGTTGCGCGAATTGTGCCTGCCCTGCTGCGGTCTGAGCCCCTCCGAGCTGGAGGCCGCTAAGCGCTTGGTATTCAACCGCTCGCACGTGCGTCGCGGCCAAAGCCTGTACCGCACTGACGACCGGTTTACGTCCGTCTATGCCGTTCGCAAAGGTTTCTTCAAATTCACAGTCTTGCTCCAGGATGGTCGTCGCGACCAAGTGACCGGGTTTTCGATGACCGGCGAGGTCTTGGGCCTGGACGGCATCGCGACGGACCGGCACACCTGCAATGCCATCGCCCTGGAGGACAGCGAGGTTTGCGCCATTCCGTTCGCCAGCTTGCAGCGCATGGCACTCGAAATTCCCAGCCTGCAGCGCCAGTTCCGCAAGACGATGAGCCGTGAAATAGTGCGCGAGCACGGGGTGATGCTGCTGCTGGGAAGCATGAATGCCGATGAACGCCTGGCAACGTTCCTGCTCAGCCTGTCGCAACGCTTCGCCGCGAACGGCTATTCGTCGTCGACATTCGATATGCGCATGACACGCGAGGAGATAGGCAGCTACCTCGGGCTGTCGCTGGAGACCGTCAGCCGCACTTTGTCCAAATTCCAGGAGGAAGGACTGCTTAGCGTGCAGCAGAAGATCGTCCACATCCTGGACAGCGCCGGCCTCCAGCGGGTAATCGGCCGCGAGCTGTCCTGACCGCCCTTCCGATCGCGCCGATTGCGCATTCCATCAGGCCGGGCTGCCTGATCTCGGCATTGGCGACCCCGATTCCCCGGGAGTCGCCCTGACATGGATCGGAACTTCAGACGGCGGGGGCTGTCACACCCACGCGACTGGCAGGCAGCTGCCGGCCGCAGACTGACGCGTATTTGCTACCAGTAAGGCCAGGCTCCGCGCATATGCGAGGGGGTATCTTGTTTCTCTGCGCATAAACGCGAAACCCCATCGAGATGGCGACGCAGCACCCCGATACCTCTCGGGTCGCTGCGCCATGAATACCACGAGGCATTTGCAGTTCCATCTCGGATGGCTCAGACTCTCGTACTTTTTCATCGTGGATTTACCGCCCCTGTGCAGGGCGCGGAAAGTTCACGCCGACCATCGCTTGAGGCAAACCTTGGCGAGTCCCCCGGCGTAAGCGGGGGCTTGCCTCCATGAGTTGAAGGGACGAAGTTATGAAGAATTTTATCGGCCGGAGCGCAAGGAACTTTACCCGCGCCGGCAGCGTGCTCCTGTTGATTGTCCTGGCGGCGCTGGGGGCGAGCATGCCCGCAACGAACGCCCGTGCCGGGGAGCCGGGAGTCGTGCGCGCGACGCTCGCCAATGGCCTGCGCGTGATCATCGTGCGCAACACGCTCGCGCCGGTGGTTTCGACCAACATCAACTATCTGGTCGGCGCGGACGAGACGCCGCCGGGCTTCCCGGGCACCGCGCATGCGCAGG
>Ga0307375_10003605_pt1 | contig 15141 bp, 12 predicted proteins | sample TR1MG_FD_202531 | JGI IMG/M metagenome (GOLD analysis project Ga0307375, IMG submission 202531) | Soil microbial communities from Risofladan, Vaasa, Finland - TR-1 | ecosystem: Environmental > Terrestrial > Soil > Coastal area > Acid sulfate soil | place: Finland: Risofladan, Vaasa | collected...
GTTCAGATTGCCGATGAATATCTGGTCTTCCGATGCGTCCAGCAGACGCTGCTCGTCCACACGCTTCAAGAATGCCTTCGGGCTTTGCCCGGTGGCCTTCCACAAACCCGGATGCAAACGGGCAAATAACGCCCGGGTGGGACGATCCCAGCTGTACCAAAGATTGTTTGCGAGTTCGTCGAGACGCGCCAAGCGCGGGGGAATCTTGGGCCTGACCTGCAGAATATAGGTGGTGCTTTTTGCCATGGTTTTAAAAATGAATTAAACGCCCGCGCCAATATCCGTTATCTGATCAGGAACTGTTCGGATTATAGCGCAAGTCCATCCCGTCCCGGATTTGCTCAAAGCTGATCCCGCCGTGCCATTTCAGGTACAGCCTATACGATTAATAAAAACGGAAGGTATAGAACAAGTCCAGCGCATCTTCAGTGCCGGTGCGGGTAACAATCGAAATGCGCGGGGTCAGCGTGTAGGTAAATATGGTCGTGCTGCCAACTTGATTCAGGCTTTGCTCGTAACTGATACGTGCTCGCGTAGACAGCTGCTTGCCAACAGTCACCTTCTGGATCGTCTGGGAATCCGACCCTGTCTGCTGGCTCAGGGAAATCTCATCGATGCCCAGTGACTTGCCCAGTTGCCCGCTGGACTGCCCGCCCAGTATGCTGCCGGCGGCGGCAAGCAGCAAAGCGGAATCGACCCCGTTGGTATCCGGCACACGCCCCAATACGATCCAGGACAATTTTTCCGCATCGGGCACGTTGGGTGTGGATACCAAACGCACGGTCGGATGGCGTACCGTTCCGGTTACCTCTACGCCAGCTACGACAGCGAGGCCGGGGCGCACCGCGAGGATGTTCAACCCCGGATCATCCAGCGGTCCCTGAAAATTGACGATGCCGCGTTCCACCTGCAAGCTCTGACCATAGGCATTGAACACCGCATCCTGTGCAGCGATACTGCCGGTCACGTGCATCAGCTCACCCGGTTCGCCGTGCATATTGAGCTGACCTGCCAAACGCCCCTCGAATCCCGATGCACGTATATAGAAGTGATCGCCCAAATCCAGTGTGGCATTCACCCGGGTGGGCGGCCCTACCCGGCTGGCAGGTCCCTGTCCGACGATATGCACGTCTTCGGAAAGGCTGGGGCGATCGCTGACCGGCTGATTGATCAGACCGGCATCTGCCCTGATGTTGCCATCCAGCATCAGTATTTTATGGGCATAACGGGCATGCCCCGTTCCCGATACGATGATCCAGCGGTCGGCGCGTTGTGCCAATGGCAAGCGCTCCGCGGTGATTTTCAGATCGCTGCTATCACCTTTCAGATCGATCTGCCCGCTTGCGCTCAACCGGCCGGAACCGGCGGGTAAGCGGTAGTCCGCGAGCAAATTGTCGCGCGGCGAAGCCTGATAGGGTGCCGAGAAGGCCAGGTGATCAATATGCACGGCATCCGAATCGAAGCGTGCTTTCAATTCACCCTGTTCCAGACGGATTCCCTGATTCAGAAAAGCCAGACTCAACCCGTCACCCTGCGCCTCGCCCTGCAAGCGGGGATATGCCAGCGTGCCGATCAGATCGGCATCGAGATTCAGTCTTCCGCCGCTTTGCAGGTTGCTGTCCAGTATCGGGCCAAGCCAGGACAGGTCATCCGAGTGCAGATGCAGGTGTCCGGCAAGCGGTGCTTTCGGCAGAATGGTCCAGCCGGTTTCGGTGCGCGCCAGTGGCATGCTGGCCTGAACCTTCACCTCGCCGAGATGCTTGCCGCTGACCTCAAGTTGAGCATGCAATTGATCCTGCTCTGCACGCACAGACAGTTGCATGTTGCTCAATCCCAGCGGCTTGCCTGTATTGCCCACCATCCAGTCGCCGCTTTCACGATGGATATTGAACTGGCCATGAAGGTGCGCATCGGCCGTTGCATCCCATGCACCGCCGACGCGTACGCTATCGAATGCTTGCATGTAACCGGGTTGATCAGGCAAGGGTTGGTTATTCTGCATGTTCACCGTGCGCACGTTGAGGCCGCTGAAGTGTCCGGCGCTATGCCAGCGTTGCGGTGTCCATTGCATGCCGGAAACTTCGATTTGGCCGCCGGCAATAGCCGCATCTGCCCTGCCGAGATCAATGGAATTCATCGCCAGCGTCAGCGGCACGGCCTTAAGCAAGTGGAACGGCAGTACACCCCGCGCGGACAATTCATCAATGTTGCCTTGCCATTGAATTTTTTTCCAGCCCTGCGCGGGATCGCTGAAACCACCGTCCATTTTCAGCATCAGCTCCCCGGATGCGTTCTGTCCCTGGGCGATGCGGGCAGAGGCGCTCAGTATATGGTGCGTCCTGTTGCCCTGTAACTCGAGGCTGGCTTCCGGCATATTCACCGTGCCGTTACCCTGATATCCCGTCATGCCCAGCTTCATTTGCAAATTGGCTGATGCCAGATCGCCGCTCCCATCGAGTGTTGCGATGCGCTGACCGCCGGGTAGCGTGAGGTTTTTTCCCTTGGCGGAGAACCGTAGTCTTGGCTGCGCAATGCTGCCGGACAGTACGGCATGCCCCGTCAACTGGCCGCCCATTCCGTTGCCTAATTGCTCAAGACTGGGCATATCAACAGTCAGTTGCGCCAGGTCTGCTTGCGTGCCGTGGGTTATTTTCAGATCAAGATGATTTTCACCCATACGCAATGCCAGCGAGCCTGTAGCGCGCCGCATTCCGGAAAATTCGAGATGTCCCTTGCCGCTGATGTCGTATTGCGCAAAACGACTGTGGGACATATCGAGCTGCAACGTGCCCTGGGTTTGCGGTGAAAGTGTGCCGGATATTTCCAGTCCAACATTCAAGTCGGTGGCAGGGGTTGCGGCGAACTCGGAAAGATTCAGCTTGCTCAATTGGCTGGAGAAGCGAAACGTGCGTCTTCTGTCCAGAGCCAATTGTCCATGGCCGGTAAGCACGGTCTTGCCGTGCGTGACGCGCAGGCTGGAGAGATCCACATGGTCGCCGTGTAGATCGAGTTCGCCAAACGCATCAATCGTTCCGCCATGTAGTGCAACTATCGCATGCTGGTTACCGAGTGTAATGTCTCCTTGAAATTGTCCGCTTGGCAGCCGCGTGTCGATCGCCCCGGGATCAAGATTGCGCACTTTCAGTTGTGCATTCAGCTTGCCGTTCAGCCGTTCCCAGGACACGGCCCCAGTTATATGGCTGTCACTCAGCAGATGTGCATCCAGTTGCTGCAGTTGCCAAAGTGACGAGGATAATCGTACCCGCGCCGTCACGCCGCGCACAGGCAAGCCGTTCCGGTCCAGCGCGGCTGCATGTGCGTTGCGCACTTGCAAAGAGCCTTCCAACTCGCCGCCCGGTGTGCCATGCAGATCGGCGCTGCCCGAAAGAACTGCAGGCGGCGCGCCGTCGAACAGTCGCCCCGCATCCAACCCGCTGAAAGCGAGTTGCAATCGGCTTAGCGGTACGGCAGAGAACGGCGCGAGCTGAGCCGTACCGTTGACACTCACACCTGCACCATTGCCGTCGAGTTTGACGGCTATATGTTGCAGATCACCGCCGGCTTCGGCGGCAAAATGCATGTGCTGCGACCGTCCGGAAAGTTGCATGGCTGTGTCCAGCGAGGCTTGCGCTTTCAGTACGTAAGGTTTTGTTGACGCGATTTCAGCGGAGCCTGCAAATTCACCAGCCGGCAGATGGGCGCGCAGCATCTGCAACTGTTGCTGATGTGCATCGCCCAGAAAGCGCGCCTCGACATTGCTTGCAACAAAATCGGGGGCAGCGCCCTCTTTGCTGATGATGCTCAGAGAGTCGAGTTGCATCTGTAACACGTTCACCGCCAGTGGCAAACTCAAGCTGTTCGGCAAAACGGGGGGCTTGCCCGATGGCAAGGACAACACCTCGACTTGCCTGGCGTTCAGGCGTAACACCTTAAGTTCGCCGCGCAGTAAAGCGGCTGGTTGCCATTGTATTTGCGCATCATGCAGGGTGATACGCCATCCGTCGCCATGCAGCACCAGCTGTTGCATGCCGAATGAAGCAAACAACGAGCCGTTTACGCCTTGCGCACTGAGCTTGCCACCGCTTTGATGTTCTATGACACCGGTCAACCACTGCAGGCCGGAACTGGAAGCAACCAGCCACGCCGTACCACCTGCCAAAAACAGGCAGGGTGTCAACACGATAAGCAACCACTTGTGGCGGCGTGATGTTCTTGTCACAACATTCCCCATCAGAATGCCACCGCGACAGAAAAATGTATGCGTATGCCCGGCTGACCCTTGCCGTGCGCAAAATCCAGCGCCAGCGGTCCAACCGGACTACGCCAGCGAGCGCCGATTCCGTAACCCTGCGACATGCGCAGTTCGGGTAACACATCGGCCGCTCCGCCGACATCCATGAACAATGCAGCGCCGAATTTGCCAAACCAATGGGTATATTCGGCGCTGCCGGTCGCCATTACCCGCCCGCCGACCACCGCATTGCCTTCAATGACGCCCAAGCTCTGATAGGCAAAACCGCGCACGGTCTGCGTACCGCCAACGCGGAACAGGTAGTCCTGCGGTATGCCGACACGGGAGGTGGCGGCGGTATAACCGCCCTCAACGCGCAGGGTGGCCACGTCGCGTTGACCCAAGGGAATCCATATCTGCTGACGAAAATAACTGCGCACAAAGTCCTGGTCCGACAGTACCGATTTGCTCGCCGCGCCTACAAGCAACTGCGTCAGTGAGCCCGACATCGGGAACAACGGGTTATCCACCGCGCGACGATTCCAATGCCAGTCAAGCACCAGTGCCTGAACCGATTCGCTGATACCACCCAGCGGTATTTGCTGTTCCCTTTGCCCGTTCAGGCCTATACCGGATTCGATGTCAAACAGGGTGCGGCTGCGTGTCGCCCCAATTTTATAAGTCCGCGTATCCAAACCCTGTATCTGCGTTTTTTCACCGCTGGCATTCCAGGTCAAGTGGTAGCCCAGCGGGTTGGGCTGTGTATCTACTACTGCCGTCAATGTCTGGTTGTTCTGCTCGAAAACCCATGCACCGCCGAGTGTCCATGCCTGATTAAGGAAATTGTAGCTTTTGTAATTGACCTGGTTGCGCACGCCATTGTTGGTGCTATAGCCGATACCCAGTGATAGCTTGCGCGATTGCGCTTCGACTAAATGTACCTTGACCGGAACGGTCAGCGGCCCGGCATTGTTTCCGGCGATATTGGTGTCAAAACTGACCGTCACCGAACTGAATTGGGGCATGTTCTGCAGCTGGTTCTGAAACGCCAGCAACAGTTTGCGATCATAAGGTTGGCCGGGACTGAAGCTTGCGCGTCGGCTAACCAGCAATTTTTCGTAGCGTTCCAGGCCGGTTATCTGCAAATCACCGAACAGGAAGCGCGGGCCAGAATCCACCACGACATGCAAACTTGCGCTGGCTTTGGCCGGATCCACTTGAGCGGAACTTTCGACCAGGCGGGCGGCGGCATAATCCCGGCTCACTACTTGCGCCAGAAGATTGGCTTTAGCATCATCCCAGTCAGCCGATCGAAATGGCATTCCCGGCTGCAATGACCAGTCAGCACGCAGTTGTTTCATCCGCGCGGCATTCTGTGAAAGCGACAGATCACCGCGGAATTCGATATTCACTTGAGTAACCACGGTACGCTGACCCGGTATCACCTCCAATTCCAGCACGCCGACCGGCGTGACGGAGCGCAATAGCACTTTGCTGGAAAAATATCCTTCGGTTGTAAGCAATTCCGGTATCTCGCGCTGCGCGCGGCGCATGAAGATGGCACGCTCGTTTTCATTCTTTAGCAAGGTATCTGGAATAATGAAATACTTCGCCAGTACCGCGCGCACCGTTTTGGGTGCGATCAAATTGACTGCGGGGATACTGCTGCCTTTGGCCAGAGCCAGTTCCGGAGTCAGAAACGAGCAGAGCATCACCAGCAATAATAGCTTTGCATGGTTGATCGGTACCAATCGCAAACAGGGCAAGACCAAAATAGTCATCAGATCCAAACGTGATCAAGTGTCATCATAACCGTGATACTCGCATCGTTAGTTTTTCCAATCAACTTTATCCGTCAGATATGGGCAGAGTGGCCGCTGGGCATACCCGGCCCACACCATCACCAAGCGCGTAAATTTCTCTTGACTGGTGCCGGAGCCGGATTGGCATTCCAGCATTGGCGCGGGTTACAGACTGATTACTGCCCGTGTTACTGCCCGTGTTACTGCCCGTGTTACTGCCCCTGTTACTGCATGACACTGCACGCAATGCCGGTGCTTTTCCCAAACAGCCGGCTTGGGTAATGCTGCGCATACACTGGCAGCATTACCGGAGCAGATTTTTTTATTTGGTGGAGAATGCGTGGACCATATCAGCCGGAATCGGCTGATTAAGTACCGGCAAGACATCGAACGCGCCGGGTGGCATGATCGTCATTTCACAATGTTTGCCCTGTATCCCATAGGTATAATCGATCTCTCCGATCAGCCAGCTTTGCTTCGAGATTTTAAGCGTGGGAATATCGAGCTGGACGATGGTGTTGGGATACCACAAATCACCGTCCAGATCTCGCCATGAATCTATCCCGACGGTCAACGCATGACCCCTGCCCAATCGTCTGTTCGCCTCAGTTTGCGCGCGGTGAATTGCAACCTGTTCGTTCGCGTCTCCGTTTTCGACGGTAATATATTTTGGCCGGAAGCGGGGCACCAGCGTATCTTTTGCAGTGTAGACCGCCAGTGATTGATTGCCGGTCGCATCAAAAAGAAATGCAGCGCCCTGCTGCAAGACGGTGTAATCACTAAAACGCTGGTTCATCGCCAAGGTCAACGAGGCGTGTTCCACATTGACGCCTTCCTGAATGCCGCCCGCTGCGCCGTCGCTGCCGACTCCAGATAGATTCAGATCTCCATTCTCGTCCTCATAACACAGCAGTCCTCGAATCATGCACAACCGGGAGATGATTGCGAATGGCGATTCGCCAGGCGTCATGCGCACTACTGGGAAAGCGGCCCCTGGATTCTCGCAAATGACATTGATCCCGAACGGCTTGGCCAGGCTTTGTGCGATTTTCAGCACAGTCTGGTTGAGAAATTGTCCTCCCTGCCAGACGGCCGAACAGTCAACCAGGTCCTGGCAGTAACCGCGCCCGACAATGCGGATCGGATGCTCTTCCGGCCCAATCGAATTGATCACTTGATCGATCCAGCCAGAGATGATTCGGTCTTCGCCGATATCAATCGTGCATGCCATTCCCTCACGGGCAATGATCTGGTCCACTCCGGGAAAAATTTCCGACATGGAGATTTCAAAATCATTCGGCATGCGCTCGATCCCGCGCGAGATTCTCACGTCCGTCCAGCCGGTGATCGAATTTGTAAATCCATCGCCGGTAATACTCAGAATAACTTCATCACTTGATTTCATTTTATTTCCTTTTTGTTATATTCCTGACATCACCGGCGAGGTATGGGCAATCTTGACGCCGGACGGCGTAGCCACGCGCGTGTGCACGCCGCCTTGACGATCTACCTTGGTATCCACATGGACATGTACCTGGGGCGCTTGCGAACCCGAAGATGCACTCGTCGATGCAACGCCGGGGTTTGTGCGACCAATCAGGCCCGGCGTCTCTTCGTTATGGGTCATCGCGTAGATAGCCGAGCCCAGCGTGTCGTTACTGTTGCCAGAAATAGCGCCGGCAAGCGGATTGAGGATGTAATTATTGGCAAGCTTTCCGAGCCCATAACCTGCGGCTCCAGCGGCTCCTAGATAACCAAGTTTACCGAGCAAATTAGCTCCTCCTGAAGCCAATGCTTGTGCTCGCGCGGCTGTTGTCGCACCCTCACCTAAACCAATCCAGGCTGCTGTCGCTATTCCTATCTTGGTAATAAGCAAACCAAGCTGCCCGATGGAAGCCACCGTGGATGCAACAAACGAAGTCGCCATCACAAGTCCGATCGATATCAGCACGGACTTCCATCCAACCGTAGCCTGCACAACTTTATTAACCCATTTAGCGACGTCGATGCACCCGTTCACGAATTGGCCGATGCCATCGATTACGTTGGTGAGATTGATCCCATCAAGGGCCCGACCGATCCGGTCGGCTATTTCCGCCACTTTCTGTCCAATGAGTACACGGTTGGCCGCGATCCAGTTCGTCCATTTATCGATCAAGGGATTCAGCACCGGGATCAATTTGTCGCCGATGGAATTTTTCATGCCATCGATCGCAATCCCCATTTTATTGATGGAAAGCGCGAAGCTGTTGGCCCGCTCGAACATTGCCGGCGTTTTTGTGCCGCCCAGACGTACTGCTTCTACCTGGTAGGCTTTCATCGCCGCACCGCCCTTCTGCAGGATCGGCATCAAGGCTTCAACGCCGAAGGATTGCGCCAGTTTGCGCGCCGCGGCCGGATCGCGCTCCTGCAGCTTTTTAACTTTGTTCGCAAAATCGATCATGGCGCTCGCCGCATCGATCGCGCCTGTCTTTGTTTTGTGCAGCCGGATGCCCATGTATTGCAGCATGGCCATCGCGCCCTGATTGCGGCCCCAGCGCGCATCCTGCAGCGTATCGGCAAAGGCCCTGAAGCTCGACGTGGTGGTGTCGGCTGATATGCCCATCAGCTGGTTGGCATTGCGCATCGTATTCATCTCCTGAGCGCTGACGCCCAGGGTTTCAGCAGTGCGCGAAGTTTCAGCACCGAGTTGCGCCCAGGAGGTAGTCAGTTCATAGACGCCCGCAATCGTGCCGCCTCCAACTAGCGCCGTCATGGGTGCGGCAACCAGCCCAACCTTGGAGGCCAGCTTGCCGGCCTCAGACGCGGCCTTGGCCATGTTCGTGCCGAGCTGGGTCAGACCGGACGCCTTGCTGAAATGGCCGACCGAGCGCGCAAGGTTGGTATAGGGCCGCGTCATCTTCGACACGGAATTGTTGATCCGGTTGATGGTCGCTGTCGCCTTATCGACGACATTGATCTGGATATCAAGTTTGTTTGCCATTTTTCATTTCCCTTCTATAAAGTTACAAAAAAACCAATTTTTTCCCGCCCCCCTTTCATACTGCCAGCGCGCTGGCAAGGGAAAAAGACGCCTCAATCATCCGGTGCCATCGCCCTTTCAAGGTCGGCAGCGGAATACTTCGCCATGCCGTCCAACACTCCGCGCAGCTCATCGTAAAGCTGCTTTTCTTTTTCCAGATCGAGGCCCATCCGCACCGGCACGCCGAGGATGCCATCGCGCAACGTGCGCGCTATGGTGAAGGCCGCCATTTCCACGCGCCGGCGGTCCACCAGTTCCCCGGATCTCCGGGCTAATTCCATTTCGCTTAATTTCGCCATTGCGGCTTCGTGCCGTGCCTTGCTGGCCCAGTAATTCGGGTCGGAGGAAGTCGCACCAGGTTCGGTCTGGGCAGTTGCAGGCTTTTCACCGCCAGGAGCAGATCGACCGAGCGCTTTCAGCGTGGCCGAGACGTCGATCAGCTTTGAATTGTCCGGACATCGCACCAGTTTGCCCTGCGCGCTAAGTTTAGAGACATAGCTGCGGCTCCAATCTTGCAGCTTGGCAAAAGCTGATTTGCTCATGAAGTTTCCGTTTTGTTCAGCCATGTGAACCTTTCTCATTGAATTTGTTAACTAAATTAACCATTGTTAACCAACTTTTTAAACCATCCGCTAGAATTTTTTCGGGGCGCGCAATGCCCGTATCGATAAAGGTCTTTGGAGGGACCCGCTCCAAACAGTGCTTGGCAGTATCCCTGCCAACATCAGCAACTCGTTCATTCGAAAGCGATTGCAACCAAATTGCAGACGTCTGAATTACCACTGACGCGCCGGTATAGCACCGAGTGATCCGAGTGATACCGAGTGATGTTCCAGTCGCTTCCCTATATATTGTATTTATTACTTTCTCTGACACTTTTCTATGGGGGGATATAAACATCACTCGCATCACTCGGATCACTCGGTCTGTTAACATTTCGAAATCCTCCATTTGGCAGCTCTACTGTCACCATCTAAGCCGCCCTGAGAAAGCTGCAGCCCGTCTGTGATGCGGTCGCGATGCTTGCGCAGCCAGTAGCCCAGACGGCGACTGTTGGGTTTTTCGGCACAAACCAATTGGAGGGCGTCGCGCAATTCGGATCGAACTTGCTCGGCAATGGCGAGAGCGGCCAAACCGTCCGCGCCGGCAGCGCACACTTCGGCAACGGTTTTCTGGGCATCGCCGAATGCGTCATGCCAGGACGTAAACAGTTGCTGCATGGCGGCGTGATCAGGATCATTTTGCCGAAGCGTCTCGCTGGCCAACATCGGATCATCCAACCCGAGCCATACAAGCGGCCGGCGAACCATCGCGTCCCACTCTGAAAAACCGCCCAACGGAAATAACCCTTCAACGGCCGGCAATCCTGCGCTGGCATAAGCAAGTGGGATCAGAAGGGCGTCTGCGATCAGTTTTCCACGGTTTTTAAAAATGTCGGCCAGGTGATCGTTGGAAAATTTCCGCTGCTCTGGCCGCTCTTCGCGGGCATCGAGACGGATCAGCGCAACGCGCCGTTTCAAATCGCCCAGGATGCTTAAATTATTGCCTGTCGCAAGAAGCATGGAGTTTGTCGGCACAGACACCATTCCTGAGCCCCCCAGCGGGCGCAATCGAACGCTGGGCTGCGTCAATATCTGACACAATAAATCCCCAGACAAAGCCCGTTCTATGTTGTCCAGGAGAATCGCGCTGTCGCCGGCAAGCAATACACCAGCGAGACGTTTTTCACTTTCGGCCTCATCGTGTCCCAAGCTCAAAACGGAGGCAAAACGTCCCGTGCTTATGAGCGGAAAAGTAGTGGCCAGAAGGCTCTTGCCAGTGCCTGCCGTTGGAGCGGTGATTGCAAACATCGGCGCAGCCGGCAGAATGCGCCTCACCAGGCTCGTGATAATCCCGGCCACGGCGGCAGAGCAGTCGGCATCATCAACAAAGGGGAAAGCCACCAGCGCGTCTTGCAGGCGTTCGGCGGCTTTTTTCGCCGCCGCCTGGGTGAGTACTGAGGGTCGTTTGTAGCCCGCGATCGCTTCAAAGGAGGCAAACAGGCCAGTCTCAGAATCATAGCCGGCCTTGTCGATCAGACGAAATTCCGGAGAGAGACCGGGTGCCTCGATTACGCCGGTAAGCGTGTTTAGCTCGGGATGGTGGCCACGTGACAAGTAAGCCTCCGGGATGCGGCGAGGGCAATCGATCTTGCGATATTCCTCAGTGCGTGAATCGAATTTCTGATGCAACGCAGCGCGTCCCGCAAGTTCGGTTAGATGCGCAGCATCGACGCTGTGCAAAATCAACGCGCCCTTAGGACGAGATATGTTTGCAATCTTTTTGTCCGAGGCGGCGTGTGCACGAACCAGACGGCCTCCATGAATGAACAGGTTCAAATCATCGGCATCAGCGAGGGCGGCTCCCAGCGCGTCAACAATTTCCGGCAGCTTGCCCGCATCGTGTGTAATGATATGCCGGCCGTCAGCGTCGAATGATGCGACCGAAGATCCTTTGGATGATTTGCCGCGCGGTTTCTTTTTGTCAGCTTTGGCGATTGATTCAGGAGACGCGGCCAACTCGATTGTTGCCTTGACGGCCTCAGCGCCTTTGATTTTGTGTAGATCATTTAAGTCTGAGTTCGAGGATGCCATCAATAAGCCTCATCAAAGGTTGGCAGGGCCACTAGGCCATCGACGGCGCGGGCTGCTTCCAGGGCACGTGTTAAGCCCGGATTGCGTGGTGTGCCGATGTCGTTGTCGGCGCAAATAACAATTTTAGTCTTGGGGAACTTGCGGCGAAGTGTCACCGCAACCGGTTCCAGGTTGCCAGCGTCAAATGCAACAGCCACTGCGTAACCAGTGCTCTCGTAAATCGATGCGGCGGTCGCATAGCCCTCGGCGATACAAAGTGTGTCCACCGGCAGGCCGATCGCGTGATATAGGCCACGCTTCCGACCGCCGGTCAGGAATCTTTTCTGGCCGTCCGCATCGATGAATTGAACGCTCCACAACTTACTTGATTCGTCACGGAGCGGAACAATCAGACGACCTCCAAACTGCTTTACCCCAAATGGCCGAACGGCCTTTGCTTTGAGATAGGCGTGCGTTTGGACGCTGTCGGCCATTTGCCAGATATCCTCGGCCCTTTTGGCTGCCGCAGCGTGCCGCTCGAAACGATGTTTGTCGCGAAGGGATAGCGCGAGCGATCGGCGCTCAGCTAAAGTGCGCCGGTCAGCGTCGGACATTTCTTCCAATTTTTTAGACGCAAAATTGATTGTCACTCCGGTGCGCCAGCTTCCAAACGCGCCAAACATCGGCTCCCCCGGATGCGCGACGTACCAGCCGGCCGCGCTTCCGGATTTGTCGCCCTCGACTCGGTACCGATGGAGCTTTCCATCCACCGCCAGCTCGCCGGAATACATCGCCAAGTTGTGCGCGCGCATGCAGTCGATGAATTTGTAAATGTGATCTGTCATGCGGATCCTCCTGGCTGTGTTTGCAGCTGCCGAAGCTTCTCGTAGGATCGCCGGGCGGCGAGTACGAGGCTATCGGGAACCCGTCCGCCGTTAAGCTTCGCTTCGCGATGGCACCGGCGGCACAAAAGCCAGGTGCAGAGAAGGATGCCAGGCTGCCCCTCGTGGCGAATGCGCACGATGCCGTGTGGTTTGCGTACAATTGAAAATAATTTTCCGCAATCTCCGCATGTTGTTTTGTCAGTAAGCAGCGCATCCGCCAACTCGCTGCCAACGTCAACGAGCGGCGCATACGCAAGGTAAAGTTCCTCCGGAGGGCTTTGCTGAATAATCATTGCCTGGTCTCTCTGGGCTCAGTTGCCTAGACCGCGACGCGGCGGATCGCGCAGGCTCTGATAAAGGTTCCCTCAGGGCCAGGCTGATAACCCCCGCTCAAAATAAGCTTGGACATCGTGCCAGCGACGTGGCACGCGTACTGGTCTGAAGACCAATAGTAAAATGACAATTGGAAGTCGTAGAACGAATCGCCGCGGGCTTTTGCTGCTCTCGACATGGCGAACAAATGTTCAAGCTCATTTTTGGTAGGAAGGCTTGCCAACGTGGTCATCCCCGCCCATCTAAATTTTAAAGCCCATTGTTGGGCGTCAGGGAAATTGACTGACGTCAGCTGTTCCGGCAGTAAGATGATGTGACTCAAGGAGCCGTTCGGCTGGATGATCGCGCCGGCGTAGATTTCGCCAGAGTTGAGTTGCGGGATGGCAGTTGCGATGTTGGTGCTCATTTTGTAATTCCTTTCGTTATTGATAATTTACTTGGTTGACGATGTTTGAATACCGTGGGTGCTCAGGAAGTCGAGCACAGGCGCTTTCTGCTTGTCGCCCGTCCACAATTTCCAAGAATGCCGGCCATCGAACGCCCACTGCGGCGGCACAAGGCCCGTGTCGCGTACGGCAATGGTGGTTACAGTTCCGATGCGATCCAGAATCGTCAGCAGCTCTCTCTTGTTGACGTCATTCGCGAGCGTTTCGGCCTGCACCTCGGCGATCGCAGCGGCAGGGGCAAGCGCTGCCTCTATCTTGGAAAACGCAGAATCTTTAAAGGTCTGACGCTCCTCTTCATTTTTGAAGACGCGTTTATGCGGCTGTATGACGCGAAAACCTTCATCAAGGCCATCGGACGGGAGCGCTGAGCGGGCGCTGATTTCTGATTCCAGCTCCGGTATCAATTTTTCGATTTCAATGATCGCCGCGAATACCCTCCCGTCTTGATTGTCGAGGACCGTCGCGTCGCGAGCGATCAGTGCTTCCATCGCTTTTGTTTTGGCGGCTTCTTCAGCCTCCTTAGTGGTAACAACTAGCGCGTCTTCAACGGCGAACTGCGAATCAAATTCCGGCAGACGTAGAACTTTTTCAATCCGCTCTTCCCGCGCCAGCTCGAGTTGCAATGCGGAGATCCGCTCTTCGATTTTCAGGATTGCAAGTTGAGCGGCAGCCCACTGCTCAATAGCGCCGGCCTCGCTTTTTTTAGCGCCCTCGATTTCGGCGTCGATCTTGCTCAGATCGCAACCCTTCCCGACGGCCATGCCGTCTGCTACCTGATCAAGGCGGTTTGCCTGTAGTTCGGCCACTTTTTTGCCGCAATGTTCGGCCAGCATTTTTTTTTGGCGCAAGTTTGGTATGCGGTCTTCATGCGCTTTGATCTGCGCTTTTATTTCAATCGTTTTTACGTTCATAATTTTTTCCTTTAAAAAGTTTTTATTCGTCACCGCGCGCCTTCGCTGCTGCTGCCAGGATCTGGCCTGCAATGCCGCCAGGCCTTTTTGGCTCTACTTCGCCGCGTGCCTTCGCTGCTGCTGCCAGGATCTGTTTCGCAACTGTGTTGGCTGAAAAAGTTACTTTAGCGGCGACTTCTGGATTCCCGAGTAGCTCCGCGAAAGATGGCGATGGCGTTGCCGCTGATTTTTTTCCTGCAGATTTTTTTGCAACGCCGGTTCCCACAAACGGGGCGTACCACTCAGATTTTTTAGTGGCCATATTGCGGCTCCTCTAAAATTTGAGAAATAGCCTGGTCTGCGGTTGCACGCTGGGTATGCAGCCTGGTCACCAGTTGACGGATATCATCGTCCGTTCTGCCAGCGACGCGGGCAGTATTGATCGCCAAGATTTCGTGTTCCGGCCACGCGATCGCATTGGTGCCGATATGGACTGGCTGAGTCATCAGTCCATTGGCGATATCCAGGCGATTTGCAGAGCGCTTGCGACCAGTCAGCGCGTTCACCTCTGGTTCTCGTAAAAGTTTCATCGTTGTGTCCTTTCCGTGTCGTTTGGGTTCGTCCTCGTTCAAATGCAGAACGATGGCGAAATGTAAAACAAACGGAAGGTCAATTGGAAAGGATACAGGCGGAGCTATAGCTCCGCCTGTAAAGCAGAATGAAACTAAGGAACCGCTCTATTTAGAGCCTAGAAATTTTTTAAGCTGGACAAGGATTCCCCGAGCAGTGCTTGTAGGGGGTGTAAGCCGGAACCGCCGAAAATTCCGTCAAGCTAACCAATCGGCTTAAAGGGTAGTAGGGGTCGTCTCAGAAAACGGAAAAAATCGTACGCTAATATTCCCTACCTGACAGCAGCAAGTC
>Ga0307375_10003606_pt1 | contig 15141 bp, 11 predicted proteins | sample TR1MG_FD_202531 | JGI IMG/M metagenome (GOLD analysis project Ga0307375, IMG submission 202531) | Soil microbial communities from Risofladan, Vaasa, Finland - TR-1 | ecosystem: Environmental > Terrestrial > Soil > Coastal area > Acid sulfate soil | place: Finland: Risofladan, Vaasa | collected...
TAGGAATGATAGAAAATGGGTATGCGCAAAAAGCAGAAACCGGCCAAATGCGGCCGAATGCGGCCGTTCACGAGTGGCTGCTTTGCGGCAGGCAATATGGCAACATGAACTCCGGGTTCGTGCCATTAGCAGTCATAATCGATTGCCCTTTAATAACTGTTAGTAGTTAAGGGAAAGCCATATCATTCGGTGATCATGGGAGACAGTATGGAAGGAATACAATTCGTACGAGAAGATCATATGTCGATCGCAGAGGGATGTTACCTTCCTCGGGCAGACCTGCTTGGTTACATTCAGTCCCGTCTTCACCAAATCTCATATAGTCACCCAGAACTCAATCAGTACATACCCAACTTGCTGGAAGTTGATCTCTTTATCACTTGGCACGGAGATATATTTATCCTGTTTGTTTCACCCCAGAAACGTGCGCATCTCCCAACTAGGGGAATGGAAACTAAACATCTCCCCTCAATACTGAATGTTGGGCAAGTTCATATTCAAAACCCTAACGAATACGTAGACATTAGTGATTCAGATAAAGTGAAACAGAGCTTCGCTCAACTAGGTTTTGCCGCAGGCTTTGCGGCGGTTGGTACTTTCCCAGCGGGCAGTTACACAGATGAGGCCAAGGCCGCAAAAAATGCAGCTGGTGAAGGGGTGGCTAGGCTGATTCAGAATTGGGCACAAGCTAGGAGGCATGACGTGGAGAATTCTCGCATTTTTTTGAGTCACAAAGGCATCAATAAACCATTGGTCGAAAAGATTGACCGTACGTTGCAATTGTTAAATTTGAAGACTTGGTTTGACCGCGATGACCTAGCGGCGGGAGATGTGCTAGTGAGGGGCATTGACAGCGCATTTGCAGGTTGCGCTGCGGCTGTATTTTTTATTTCAAGTGAATATGTTGATGCAGGTGTTATCAGCAAAGAAATCGACCGCGCAAATCATGAAGCCACCATGCGGGGCGACTCATTTCGCATTATCCCTCTAGTATTGGCACAACATGGCGGCAACGATGACCGCGTACCTGCTTCAATCAAGACGCTGGTGTGGAAGACTGTAGATGATGTCGATATTGTGCCGACTATCTTAAGGGGGCTTCCGGCTGCTGTCCAGGGTCTAATTCGATATGCACCACCAAAAAAATAGCTGCTAACAATTTCATTTAACGGCCATCCAAAAGGAAGCACTTTTATCTGAAGAATATTTAACGCTAAACGTTCGTCATCGAGAATTCGTTATGTTTGCTTTGGGCTGCGGTGGAGAAATCAACGTGAGTCTTTGAGGCAATACAAATTAAATGATGCCAGGGGCAGCTTTGCGGCGGTGAATGTTGATGAGTAGACTTCCAGTCAGTGCCAAAAGGGGAATATCAGTGAGGGTGTTGTGACCGTCCGGTTGCCGGTGCATACCGGACGCAGAAAGCGAATCACCGCCTACGATGATTGGGGAAATTATTGCTACACTTTTAATTATTATGAGGTTACTATTACCATAGTGAATAACTCAACAAATTATTGGGGTGCTGAAGCCCTTATGTAACGTAACGCCAAGTTTTCTTCGGGAACGTCATGCGTAGTTTATATTCGACCATTGTATTTTCATTGGATAATCAGCGTTATGCCCTTGCTTTGTCCGCAGTGGACAGAGTGGTCCGCATGGTGGCAATCACTCCGTTGCCCAAGGCGCCTGACATCGTTCTTGGCGTAGTCAATTATCAAGGGCAGGTCATTCCGGTTATCAATATGCGCCGACGTTTTAAGTTGCCGGAAAAGGATATTGCACTGACTGACCAACTGGTTGTCGCACACACCTCGCGGCGGCCTGTAGCGCTGGTGGCGGACGCAGTGCATGATGTCATCACTAGTTCCGCGCAGAGTCTGATCGAAACAGAAAACATCCTCCCCGGGGTTGAATATGTGGAAGGGGTGGTAAAACTGGGAGACGGCATGATCCTCATCCACGACCTGGATAAATTTCTTTCGCTGGAAGAAGAAAGTTCTCTGAACCAGGCACTGGAAACCTCCTGAGGAAAAATATGCGCCCCACACTTTCCTCTTTGTTGTTGTCACGACTGAGCGAATTTGTGGCCGAGCAGACGGGTTTGAACTTCCCGCAAGAGCGCTGGGGCGAGCTCGAGCGGGGAATAGCAGCAGCAGCGCCGGACTTCAATTTCACGGATCGTGAATCATGCGCGCACTGGTTGTTGTCAGCCCCGCTGACTCGCCACATGAATGAGATTCTCGCCACCCATCTGAGCGTGGGAGAAACCTATTTCTTCCGGGAAAAGCAGAATTTAGGGATTTTGGAAGAACAAATTCTTCCGCCGCTGTTGCATGCACGCCGCCAGAACGAGCAGCGGCGTTTGCGTATCTGGAGTGCGGGCTGTTGCACGGGTGAAGAAGCCTATACCATCGCGATACTGCTCGACAGACTCATTCCTGATCTAAAGGAATGGAACGTCACCATTCTGGCGACGGACTTCAATCCAAAATTCCTGCGCAAGGCGGCGCAGGGCGTGTATGGCGAATGGTCGTTTCGCGATGCGCCCGGCTGGCTCCGCGAACGGTATTTCACCAAGGGGGCAGATGGGCGCCTGGAAATACTTCCGCGTATCAGGAAAATGGTGACGTTTTCCTATCTCAATTTTGCCGATGATGTGTATCCATCTCTGTCGAACAACAGCGGCGCGATGGACGTGATTTTTTGCCGCAATGTCCTGATGTATTTCACCGCGCAGCGGGCAAAACAGGTCGCCGGCAATTTTCACCGCGCGCTGGTTGACGGCGGCTGGTTGATCGTGAGCCCGACGGAAGCCTCGAACCGATTGCTTTCCTCGTTCGCCCCAGTGGAATTTCCGGGGGCGGTGCTGTACCGGAAGACGGTAAATGCAGAATCCCAAATGCTGAAACCAAAGTCACACGTTAGCGGGCATCAGTTTTCGCAGCCGTTCATGGAAGCAGAAGCCGGACCTTCGTCGCTGCCGGTCGCGCAGACAGAACCCGATGTTGTGACAACTGCTATTCATGCGCCGCAGGACGACCGGCTACCAGTCCCACAAACGGAAGAGCACGAGGCACCATCCCGCATGGCGCGCGGCTGCGCCAATCAGGGCCAGCTACGCGAGGCGCTGGAATGGTGCGAAAAGGCGATCACCGCCGACAAAATGAACCCGTCACACCATTATCTGCTGGCCACTATTTTGCAGGAGCAGGGACAGCACGATATCGCCATCCGCTCTTTGATGCGCGCGCTCTATCTCGATTCCGATTTTGTGCTGGCTCATTTTGCGCTGGGGAACCTGCACCAGTCGCAGGGACGCTACCGGGAAGCGCAGCGCTATTTCGGAAATGTGTTGCTGCTGTTGCGCAATCACCCGCCGGACGAGAGTCTGCCGGAAGCGGACGGGCTGACGGCCGGACGGCTGGCCGAGATAGTCACGTCTCTGCTGGAAAGTTTGCCGCAACCTATCGAGGCAAGCACATGAGAGGAACGCAGCCATGAGCATACCGCGAAAAAACAACAAGCCAACCGACTGGCGCGAGGTAGAGCTGCGTCTGGAAACGGCGCGCATTGCAACCGAGCATATCTGGGCGCCGACTGCCGAGGATACCCGACGGATATTGAAAGAAAGGGCGCAGACACTCGCCCGGGAAGCCGTGCCGGCAGAAGCCGCAGATGCAGGCATCGAAGTGGTGGAATTTCTCCTCGCCCATGAGCGGTATGCCGTCGCATCAGAGTACGTTCGCGAGGTCTATCCGCTGGAAGATATTACGCCATTACCCTGCACCCCGGCATTCGTGCTCGGCATCGTCAATTTGCGCGGCGAAATACTCTCGGTTATCGACATCAAGAAATTTTTTGACCTTCCGGAAAAGGGATTGACCGATCTCAACAAGGTGATCGTGCTTGAATCGGAAGACATGGTGTTCGGCATTCTGGCCGATGTGATCAGCGGCGTGCGCCGCATTCTGCGCGCCGATATCCAGCCTTCACTGCCTACGCTGACCGGTATTCGCGAAGACTATCTGCTGGGCGTAACTGCGGAGCGCACGGTCGTCCTCGATGCTGAAAAACTTTTGAGCGATGAGAAGCTGATCGTGAATGAACAGGTGGGGGGGTAGAGATATTTCGGTTCGAGTTTGACAGAACAACAAGGAGAATGAAATGAAATGGTTCCTGAATTTGTCCACGCGCAACAAACTCTTCCTCGGCTTCGGGCTGATGATAGCCTTCCTTGCGATCGTGATTGCGACGGCATATCGGGGAATTGCGACAATTCAGGCTTCACAGCATAGCCTTTATCAGAAGGAATTCGCCAATACTGTAGATCTGATGACCATGCGGTCGGATGAAAACGGGGTGCGTGCCGCATTGCTCGAGATGTTGGTGGCGACCACGCGAGCCGATCAGGAATCCTGGCATCAGGACATCAAGGAGCGCAGCAAGGAAATTTCCGTGACTACCCAACGCCTGCTGGTGCGCAACCGCAATGACTCATCCTTGTTAACTCAACTTGAGGAACTCGATAAAATCCGCGAGGCGTTCGTGCAAACACGGGACAACCAGCTCATCCCGCTGATCTACGCCGGAAAGAAAGAGCAGGCCAAAACGCTTGTGCAGGGCGTTCAGTTAAAACGCTACAACAAGATGCGCGAGATTGCCAGTGCACTATGTGATTCCGCCTCGGAAAAAGCGCGTGCCGCCGTGGCAGAGTCAGAGCTGGTAGCAGAGCAAACGATTTATCAATTCGCCATGGTCGGTAGTTTGGCGATATTGCTGGCAGTGGCCATGGCGCTGCTGATCAGCCGGATCATCGCAGTACCGCTGCAGATGATCTCCGGCATCGCCGGAAAAGTCGCTTCCGGTGATCTTACTGTCAGCATTCCAGCCGGGCATCGTACCGACGAAGTCGGGGAGCTGCTGCGCGCATTCGGCGCGATGCTCGAAGGATTGCGGAAATTGATGCGCGAGATCAACGAAGGAGTCGGTGTGCTCGCCTCATCCTCCAGCGAGATCCTTGCGACCACGACGCAGGTAGCATCCGGCGCGGCGGAGACGGCGGCTTCGGTGAGCGAGACCACGGCCACGGTGGAGGAAGTGAAGCAGACCGCGCAGGTGGCCAGCCAGAAGGCGCGCAACGTATCGGACAGCGCGCAGAAAGCCGCGCAGGTTTCGCAGAACGGGCGCAAGTCGGTGGAAGAAGCGACGCAGGGCATGCAGCGCATCCAGGAGCAAATGGAATCCATCGCCGAGAGCATCGTGCGGCTGTCCGAACAAAGCCAGGCGATCGGCGAAATCATCGCCACGGTCAACGACCTGGCCGAACAATCCAACCTGCTCGCGGTGAACGCCGCGATCGAAGCGGCGAAAGCGGGAGAGCAGGGCAAGGGTTTCGCGGTCGTGGCACAGGAAGTCAAGAGCCTGGCGGAACAATCCAAACAGGCGACCGCCCAGGTGCGCACGATACTCGGCGACATCCAGAAAGCGACCGGCACTGCGGTGCTGGCCACCGAGCAGGGCAACAAGGCGGTGCAGGCCGGCGTCAAACAAACCGGCGAGACCGGCGAAGCGATACGCCTGCTGGCCGACAGCGTTGCGGAAGCGGCGCAGGCAGCCACGCAGATTGCGGCCTCGAGCCAGCAGCAGATGGTGGGCATGGACCAGGTGGCGCAGGCGATGGAGAACATCAAGCAGGCCAGCGTGCAGAACATGTCCGGCACCAAGCAGGCGGAGGTCGCCGCACAGAACCTGCATGAACTCGGGCAGAAGCTGCAACAGCTGGCCGCGCAGTACAAGGTTTAGCGCAGGTTTTCAAAAAAGAAAGGATAACAAAATGAAATGGACTGTCGGAACAAAGATTGCCGCGGGCTATGCGTTGGCGTTAATTATTCTGGTTATCCTGGGCGTGGTCTCTTACCGGAATACGACCGGACTCATCGAAGCCGCACAGATGAAAACACATACCTATCAGGTAATCGAGAATCTTGGACGGGTGCTTTCCAACTTGAAGGATGCCGAGGCTGGCCAGCGCGGCTACATCATAATCGGCGAAGACCGGTATCTCGAGCCATACCAGACCGGGACATCAGCCGTGAATGAAACCGTCCAGAATCTGCGGGCGTTGACCGCGGACAACCCAAACCAGCAGCGTCGTATTGATGCGCTTGGGCCGCTGATCGCGGCCAAACTCGCCGAGCTCAAGGAAACGATAGCTTTGCGAAAAAGCAAAGGATTCGATGCGGCGGTAAAGGTGGTGCGGACGGACAAGGGAAAGAAGGTAATGGATGATATCCGCAAGGTAATCGCCGAGATGGATAATGAAGAAAGGATGTTATTGGTGCAGCGCAATAACGAGATGAAGGCAAGTTCCGACACCACGGTTGCTGTCATTGTTTATGGCATCCCGGTTGCTTTTGCAGTATTGATCCTGGCCGGTTTATGGATCACCCGCACCCTTACCCGCCAGTTGCGCGAAAGCGTTGCCCAATTGTCCACTTCCTCTGCAGAGATCCTCGCCACCACGACGCAGGTTGCTTCCGGCGCCGCCGAGACGGCAGCTTCGGTGAGCGAGACCACTGCGACGGTGGAGGAAGTGAAGCAGACGGCGCAGCTGGCGAGCCAGAAGGCGCGATCTGTTTCCGACAGCGCACAGAAAGCCTCGCAGGTTTCCCAGAGCGGGCGCAAATCGGTGGAAGAAGCGATGCAGGGCATGCAGCGCATCCAGGAACAAATGGAATCCATCGCCGAGAGCATCGTGCGTCTGTCCGAGCAGAGCCAGTCCATCGGCGAGATTATCGCCACGGTCAACGACCTGGCCGAACAATCCAACCTGCTCGCGGTGAATGCCGCGATCGAAGCGGCGAAGGCGGGCGAGCAGGGCAAGGGTTTCGCGGTCGTGGCGCAAGAGGTCAAGAGCCTGGCGGAACAATCCAAACAGGCAACCGCCCAGGTGCGGACGATACTCGGCGACATCCAGAAGGCGACCGGCACCGCCGTGCTGGCCACCGAACAGGGCAGCAAGGCGGTGCAAGCCGGGGTGAAACAGACCAGCGAGACCGGCGAAGCGATCCGCCTGTTGGCGGACAGCGTTGCGGAAGCGGCGCAGGCGGCAACCCAGATCGCGGCCTCGAGCCAGCAGCAGATGGTGGGCATGGATCAGGTGGCGCTGGCGATGGAGAACATCAAGCAGGCCAGCGTACAGAACGTGTCCGGCACCAAACAGGCGGAGGTCGCCGCTCAGAGCCTGCATGAACTGGGGCAGAAGCTGAGTGACATGATCGGGGGCCGCGCGGCATGAGCCAGGCTAATCCATTATTGATGCGGCACGGCTTCATGGCCTTCGGCAGGTCTGTCTTGAGCCACGCTTGCTCCTTCGACAAGCTCAGGACGAACGGAGTTGAAGAACCAGGGATAAAACACCATGGCCGACAAAAATGATGATTTCCTGAAAAGACTGCTTGCGACGTTCCGGATCGAGGCGGACGAACATCTCAAGGCGATGTCGGCGGGGCTGATCGAACTGGAAAAAAATCCGGTGGCAGACCGGTATGCGGAAATCATCGAGACTGTGTTTCGCGAGGCACACAGCCTTAAGGGCGCCGCGCGGGCAGTGAACCTCAAGGAGATTGAGTCGGTCTGCCACCCGCTGGAAAGTGTGCTTGCGGCATTGAAGAACAAACAACTCGCCGTTTCCCGGCCATTGTTCGATCTCCTCTACCAGACCATCGATGCCCTCGGCAGTCTGCTCGCGCCCGGTGGCACGGGCACGACGGAGTCACGCCAGGTAAAGCATGCGCTGCTGACCAGGCAACTCGACGATGCCTTGCAGGGGCGGTTCACCCAATCTGGAATGGCGCAACCAGTGTCGTCGCAACAGGCGCCAACCAAGCCAGTTCCTGCAGATACACTGGTTGAATCGACTGAGTCGGTTACCATTGCTGCGCCATCTCTTGCTCCCAGCCTTGCGTCCGAAACGGTCAGGGTTTCCACCCGGAAGCTGGATGCGGTGATGCGACAGGTCGAGGAACTGCTGTCGCCGCGGCTGGCTTCGGCGCAACGTGCCAAGGAATTGCGCGAGGTCACGGCTTCTTTCGCAACCTGGAAAAAACAGCGGGCAAAAGTGCGGCCTGTGCTGCGGCTGATCGAGCGCTATGTCGAAGGGGGCGCCAAGGGTAACGGTGCCGGACTGCCAAAATTCAAGACACAAGAAACCCAGTCATCAGAATTCCAGACAAAAATGCTGCCGAAGCTGCTGGAACATCTGGAGTCCGATCATCTGTTCATGAAAACGCTGGAAGAACGGTTGCTGCGCTTGAGCAAGTTCGCCGCGCATGACCGGCGCGCATTGGCAGGCATGAGCGATAGCCTGCTGCATGACGTGAAGGAAATGCACCTGTTGCCGTTTTCTTCGCTGCTCGAAATTTATCCGCGTTTCACCCGCGAGCTTGCCCGCGACCAAGGCAAGCAGGTGGAACTGGTGATCCAGGGCGGTGAAATTGAAATCGACCGGCACATTCTGGAAGAGATTAAGGATCCGCTGATGCACCTGCTGCGGAATTGCATCGATCACGGTATCGAGCAGCCGGCCGTGCGACAGGACAAGGGCAAGCCGGCTTGCGGAACCATAACGGTCGCTATCGCGCAAAAAGACGGCGGAAAAATCGAGATTATGGTTGCTGATGACGGCGCGGGCATCGACGCAGCCAGGGTGAGAGCGGCAGCGCTCAAGCTCAATCTTGTTTCTGCCGAGGAAGCTGAAAAGCTGAATGAGCAGGAGGCGCAGGCACTCATTTTTCATTCTGGCATTACCACCAGCCAGATCATCACCGACATTTCGGGACGAGGGCTTGGGCTTGCCATCGTGCGGGAAAAAATCGAGCGGCTGGGCGGAGTCGTCGTGCTTGAGTCTCGTCAGGATGGCGGGACCACTTTTCGTATTACGCTGCCGCTGATGCTGGCCACTTTTCGCGGTGTGCTGGTTCGCGCCGGTGAACATTGTTTCGTCATCCCCGCGCTCAGCGTCGAGCGGGTGGCGCGGGTGGAACAGCTGGACATTCGGACGGTGGAAAACCGCGCAACGATTTCGCTCGACGGCCAGATCGTTGCGCTGGCCAGTCTCGGCGATGTGCTGGAACTGCCGCGTCAAAGTTCAACGGCTAACACTTCGACGGAGGTCGAGTTGGTTATTCTCGGCACAGGCCGCCAGCGTGTAGCGTTCCATGTCGAAGAAATTCTCGGCGAGCAGGAAGTGCTGGTCAAGACGCTGGGCCGGCAGCTCGCACGCGTGCGCAACATTGCCGGCGCGAGCGTGCTGGGAACTGGTCAAGTGGTCGCTGTGCTCAATGTACCCGATCTGCTGAAATCTGCCGTGAAGCGGGTGACGGCACAGCCCGCGTCCGTTGCCGCAGGGAAACCCGGGGAGGCGACAAGGCGGTCCATCCTGGTGGTGGAGGACTCGATCACATCGAGGGCACTGCTCAAGAACATCCTGGAATCGGCGGGTTACCGTGTCACTACTGCGGTGGATGGGGTGGATGCCTACACGACACTCAAGACCGGGATGTTCGATCTGATCGTGTCGGATGTGGAAATGCCGCGCATGGACGGCTTTGACCTGACCGCCAAGGTGCGCGCGGACAAACAGCACGGCGAGCTGCCGGTAGTATTGGTGACATCGCTGGAATCACGCGAACACCGCGAGCGCGGCATCGATGTCGGCGCCAATGCCTATATTGTGAAAAGCAGTTTCGACCAGAGTAATCTGCTGGATGTTGTCAGGCAGCTGATTTGATTGAGAGCCGTAGGATGGGTGGAGCGTGGTAAAGAGGAAAGTTGCCGAAAACACGTGAACAAGGAACATTATTCATGATGCCAAATAATATCTGCAGGAACGAAAGCATGGCGATCCTCGGCCTCTGGGTCGCGTCTTTTCCGGCGCACGCGGACAACGCTCAGGCACTGGTGGCTGCGGCAGACGCGGCGCTGTATGCGGCCAAGGCAGGCGGCAGAAACCGGATAAGCCGCTATGAACCGGCGCCCGGACAAGCGGCGGCTCAGGAGTGAACATGGACATGAGATCGCACGGCAACCCCGTCCCGGAATTGCACAAGGAGGCAACGAAGTTGATCAAAGTCCTGGTGGTGGAGGATTCTCCGGTGGTGCGCGAGTTTCTGGTTTACCTGCTCGGCACTGATCCCGATATACGGGTAGTTGGCACGGCGAACAACGGGGAGGAGGCACTTGAGGCCGTGAAGCGCTACCGCCCCGATGTGATCACGATGGACATCCACATGCCTAAAATGGACGGACTGGAAGCGACGCGCAGGATTATGGAAACCGACCCGACCCCCATCGTGATCGTGAGCGGGAGCACTGATCCGCACGAGAATACCAAGACGTTTCGCGCCATGGAAGCGGGTGCTCTGGCCGTGCTGGCACGTCCGACAGGCATCGGCCACCCGGACCATGAGACCACCGCGAGGGAACTGGTGCAAACGGTAAAACTGATGTCGGAAGTGAAGGTGGTGCGGCGCTGGCCACAAAAGCGTGGCGAGCCGGTCTTGTCATCGGCCGCGCTGACATTGGCAGGTAAACCGGCAAATGTCCCGGGGAAAATTCCGGCAAAAATAAAAGTGATCGGCCTGGGTGCCTCGACCGGCGGGCCGCCCGTGTTGCAGACGATACTGGCGATGCTGCCCAGGGATTTTCCGCTGCCGGTATTGATCGTCCAGCACATGGCCTCCGGCTTCACCGCCTCATTCACCGAGTGGCTGGCGCAGACTTCCGGACTGCCTGTCCATGTGGCCAGGCAGGGAGAGCTTATGTTGCCCGGCCACGTCTATGTGGCACCCGACGAATGCCAGATGAAGGTGGAGCACGGCGGAAAAATCGTCCTTACCCAGGGCGAGCCGGAAAACGGGCTGCGTCCCTCGGTCTCCTATCTGTTCCGCTCGCTGGCCGCAGTGTATGGCAGAGAGGCTGTCGCCGGGCTGCTCACCGGCATGGGGCGCGATGGTGCCGAGGAGCTGCGGCTGTTGAAAGAAAAAGGGGCAATCACTTTTGCCCAGGACAAGGACAGTTCCGTGGTGCACGGCATGCCGGGTGAGGCGATCAAGCTGGATGCGGCGACGTATATACTTGCTCCTGAAAAGATTGCCGCAGTAATGGCAGGTTTGGTGAACAGCAAAGACTAGAAAGAGAGTCAGTGATGAAATCAAAAACGAACAAGAACAGCAGCATCAACATTCTCATCGCCGAGGACAGCCGCACCCAGGCCGACAAACTCGGTTTTCTGCTTGAAGAAAACGGCTTCAAAGTGACCATTGCGGCCAACGGCAAGCAGGCTTTGCTGGCGGCGCAGGCGCAAAAACCTAACCTGATCATCAGCGACATCGTGATGCCGGAGATGGATGGTTATGAACTGTGCAAGGCGATCAAATCCGACGAGAAGTTGCAGGATATCCCGGTCATCCTGGTCACCACGCTTTCCGATTCGCAGGACGTAATTCGCGGGCTGGAGTGCGGCGCGGACAATTTCATCCGCAAACCCTATGACGAGCGCTATCTGCTGTCGCGCATCAATTATCTATTGATGAACCTTGATATGCGCAAGGAAAACAAGATGCAGTTGGGAGTGCAAATCAATCTCGGCGGCAAGAAATACTTCATCAATTCGGAGCGGCAACAAATCCTGGACCTTTTGATTTCGACTTATGAGCAGGCGGTTCATATCAACAATGAGCTCAAGCAGCGCGAAACGGAATTGGAAGTTTCCAACCAGGTTCTGCACGCGTTCGGCCACATCGTGGCGGGCCTTAATCATGCGGTGACCGAACATGACGTGGCGGAAGCGGCGCTGGAACGCGCTCTGGAATTGCCCGGCATCCAGGCCGGCTGGATATCCCTGTGGGAAGAAGAGTCCGGCTTCCGGCTCGCCGCCGTACGCAATCTGCCGCCAGCCCTGCTCCGTGAAGGAGCGATGGAGGGTTTGTGCGACTGCCGGCGCCGCTTTCTCGCAGGAGAGCTGGATCACGTCAGCAACATACTTGAATGCGAGCGGTTGAAAGTAGCCAAGAGCGACACGTGCGGCTTGCGCTACCATGCCAGTGTGCCGTTGTGGGCCGGCGACCGCGGCATTGGAATCATGAACCTGGTCGGGGCGGAGCAGGGTCTGTTCAGCGAAGCGGAGCTGAAGATGCTGTATGTCGTCGGCAACCAGGTGGCGATAGCGCTGGAACGTGCCAGATTACACGAGCATCTCGAACAGTTGGTCGAGGAACGAACCGCCGCGCTGACCGAGGAAATCGCCGAGCGCAAACGTATCCAGATTGAGCAGGCGCGGCTGGTGGCGATTATTGAAGCCACTCCAGATATGGTAGGTACTGCGAGCCCCGATGGCCGTATACGTTATATGAATAAGGCGGGACTCCAGATGTTGGGGTTTGAAAATATGGATGACCTCTCCAGGCAACGAATCGAAGACCGCCATCCTGAATGGGCAGGTAAACTGGTGTTTAATGAGGGCATCCCGCATGCCATCAGCCATGGTAGCTGGAGCGGGGAAACGGCGTTCAAACGGCGTGATGGAAGCGAGGTTCCTGTTCTGCAAGTGATCATCTCGCACAAGAAACCGGATGGGTCGTTGGAATATATATCCACCGTCGGACGCGACATTACCCAGCGTAAGGAATACGAGGCCAGGATCAAACGGCTCAACCAACTTTACGCTGTGCTCAGCGGCATTAATACCACGATCGTGCGTGTCCGTGATGAGGAAGAACTGTTCAGGGAAGCATGCCGCATCGCAGTGGAGCTTGGCAGGTTTGTTTTCGCGTGGATCGGCAAGTTCGATGCAGGCAGCCAGCAGGTGACGCCGGCCGCCCAGTCAGGCCGCGATGACGGCTATCTGGCGCAAATCAATTTGACCACACGTGCAGATGTCCTGAAAAATTGTGCATTAACCGCACAGGCACTGACCGAGGCGAAGCCGGTGATCTGCAACGACATCGCCAGAGACGAACGCATGGCGGACTGGAGTAACGAGGCACTGAGCCGTGGCTATCGCTCAGCGGTCGTGCTTCCCCTCATGATGGGGGGGAAGCCCATCGGCGTGTTCGTGCTTTACGCCCCGGAGCCAGATGTGTTTGATGATGAAGAGATGGCATTGTTGATCGAAATTGCCGGCGATATTTCATTTGCCATCGATAACATCAAGAAAGAGGAGAAACTTAATTATCTCGCTTACTATGACGCCATTACAGGCCTGCCGAACCGTTCACTGTTTTACGACCGTCTGAATCAGCATATACAAGACACCAAAAGTGGTGAAAAAATGGCTGTGCTGGCGATCGATTTGGAACGCTTCAGGACCATCAACGAGACGTTCGGGCGGCACCTCGGCGATGCTCTGCTGAAAATGGTGGCTGAACGCCTGATATCCAAGGGGATGGATGTGGGTCATCTGGCGCGTATCAGTGCTGACTGCTTCGTCAAGATTTTGCCGGATATAAAAGAAGAGGCAGATATTGTGCATTTCCTGGAGCATCACGTCACCGCAGCCCTGAGCGAGCCATTCAAGCTGGAAGGCAAGGAACTGCGTTTGTCGGCCAGAGTGGGTATCGCAGTTTTTCCCAATGACGGGAAAGATGCCGATGTCTTGTTCCGCAACGCCGAAGCCGCCCTGAAAAAAGCCAAGCTTTCCGGCGAGAAGTATTCGTTCTATACCCCAGAGCTCAATGCACGGGTTGCCGAAAAACTTACGCTTGAGAACAAGCTGCGCCGGGCACTGGAGCAGGAGCAACTGGTGCTGCATTACCAGCCCAAGGTCGATCTCAAAAGCAACCGGATCCACGGGCTGGAGGCGCTGATGCGCTGGAACGATCCGGAGACCGGCCTGGTGCCACCATGGAAATTCATTCCATTGCTCGAAGAAACCGGAATGATCATTGAAGCGGGTGCATGGGCATTGACGAAAGCGATGGCGGACTATCGTGACTTGCAAAAAAATAATTTGTCCCCGCCCCGAATCGCCGTCAATGTATCACCGGTTCAACTGCAGAGGAATGATTTCGTCAGCACGATAGAGCGTGTGTTGCGCGATTCAGGAGGTGTGCCCGGCGGTTTGGAAATTGAGATTACCGAGAGCCTGATCATGCGGGACGTAGAAGCTAATATCCAAAAGCTTCGCGCTATTCGGGATCTAGGGGTTGAAGTGACGATTGACGATTTTGGCACCGGGTATTCTTCTCTCAGTTATATTGCCAAATTGCCGATCAGTGCTTTAAAAATCGACCGGGCATTCATCATCAACATGACCAGTAATGCCGATGATCTGAGCATCGTCTCCGCCATCATCTCATTGGCACATTCCCTGAATTTGCGGGTCGTTGCGGAAGGTGTGGAAACAGATGAACAAGCGAAACTGCTGCGCTTGCTCAAATGCGACGAGATTCAGGGTTTCCTGTTCAGTCCCGGCGTGCCGGTTGCTCAGATCGAGGAATTTTTACGCGATAAAAAATCGTTGTGAGCATTACCGACAATCGAAATAGGCTATTCTTCATAGTACTCGGCAGATCATGGAGTGTAGTTGCCGTGTCGCGCTCAGTGGCTTCAACCGCGACCCGGTGAAACTTGCCAACGTGACAGCCATAAGCCGTGTCGCAAAAAAGATCGGCGTCGAAACCATAGCTAAACTGGTGGAGAGCGAAGAGACGATTGCGCGCCTGAGAGAGATCGGTATCGATTTTGCACAGGGATTCGGTATTTCGCGGCCGCGACCTCTGGCGAGGTAAGCCTCATCCTGTAGAAGCGGAGATACATATCAACAGCCATGAAGGCATTGAGATACATCCCTGGTTGAGTCTTTGGTCATGGTCATTCAAATGCAAATTAATAAGCAGGAATATTTATTAGCTCCTCTTTAACAAGGGAACATGATGGTGATCGCAACAATCCGGCAGTCCGGTTTGGCCTGAGGAGCTGACATTCGACATAGCATCTTTGGCCGACTGCTCAGTGTCGGTTGCTGCCCGTGGCCAGCGTCTGCTTTAGGCGTGTCTATTGCGCTGGGCGTTGAAGCGCAGGGTCATCCGGCTTGAGACACCGGAACTCCACCTCGCCAGAAGCAATCTTGCCGAATCC
>Ga0307375_10003608_pt1 | contig 15135 bp, 13 predicted proteins | sample TR1MG_FD_202531 | JGI IMG/M metagenome (GOLD analysis project Ga0307375, IMG submission 202531) | Soil microbial communities from Risofladan, Vaasa, Finland - TR-1 | ecosystem: Environmental > Terrestrial > Soil > Coastal area > Acid sulfate soil | place: Finland: Risofladan, Vaasa | collected...
GCGTTTTCTGACCAATGCGTGGCTCTTCACCGCGCAGCAGCCGACGGATATTTTGCCGATGCCGATAAATCAGTGTTATTGACATCAGATTGATGGCGAGCATGATCGGCGGGCTGGTCAGGTACACGGATGCAAGTGCGGCAGAGACTGCCGCGACGATGGCTGCTGCCGAGGAAAAACGGGTGATCCGCGCGGTCAGAAGCCAGGTGCCGATTGTCAGCAACCCGATGATCGGATTGAGTCCGAGCAAGGCCCCTGCTGCCGTTGCAACACCCTTTCCGCCCTTGAAGCCAAAAAATACCGGGAAGAGATGTCCGATGAATGCAAACAGTGCCGCAACGGCCAGTGCTTCATCCGGTGCCGTGAGCGCACGTAGCAGTAATACAGGCAGCAGACCTTTGCCCAGATCGCCCAGCAACGTGATGATGGCCGCTTTTTTGCCACCGAGTCTGAGTACGTTGGTTGCGCCCGGATTGCCTGAACCGGCCTGACGTGGATCGGGTAGTTGGAATATTCGTGCGACAATTACCGCCGAGGCAATCGAGCCGATTAGATAGCTAGCAATGGCGATGCCGATCAGGCTGGGCCAGGATGAAAAATACACGGTAACTTCCCGATGGTGACGATGAATAACTGGGGCGCATTATCACGAGTTTGGTTCCAAAAGCGCAAATGACAGATTGGCAACGGACGAAAGCATGCGTATCAGACCGAGGCGAAAACCAAGCTGATGCGACCGTAGAGTGGGTGGTTCTGGTCTCTGGCTGGTCGTTCAAGTGCGATATGTGGTCGACCATTGTGGTCGAGTTGGAGCGGCAGGGACTGCCTTCGGAGCGGGTTCTCTGCATCGGCTGGCTCGAACTGGGGCGCTGGTTGCATGAATCCGATGCACCCTGTCCGTTGCCGTCATCTGCGCTGGGTGCGCGTACAGTCTGGGTCGGGTGGTCATTGGGCGGGGCTTTGGTTCTGGAAGCCATCGGCTGCGGTAAAGTGCGACCCCTGCGGGCACTGGTGATATCAGCGACCCCTCGGCATTTGGCAGAGAAAGATGTGTGGCCGGGTGTGGCACCAGGACACTGGCGTTCCTTACATCGTCGCGTATGTCGGGATCCCGTCCGAGCGCTGGCAGAATTTGACGATTGGTCGGGTCTGGCTGGAAAAAATATCAGTCGGGTTACCGATCCCCAGGACTTGATCGCCGGCCTTGACTGGTTGGCCGCGATTGATCAGCGTACCCTGCTGGCCGCGCCGCCAGTTCCGATCCGCTGGATGTACGGGACGAACGACCCCCTCGTCCCTGATGCCAAATGGCCTGAGAGGCTTGCCGTCGGTTCAGCCAATCAATGGCAGGTCATTCCGGGCGCGGGGCATGATGTCCCCTGGTCGCAGGCGGCGTATGTGGTGTCGGAAATTATTTGAGCGCGTGAGAGCACCATGTTTGATTACAGCCAAGTTCGTGCCCGATTCAACCGGGCGCATCGCAGTTACGATCAGTACGCCGTCGTGCAGCAGGAGGCTGGTCGTCGTTTGTCCGAGCGTTTCGATTTATTGAAGCTAGAACCCAAGCGAATCCTTGATCTGGGCGCGGGTACGGGGCAGATGACCCGTGCATTGCAGGCCCGCTATCCCAAGGCGACTGTCATCGCCTTGGATTTAGCCGAGGAAATGCTCGGCACGGTGCCGAAAGCGGGCCGATGGATCAAGCGTCGTCGCGTGGTCTGCGCGGACATGCATCGTCTGCCATTTGCCGGGGCGAGTTTTGATATCGTGATTTCCAACTTCGCCATACAATGGAGCCACGATCTGGGGCTGTTGCTGGCCGAGGTTGCGCGAGTGCTGACCCCGGGGGGCGTGCTTTCGTTCACCACCTTGGGACCAGACTCGTTGCAAGAGTGTCGGCGGGCCTGGGCGATGGTGGATTCGGGCAGGCACATCCATGGCTTTCTTGATATGCATGATGTCGGTGATGCGTTGGTTGGGGCCTGTCTGTCTGATCCGGTACTGGATCAGGAGCGTTTGACCGTCCATTACCCGGATGCGCGGTCCCTGTTACAGGAACTGCGTGGCGTGGGTGTGGGAAATACCCTGTTTGATCGGGCGGCCGGGCTGACGGGGCGTCAGAAATGGCAAGCATTTTTGGGCGCGCTGGAAGGGCAAAGAGAGCCTGCGGGTGTCCCTTTGACCTATGAAGTCGTTTACGGGTTGGCTTGGGGGGCGGGTATTTCCCCCATCGCCGCCGAATTGGCGACTAAACCCTGGTAATGGTGTGGTATCTGACGCGTCAAAAGTGTGCATTCACTCGATAGAAAATATTTATCTAGACGCTGTTTGTTTTTATTTATGGGGTTTGAGCGCAGAGCCTGCTTATATTAATCATTGGGTTGCTTTGCGCTGGCTATGATTAGGCGAGAGAATTCGTTGGTTTTTGTGTGAATTAGATTGCTTTAATATAGGCAGCCTGCAAAAGGCGGGTCGAACCGATCTGATTCGACCCGGATTAAACATTACGCGGAGGGGTCACGATGTCTGCGAGCACGGTAGCCGGTATGGCAGAGCAGTATAATTACGATATTGTCAAAAAATTTGCCATCATGGCCATGGTATGGGCGCTTCTCGGTATGAGTGCTGGGCTCTATATCGCTAGCGAGCTTGCGTGGCCTGTTCTGAATTTTGATATTGCTGAAATCACGTTTGGCCGGTTGCGTCCGGTGCATACGAGTCTGGTGATTTTCGGCTTCGGTGGTAGCGCTCTGTTCGCTACGTCCTACTATATTGTGCAGCGAACCTGCCAAACCCGCCTTTGGGGTGGCAAGTGGCTACCGGAATTCACGTTCTGGGGCTGGCAGCTGAGCATCGGTATTGGCGTGATCCTGTACATGATGGGTTATACGCAAGGCCGTGAGTATGCGGAATTCGTATGGCCGATCGACTTGGGCATCCTGGTCACTTGGGTGGCTTATGCGCTGGTGTTCACCATGACTATCCGGAATCGCAGTCAGCCGCATATCTACGTGGCGCTGTGGTTCTACATGGCCTTTATTCTGGCGACCGCAATTCTGCATATCTTTAATAACCTGGCCGTGCCGGTAGCCTGGAATAGCCTGGATTCCTACAGCCTGTTCTCCGGTGTGCAAGATGCGATGACCCAGTGGTGGTACGGCCACAATGCCGTCGGCTTCTTCCTGACCGCCGCGTTCCTCGGCATGATGTATTACTTCGTGCCGAAGCAGGCGGGGCGTCCGATCTACTCGTACCGCCTGTCGATCGTTCACTTCTGGGCGCTGTCATTCCTGTATATGTGGGTTGGTGCACACCACCTCCACTGGACGGCCCTCCCTGATTGGGTGAGCACGCTGGCTGCAACCTTCTCGATTCTGCTTCTGCTGCCATCATGGGGCGGGATGATCAACGGCATTATGACGTTGTCCGGCGCATGGGATAAGTTGCGTACCGATCCCATCATGCTGTTCCTGATTACTGCACTGGCGTTCTACGGCATGTCGACGTTTGAAGGCCCGCTGATGTCTCTGAAATCCGTGAATGCCCTGTCGCACTACACGGACTGGACCATCGGCCACGTACACTCCGGCGCGCTGGGTTGGGTGGCAATGATTACCATCGGTTCCTTCTACCATATGGTTCCTCGTTTGTGGGGCACCAAGCTGTACTCGACAAAACTGGTCTTCACCCACTTCTGGGTCGCGACAATCGGGATTGTGTTGTACATCGTTGCCATGTGGGTATCCGGTATTGGTCAGGGCTTGATGCTGCGCGCCTTCGACCAGTACGGCAACCTTGCCTACACGTTCGTGGAGACCGTCACCTTTATGCATATTCCGTACGTGGTCCGTGCCTTGGGTGGTGCCTTGTTCCTGTTCGGCATGCTGCTGATGACGTACAACCTCTATATGACCGTCTGGGGTGCCCGTCGTGAAGCGATTGACGTTCAAGATCAATCCGCCGTTGCCGTTGCGCGCACCTGATTTCTGGGGAATAACAGATGAAACATGAAAGTATTGAAATTAACTCTGCCCTGCTGATCATCCTCACGTTGGTGGTGATCAGTATCGGCGGGCTTGTCGAGATTGTCCCGCTGTTCCATATCAAAGGTACGGTCGAGAAAGTTGAAGGCGTACATCCTTACACCCCCCTCGAGCAGATGGGGCGAGATATCTATGTGGCCGAAGGTTGCTACCTGTGCCACTCGCAGATGATTCGTCCGTTCCGGGATGAAATGCTGCGTTATGGTCACTATTCTCTCGCAGCCGAGTCGCAGTACGATCACCCCTTCCAGTGGGGCTCCAAGCGGACTGGTCCCGATCTAGCCCGCGTTGGCGGCAAGTACTCCAACGAATGGATGACTCAGCACTTGATTCACCCCCAGTCGTTGGTTCCTGAATCCATCATGCCGTCCTATCCGTGGTTGATGCAGCCTTTGAACTATGGCGATATCGCCGATCGTATGAAGGCGCTGAGGGATGTTGGCGTGCCTTACTCTGAAACTCAGGCGGAATACGATGCCAACGTTAAGAAATTTGGCAAGACGCTGGCTGACCAGTTCCACATTCCGAACGCGATCAAATCCGTCAAGGAAGAGGCCGCTTCGCAGAACTGGGATGGTAACCCCAAGGAAATCACCAAGATGGACGCGCTCGTTTCTTACTTGCAAGTGCTCGGTACCATGGTGGACTTTTCCAAGTACAACCAAGGTTATTTCTCTAAATTTAGGTGATTGGGCCTAGTGTCCGGAAGGAATTATCTTGATCAGTGAATTTTTTAACTGGATTGGTCGTCCCGAGATCGCCAAGCCAATCGAGCTGGTGCTGCTTTTCACGGTTTTTGTGATTGTGGTGCTGTACGCCTACGCCAGCCGTAAGAGAGGGCAGCGATTGGAAACCTACAAAGATATTCCGTTCCTGGATGACCATGAACATATCCCTACCGATGCAAATCAAGAGCAGGTAAACAAAAATGAGTCAGACTCCCGAAAATAAGAAAGGTCAGGTTGAGACCACCGGTCACGTATGGGACGGTGATCTGCGGGAATACAACAATCCCTTGCCGCGTTGGTGGCTGTGGGCCTTTTACGGCACGATCGTGTTTGCCGTGGTCTATTGGATCCTGTATCCCGCCTGGCCTTATGCCGACACCTATACCAAGGGTCTTGAAACCGTCTCCTTTACGGTGCATGACAAGGATGGCAAGACCTCCACAGTGACCGAACACTGGAACAGTCGTGCCCTGTTCAACAAGGATATGGAATCTAGCCCGTCCGCCCTGGCCCAGAAAGAGTGGTTGGCTAAAGTGAAGGATATGAGTTTCGCGCAGATTGCCGCGAACCCAGATACGCTGAACTTTGCAACCTCAATGGGGCATGCCCTCTTCGGGGACAGTTGTGCGGCCTGTCATGGTACGGGTGGTCAGGGTGTTCTTTCCCAGAACCCCGAGGGCTCTTACCCGAATCTGACAGATAACAACTGGATTCATGGTGATAGCTACGAAAAGATTGTTGCAGATATCACGAATGGCATTCATGGCAACATGCCAGCCTTTGGCGCCCTGTACAAAGGGGCTAAGCTGACCGATTTGGCCGAGTATGTGCTGAGTCTCTCGCACCAGCCGGGTGTGAATGAAGAAGCCGCCAACCGAGGCAAGGCATCGTTTGCAACCTGTGCCGGCTGCCATGGTGCCAATGGTATGGGTAACCAGATGATCGGCGCGCCGAACCTGACCGATGCTGTTTGGGATTTTGTCGATGTGCCGGGCGCAAAGACCGTCGACGCCAAGGTCAAGCTGGTTGAAGGTGTGATTGATCATGGCCTTCAGCATCAAATGCCCAAGTTTGGTGATCGGCTCTCTCCGGAACAAATCCGGTTGCTGGCTGTCTACGTGCGTCAGTTAGGCGGTAGTTGATACCGTAGGGATACTCAAAAAACACCGGCCTTGTCCGGTGTTTTTTTTCTTCAGCCATTTCTTTCGGATGAGATTTGTCTGTAGTCATTTCAGTCACGCGCCCATGGGCGCGCGAACATCCACATTGGGAGTTGAGGTGATATATGTCGTCCGTTGATCATTTAGAACAGGAACCAGAGCTTTATCAGCCCCGGGAGCCAATTCACCCGAAATCGATCAAGGGGCGGTTCCGCCGGTTCAAGACGACCATTATGGTGTTGGCGTATGCGATATTCTTCCTGCTGCCTTGGCTACGCTGGGCTCGCCCTGTGGGGCCTGATCAGGCTGTCATGTTCGACATTCCTGGCCGTCGTTTCTACATCTTCGATCTCGTCATACACCCTCAGGATATTTTTCTTCTTGCCGGCTTTCTGATACTGGCGGCTTGGCTGCTGTTTTTTGTCACTGGACTTGTGGGGCGGGCTTTCTGCGGATACTTCTGTTTTCAGACACTCTGGACCGATTTGTTCATGAAGGTGGAGCATTGGGTTCAGGGTGATCGCAACAAGCGTTTGAAGCTGGAAAAGCAACCCTGGAATCTGGAAAAAATTGGGAAAAAAGGACTGACGCTGCTGATCTGGGCCACCATCGCATTTTGGACCGGCTTTACCTTTACCGCGTATTGGGCCGATGCCCCTCAGCTTTTTGTCTCGTTCTTCACCCTTCATGCAGTTTCCGCTGCCTATATAACGACCGGAATTCTGACGGTTACCACGCTGGTTGCCGCCGGTTTTGCCCGAGAGCAAGTCTGCATCTACATGTGTCCGTATGCTCGCTTTCAAGCGGTGATGTTCGACAAGGAAACCCTGCTCGTGAGTTACGACGCGCAACGCGGTGAGGGTTCGTTCGGCCGCAAGCCCCTGCAAAAGGGATTGATGACTCTGGAAGAGCGCCATGCGGCGGGTACGGGCGATTGTATTGATTGCAATCTCTGTGTTCAGGTTTGTCCAACGGGCATTGATATTCGCGATGGGTTGCAGTTGGCCTGTATTTCCTGCGGGCTGTGTATCGATGCCTGCAATGAAATCATGACCAAGCGTGGTTGGCCTGATGGCTTGATCCGGTATGCCTCGGAACTGGAGATCGAGACGGGTGCGAAGCCAAGCCTGCTGAAATTCCGCACGATTGGTTACGGTGTCGCCACACTTCTGGTTTCAGCTTTGATGATCTATGGGGTTCTATCCATCAAGCCAGCTGATTTTTCTGTTCGTCAGGTTCGACAGCCACTGTTCGTCTTGATGTCTGATGGTTCGATCCAGAACAATTACGAATTGAAAATAAATAACAAAGAACAGACACCCTTGGACTTGAAGCTGGAGGTGGAGGGGGTGAAAAATGCCGAAGTTTCAATCAGCGGTGGGTTCAAGGACTTGCACATACCCGCAGATGGCACGCGAAACTATCACGTGCATGTTCGTGTGCCGGGTTCGAGTGGCGTTCGTCGCCAAGTGATCACTTTTAAGCTGATCGACGAACAGGGCAAATTTCCGCCAATCCAGCAGGAAACCAGCTTCAACTACAAGTAAAGATGCCGATGTCGCTTACGAGCCCCTGCTTCCCTGCTTGGATGGCCCCGTTGCGGTGCCTGCTTGGGCGCCGATGGGGCTTATTTTCGATGATGTTCCGATGGCCGGTGCCGCCCGCGTCCATCCTGATGAGATAACCCCCAGCCTTGGGTGATTTTGGAGTGTTCAGATGAATTTGATTTTTCCTGCAAGCATTGGTGTCGTCAGCATCATCGTCCTGTTTTTTCTGCTTAAGTGGCGCTGGCCCCAGATGGGTCGTCCCATTGCTACCGTTCTGGGCATTCTGTCGATTGCGGCGTATGCCCCTTTTGGCATTATCAACTGGCCGGGTGCGGACGTTGTCACGATGGTTGTCACGCTCTACATCATCACGGCATTTATCCTCGGGTTTATCTCACCGCCGAAGAAGGACAAGGACACCAAGATGACCTTCCATTGGGGGCCAGCAGCGGTGATTATCTTCCTGTCTGTGGTCGTCCTTTTGGATTCCATTTTCGTCACGCTGGCTTCCAGCGGATTGTCTCAACGGGCCGCGCAGGACTTGTTGCCCAAGCCCGATGAGGGAACCAAGGTGACCTCCTTTTTCCCAGGTACGGTGGCGCGGGATTTCCAGCAAAAGGAGCGCCAGTTCAATCAATATAATGATGCGCTCGATGAGCAGATCGAGCGCGGCTGGAAGGTTCATTATGGTTGGTGGGGTAGCGAGCCGGATGTCGGTAAACCAGCATCTTTCCGTGTTGCCGTACTGGATCGAGAGGGCAAGCCGATTGCCGGGGCCGTGGTTAAGTTGCATTTCATGCGGCCTGCCGACAAGCGTAAGGACTTCTCGGCCACGCTGCCTGAAATTTCACCCGGTATTTATCAGGAAAGTCTCAGCATGAGTAACCCCGGCCTCTGGCAGGTGGCGATTCATATCGAGAAGGGCGATGCGAACTTCGAGCTCGATGGACAGACCAATATCGGTCTTGGCAAATAGCCGGTGTCTTTTCACTGGTAGTGCCGTGAGTGGTTCGTTTTATTGCTTGTCCTGCGGGAGAAAGTTTCCATGTCCGTTGAGCAGATTGCTGCCCCTGTTTCCGTAACCTCGTCCGTGGATGATGCTTGCTTTCATTGTGGCCTACCTGTTCCGCCGGGGGCGCCATATCACGCGGTGATTCTGGGTGAGGATCGGGCTATGTGTTGCCCGGGCTGCCAGGCGGTTGCCGAAGCCATTGTCCAGAATGGCATGGAAGACTACTACCATCATCGTACGGAACCCGGCGTGCGGCCCAATAATGATTTGGAGCGCGTGCTGGAGGAGATGGCTGTCTTCGACCGGCCAGAAATGCAGAAATCCTTCGTGGCGAATCGGGATGGCGACATTCGTGAAGCCTCCCTGATCCTTGAAGGCATCGTTTGCGCGGCCTGCATCTGGTTGACGGAAAAGCATGTCAAACAGCTGCCCGGTATCGTTTCTTTCTCTGTAAATTTTTCAACCCAGCGTGCGTTGGTCGTCTGGGACAACCGAGAGGTTTCCCTGAGCGATATTTTGCGGGCCATTGCAGCGATCGGCTATCGCGCCCACCCCTATGACCCGAACCGCCAGGATCGCGTGTTCAAGCGCGAACGGCATATTCTGATGCAGCGACTGGCCGTCGCCGGGCTTGTCTATCTGCAGGTCATGATGATCTCGTTGTCGCTTTATTTCGGCGATTTTCTGGGGATCAATGACCAGCTGCGCTATTTCTTTTGGTGGATGAGTCTGATCCTGTCCACCCCGATCGTATTTTATTCGGGGCAGGCCTTTTTCAAGCCGGCCTGGCGCGATTTGAAGCAGAAACAGATCGGCATGGATCTGCCCGTATCGCTCAGCATTATTTTGGCGTATTCGGGGAGCGTCTGGGCGGTTCTCACCAATACCGGACACATCTATTTCGACTCGGTGACCATGTTCATTGCCCTGCTGTTGGGCGGTCGTTTGCTCGAGTTATCTGCCCGGCACAAGGCGGGCGAGATGAGCGAGGCGCTGACCCGGCTGGTGCCGGCCGTGGCACACCGCATGGAGGCGGACGGTTCGGTGACCGTTATCCCCGCATTCGACCTGATCGAAGGGGATCGGGTACTGATTCGTCCCGGTGATGCAATTCCTGCGGATGGCGTGGTCCTGGAAGGCGAAAGCAGTGTCAATGCGGCCATGGTGACTGGCGAGAGTGTACCCGAGGGCAAATATCCGGGATCCCCGTTAGTGGCCGGCACGATCAATATGGAAAGTCCCATGGTGCTGTCGGTGCAGAAGGTGGGGCAGGACACGATGGTGTCATCCATCGTGCGCCTGATCGATCGTGCCCAGGCGCAGAAACCGAAAATCGCCGAGATTGCGGACCGATTTGCCCGGAAGTTCGTGATTGCCCTGCTTGCGATTACTGCAACTGTGACGATCGCCTGGTTGATCATCGACCCGGCCAAGGCGTTTTGGGTTGCCGTGGCCATCCTGGCCATCACGTGTCCGTGTTCACTGTCGTTGGCGACACCAGCGGCCATCGCCGTAGCCGTAGGACGGATGACGCGCAACGGTTTGCTGGTGACGCGCGGTTATGCCATGGAAAGTCTCGCTAGCGCCACCCACGTGGTTTTCGACAAGACGGGCACGTTGACAGATGGACATATCAGCCTGCAACGCGTGCAGGTACTTGCGCAATTCTCTGAGTCCGACCTGCTGCGGTGGGCAGGCTCGCTGGAACAGCAAACTGAGCATCCCGTCGGTCTGGCCATCGCGCGGGCGGCACGCCAGAAGGGTGCGCTCTTGCCGATTGTTGATGTGCAGAATTTCCCGGGACGCGGCATGCGGGGCACGGTGGACGGTCGGCAAATTGCCGTCGGCAATCAGCGACTGTTGCAGGAAATCGGCGTGCCTCTGCCGGGAACTCTGCCTACGCACACCGATCTGGCTGTCATGATCGTCGTGGAGCACCAATTGGCCGGGGTGCTGTACCTCAGTGACAATGTTCGACCGGATGCCATGGAAGCCCTGCAGGAAATCCGCAACCTCGGACTGACGCCCGTGATCCTGTCCGGCGATCAACCCGAACGGGTTGCGCTGATGGCGCAGTCGCTCGGGATCGAACAGGCTCACGGCGGCCTGCTACCCGCCGAGAAACTTGAAATTGTTCATCAGTTGCAGCAGGGCGGTGCGGTAGTACTGATGGTTGGGGACGGCATCAATGATGCACCGGTGCTTTCCCAGGCTCAGGTGTCGATGGCCATGGGTGGCGGAACCGTGATTGCCAAGCACAGTGCGGATATTGTCCTGATCAATGATCAGCTGCAGCAGATTCCGTACGGACTGCGGTATGCGCGGCGGGTTCTGGCGAATATCCATCAGAATCTGTGGTGGTCGGTGATCTACAATGCGGTGGCGATTCCATTGGCGGCAACAGGGCTGGTGCAGCCTTGGATGGCCGCGATCGGGATGTCGTTGAGTTCGATTCTGGTCGTGGGCAATGCGTTGAGACTGCGACGCGATTGATCAACTAGGGGGCTTGCTGCATTCACCGATGTGATTCAGGTCTTCCGACTCCAGTCCCCTCAGATTTACTTGCCGATGTTGTAAATATACTGGTTTAGCTGTGCCACATCCGTACTGGTGCGCCGATACAGATTGTCGAGGCTGATGACGGCATATTCAAGCAGCAGAACCGTCAGTACCGGGTACTCCAGACGCATGCGGTTGTACATGATTCGCGGCAGGCGCAACAAGCGGGTCGGCTTGCTGGCACGCAGACGAACATTACGGGGCTTGCGGTCGAAGAAACTCATTTCACCGAGCATCTCGCCCGCCGGAATCTTGCCCACAACGACTTCCTGGTTGCTGGTGCTCACGATCAACTGAGCCTCGCCCTCCAGCAGAAAATACAGTGACTCGCCCACTTCACCGATGTCGGCAATGATGTCGTTGGTCTTCAGGCTCATGAGGTCGCAGAAATCGAGGAAGGCATTTACTTCTCGTGCCGTAAACAGCTTGCTGTCGGTGTGTTGGGATAAAAACTCGATCAACTGGGCGCGGTCACTATCGGTAATCATGGTCGGTTTTCCCTATAAAGCTATCTGATACCTGATTGTCTTAATCTTGAGACGGTTTGTCGATCCCGGTTTGTGGCGATCCTGCGACAACCTGATGAGTGAAGTGTTTCATTATTAATTAATTTCATTTTTATTGATAAAAAATGTCGTTTTGTTCATTTTCAGTTGCGGCACAATGTCAACGGGGCACAAGATAGTGTGTACCGCGCCGACGAGCGCCATACTCATGCTAAACTTCGCGCTAATTCACCATCTACCTTTCAAGTCGATTCGCCCTTGGTTGATTGGCTATCCTTTTGTTTTTATGGAGATTGAACGACATGTTCGCAAAATCAATGACCATTGGGACCTATGATCCCGTTCTGGCCCAGGCTATCGCCGATGAGGTGACACGCCAGGAAGATCATATTGAACTGATCGCCTCGGAAAACTACGCGAGCCCGCGCGTGCTGGAAGCGCAGGGTTCGGTGCTGACCAACAAGTACGCCGAAGGTTACCCCGCCAAGCGTTATTACGGCGGTTGCGAATATGTCGACGTGGCCGAGCAACTGGCCATCGATCGCGCCAAGGAACTGTTCGGTGCGGATTACGCGAACGTGCAGCCCCATTCGGGTTCTCAGGCGAATGCCGCCGTTTTCATGGCGCTGATCAATCCCGGCGACACAATCCTGGGCATGAGTCTCGCCCATGGCGGTCATCTGACCCATGGTGCCAAGGTGAATTTCTCCGGCAAGATCTACAACGCCGTGCAGTACGGGATCGATGCTGAAGGGTATATCGATTATGCCGAGGTCGAGAAACTGGCCCGCGAACACAAGCCGAAGCTGATTGTGGCCGGTTTTTCCGCCTATTCGCGCGTTGTGGACTGGGCACGATTCCGTGCGATTGCCGACGAAGTGGGTGCTTACCTGCTGGTGGATATGGCGCATGTCGCCGGTTTGGTGGCGGCCGGGGTTTATCCCAGCCCCGTGCAGATTGCCGATGTCACGACTTCGACCACGCACAAGACGCTCCGCGGCCCACGGGGCGGCATCATTCTCGCCAAGTCGAATCCCGAGATCGAGAAGAAGCTGAACTCGCTGGTATTCCCCGGCATTCAGGGTGGCCCGTTGATGCATGTCATTGCCGCCAAGGCCGTGGCGCTCAAGGAAGCGATGGAGCCTGAATTCAAGGTGTACCAGCATCAGGTAGTCGACAATGCCCGAGCCATGGCCGCTGTGTTCGTTGCGCGGGGTCTGGACGTGGTTTCCGGCGGTACGGACAACCATTTGTTCCTGGTGAGTCTCGTCAAGCGGGGCGTAACCGGCAAGGCGGTGGATGCCGCGCTGGGTCAGGCCCACATCACCGTGAACAAGAATGCGGTGCCGAATGATCCGCAGTCGCCGTTCGTGACTTCCGGGATCCGGGTGGGTACCGCCGCGATCACGACGCGCGGCATGGGCACGGCAGAAGCGACGGAATTGGCCGGCTGGATGTGCGATGTGATTGATGCGCTGGACGATACGGCCGTGATTGCCGAAGTTCGGGGCAAGGTCACCGAGCTGTGCCGCCGGTTCCCGGTATACGAGCGCTAAGACGCCGGTACTGAGTCATGCAGTGCATCGCCTGTGGTCATGCTGAAACCCATGTGATCGATTCACGTATGGTCGAGGGAGGTACCTCGATCCGTCGTCGTCGTGAGTGCCTGGGTTGCCATCAGCGGTTCACGACCTATGAGGTGGCGGACATTCGTTTGCCCCGCATCGTCAAGAGCGATGGCGCGCGTCAGAGCTTCAATGAAGACAAACTGCGCGCGGGGATGATGCGGGCGCTGGAAAAGCGGCCTGTCGCCACCAAAAAAATCGATGAAGCGATCGAGCAGATCAAGAAAAACCTGCAGGCACTCAGCCTGAAGGAAGTGCCAGCCCGTCGCGTCGGCGATCTCGTGATGGCGGCCTTGCGGCACCTGGATCAGGTCGCCTATATCCGTTTCGCCTCGGTCTACCTGAGCTTCGACAATGTGGAGGCTTTCCGGGCAGCCATTGAGGGTCTCAATCAGGATGGTGGTCAAACCGAGCCTTCGCCACCTATCCCGGATCAGGGGCGCTAGGCGCGTGTGCACGGCGCAGGATCGGCAATGGATGGCCGATGCGTTGCGGCTGGCGGAGCGGGGCACCACGACGACACAACCAAATCCACGGGTCGGGTGTGTGATCGTACGGGACGGGCAGGTGGTCGGTCGGGGCTTTCATGCCCGGGCCGGTGAGCCTCACGCCGAGGTGATGGCCCTGCGGGAAGCCGGCGAACAGGCTATCGGCGGCACGGCTTATGTGACGCTCGAGCCCTGTGCCCATGTGGGCCGCACGCCGCCCTGTGCCCCGCAACTCGCCGCCGCCGGGGTGACGCGCGTGGTGTCGGCGCTGACAGATCCCGATCCCCGTGTTGCCGGTGCGGGGCATGGCTTGCTTGAGTCGCAGGGCATTCGCGTGGACGTCGGGCTCCTGGCCGAGGAAGCCCGCTGGCTCAACCGGGGGTTCCTATCCCGTATTGAGCGGGGGCGTCCCTGGGTGACGGCAAAGATCGCCCAGTCCCTGGATGGCCGGACCGCATTGGCCAATGGCGAGAGCCGCTGGATCACCGGTGTCGAGGCGCGTCGGGATGTGCAGTTTCTTCGGGCCCGGCACGGGGCCATTCTGACGGGGATCGATACGGTATTGACCGATGATGCGCGCCTGAATGTCCGGTTGTCCGCCGAGGAACTGGGCATCGAGGGATCGGTGCGCCAACCGGTGCGCGTCGTTCTGGACAGTGGCCTTCGTCTGCCGCCCTTTGCGCCGATCTTTGATGCCGAAGGGGAAGTGTGGCTCTATACCCGGAATATTCAGGAAGGTATTCACCATGAGGGGCTGTCGGCACGGGGTGCGACCCTGATCGCCGCGCCGCATGACGGGACAGGGCTGGATCTGGATTTCGTTCTGCAGGATCTGGCGGCTCGAGGCATCAACGAGGTGCTGGTCGAGGCCGGACCCAAGCTGATCGGGGCGTTGATCGACCGTCAGCAGGTGGATGAACTGGTTGTTTATCAGGCGCCCATCCTCCTGGGGCATCAGGCGCAACCGTCGCTGGCACTCACGGCGCTGGAGAAACTGGATCAGGCCTCGCGCTGGCGCATTCTTGAATCGCAAAGCGTGGGGGCGGATCTGCGCATCACGCTCGTGCCGCACACGCCCACGACGCTGTAAGTTAAGGGGGAAGACGATGTTTACCGGAATTATTCAGACGATGGGAGCACTGGCGAGCCTGACCCCGAAGGGGGGCGATATCCAGCTGCGGGTTCAGTCCGACGGATTGGATATGAGCAAAGTTGCCCTGGGCGACAGCATTGCCGTCAATGGCGTGTGCCTGACCGTAACTGCCTTCGATGTGCAGAGCTTTACCGTCGACTGTTCGCGGGAAACCCTGAAGCTGACCACGCTCGGTCAACTGAGCCCCGGTGCCCCGGTTAACCTCGAGCCGGCGCTGACATTGTCGACAGCACTGGGCGGTCATATGGTGAGCGGGCATGTGGATGGCCTGGGTACGGTCGAGTCTCGACAGGAAGATGCGCGCGCCACCACGT
>Ga0307375_10003609_pt1 | contig 15135 bp, 12 predicted proteins | sample TR1MG_FD_202531 | JGI IMG/M metagenome (GOLD analysis project Ga0307375, IMG submission 202531) | Soil microbial communities from Risofladan, Vaasa, Finland - TR-1 | ecosystem: Environmental > Terrestrial > Soil > Coastal area > Acid sulfate soil | place: Finland: Risofladan, Vaasa | collected...
TGCGGCGGCCGACGCTCCAAAAATGGCCAAGTAGCTCAGTTGGTAGAGCAGCGGACTGAAAATCCGTGTGTCGGTGGTTCAATTCCGCCCTTGGCCACCACTCCTTTCTCATAGGGGAAAGTGCCAAAAAACGGGCATTTTCTCTGTCACATAAATTGGAATCCGTGTGCAATTTGTGTGCACACGGCACCCCGATGCAAGGGGCGTTCGGATCGCGCAATCCGGATGTATCCGAAGATATCCGGTCACTCGGTACAGCCTCTTAGGCATTCAGGACCGTTCCCCCGAAAGCAATTCCGCCGTCACGTCCTCGCCGCGCTTCACGCCATTTACGCGAGCACACGTCCCCCAGACGTAATCGGCATCGGGATCGTGGCTGGGTTACCTCGATAAGTTGAAGGTTGGGGCCGAAGCGATGCCGTTTCACGGCAGTGCAGCAAAACAGTTCGCCGCACCCTATACCCGAGGCGACTAATTCATCCCCGTAAGCAAAGTTGTTCCATTGTTAGGCGACAAGCTTGCCGGCGTACAACGCAACTTGGAAATTATCCCTCGCTCGGACAAGTCTGAGGCAGCAGGGTAATGAGTTCATTTTGTACTTAGTCCAGATAGGTACGAGAATGACCAATGTAAGAACGCAATCGCTGAGATACTATTGCATCGGAGAAGACATCAAGCACGCGTTGACCGTTCTATTTTGACTTCGAGAATCGATCCCGCTAGCCGTTGTGTTGGGGCTCCAGATGACCGAACCGACAATTATTTGTCCAAACTGCAAGACTGAGATTAGGCTCACGGAATCGCTTGCCGCACCACTGGTTGAGGCGACACGGAAGCGGTTTGAGCAACAAATTGCTCAAATTGAGGCCGAGGTAGGCAAGCGTGAGGCCGCCCTCCGCGAAGAGAAGGCTGCCATCGCTGCTGCACAAGCGTCTATTGACGAAGTAGTCGCTACCAAGTTAAGAATTGGCCAAACCGCTATTGCGGCCGACGAAGCAAAGAAAGCGAAACTAGCTTTCGAATCCGATCTCTCAAGTCGGGACCGCCTGATCTCCGATCTTAACCAAACGGTTCAACAACTAAATCAAAAATTGTCAACTGCTCAGACCGCGGAAGTCGAGTTTCGGCGTAAAGAGCGTGACCTGACTGACAAGATTCGCGAGGCTGACCTCGCCGTTGAAAAGCGGATAACTGAAGGTCTCGCGGCAGTCGAATCAAAAGCACGCCAAAGGGCGGACGAGGACATTCGCCTGAAGATGGCCGAGAAGGACAAACTCATTGCGGATGCCCAGCGCCAAGTCGACGAAATGAAGCGCAAGATGGAGCAAGGTTCGCAGCAGTTGCAAGGTGAGGTACAGGAGCTCGAGCTGGAGTCACTGCTCGCCGCCAAGTTTCTTAGCGACAACATCGAACCTGTCCCCAAAGGTGAGCACGGCGGAGACGTGCTTCACCGAGTCGTTGGCCCGCTCGGTCAGCGCTGTGGGACGATCCTCTGGGAGTCCAAGCGCACCAAGAACTGGAGCGATACTTGGCTTCCCAAACTCCGTGAGGATCAGCGGGCCGCCAAGGCGGAATTGGCCGTCATCGTTTCAAAGACCCTGCCCTCCCACGTAGAGACGTTCGACCTAATCGACGGAGTGTGGGTCACAGATCCTCGCTCGGCCCTTGCCGTTGCTCTCGCTCTTCGGCATTCCCTTATCGACCTTGCAACTGCCCGTCAGACAAGCGAGGGACAGCAGACAAAAGCGGAATTGGTCTACCAGTACCTCACTGGCCCTCGCTTCCGCCACCGCATTCAGGCCATCGTAGAAAAGTTCACCGACATGCACGCCGATCTAGATAGGGAACGGAAAACCATGACAAGGCTCTGGGCCAAACGCGAGGAACAGATCCGAGGCGTCATTGACGCTACTGCAGGCATGTACGGGGATCTTCAAGGTATCGCGGGCAAGACGTTGCAGGAGGTTGAAGGGCTAGACCTGGTAGCCCTACCAGCACCTGACGAACACAAGAAAGGACGTTGATACCTATGGCCAAGAACCCAACTACAGGCGTTGCTCCATCTGCCGCAGCGCCCGCGCTCACAATCCCCACAGCTACGTCCGCAAAGCCGTCCTTGGACGCGATCCATGACGCCGCCCAGCAGGCGAGGAACCTGCGCCAAGTCCTCCAAGACGACAAACAGCGCATCGGCTGCTTCCTCGGCGCAGGTTGTCCGCTAGGCATCTACGACGCGGCTGGCAAGAACAGCCTTGTTCTGATACCTGCGGTCGTGGACCTCACGAAAAGGGTCGCCGCAGGGCTGGAGGCAAGCGACAAGGCGACTGGATCGACCTCAACATTCAAGAAATATTGGGATGCACTCTGCGACGAGTGCAAACCAGTCAGCGGAAAAGACCCTACGGTCGAGGACGTGCTAACCGAGCTACGCACGCTAGCCAATCGTCGGGGTAGCGCTCCTATTTTGGGAATGACAAAAGAGAACTTGAACGATCTAGACGAAAAAATTTGTGCCTTGGTCGCAGAACAGATGGGGAAGGGGCTTCCCAATTACCGTTCCTCCTACAACCGCTTTGCTTCGTGGATCGGCGGACTCAACCGATTTTCGCCGGTCGAGATATTTACGCCGAACTATGATCTACTCTTTGAGCAGGCTTTCGAGCAGCATCCACTACCGCACTTCGACGGCTTCGTTGGTTCGCGAGAACCATGGTTTGACCTGTCCTCAATCGAGCACGATGCTATCCCCTCTCGCTGGACGCGACTCTGGAAGCTCCATGGTTCGATAAATTGGGAGAAGCGAGAGGAAGCTGTGAATGGGGTCTCGGTCACCCGTGTGGTTCGAGTCACAGGCAAAGCGGTGGCCGGCAAGGTGATGATCTTCCCTTCCCATCTCAAATATGACCAGAGCCGACGAATGCCGTATCTGGCAATGCTTGATCGCCTCCGAGCTTTCTTCCATAGAGATTCTGTGACGAGGCGAGGCGAAGTTGATAGAAAGGACGATGACGCCCCCAGGTTGATCATATGCGGATACTCCTTCCTCGACGATCATCTCAACGAGATTTTACTCGACGGTTTACGGGGCAACCGTAACGCGCAATGCTTCGCATTGATGTACTCCGACCTATCGGACCATCCAAGGGTCGTTGAATACGCGGTAAAGCAGGGTAATCTCACAGTACTCGCGAAGGATGGTGCGGTAATTGGGACCCGCGCGGGTAGATATCGCCTTGGAACCACTGGCGGTGACGAGCACAAACCATGGCTGTACGAGGAGGATATCGCCACGACTGATCCCGCAAAGGCGGAAACGCAACCACGGTGCCGTTTGGGAGACTTCCACTACTTTGGACTTTTCCTCGAGCAAATTTGCGGTGGTAGTAGCCAAGATGCGCCACCACTCAGCTAACCCAGACCCGTCGAGACTAGGATCCGTTGAAGACGTCAACGGTTCGAGTGTGAGCGTCAAACTTTCAGAAAATACGCCAAGCGGGCTGTCGTTCGTCAATGGAGAAGCGTATCTGGTCGGACAGGTCGGCGGCTTCGTCCGCATCCCGTCAGGCTACGTCGATCTCTTCGGTATTATTTCGCAGGTCGGCGCGGGGGCGGCCCCCGGGCCGGCAGAGCTCGCGCCACAGCTTGGAAATAGATGGCTTCGGGTCGAACTCGTCGGTGAAGGGCGGAGGGGCGCCAAGTTTGAACGCGGCATCTCACAGTACCCTGCCATCGGCGACCCAGTCCATGTGGTAACCGAGTCGGACCTGAAGACTGTATACGCCCCGGGTGATGAGGATGCGTATGTGGCTGTCGGCAGGGTCGCGAGTGCCGAGTCGATCCGCGCATACCTTGACCTGAACTGTCTCGTTGGCCGTCACTCTGCAGTGGTGGGAAGCACTGGCGCAGGAAAATCGACGGCCGTTGCCAGTCTGCTTGCCGCAATATCTGATTCCGGCAAGCTGCCTGGTGCCCGTGTCGTCTTGTTGGACCTGCACGGCGAGTATGCAAAAGCGCTCGGCGAAAATGCGACCGTCTTCCGGCTCAATCCACGAAAAGGTACAGCAGAACGGAAGCTATGCATCCCCTATTGGGCTCTGGCTTTTGATGAACTCGTGCCCATTTGTCTTGGAGGCGTCGACGACAAGCAGCGGTCTGTGATTGCGGATCTGGTGGTCACGCTCAAGCAGGACGCGGTTAAGGCCGCGATTGACGCGAAGAAGCCCTTGGGAATTCCCGCCGACGAGCTCACAGTTGACACGCCGATACCGTTTCGCCTGAAAGAACTCTGGTTTCGCCAGCATTACCGCGAATATCGGATGGTGACCAAAAAACAGGGCGGATCAGAGGATGACGTCGTCGATGCCTTAGTAATAGGTCCAGACGAAAAACCGGAGCAACCGGGAGACGCAGAAAAGCTAATTCCGCCGAAGTTCCGAACATACAAGAACACTGGGCCAAGAGATCAACACGTATCATCAGCCAACGAGGGAGCCAACCTACGACAACAGGTGACTCTCCTTCATTCGCGACTTCGCGACCAGCAGCTTGAATTTCTTTTTTCGCCGGGGGCCTGGGCACCCGATTCTAAAGGAGTTACAACAGAGGATCTCGACACGCTGCTCGCATCTTGGATGTGCTCCGAGCGGCCTATCACAGTTCTTGACCTATCCGGCATTCCCTCATTCGTCTTGGACCACCTGATCGGTGCCGTCCTACGAATTCTGTTCGACGCCGCCTTTTGGGGCCGTGCCCTGCCAGTTGGAGGGCGCGAGCGGCCACTTCTCGTTGTGTTGGAGGAAGCCCATCGGTATCTAGGAAAGATCGACAAGGACTCTATACCGTCCGCAAGGGGTGGTGCCGCCGCCGCCGCGCGTCGAATCGCGAAGGAGGGTCGGAAATATGGAGTGGGTCTCATGCTCGTCAGTCAGCGACCCTCAGAGATAGACACAACAATCCTTTCCCAATGCGGCACGATGATCGCCCTGCGACTCACAAATGAAGCGGATCGCAGTCAAATTGCCTCGATTTCGTCCGACAGTCTCAAAGGATTGTTTTCGATGCTCCCGATTTTGCGAACACATGAAGCCTTAATTGTCGGCGAAGCAGTCAACATGCCAATCCGAGCGAGAATAGACCTACCTCCCGCTGGGCGCTGGCCAGATAGCGAAGACCCAATGGTCGTCGTGCCCAAGGGATCCGATGGAAAGCGCAAGCGGTCCGGTGGGTGGACGGAGTCAGTTAATGCTGAGGACTACAAGTCCCTTGTTCAGGCGTGGCGGAAACAGGACGCACATGCGGACACGCCTGCACCACCACCGAAACCAGAGAAATTAAAAGCAAACAAAAAATAGGCAAACTATGGAGCGCACACCAGTTACCTCTACGAACATTCAGTCAATTGGCTACGACTCGAACAGCCAGACGCTTGAGGTGGAGTTCAATTCGGGTACGGTGTACCAGTACGCGGGCGTCCCACAGGATGAATACGACGGGCTTATGACAGCTGGATCGAAGGGAACATATCTAAACGCCAGAATTAAGGGCCGTTACCCATATGCGAGACTATAAGTGCCAAGATAACGATTTCGCGGGTAAGCTGGCCAAGTATTGGCTCCACTCTTTTCAGACGACTGGCATTCTTAAATCGTGAAGATTTCCTAATCTCGTTCCTTGAAAAACCGATACGACCTATCCGCGAGAACTTCATTTTTCGCGCACAGGCCGTACCGGATCCTAGAGCCCTAGTACCATCAAAGTTTCAGTAGGGTTTGCGGTCGCCAAGCTCGGGCGACTACGTGCGAGCACGATCGCACGACCGGCCACAAGTCCATCGCGAACGATTTGACCAATTCGCGCTGACGACACCCCGCGGGTACCAATCCATCCATCTCGCAGAAGGTCGGCAAATAATGTGTTGCTGATGTGGCGCTTTGTATTTTCGAACGTGATTATTCGCCCCCCTCGTTCACCTACAGTCGCCGGATCAATTAGAGCAGCCTCGACAACTTGTCGCGATAGGTACATGCCCGGGAGAAGCGTGTCCGACAGAACTTCCAATTGCACCCGAGAACAAAGCTTGAAGTAGAAGCCATCGCCGCAGAGCCGGTACGACGATAGCCCATCGGACATTGTCCATGCATCCGGCGTAGCGTCGCGAAAGGCCTTCATCCTAGCAAGCTCGTTGTTGAACGATTCATCCGGCCGGTAAAACGGTAAGCGTTCTGCCGCACCTGTCGGTCGTTCCATGGACTTGTATTGAATTAAAGTCCACGCATCAAATGCCTCGTTAAAGTAGAGGAGGTCAACACCGAGCGATCTTTCAATTGCCGAGCGATTGACATTAAAAACCTCAAGCTTTCTATCCCCAACTCCAAACACTGCGCCCAGCACGGTGTGCCGCACCTGTCCCGCACCGGGAAACACAGCAGCGTCGCGCGCAATTAATTGATCCTCAATTGTTCGAACACCCTCCAATCCCTCAAGGAACGACGTCAGGTGGTTCCCGGTAGGGGCCGCCCATGCCGTAAGCGTTCGCTTCCTAAGTTGTCCTGTTTCGTCAAATGCATCCAAAGCGAGGCCGACGGCGTCGCGCTGCTGCGCAACAACCTCCGTACCGGGCCGGTTGATGAACTTGCGACTTTGGTCGCGTAGTCGCTCCAGTCTTTCTAGGGTCGCGAGCGACGCAGCATCGATGGCACCGACGGCGATTTTCATGCCTTCCCAAGTCGCCGGAGGCACCTTCCCACCTACGCCCGCCCGCGCACGCACGACGTTTTGCAGTATCCGCGGCCCAACTCGCCGCTCGACTTCCGCAAGAGGGATTAGAGTCGAGGTGACTTCAGTAAACTCGACGCGTACTTTTCCCGTTGCCACGCCCTTTCCCTTTCGTGCGAGCGCCCAATGGGTAACGACCTGCGGCTCAAACAGCAAACCGCAAACCTCCCATTGCCTCACAGCCCAGTCCTCGCGGCTTAGTGCGTCTGAAAACCCATTCTCCAGGTTGCGCACTTCACGGAGAAAAGTAGCACGCTGATCTTCGTCGAATCGGATCAGGAAGCCGCCGTGATTAGATGGCATGGTCGCGAAATCCCCCAGCGATCATCTGTTTTACTTCGCCCATTGCACGAAATACGTCTTTAGCCGTTCCACCGTATGCCGCCACTTCGGTGTCGTCGGCTGGCAGACCGTGTTCTGGTTGCCGAAAAGCCCCACTTCGTTTACGGCTTTCGACTCCGCAACGGTATCGAGCCACTCCACTCGCACGAAATACTCAGCCTTTTCTGGATCATCAGCGGTCGCCTTGTAACGATCGGCGTGCTTGAGCACATTGAGCGCCGGTTGATCACCCGATGGCGTATGCACGGCGAACTCTTTGACGGGGCAAACTGTCTCAGTCACTCGCCCGACTCCAACATAACCCGTTCTTGGGATTTTTACCCACACTCGGTCGCCAGGCGAAAGTAGCTTCAGCGTCTGGCTGTACCAGCTTCCGCCACCGGCACTGATGAAGCCATACTGACGCGCGTCATCCCAGCTCCGTGCGCTAGTGTCTCCAAAAGACACGTAGTACTCGCCGTTCCACGGCTCCTTTTCTCCTTTTGTCTTGGCGGTGATGGCAACGTTGGCCTGCGTCTCGCCGGGGTCGATCAGCCACGCACGGCTGAGGAGCTGCTCTGCACCGTGCTGGAAGACTTGGAAGAAAAGGACGTTTATCGCTATGTCGCGCGCGTTGAGGTAAGTGATGATGCGCTCGGTCGAGTCGTCGAGTTCCGCGGCCACCAGAATGATTTGGTGCGATTCGTTGAGCGTTTCCTCATCCAACTCCGCGCCGAAGTGCCTCTTGAACGCTTCGTCGAGATTTCCACCCTTGGAAAAGCGCTGGTATATCTGTGCGATCTTATCGGCGGTGAGCTGCTCCACCCAGGATGCGTAATCAAGCGCCTGCGCGACGATCTCGCGCGGTGTCCGATTCCGCTTGAGTTCGATCAAAACGAGCGAAGCATCCGGTGCAATCGCCAACAGGTCAATGCGACCGCCCAGCCCGGTCTGCTCCTGCCGGCCAATCAGCATCCACTCGCTGGACAGAATTTGCGGCGCGATAATGATCATGTCTTCAAGCTGCTGCTCATTGACGAGCATCGTCGTGGACAACGGCGACGGCTGGGAACCGACCTTCCAGATAGCGTGTTTGATGGGCATGGGTCAGGTAGTGGCGGTGAGTTCGTTGGCGGGGGCGAAGGCTTCTTTGAGAACAGCCTGTAAGAGGTGGTCGGCGTGCGTGCGCGAGTGTACGATTTCCGATTCCAGCGCTCGGCAGATCTTCATGAGTGACGCCACCCGCGCCACGATGGCAGCTTGCTCGTCGAGGGGTGGGAGCGGGACAGGTTTTTTGAAGAGGTCATTTCGCGTCACGTTGTTCATTGAGGTTGACTTCCCGGTGCTTAAATCGCCGAAGAATGCCTTGGCCTGCGGGGAGTCGTTATGAAGAGCGATATATTCGTGATCCACATCGCCCATCAAACGGACGCGAATTGTCTTGTCGGAGAGAAGTAGATTGCGAGCACATTCACGCACGATGGCGCACTTGCCAGCGAGGCCCTTCGATCCGCTGGCCCGACAAAAGATTAGGTCACCGATTACGATTTGCCCCGACCTATCTTTCGGCGTCTCGTTCGTCAAAAACTTATTCTCGCGCTCGACGAAATTGCCGGAAGTAATAGCGCTGGTCTTAATTACGCCCCATTCCTGCCCAGTGACTTCTCGGTCTTCACACTTGAAACTGCTTCCCGCTTCATAGGCTCGAATCACTTCGCCAAATCGGCACCACTCCCAGCCCCGCGGAATCGCGAAGGGGATTTCGGAGGATGGGATTTTGGGAAAGGGCTTTTCAGGGCGGATTTCTTTGGCGGCGATAAGGCGGGCTTTTTCGGCCTGGATGCGCTGGAGGAGCTGGCTCGCGGGTTCCACATCAGGGTGAGCGATGCGCCAATTGGCGGTGAGCTTTCCTTGAATCGCCTCCTGCAGGATGGCTTGCCTTAGCTTCGCGAGAAGAGATTGCTGGTGGGAAATTTCGCCCTGCGCGCTGGCAATGTTCGTGCGGCCCTTGTTGATCTGCTTGATGAGTTGATGCTGTTCTGGGAGCGGCGGGAGATTGACCCGGTAGTTCAGGAAGAAGTCTTCCTCGACACGTTTGCGATTCGTATTGCCGCGACTGGCCCTGATGCAGGCTTCCAGAAAAACAGGCGACTGAAGGAAGACGTTGAAGAACTCACGCTCAACCTCATCCTCGTTGATGTCGAAGGCAAGGAAGTCGTTGGTTACGATCGCGCTTTCGAGCTCTTCCGGGATGATGCCGAATGCACCATTGCGCGCGTCAATTCGGCTGAGAATGAATTGGCCTGCGGAGACGGCGAACTGGTTCTTGGTGAGAATAGTCGAACCGTCTTGAGCACCCCGCAACACAACTCCTTTGTAATTGGTGCGAATGGTGACCTGCTTGTAGCTCGTGCCGTCTTTGACCACCACAGGTGTTTTGTTCCGGGTCAGGATGTCGCCGATGCGTTTCATTTCGAAGCGTATTCCTTTTCCACGGCTGCCAGGGCTTTCCCCACCCGATCCAATGACTTGCGGAACTGTTTGAGGCAATCAGAGACGCTCAGTTCGCGCTGCTCGATGGCGGAGGTGGGATTCTTTACATCCAGGTCAAATCCCTTCTTCAGATCTCCGACCTTAACTTTCCACGCGACATCGCTTTCATCGCGCTGGTCCCACCATTCGATCATGGTGGCGAACTCGTCGAACTGGATAGCCTTGGTCTTGGAATAGCTCTTTTGCCCCTCGGGGAGGCGATGTTCGTAGTACCAGATCTCGTTCGTCGGCGTACCTTTCTGGAAGAACAGCAGGTTTGTTGAGACGGTGGCGGGGTGAAAGGTGGACTGCGGGAGACGGACAATCGTGTGGAGGTTGCAGTCGGTGAGAAGTTTCTCGCGGATGCGCTCCTTGTAGCCGTCCCCGGTGATGCAGCCATCGGGCAACACAATGGCGCAGCGGCCACCAGGTTTGAGGAGCTGAATCATGAGGATGACGAAAAGGTCGGCGGATTCCCGGCAGCGGAAGGACTGGGGGAAGTTCGTCTCCACACCGTCAGCGATGCTGGCACCGAAGGGCGGATTGGCGAGGATGACATCGACCTGCTGCTTGGGACCGATGGAGTTGTATTCAGTCTTGAGGCTGTCGAGGTAATGCCAGTCCGGCACGTCAAGGCCGTGGAGGATAAGATTGGTAAGACCAAGGACATAAGAGACGGGCTTCAGCTCCCAGCCGGTGATGGATTTCTGCAGGATGGCTTCGTCGTCAAGGGTATGAACTTCTCTTTCCCGGATGAAATCGATGGCGGCGCTGAGAAAACCGCCAGTGCCTGCGGCGGGATCGAGAACTTTCTCGCCCAAGCGGGGCGCAGTCATCTGCGTCATGAGCTGGGTAATCGCGCGGGGCGTGTAGTACTCGCCCTTGTTTCCCGCGTCGCGCAACTCGACGAGGATAGATTCATAGACCGTACCGAATACGTGGCGGTCTTCGTTGTTGTTGAAGTCAAAACCGTTGAGCTGGTTGATGACTTTTCGCAGCTCGTAGCCGGACTTCATGTAGTTGTTTGAACCATCAAAGACTTCGCGCACGAGCATGGCGCGCTGTGGGGCATGCGGCGCCTTCAGATTCTTCAGCGTGACAAAAAGACCTTCGGTGGGGTGGTCGATGAAAAGGATCAACTCCTCGCCGGTGATGCCTTCCGCGTTTGCGGCCCAGTTTCGCCACCGGAACTTTTCCGGAATTACGGAGCGGTAGCGATCGCGGATAAGTTCGAGTTCCTGATCTTTATCGTCGAGGATCTTCAGGAAGAGCAGCCAGCCAAGCTGCTCCAGCCGCTGGGCATCACCAGAGACGCCCCGATCTTGCCGCATGATGTTGCGGACATTCTTGATAATGGAAGAGATGTTGGGCATGCGGCTCTTAAATTAGGCGGCGTTGTAGAGTTCGTCGGTCAGTGCATGAATGGCAGCGTCGTAGGCAGGCTTGCCACCGAAGGCGCGTATGATTTCCACCGGTGAACCGAGCCTGCTGAGCGGGTCGAGCTTGATGACCTCTGGATTTTCTAGGTCGAGGACGCCGGCGTCAGCATACTTATCGAGGAGTGCGGCGATTACCTTCCGGGCGAGATCGCCATACTTGGCGAAGTAGTCGCGTTTCTTTACCCGTTCTGCGCGCTCCCTGCGGGTGAGAGGTTTTTGTTCGAAAGCAACGTGGCAGATCATATCGAACGGATCGAACGCTGAGCCGATCTCCTCGTTCAAGGCGGCGAAGATTACTCCCTGATGTTCCAGTTCCTCGATGATGGCGCGCTTCTTGTCGGCCTGCTTCCAGGACCTGAGAAAGGAATCAAGCGAGGCGTACGACATGCGAACACTTTTGCGCGTGTAGTCGCGCAAGCTCTCGGTGATGATCTTGCCGTCGTTGCCCATATATTGAACACGTTCTTTGATGATCGTGACCTCCACGCCGTTCACAACCACTTTGCGACGCACCCGATATTCCGCCTCGTCCTGGGCAAGGATGGCGACTTCCGGTTTCTCCGGCTCCGGGAATTGGACTTCAGCCCCATTCAATTCGTCGGTGACCGGTTCGTCGTCGGTTTCATTTTCCGCGTCGGAGATATTGTCGGCTTCCCTGGCTTCCTTGACACGGACCGGATCGCCGTCGAACGCCTTGTCCGCAAAGAGCGCGGTCACGTTTCTGAAATCCATGATGGTGAAGTAGTGTTTGCCAAAGTCCTCGTTGATGCGCGTCCCGCGGCCAATGATCTGCTTGAACTCGGTCATGGATCCGATGTTTGAATCGAGAACGATGAGCTTGCAAGTTTGCGCGTCTACGCCCGTCGTCATGAGCTTGGACGTTGTCGCAATGACGGGGTAAGGCTCGGTGGGGCTGATGAAGTCGTCCAGGTGACGCTTGCCTTCTTGATCGTCGCCCGTGATCTGCATCACATATTTGCTATTGGCAGCGACGAGATCGGTGTTTGCGTTCGCCAATTCCTTGCGCATTCCCCGTGCGTGTTCGATATCGACGCAAAAGACAATGGTCTTGGAGAAGCGGTCGCTCCCCTTCAGGAATTCGGTGATTTTTTGCGCGACGCGCTCACGCCGTTCCTCCACTACGAGGTGCTTATCGAAGTCGTTGCGGTTGTAGATGCGGTCTTCGACCAGCTTGCCGTCCTTGTCCTTAAATCCTTTCGGCGGGCGCCAACCCTCCGCGTCGATGTCCAAGGTGACCTTGATAACTTTGTAGGGAGCGAGGAAGCCGTCGTCGATACCCTGCTTGAGCGAGTATGTGTAGAGCGGATCGCCAAAATACTCAGAGCTGGAGACGTCTTTGGTCTCTTTCGGGGTGGCGGTAAGGCCGATATGTGTGGCTCCTTTGAAATAATCCAGAATCTCGCGCCACTTGCTGTCCTCGCGGGCGGACCCGCGATGGCATTCATCCACGATAACGAGATCGAAGAACTCCGGGCGGAACTGCTTGTATGCGTCGGCGTCGTTGTTGTTGTCAGAGAGCCCCTGGTAGAGCGCGAGGTAGATGTTGTAAGCGGTATCAATCTGCTTATGCTTGATGACCGTCATCGCTTCTTTGAAATGGCGAAAATCGCCGCGAACTGTCTGGTCTATGAGCGCTGTGCGATCAGCCAGAAACAGAATGCGCTTTTTCAGCCCGCTCTTCCACAGACGGTAAATAATCTGGAAAGCGGTGTACGTCTTGCCGGTCCCTGTTGCCATGACGAGAAGATGGCGGTTGTTGCCTTCATGCCGGGCAATTGCTTCCACCGTACGATTGATTGCGATCTGCTGGTAATAGCGCGGCGCACGACTAGATCCATCGGAAAAGTAGTCCTGAGCGACTACGGCATCAATCTCATCGGAAATGCCCTTGAACTTCTTGTATTTCTGCCAGAGCTGCTCAGGCGATGGGAAAGCTGCGAGCGGAAGTTCGGTCTCAATGGCTCCTGCACTTACCGTCTTGTCATGGAATAGGAAGCCGTCACCGTTGCTGCTGAAGACGAACGGAATGTCGAGCGTTTGAGCGTAGCCGAGGGCCTGCTGGATACCAGCGTTGACCGCGTAATTGTTGTCCTTCGCCTCGATCACTGCGATGGGGACGTTGGGTCTGTAATAAAGGATGTAGTCCGCGCGCTTTTGTGCCCCTCGCGCGTAGAGTTTCCCTCGCACGTAGATTCGCCCGTCGGTGAAGCCGACTTCCTCGCGAATCTGCAGGTCGACGTTCCACCCCGCCGCTACGATGCTGGGCGTAATGAACTTCGTGCAAATGTCACGTTCGCTGAGGGACTTCTTGTTCATACGGTGACCTATCGTGCCCCGTCAGGTCGGGAGCCTAGGGCAGGAACCGCCAAATGTCTATAGACCGGATGACTCAGCAGAATCCTGACCGGCTCATCGGGGACGACTGATTTTCGGTTCATTAACAAAAATTGTGCCCGGATCAGCACCGAATCGACTCCCCCAACCGAGCTTGCGCGCCACTACGCGCGGCTTTCCCTAAGAGATGTCGATCTTGGTTTTGCAGGTCGTTGCGCCCTCGACCACGCCGTGCATCAAGCCATCGCGGCGCTGAATCCAGGCGATACCCTTCGGTTGCAAAGAGAGCACGAGCACTGGACGCTTGTAGATGGTGGGGGCAATACAGTTGGATGGCTCGCACGCGCCTACACGCCGCCCGACGGCACAAACTGCATAGCGGCCAGCGTCGCCGCAATCATCATGCGCGAGCGGGACGATTCCGAACCAGAATTTCACGACCGCCTTCGCTGTGAGCGATGGGAGGTGGTGGTGCCGGAGTTGGTCTATGCGCGAACTGCATAGGCAGAATCGGATGGAAGGGGATAGCGCTAGATTGAATGTCGGCCTCATCTACATGATCCAGCGTGCGGATTACGCGCCTAGCGCTTTCTTCGCCAATTTTCTGGGCGCGCAACTCGTCGCCCAATAGCGTTCGCTGCGCCTCTTGGCGTTCAAAATAAAACGAGCCCCGAAAATGCGGGGCCCGTTCTTGAATATCAAGGCACTAATGCCTCGTCACCAACACTGGACCTACCAATTGGCCTGCCCTGTCAAGCGTCGTCGGCGTCGTCACATAATGTACGACACACCGTCGCACAGAGCTCGGGTCTATACCTTGTCTACGAAGCATGTGCGGGCGGAGAGCGTAGTGCACTGCCTCAACCGCATCATACATTGCCAAAAGAACGTCCGTTGCTCCTGCACGTCTTACACCCTTGAGCAGCTTCATCAAACGTCCATCAGCCGGTAGCAGTGAAAACCGCTGGTTCCCCATCGGTGTAACCCACAGTACATTCAGCGTTCCACTTTCCCTAGCGCCTGCAAGAAAATCAAGGATTTCGGCTTCCGCGTCGGTCATTGCGAGCACGTGCAACTCCGCGTCTGCAGGGAAGTACACTACCGCAGTTTGCATCCCGCTGGGCTCGGTAGTGATGATGTCACAGCAATTCCAAAAACCTCCTTCGCGCTGCGATATGCGCAGCAGATGTTCGGTAGCCTGAGCCACAATTGCACTGCCTGATGGCGCATACCGGTCGCGCGGCATGCTCAGGCCAATATGCTCGAGCCGTACTATCTGCGCGGTGTGAATCTGAGTGTCGGGCGACAGCAGACTAACGTGTTCAATACCCTTCTTTTCTGGTTTCATATTATTTATGGCCTCGGTTATCGAGATCTGGGTGATCTCGTGCAACGTATAGGTACCGACGTCCAGACCGCGGCGAGCGGCGCCGGGCTCAGCTGAATGGGGGACGGGATGGGCTAAAACGCTGGGTGTTGGGGGTATACGTCCTGCATGGAGACGGCCGTTTCTCTGTAGGGCTGTATGTTCACGCGCACCTCGGGTAACTCATTTTGCGCAACTATCGGCGCTCAGATTCTGCTTTCAACAAAGCCTGCGAGACCTGACATTTGACGCCACACCACCTGGGTATCCGAATTTGCGTAGGAGCGGCTAATTCGACACGCGTACCAACACGCTATATCGCCAGCGCCAAGAAGAAGGGCGTTTATA
>Ga0307375_10003611_pt1 | contig 15132 bp, 13 predicted proteins | sample TR1MG_FD_202531 | JGI IMG/M metagenome (GOLD analysis project Ga0307375, IMG submission 202531) | Soil microbial communities from Risofladan, Vaasa, Finland - TR-1 | ecosystem: Environmental > Terrestrial > Soil > Coastal area > Acid sulfate soil | place: Finland: Risofladan, Vaasa | collected...
ACGTTCCTCGTCGCTCAGCACAATTTCGGGGGCAACTCGCACGCGCTCTCTCCCGCTGGCCTCGTAGTAAACCATGAGACAAGCGGATAAATTATAAGTTCCTTCAAGAGTGCAACACTACACTAGCAGGGTCTCTGGCTTTTGCGTCGGATACCCCACCACTTCGACACGATCTGCAGGCTGAAGCATTGGCAGACGCCAAACATCGTCAATGGTCTTGTGCGTCGAATTAATGTAAATCACTTTCCCCCTCTCGTCCTTGGCATTGACCAAGGACTGGGTCGCTTTGTCCCAAACCCGCTTGATCTGCTGCACAGGCTTTTCCCGCTTTTCACGCAGCTTATTGAACTGAAATTTGGTTGACTTTGAATAGACCAGCATCACGTCATGATCAGACGCAAAGCGATTGATGTTGCCTTGCATCTTGTTGTAGTAATGCCAGACGATCTCGTTCTGAAACGCCCCAACTCCGAAGACCTCGTCCAACAAGGCACGCAGGTAGTGCGACTTGTGCCAGTCACAGTGAAGACAGAACACGCCATCCTCGCTCAGTAGCTCGCGCATGAGTATCGCCCGCTCGTACATGAATTGCAGGTATTCGTCGTTCGTCCAAATGTCGGTGTACTGCTTTTCCTCAAATGCGGTGTACGACGTCTCCGCGTTTTGCCTGTGGGCCTTGATTGTTTTTCTGTATTCGATCTTTGAGTCAAACGGGGGATCGACGTAGATCAGATCCACCTTTCCCCTGAACTCCTTCAGCAGGTGGCTCATCACTTGAAGGTTGTCGCCCCAAAAAATCTTGTTCCGCCACCCGTCCACCTCCGCTCCATATACCTCTTTCAACTGCGCCGGGTAGTACTGCGTCGAGGTAAACGAACGCTTACCGCGCCAGTTCAACATCGGATAGCCCCTGATTGGCTCGAACTCGTACTTCTCGACATTGATAACGCCATTGTCTGGCGTACCAAGCTTGAGTTGTGGCTGCGCAGGGTGCTGTTCGGTCATGGATGTTCTCTTTGAAGATTGATTTGATATTTGCGGCCGCGCCTTCGATGAACGCGGTTGGGCGTATGTGGAACCGGCTGCGGTTGTCGCGAATTCCAGCAATCGTCCGATCAGGGCGTTCTTGCGCCCCGTGGGATCGAGGCCGACGGCTTCACAAACTTGTTTCACGTCGAGTTCGCCAAGATACGAGAGCAGATCTTCTGGCTGGCAACGCCGCGCGGCAGAGATCGAATCTATGAGACTCTTACGCTGGCGCTTATCGGCGACGGCAATGTCGAAGTCCTCTGCGATCAAGCGAAGCATCGAGGTGCTGATTACGCTAAGAATGTGCGCTTTGAGTCTCATAGTGCCTTCGAGAACTTCCAGGGTTTGTTGTCGCAATAGGCGCGCATGTCGCAGCTCAGGCAAAGCTTGGCTGGGCGCGCAGCCATCTGATAATCCTGCCGCTCGATGCGCGCCACGATGTCGTCGAAGCGCGTGATCGTCTTGCCAATGGCGCGGTTGTCTTTTGTGAAGGAGACGTATGGGTTCCCGCCGTCCTCACCCGTATAGTACAAATGCATCCGGCTGACCTTCTGGCCAGTGCGTTCCTCAACCAAGTGGGCATACACCTCCAACTGATGCTGGTACTGATGGAGGCGGCTGCGGTCCTTCTCCATGTCGGGCTTCTTCTCCGACTTGAAGTCGATGATCTCGACCGTGTCGTGCTCACCCCGAATCAGGTCAACGCTTCCCTTCAGGATGTACTGATCCTTGACCAGCGAAATCTCGACCTCGGCCTCCTTAATACGATCCCAGTTGCCGTTCTCGCGCTCGTAATAGCGCAGAACATGCGACAGCGCCGCTTTCTGCGAGCTTGGGGCCAGGTACACGCGCTCCTTCTTGGATAGCATCGCGTAGTTGGCCGAGAACCACCCCTCAATGCCGTCGCGAGTTAAAGTGTTTTCCTCGCCGCGCAGCACCGTCTTGTGAATGTCCTCGATCGTTTGGTGCACCAGCGTACCGAACAGCATAGGACTTTCGCGAATAGGCGCAAACTCCAGGTCCTTAAAGAACCGGTACTGTTCGGCGCAGTTCTCGAACACGGTGATGTGCGAGGTGAATGAGTACTCACGCTTGAGGTTGATCTGCTTGACCGCTTCAAAGCTGAGAGCTGAGAGATCAACGCCTCGCCAGTCCGGCAGCTCGTCGAACAGGCGCTCGAAGTACTTGGATGGCGACTTGCCTAAGCCCTTCCCCTGGCGCTCTTGTGCAGCGAGCACCAACAGATTCTGCGCGCGCGAAAAAGCAGTGTAGAACAACCGCCAGAAGTCGAAGTTCTTGATCTGGTCAAGGGGTTCGAAGCGTTCCTTGGAGAGGTAGCCGCCATCTTCCAGAAGCACGTCCAATGCGCCGTACTGCTTGCGCGGGACCGCCTCCAGCGAGCCGCAGACGACAACTGGGAACTCCAAGCCCTTGGATTGGTGGATGGTGAGGAATGACACGCAGCCCTTAGGCGCGTACTCGGCCTCATCCTCGTACTCGCCGATGCCGCCGTCCACCAGAAAGCGTATGAACTGGTTGAACAGGTCGCGAATGTTCTTTTCGAGCCACTCCGGGTTGAGGACACTAACGAAATGCAGGTACTCGAATTTGGTGAGCAGCTTGGAAAACGTGCCGAGGTTGCGGGCCGCGCGCCCCTTATCTACGCCTTGGGCTGCCTCCTCAGTGAGAAATCGCGAGAACAGCGGAAACTGGAGCAATTGGTAGAACAGACCAGAGAAGGCGTAGTCAGTATTCTGCGCCAACACGGCGTGGCGCTTGGCCAGCGGGCGAGCCCAGTCCAATAGTGGTTTGTTCTCTGGCTTGCGCAGCTCGGCTGTGAAAGTCGCGAAGCACTGGTGATCGTAGTAGTCCCAGATCGGCAGCGTGACGCCCTCGGCCCACGCCCGGACCTTGGGAAACTGCGGGAACAGGAAGATGAGAGCACCGATCATCAGGCGAATTTCCTCTCGCTCGAAGAACATGTTTGAGCGGGGTGAGAAAACGGGCACTCCCTCTGCTTCGAGGAATCGGGCCAGCGCCACGACCTTATCGTTCTTGACCGAGCGGAACAGGAAGGCAACTTGATTCCAGTCTGACAACTTACCGGACGCCTTCAAGCCATTGAGGAAAGCCAGCACTTCTGCGTGCCAGTTGGACGCTTCGCCCTTGTTGTCGGTAGCCGCCAGCCGCACTGCGGTGGGCACCTCAGGAAAGTCATCCTCGCGTGGAACGATCTGCTTGGCGAAGCGAAAGGTACGTTGACCGTCGTCCCACGTTTGCTCGCGCATCCACTCGTTGTAGAAGCGGATGATGTCTGGGTGTGACCGATAGTTGACCGTGAGCGCGACGCGCTTGCACTTGCCCTCGTCGAACAACGCTGGAAACTCCAGAATGTTACGGATCGTGGCCCCACGAAAGCGGTACAAGCCCTGGTCGTCGTCGCCAACGACGCACAGATTGTGCTTTTCGCCCGCCAGTAGCAGGAGGATGCGCTCCTGAATGGTGTTGGTATCCTGGTACTCGTCCACCATCAGGTAGGAGAGCTTTTCGCGCAGTTGCGCCAGCACTTCGGGGTGCTCTTCCAGCAATTGCAGCGCCTCGTACTGGATGCCGGAGAAGTCGAGCGAGTTGTTCTCGAGAAGCAATCCCTGATACCTCGCGAAGCACGCGGCCAGTGCCCGAATTTCCACTTCGGGCGCCGCCTCCAGCGCAGTGACGTTTAGAGCTTCCTCGCTGACCTTGTTGAGCCACTTGAGTAGAGTCTCCGATTGCGCCCAGCGGCCCGTGTGATCGTCGCCCATGACGAGTTGGGAGTCGGGCAGCTCGCGGAAGTCCTTGATGTGCTGATAGAGGAAGTACTGCTGGTCGAACTGGTCGAACAGCGTGAAGCTGCGCTTGAGCCGGGTGAATTCGCGATAGTCCTCAAGCACGCGCAGACAAATCGAGTGAAAGGTGCCCAGGTACATCTCATTCAAGTTGAACCCGATGTCCAGCTCGGCCAACCGATTAGAAATGCGGGTGGTCAGCTCGCGCGCGGCCTTATCGGTAAAGGTCACGACAAACAGCGACTCAGGAGCGATGCCCTTCTGCGTGATGAGATAGACAATGCGCTCGACGAGGGTGAACGTCTTGCCGGAACCGGGTCCCGCGATGATGAGTACCGGCCCTTCAGTAGCTAGGATGGCTTCCCGCTGCTGTGCGTTGGCCCGGCTCTGAAGTATCGTTTCTGATTCCATCATTCCAACCCCTAAACGAACCCTGAAGGCCAGCCGGTGCGGCTATTCAGGGCCCACTCCAGCCACCACCCTACTCATCCCTGCTTGGTTGTTCATCTTGGCATGGGCTGGCGATTTTGGACACATTTGGACTACTTTGAGAGGCCCTCCGCGGGAGATATCCGGCTCTCACGGGGGTAAGGAAACCACTCAAGGACAGCAATGCCATCGAATTACGAGGACATCAGCCGCGATCACAGGGAGCGTTACGGAACTGACGTGGCGCGTTACGGCCAAGACCTTCTGGTCGATCGCTACGATGATCGCACCCACTTCATCTACGAGCTGCTCCAGAACGCCGAGGATGCCCTGAAGCGACGCGGTGATCGTTGGAATGGCTCCCGCCAAGTCAAATTCGAGCTGGCCGATGGCAAGCTGGTGGTGTCCCACCACGGCCACCCGTTCACTGAAGCGGATGTAAGAAGCATTTGCGCCATCGCCATGTCCACCAAGGGGGACGAGGCTATCGGCAAGTTCGGTATCGGGTTCAAGTCGGTTTACACCTTCACCGACTGCCCAGAAATTCACTCCGGCGACGAAGACTTCGCGATTGCCCATTACGTCCACCCGTCAGCGGTTCCCCCGCTTGACCGAGAATGGGACGAAACGAAAATTGTCCTGCCGTTGACCATCGGCACCGGGACCGCCAAAGCCGACCTGACCAAGGGCCTTAAAGTGCTAGGCCCCAGCGCTCTTCTCTTTTTGCGAAACATCACCGAACTGAGCTGGAGCATCGAGGACGGTGCGTCGGGTCTCTATCTTCGCGACGCGGCCACGTCCATCGGCCCGAACGTCAGTCGGGTCAAAGTCATTGGCCAATCCTCCGGTAACGATGATGTTGACCAAGAGTGGTTGGTGTTCCACAAAGACGTAAGTAAAGGCCGACTTGAAATTGCGTTCTCGATGACGGTCGACAAGGATGACCAGTGGTCTGTTCAACCGCTGGCTTCATCGCCATTGGTTGTCTACTTCCCTACTGCTTATCAGACCAATCTCGGCTTCCTGGTCCAAGGGCCTTTCCTAACCACGCCTAGTCGAGACAACATCAAGAGTGATTCGGACTGGAACCATCGTCTCGTCGGTCAAACTGCTGAACTGCTTCTCGAAGCGATGGCTTGGATGCGGGACCAGAATAAGCTGAATGTATCGGCGCTTCGATGTTTGCCGCTGGATCGCGCGAAATTTTTGGACGGGGTGATATTTGCACCAATTTTTACCGCCGTGCGTCAGGCGTTCTTGAGCGATCCGTTGTTGCCTCGCTTCGATATGGGCTACGTTGTGGCTGGGCAGGCAAGGTTGGCGCGCACGCAGGAACTGCGAGACCTGTTCAGCCCTGAACAGGTCGAAGCACTGTTCGGGTCCAAGGTCTCCGCATGGCTCACGGGTGACATAACCCAGGACAGGGAGCCAGAGATTCGCCAGTACCTGATACACGAGCTTGGGATTGCCGAGGCGACTCCCACGACGCTGGTTCCACGTTTGAGCAGTGAGTTTCTCGAAGCCCAGTCTGACGAGTGGGTATTGCGGCTGTACGAGTTTCTGAGTGGTCAGGAGGCCGCCTTGCGCCGCCGCCTCCACACGATCCCACTCATCCGTCTCAACGATGGCACCCACGTCGTTGCCCAGGAGAACGGCAACGCGAATGCCTTTCTACCAAGCGACTTTGAGACTAGCTTCCCGACGATGCGTCGCGCGGTATGCGCAACGGCGGAGGTGCGCAGCTTCCTTCGCTCTCTCGGCATTGCTGAGCCAGACCCAGTCGATGACGTGGTATGGAACATTCTGCCGAAGTACCGGAAAGATACGGTCGACGTAGACGACATCATGTACGCCGCTGACATTGACCGCATACTCTCAGCTTTCAGCACCGACTCGAAGACGCAGCGGGAAAAGCTGCTGACCGCGCTACGAGGAACATCATTCGTCGTGGTGGTTGATACTGGGAATGACAGGTCCTTTGTCGCAAGTCCCGGCGACATCTACATCGCCACGGATCGCCTGAAGCAACTCTTCGCAGGCGTTCCCCGTGTCTTCATGGTTAATGACAAGTACGCCTGCCTGCGCGGCGAGAGCATGCGTGAGCTGCTGGAAGCCTGCGGCGCATTGCGATACCCACGTCCCGTAGAATCTCCGAGTGCTCTGACGAAGGACGATCGCTTAGCGCTTCGGCGACAGACTGGCCATGAGGAGACGTCCGGAATCAACGACAGAATCGTCGATTGGTCACTCCAAGGTTTCGACACCCTGATCGCGCTGCTGCCGAAGCTCACGGCCAACGAACGCATCGAACGAGCCCGCTTGATCTGGGAGAGCTTGGGTGACCTGGAGGAGCGTCGCGGACGCGGTATCTTCGAAGGCTCGTACAGTTGGTCGCACTACGGCGAGCGAAAGACGCCCCCCTTCCCGGCAGCGTTCCTGCGCCGCCTCAACCAGGCGGCCTGGGTGCCCAGTGCCGGCGGCGAACTCGTACCACCTAGCCTCGTTGAGTTCGACACCCTTGGATGGAAACCCAACCCGTTCCTGCTGACCAAGCTTACGTTCAAGCCGCCGATTATCGACCAACTGGCCAAAGCGGCTGGCATCGATCCAGCGACCATCGACCTCCTGCGAAAGCTAGGCATCACCAGCGTCGCCGACCTGACATCTCGGCTTGGCATCTCCGAACCGCCGCCTGAGACCGAAACGGATGTCGCCGCGGAGCCGGAGGACACCGGTTCATCCGGCAGCGATGTCTACGGCGATGCGGGAGATCTATACGGCGATGACATGGCCGATATACCTGCCGGGACAACTGATCCAGATGGTGGGGATATGCCAACCACGGGTGGTGAAGGAGTTGGTAGTAACGGCACCCGCGAAGCACCGCGCACTGGCGGTAGTGGACATGGTGGCGTAGGTGGCCACACCGGCCAGGGTGGGAGAGGCAAGGGATCCGACGGCGGTCACGGGAGCCGGTCGCCCGGCCATTCCGGAGGAAGACCTTTCATTTCCTACGTCGGCACTCATCCCGACGATGTGGAAAGTGATCCAGATGGCCTCGACCAGGCAACCCGGATGCGGATAGAAGAACAGGCACTGGCGCTGATCATCGAGCTGGAACCAACCCTTCGCCGCACGGCGGAGGGCAACCCTGGATTCGACCTGTACGAAGCAGGCAGTGATGACAAGCCGGTTCGCTGGGTCGAGGTTAAATCGATGACCGGCGGGCTGAAAGACAGGCCGGTGGGACTTTCTCATACCCAGTTCAACTGCGCGCGAGAGCGAGGCGAAGCTTACTGGTTGTACGTAGTCGAGTACGCCACCGAACGTGCGAAGGCTCGTGTGCTCAGAATTCAAGATCCCGTCGCCCGCGCCCGGACGTTTACATTCGACCACGGCTGGTGCCACATCGCTCGCACTGAGCCACCATGTTGATGCGAGCATGGCACTGGCCGCGGGATCGGCCGATCGCGCTGCGCGGGCCTGTCCGTTGCGTTGGCGTGCTGGGGGGCATTCGCGAATCGCTCGCCCCAGACGATGAAGAAGCGTCGACGGAGCCATGGGCGGAGGAAAGATTACTCGTCAACCGGATCAGTTCGCTGGACGAAATCGTGCCGCTCGATTGGGCGCCCCCAAGCTTATGCGTTCGGACAGGCATAAAAAACCCACCAGCCTGGGATGGGCTGGTGGGCTGGTTCACGACGTAGGCAGCTCAGATCTGGTTCTTATTGAAAGCGAACGGGTTCAAATGGATCATCTGAGTGTTGTTTCTACCGGGCAGGATCCTGATGGCAGAGCTAGCAATCAACTCATCCAAGGCGCGGTTGTAGCGCTCGCCACGCACACCGCAGTTTCTGCGAACAAGGTTTTTCGAAACCTCCAGACAGTTGTGCCTAAAGTACTTTCTATCCAGATAGTCGAACACGCTGTCTGCGTCTATCTGCTCTGGGGAGCGCTGGATATCAAGGGAGAAAACCGACTTGTATTCATGGAGGTGCCATACGGCGATCTCCTCCGCGCGCGCCAGGGTGTCTGCCGAGATTTTGCCAATCTGAGCAGCACGTGAGTGCGAATCGGCAGAGGAACTCTCCGTATTGGCTTCGAAGTAGTGCAGGAGAGTGGCAATGCGGCCCACGATATCCATGTACTTCGAGGCGAAATCTCCGATGTCGTGGAGGTAGCATCCAGGCTGAATATCCATCTCGACATTGGAGGCAATGTTGACCCAGAGGCGCTTTGCTGCGTCGTCAAATTCGAGCACGTCCCGAGTGATGGAACCCGCCTTGGCTCTTTCGAGGTAGGCGTGCAGCAGTTCGGCCACTCGCGCGTGGAACGGCACGAGATCAATGTGCGGGAGGTCACTTAAGGTCGGAGGACGGAAGCCCTGGATTGATGGCGAGCGTGCAATCAGATATCGAGCCCAGTGGCCGGACCCGTGTGTGAGCGTGCCATGCTTGGCAAGGAATTTGTTCAGTACCTCTGGCTGAACCATGATGCTGATCGTGGCGCGAGGGTTTTGCACAATGACGGTGTCGTCAGCGCGGTCGTAGGTAAGCAGGCGCGTCCCGTCCCAGATTTTGTTCAAGACGCCGATGTGACGCATGACGTTGCTGTTCAGCAGGATCTGGCCCTCGTCAGTCATCAGTGCGATCTGCCTTCCATTCCCTTCCAGCGCGCTGAACACAGCCACATGGCTAATGTCTTGGCGGATCAGGCGATTCAGGCGTGGCTTGACGGGTTCCTTCGCGGCGTGAGCTTCCAGTTCGGCGTCAGCTTCATCGGTAGAAGCACCAGTGCGAGCGAGCTTGGCGATGCGGTTGAGCAGCCCCTCGTTGAACCTGGACCAGCGAGGATAGGCTTTCTTGTACGCCTTGTCCTCTTTGTCGTACTTGAGGATGGCTGCTTCGTCGTGGACGCAGATGGGGCCACAGATCAACTCATCGGCGGACGACTTGCGCTCGCCGGACAGCGCGACGACCCACAAGTACAGAGTGGACGGGCGGATCTGACCGGTAATTGGGTGTTTCCAATCGGCATTGCAGCCGACGGCATTTGACAAGGCGGTCAGCATCGACGTGCCCCCGATCACATCTGTCGTCTGGGTAATCTTCAGGGCTTCCCGTACCGCCGCACAAATTCTCCCCGGGAAGCTATTGATCGGATATGGATTCTGGCAAAAGCTATTCACTGGGCATTCTCCGGTTCCGCGGTCTCGGATTCCGATGGGGTTTGGGCCTGGAGGGTTGAGTGGTCCAGGTCCAGTGATTTCAAAACCTGCCCGCAGGCATGACAGCAAGCTGGGCTGCCATCCTTGTCGCGGCGTTTGCGCTCGCTAGACAACATCTCGTTGAACTTGCGCAGGCAGACGTTGGATTGGGTCAATGCATTGAAGGCAGCAAGAACTTCCTTCAGTGGCTTGCCCAGCGCGATGTGTTCTTCCAACGTCGGGTACAGGCACCGGAAGCTAATCAAGACCTGTTCACGTTTGTTGGGCTTCGCCTTTGCCAGAAGGCGAGTCAGCTTGCTCTGAAGATCACGCGTTGCTTTGTCAACGTCCGAGGATGGGCTTGTAGTGGTTGAGGTCATCGTTGCCTCTCCCATTAGAGCTTGCGCGACTCAAGGTCACGGGCGTCCAGCCAAATCTGGATCTCGTGCTCCCACCAGCGCGGCGACTTATTTACATAGAAGGGGCGGGGCCAAGTGGCGTCAAAATTGCCGCATTTGCGGTTACCGCGGGCGTAAATCGTGCTACGACCATCGCCAGTGATGAGCTTCACATCCGGCAAACGAAGCGCCTTACGGGGATGGATCACTGCACGCAGGAGGGCAATTGTCTCAGAGAGATCAGACGAAGCGGGGGAGCCAAGGATGCAGGAAATTACCGAAGCAAAGTTGGTCGAAGAATTCTTGGCCCAATCTTGCGTCGAAGTGGCGCTACTCGAACAGATCATGTGGATACCTTTTGAAGTGAGCGGTCGGGTTTGAAACCGCATCCGGATGGTGATCTGAAGGGGTCGTACCAAATAGGAAGAGTTTTTAAATGAACCTGATTAGCGCTGATCCTCAGCCAGCCGTCGCGTGATTTCAGACGTCCGGGAGCGATGGTGTGCACACGTTCGGTGCGGAGGTGGGTCATGGCGATGAATCGGGTGCAGTTCCAACAAGGCCTGCGGATGGCACAGTTCATGGCGCAGGACGGGCCCGAAGCAAAGTGCCGCCGAGCGTTATTCCGCTCGCGGTGGCCGAAGGGGTATCGATGTCCGGCGGGCGTGCGCCGGTCGGTGGTCGTCATGATTCCGGTGCGATGGCCAGATCTACTATCAGTGCAGGGCGTGCCGCATCAAACGACGCTGTTGAGCCGCACGGTGTTCGAGGCGACCAAGCTGCCGCTGACGACCTGGTTCCTCGCGATCCACCTGTTGACCTCTACCAAGACCAACATGGCCGCACTGGAACTGAAGCGGCATCTGGGGGGTGAGCTACCGCACGGCGTGGCACCTGAAGCACAAGGTGATGGAGGCGATGATGCAGCGCGAAGAACCGCGCCAACTAAACTGCTTTGTGCCGATTGATGACGCCTACCTGGGCGGTGAGTGCAGCGGTAGCAAGCCCGGCCGCGGCTCGGAGAACAAGCAGGCCTTCGTGATCGCGATAGCGGCCGACGCTCATCTGGATTATCCGACCTTCGCTGTCATCGAACAGGTGCGCGCCTTCGACAAAGAGGCGCTCACCGACTGGGCCAAGCGCCGACTGGCGCCGGAAGCGGAAGCCTTCAGCGACGGCCTCGCTCCTTTCGTCGTTTCAAGGCTACGGGTAATGCCCATACCGTGCACGAGAGCGAAAGCGGCCGAGCGGCCACCGAAATCGACGGCACCCGCTGAGTCAACGTGCTGCTGTCACACCTGAAGCGCTCCATCGGCGGGACGTACCATGCGTTCAAACAGCACAAGTATGCACGCCGCTATCTGGCTGAAGCCGCCTACCGGTTCAACCGCCGTCTTCGCCAGCCTGAGTTCGTGCCGCGACTGCTGCGCGCCATGGTGCTCTGTGCGTCGTCCTCTGAGCCACATTTGCGGCAGGCCATCAACTTTTCCAGCTGAAGATCAGCGCTAATCAAGTAAATGAATCGTCGTTCAGTGACGTGTGTTGACTTCGCCCGTCAAGTCGCGACCGACAAGACAGCCTTCGCAAAACGTGGAAGCGTTGGGAGAGCCTCTTCCAGTGCATCAATTTCCTTACTTCGCATAGCGGCGGCAAGTCTCTGCAGAATAGCTAGGCACACGGTCGTTTTGAGACTGTTGACCTTCTGATTGCCTTTGATCGCGTCTGCCATCCATCGATAGCGATGTACCCAAATCTGGTTGATCGCCTCTGGGCAGGATTCCGAAGCTAGGTGCCCACATGCTTTAAGTGGTGTCTCCAATGCACTAAGAATCATTCGTCCCTGTGGTAGTTGCCCAAACCAGTATGGGTGGTACTCAGTCTTGAAGTTCATTTCGTGCCATACCGCACATGAAGCCGCCAAGAACTCAAATATGCCGAGTGAATGAGCTGTTGGATCCGGATAGCCCCAGTGGAATAAAAAATACCGGTAGAGCAGTTCTTCGGCCGGCTTCGCGAGTTGCTCGTACTCAGTCTTATCAATGGGGATACCTGTTGCCTTCACGATGATGGGAATGAAATCCTCCCTCCACTTCTTATAAACTGAAGAAGCATCTGTCAGTGGGGCAATTGGACCGCCCGAATATGAACCCTTTGTAATGCGCGCAACCTTATCTCGAATCATATCGATTTCAGATGAGATTGAAACGATTAACGTTTCAGGAGTAGTTTTAGCAACAATTTGCGTGTACTCGCCGACGTAATTGAGAAACTCCAAGCTTCGAAGATGGATGTACATGTGTTCATCCAAGAATGAGGTGGGCGAGTGCTCGATCGGGGCGATACTATCCAAGTTTTTAAATGCGGCGACGATCAATTCATTAATTGTTTCTTCCATCGCCGCAGCATTGGTGTCGTATCGAAGGTTGAGACGCCCGACTATGTTGTTCACGACTTCTTCCAAGTGAGGAAGAAGTGAGTCGAAAAATTGGTCGATCTGATGCGCCCGTTCATTGCTTAATTCCACCCTAAGGTAGGCTTGTAGGTCGGCCAAAAGCCAGACTTGCTCCTCGTTTCCATGCAGCGGATGGCGATCCCGGTGCTCCATCGATGGCTCTGTTACTTGATAGGCCGATCGGATCAGGCGGAAAACGGCATTACGACGTTGTTTCATGACGCGGTAGAATAACTTAATGACCTTGAGCGTCTTCAAGCTGTTGCGCGTCATGTGCAACTCAACGCTCTGTCCAGTTATGGATTCGATCCATGGGTCAATATGTTTGAAAGCTTTACTCGGGTTTACAGGAACAGAGATCGCATTTGTTGATGTAAATTCATTGGAAAGCTCCTTTGCCAAATCTCTTTTCGTGTACGCCTCATTTGCTGTCGTCCGATTGCCGAGATCGAAGATGCCGGGAAAAATGTGCGCCCGACGGTCATCGTCGATGCGCTCGATGAGCCCGGTGAGCAACGTCCGTCGCTCCTGTCCGTCGAGTAAAACGCCATTTCGGATTTCAGCATGATTTTTTTTGAACATGAATTGCCATGTGAAGGGCTCTACGCCATTTGTCTGTAAGTCTGCTAACACAGCTTCAATGGTCATGAATAGCATTCGGTTTCCTTAAGCCATTAGGGGAGGACTGGTCAGTCTCGAAATGAAGACTACGAGGACCGATTATGCCCCCAACCCGTTTAAGCGCGTCTAATCGGTGGCAACGTCAAAATTGCCGTTGGAGCTGCGCACTTGGCTAGCCGATGGGAGCCAGCCATTCTTGGGAAAACATGGCCGCTCGACTAAGCTGAATGTCGCCAAGAAGATGATGGGGAAGACCATCGACGGCGGTGCAGGACAGGGCTAGTAAGATCGGAGCAGATCATGGCGGGCCGACCGCGTTTAGCGGGCGCGGCCTTGCCGTCTAATGACCTGGTCAGCATGCCTCGCAACTTGGCGAGCACCGACGCTGCCTCGAAGTACTCACGCGTCCGTCGTCCCTCGTCCCGCGAAACCAATCCGCGCACCACAAATTCGCGCGGCAACCGTCGACGCGCCACCAGATCGCGCAGCGACTCTTCCATGAAGCTGGACAGGCTCTCGGCGTCGCGCAGGACGTCCTCGGCGGCCTGGCGCAATAAGGATCGGCCCGCAGTGAGCGCGTTCAAGCGGGTTTCATGGGCGCGCACCTCAGGCATTGCAATTGCATTGCGAGGTTGGCGTGAGTCAAACCTTCATCCCTACGGCGGGAACTGGTCCACCGGCCTTCAGCATGTCCAGATAGTCAGCCCATTCCTGCATGATTTTCCGACGTTCGGGCAGGTGTTGCGCCTTGTTATAGACCCCGGATACTCCTGGCTCCTTATGCGACAGCTGGCGCTCCAGCGCCTCTGGATTCCAGCCGAGCTCCCCCAGCATGGTGCGAGCCATATGGCGGAATCCGTGTCCGGTGATGATCCCTTTGTAGCCGATACGGGCCAGCGCGGCATTCACCGCGCCGTCGGACATGTTTCGGCTGGCGCTGCGGGCGCCAGGGAATAGAAAGCGGCCACGCCCCGTGACGGGACGCAGCTCGCGCAGGATGGCAATTGCCTGGGTGGACAGCGGCACGATGTGCGGCAACGTTTTGGAGTTTTCCTTTTCGGCTTTACGCAGCTTCCGGATCATCGGCGGCACGGTATAGGCGGGATGCTCACCATCCAGATCGAACTGCGCCCACTCGGCTTGGCGGATCTCGCCCGGCCGGCAAAACCACAAAGGCGCCAGCTTGAGCGCACAGGCCACGATGAAAGTGCCATTAAAGCTGTCGATCGCGCGCATCAGCTCACCGACCTGCGCCGGGTCGATGATGGTTGGGTAGTTCTGCGGCTGGCGCGCAGGCAGCGTATCGCGGAGATCGGCAGCGGGATCGCGGAACGCCCGTTCGGTAGCTACCGCATAGCGGAAGACACGACTTAGCTGATGCCGCAGACGATGCGCTTGCTCAATGTGGCCACGCTTGACCAGGCGAGTCAGTAGCGGCCGAATCTCCGCAACACCCACGTCAGCCACGGGCAAGGAACCGATCCATGGAAAGGCATGGTTTTCCAGCCGATCCTCTTCTTTATCGTGCTGAGACGTTGTCCATTCTCGTTGCTTCAGCGCCAGCCATTCTCGCGCGACCACTTCAAAGCTGTTGGCTGCGCGATCGACTCCAGCAGCCTTTTCTGCCTTGCGATTTTGGGCCGGATCAACACCATTAGCTAACAGCTTACGAGCCGCGTCACGTCGCTCGCGGGCATCCTTCAGCCCGGTATCGGGATAGGTGCCCATGCTCAGTGTCTTGCGCTTGCCTGCAAACCGATAGTCCAAGCGCCACCAGCGTGAGCCACTCGGGTTCAAGATCAGGTACAAACCACCGCCATCAGTCATCTTCAAAGGCTTGCTGGCGGGCTTTGCGTTGCGTATGGCGAGGTCTGAAAGCGACATGACGGTAGCACCTCAATCAGTGGGGCAAGCTACTGTCGAAACTACCGTCGTTTTCAATGGATTTCAATGGATCAACCCGGACGCTTCTGGACACAGAAGAGGCTGAAACCCTTGGTACAACTGGGTTTGCTGGACTTCTCTGGACGTCTTCGGATGGGTTCTTGGTGGCTATGGGTGGACTCGAACCACCGACCCCAGCATTATGAGTGCTGTGCTCTAACCGGCTGAGCTACATAGCCTTGGGATGCCCGCCACGCCGGCTTGCGGGGATCAGGGCGGGGCGCGGCA
>Ga0307375_10003612_pt1 | contig 15128 bp, 14 predicted proteins | sample TR1MG_FD_202531 | JGI IMG/M metagenome (GOLD analysis project Ga0307375, IMG submission 202531) | Soil microbial communities from Risofladan, Vaasa, Finland - TR-1 | ecosystem: Environmental > Terrestrial > Soil > Coastal area > Acid sulfate soil | place: Finland: Risofladan, Vaasa | collected...
CGGCAGCAATCCCCGGCGCGCCGTGATCCGGGTCGTGGTCGGCGGGGCGGCCGGCCTCGCGCTGACCTACGGCATCGGGCACCTCTTCGGCACCGCGATCAGCTAACGCCAGTTAGCTACTCGGTGGCCCGCAGCGCGACCGCCGCGGTCGGGCGAATTCGGGCGAGCACGAGGGTGATGTCGTCCTCGCCGTGCTGGCGCAGCCGCCCGGTGACCCGGTCGCAGGCATCGTCCAGCGTGCCGGGGCCGTCAAGGGCGGAGCCGAGCGCGTCCCGCAGCGCGGCCAGCCCGTCGTCAATCGGCCGGACGCGGCTTTCCACCAGCCCGTCGGTGTACAGCGCCACGGTGGCTCCGCGCGGCAGGCTGATCAGGGTCGGCTCGAAGGACTCGGCACCCAGGCCCAGCGGGAGGCCGGGGGGCAGTTCGAGGAGCCGTGTCGCGCCGCCGGGGAGCACGAGCATGGGCGGCAGGTGCCCGGCCTGGGCGGCCACGACTGAGCTGGCCGCTGGGTCGATCACGGTGTAGATACAGGTAGCGAAGGGCGCGGCCATGCTGGCGGCCATGTGGTCGAGCCTGCGCAGGATTTGCCCGAGCGGCAGGTCCAGTCCGGCCAGAGTGTGGGCCGCGGTGCGCAGCTGCACCATGACCGCCGCCGCCTCGGGACCGTGGCCCATGACGTCACCGACGATCAGCGCCGCCCGGCCGCCGGGCAGCGCGACGATGTCATGCCAGTCCCCGCCGACGACGCTGGCGCCCACCGGCAGGTAGCAGTGGGCCACCTCCAGGCCCGCCGGGACAGCTGGCTGGCCGGGCAGCAGGCCGCGCTGCAGCGCGACCGCGGTGCGCCGCTCCTGGCTGTAGAGCCGCGCGTTGTCGATGCACACCGCGGCGCGGGAGGCCAGCTCGCTGGCCAGCGCGAAGTCGGCCGGGCTGAACGCGGGGCTGGCGGGGGTCCGCCCGAACGTCGCGCACCCCACCACCACGCCCCGGGCGATGAGGGGCACGGCCAGGAACGAGGTGTAGCTGGCCGCGAGCTCCGGGCCGCCGGGGCGGCGCGCGATCCGCCGGGCGGACTCGGGGTCCAGGCGTTCGTACAGGACCGGGCCGCCGGTGGCCATCGCCCGGCAGGAGGGCGAGTCCGCGCCGAAGACGAGCACCTCGCCGGGGCGCAGCAGGCTATCGGTGACGGCCGTGGCCTGGCCGGCCAGGCGGCCCGCTAGCCGCCGCACCACCGCCGCGTGGCCGACCCTGGGCGCGGTGAATTCATCGGCGGCCAGGAGCCGTTCCGACCCGAAGATAACGGCCGCGTCAGCGAACCCCGGAACGGCGACATCGGCGACCTCACGGGCGGTCTGAGTGAGGTCCAGCGTGGTGCCGATCCGCGCCGCCGCCTCGCTCAGCCAGCTCGGCCCGTGCTGGGCGGAATCGTGCTGGGCGGAACTGTGCTGGGCGATCACCACCGCACCGCCGCCGAGCCCGGCCAGCGGCTCCCAGCGGACCGCGAACTGTCCCTCGCCCAGCCGGCCGCCGGTCAGGGTGGCGGACCAGACCCGCCCGGCCGCGACCTCGGCCAGCGCCTCACCGACCAGTTCGCGCTGGCCAGGCCCGGTCATCAGCACCTCGCAGATGTGCTGCCCGGTGACGGCGGGCGCCGGATGCCCGAACAGCCGCGTGGCGGTCACCGACCAGGAGGTCACCCGCCCGCTGGGGTCCAGGGTGAACGTGGCCAGGCCGGCCAGGTCCGGCTCGCGCTGCCGGGGCAGCCCGGAATTGTCCTGCCTGGCGATCTGCGACTCCACCGGTAGGGCCTCATTCTGAGATATCGTGCAAACGCGAAATGTATCGCAATATCGGTGCACCAGAAAGGAGTTCTTCATGGCCGGCGAGCCGGACTGGGTACCGCCCGGCGTGGACGTCAATCGCGCGAACACCGCCCGGGTCTATGACTACCTGGTCGGCGGTACTCACAACTTCCTGGCCGATCAGGATGTGGGTCGCTCCCTCGTCGCGCTCGATCCGAACGCCCGGCTGTTCGCCCGCGCCAACCGCGCGTTCCTCGGCCGCGCGGTGCGGTTCCTGTCCGCGGCCGGCATCGGCCAGTTCCTCGACATCGGCTCCGGCATCCCCACCGAGGCCAACGTGCACGAGGTCGCCCAGCAGGCCAGCCCGGACGCCCGGGTGGCCTACGTCGATGTCGACCCCGTCGCGATCGCGCACAGCAGGGCCATCCTGGCGGGCAACGAGAACGCCGCGATCGTCGACGGCGACCTGCGCGAGCCGGAGAAGATCCTCGCCCAGGACGCCATCCGGCGGCTGATCGACTTCAGCCAGCCGGTCGGGCTGCTGCTGGTCGCCGTCCTGCACTTCCTCGACGACGCCGAGGATCCCTGGCGCGTCGTGGCGACGCTGCGCGACGCGCTCGCGCCCGGCAGCTATCTCGTCCTGGGCCAGGGCGCAGATGAGGGTCAGCGCGCGACGACGCAGGCCTTCGAGAAGATGTATAACCGCAGCGTGGCCACGCGGATACACATGCGCTCGCGGGCCCAGATCCTGCGCTTCTTCGACGGGTTCGACCTCGTGGACCCCGGGCTGGTCTACGTCTCTCAATGGCGTCCGGACTCCCCCGCCGACGTGCCGAGCGACCCCAGCCGGTCCGCGAACCTGGTCGGCGTGGCCCGCTGACCACGCGAACACGAACGCTCAGCGCGTCAGACGTGCTCAGACCTCCGCACCCTCGGGTCAGAACAGGGCCGCCTGCTCGTACTGGGCTGGCTTGACGTTGCTGACTACGGGCTGGCTGGGCAGCTTGTCGTTGATGCCCCACTTGGGCGGGAAGAACAGGCGGACCGGCTCAGGAGTGGGGGTGAACCTGGCCTTGATCCGCTTACGGGCGCTGGCCAGCTCGGGGCGGCTTCCCGGCAGTATTTGTCGGTCTCGCAGAACAGGCCCTGGCAGTCGATGGCGTGCAGCGGCCGCCCCCACAGCCCGCCGAATGGCAGGCGAGGTCGGCGAACTCCTCGTCTTGCCGTTCGGTCATCCACAGCACGATCTCGGCCGGGGTGTAGTCGCCCAGGTCCTCGAAGCACTTCTTGATGCCGCGCAGCGCGCCCGGCCCGGCCTGAGTGAACTCGTTCTCGCTGAAATCCAGCAGCGCAGAGTAGTTCAGGTCGATGGTGGTCTGGTAGGACATGAAGTCGCCCATCAGCGGGTAGCCGTGCAGCAGCTCGTACACCTCGCGCAGCGACTTCGTCTCTAGCAGCTTCGCGCCGAGCTGGTCGTGCAGGAACATGTGCCGGAACAGCTCGACGTGGTTACGGTGCTTGGCGGACTGGCCGTAGGCGTCGGTGGCGCACAAGATGAACGCACCCGTGTACAGTCCGCCGTTGCTGGTCCGGGCGTGATCAAGCGCGCTGGGCAACGCCCCGTCCGCCAGGTCATCCAGGACCGGGTAGCGGCCGAGGAAGTCGCGAGCTGTCCGCCACGTGGCGGTCTTGCTGAAGGTGCGGAACGCGACGATCTGGAACAGCCGGTCCTCGTCTGTGCAAGGCTCGTCGTGGTAGCACACGTCGCGGATCATGTACTGGGACACCCGGTCGGCGGCACGGAACACGTTGCAGAACTTGAACTCGCGCAGGATCGGGTCATCGGTCCACGGCCCAGGATCACCCGCGACGCGCCGGGCGAACATCCGCTGGCGTTCGGAGGCGAAGTACCAGTACAGGTCGTAGATACGGGGACGGGGCACAGGCGGGCGCTTCACCAGCCCGCCCCCGGCGTAATCTGCTGGCGGTAGAACACCCCGGTTTCGTGCAGGTGGAACCACCGGGCGGCGGGGCGGGAACCCGCCGAAGGTGTCGAACCCGATCACTGGCCAGCTCGCGCCGAGCCGTTCGATCACCTTCGACAGGAACATGGTGGTGCCGCCCTTGAACATGCCGAACTCGGCCACCGCCCCGGACAGGCCGAGCCGGGCCGCGTTGACCAGGCACTGGTACAGGTGGACCAGCGAATGCGGGTAGCCGTTGGTCAGCGACGGCACCAGGAGCTGGGCCGTCACGGGCCGTCGAAGCGCCAAAGCGAGATGCCGGTCCTCCCGCACCCTGGGCAGCCACTTCCTCTCATCCCGATCCTCAGCCGCCAGCAGCGCCGCGCCGAGCGGGCCGAGCAGGTAAATGCCACGGCGCCGACCCCACCTCTATCCGCGGCCGGAACCGGCGCAGAGCCCCCATCCCCGCCAGGGCCCCCAGCCGGTGCCGCGCCGTGATCACGCTGCCGAACCCCAGCGCGCACACCTGCCCCGTCGTCAGCACCCGGTGCTCGCCCACCAGCCGGACCAGATACCGGTCCCGCTCGGTAAGCCGGGCAGACGCGGCCAGCACCACAGCGTCATCAACGCCCACCCGCCCGCGCGGGAATCGTGTAATCGAAGACATCAGTCTTCAGCCCCCGAACCCGCCCGCAGGTCAATTCCGCCCCTGACCAGCCTCAACGCGCCGCTCGCCCCCGGCCATTGCCCCGGCCGTTCAAGACGGCCGGCCAAACGACCAGCCGACTGGCCGGCGCACCTGCCAGGCCGACCTCGCACCACCGCCCGGCGCCAGGCCGGGCCGCACCACCGCCATCTATCCAACCGTTTGCCTCCGTTCCCGGCCCGGCCTCCGATGCCGGGCCGCTCGCCTACCAAATCCGCCGGAACCGCGTCCGAGGAACACCTCCGCCGTTTGGACCCCCGCCGGCCTGCCAGCGAAACTGGCGCCCCGGCATACGGCTGGGTGCTGGCCGTCCGGGCGGCCGCCACTGTCAGGCGCGTGTCAGCTACCTGTCAGCCGTGGGCTAGCGCGAACCCCTCTGTAAGGGAAATCCGGTCCGGAGGCTGTTTTTCACGTTCGCCTGGTAATCCAGTAACTAATGTGGTTAATTGCCGGATTCGCATGGCAGGCGAATCACCGGGCCGAGCAGGCCACCGCGTCGGTTCGCCAAAGGTGTTAAGGTCGGCCAAGATGTTATTTGACCCGCTTACTTACCCGCTGTCGCTGAGCTTCACGTCATGCTGGGTCATGAGCGCCAGGGGTGGTTGAAGGAAGCGACTAGCCGCATCGGCCGCGCCATCGGCGCGGCCGATGCGGCTCAGGCAGGGCGGAAGAGGCGGTTGGCCGTGGACAGTGACGGACTGTCAGGCGAGCCCGGCGGCGGGAACCGTGAGGGTTACCGACAGGCGGTGATCCTCTCAGCGGGACTCGGAACCCGCATCGCGGTGGTGGCACAGGGCAGGCCCAAGGCGTTAATTGAGGTAGGCGCACCTCCCGCGCTTGTGACGCAGGTACGCCAGCTGCTCGGTGAGGGCGTTCGCCGGATAGTCGTGGTCCATGCCGCAGGCGAGGACAGCCCGGTCAGAAGGCTGGTCGACCACGTATTCGCCCACGCGGACGTCGAGTTCAGGTTCGCGGTTCAGCTCCGGCCATCCGGGCCGCTCGACGCGCTCGCCGCCGCGGCCGGGCAGATTCAGCCCGGCGACGTCACTGTGCTTCTCGCCGACACCCTGATTGAGGATCTGGCGGGCTTCCCGACGGATGCGGTCGGCGTGGGCGCGGTCGATTCGGTGCGCGAGTTCTGCGTCGCTCATGTCGATCAGGCAGGCAGGATCTCGGGCTACGAGGACAAGCCGGACCGGGACGACCGCTCTGACCTCGCGGTAGCCGGGGTTTACCGGTTCGGCGACGCGGATCTGCTGCGGGCTCTGCTCGCGGAGCCAGGCGGGTCGGCGGAACTCAGCGATCTGCTGGCGCGCTACGGGGCGCGGCATCAGCTGATAGCGGTAACGGTAGCGGGATGGCGGGATCTGGGCTCCTACGATCGCTACCTCCGCGCCAGCCGCTCGGCGCTCACCGGGCGTGCCGACCACGGCTTCACCGTCGAAGATGACGGAATTATGACCAAGCTCGGAGAGCCTTCGCTGATGGCGGCTCAGGCGCGCTGGTACCGGGAGCTTCCGGACACGGCGGCAGGGCTGGCCCGGCGATTGTTCGGAGCCGGCGAAGGCTGGTACCGGATAGAGCTGCTTGACTATCCGAGCTTGTCTCAGATTCTGCTGTACGAGCCTTGCCAGCCAGTACTTGGCGTTTCCTGCTACGGAGCCTGCTCGAAACGGTAGAGGCGCGGTTGTGGGGACCGACCCGCCAGCCGGACCCGGCGCTGCCAGCTTGGTGCGAGCGGAAGTACATCATCAAGACGGAACGGCGCCTGGAACGATGGCCCGATTGGCGGCGACTGCGCGACAAGCGCCTGATCGTCAACGGTGCCGAGCTGGCCAGCTTCGATGAGCTGTGGCCAGATGCCGTTCGCGCGCTTCGCGCCCTGTCCTCAACGGCCGGACAGAGCTGCACTATCCACGGTGACATGACGTTCTCCAATATCCTGCTCGCCCGCCACCACGGCTTTTTCAAGCTCGTGGACCCGGGCACGACGTTCAGCAATTCGCGCGGCGGTGACCCGCGCTACGACCTGGCCAAGCTCAGGCAGAGTTACGCCGGCGGTTATGACTCGCTCAGCGCGGACCTGTTCTCGCTGAGCCCGTGCGGGCCGGCACGGTGGGAGCTGCGCGTTTTCCCGCGGCCGGGCCTGCTCGCAGACCTTGGCGACGAGATCCTCGCCGAACTCGGCTGTGATCTGCCCGAAGTGAAGCTGCTGGAGGCCATCCAGTTCCTGTCGATGGTGCCGCTGCATCATGACAATCCCGGCCGCCAGCTCGCCTTGTACGCGCGCGGGCTTCAGCTCCTCGCAGCCGTGCTGGAAGGACGGCCCGATGCCATCCCCGCCCGCTGAACAGATCCGCCGTCTCGCCACCGCCGCCGTCGCTGCCCACCTCGCGTGGGAAGCCGCCACATTGCTGCGTGCCTGGGCCACCGCGAAGACCGCGCTCAGACCGCAGGTGGCGCCCCGCAGCGCCGACGCGGCGGGAGCCGCACCGGTACTCCACCTGCTGGTACCAGCACTGCGCGAGCAGCCTTACGTGCAGCGCACTGTGGCGGCCTTCGCGGCGGTCCGCGACGCGTGCCCGCAGGCCAGGATCTGGTTCGTCACCACGGACCGCGAACAGCCGGCCGGTGGCGGAGGCGAAACGACCAAGGACGTTATCGAGCGCTCCCTGACCGCTATCGACCCGGAGCGGATGGCGGTCCTGAACGATCCCAGCCCCGCCGGAAACAAGGCTTCGCAGCTGAACTGGGCCGTCGCTCAGCTAGACCGAAAGCGACCCGGCACCGGAGTGGCGGAGGATCAAGTCTGGATCGGGGTGTTCGACTTCGATTCCCAGCCCGATTCCAGCACGGCGGCGTGGGTCGCCGCAGTGGCGGGCACCAGAACCGTTGAGGCCATCCAGGTAGTTCCGCTGGGCACCACGACCCTTGCCGGACCGCCCCCGGGACTGCTCGCCCGCTCGGTCATCCTCACCGAAGCGCTGCACCACGCCTGCCGCAGCCTCGGAGTGGAAAGGTGGAAGCTCGACCAGGCAGATCATGGCCGGCGGATGCCGATGTACCTAGTCGGCGCCGGAATGTTCATCCGCCGGGACGCGCTGCGCACGGCGGGTGGTTTCCCGTTCGTCGATGATGTGCCGCTTGGCTACCGCCTTTTCCTGCGTGGCGCCCGGTTCACGACGGTGCCCGTGCTGAACCGCGTGGACCTGCCCGACACGATCGCTGCCCATCTCGGATCGCTGAAGTTCATCGCCCGCGGGGTTGTCAGCTGGCCGTCCGCTCTCGCCGCGACCAGGGACCGTGAAGGCGCCTGCCGCACCAGTCGCTTGCGCCTGGCCGCGATGGGCATCGCGGACACCGCCGAGATGACCGTCTACCCGTGGGCCGCAGCCGCGCTGACACCAGGCCTGCTGCGCCGCGGCATGGCGCATCGTGTTCTCGCCATCGCCTGGTGGATGTTCCCGATCGCCCAGACGGTGGTAATGCGGCGAGTCCTGGACCAGGAACTCGACACCACCGCCTGGCGCGTGCCGGTTCCGGCGCTGGCTGGCGCGAGCGTTGCCCGGCGCTTCTGGCGCACGACAGGGGCGTGGCGGCTCGCTGCCGGCACGATCCGCGCCCGGCTGTCCGGTGGCACCGTCACATTCACCAAGCAGCCGCGGGTGACCTCCGCCGCGGCCGGCCCGGAGCAGCCCCGATGACCCAGTGCGACCGGGAATGGTGTCCCGGGAGCGTGTCAGACATGCCGCGGCGAAGCCTGACCGAAGACGGAGGCTACGAGAATTCCGTAACCGAGCTGCCCGGCGGGGCGATTCTCGTCAAGGGGTACCAGAGGAGCGAGCGCTTCCGCAGCGAGGCACGCGCGCTGCGATTGCTGGCGCCCGCTGGACTAAGCCCGCGGCTGGTCGCGACCTGCGAGACACATCGGACACTCGCGATGACGCGGCTGGAGGCAACTGCGCTTCCCGGGCCGCTTGACGGCGGACCGGATAACGGGCGACTGGCATCCGCCATCGCCGCATGCCTGAGGCGGCTGCACGACATCCCGGCGCCCGGCGTCGGCCCGCTCGGGTCGATCGCCGCCGAGCCCTGGCCGTACTTCCTGCGACGGCAACTGGCAAGGCGCCTGAAGTCGGTACCGCTGCCCGGAGCGGACGAGGACCGGCTCCAGGCCTATCTCGATCGGCACCTCGCCAGCCTCAGCGACGACCTGGCTCCGCGGATACTGCACCACGACCTCAAACCCGCCAACATCCTGCTGCGCGGGGACGGGTGCGTCACGCTCTGCGATTTCGACCAGTCACGCGGCGGCGATCCCTGCAGCGACCTGGGAAAACTGTGGTGGCGCACGTTCCGCGCGGCTGATACCGCCTCGTGGCGGGCATTTCTGGAATGCTACGGCCAGCCTGACGGCGAGGCTGGCGAAATGGTGCGCTTCTACCTGATCGTCCACTGCATCGGCGCGCTCGCGTACTGGCATGACTACGCAAGGCCCGGCTACATCACCCATGCCCGCTCAGCACAGGCGTTGCTTGCCGCGCACACTGGCGTCCGCTGCTCCCTTCAGCCCCGTAACAGCCCAACGGCAGGAGGATGACTTGACGGCATCGCTGGCGGTGGTCGTGGCCGGCGCGAGCAGCGGCTTCGGCGCGGCCCTGGCGGCCGAACTCGCCGCGGAGGGGCACCAGGTCATCGCCGGTGCTCGCCGGCCCCGCGCCAGCTCACGCGGGCTGATGTACCTGCCCGTCGATGTCACCGATGCCGAGGCGGTGGCGCGGTTCGCGGCGGCGGCTATCAGCGAACTCGGCCGGGTTGACGGCCTGGTGTACTGCGCCGCGGACTCCGGCGCTGTAGGCCGGGCCTGGCAGGTTGATGCCGCCGACGCCGCCCGCGTACTCGACGTCACGCTGCTTGGGTTCATCCGCCTGCTGGCGCATCTGGTGCCCGAGATGCGCCGCTCCGGGAAGGGCAGCATCATCGCCATCGGCTCGCAGGCAGCGAGGAACCCCGTTGACCTGCTCTCCGCATACGGGGCCGCGAAAGCGGCGCTTGAGCAGTACACCCGGTGCCTGGCCAGCGAACTAGCCGGTACCGGGATCCGGGCGAACGTCATCGGAATATCAGCGGAGACCCCGCTAGCCTCAGCGCACCGCGCCGCCAAGCAGGCAATCCGCGGTCGCGCCAGCGGTCATCCGCCGCTACCGCCTGTGACCGACAGCCTGCCACTGGCCCGCTGGCTGCTGTCCCCTGACTCCCGCCACGTCACCGGTCAGACCATCGAGGCCCGCCAGCCGGAGAAGTAGATGCCAGGCCACGGCCAACACTGATACCAGGAGCAGCAACGTGACAATTTCCATCGCCGCCGTCGGATTCGGCCGCCATTTCCGCCGCAGCCTGCTGCCGAACCTGATCGGCTGCGAGCGGTTCGCGCTGGCCGCCGTGGCTGAGCGCGATCCCGCCGTGCGCGCCATCGCGTCCGAGCGGCTGCCTGGGATACCGATTCTGGCCGACGCGAGCGAGGTCTTCCATCTGCCCGTAGACGCCGTCCTGATCAGCACCGACCCGTCCGGGCACGTCCAGCTCACGCGGGAGGCGCTTGACGCGGGCAAGCATGTCTTCGTGGAAAAACCGCTCGGAACCGAGCCGGAGGCGGTCCGGGAGCTAGCGCTTGCCGCTGAGGAAAGGCAGCTTGTCGTTTCGGTCGGGACCATGTGGCGGCATGCCCCGTCCCACCGGGTCGTTGACAACTGGCTTGCCTCACATCACGCGAGAGTGCGGCTAGCGGACGTGGCGGTCACCTTCCCGGATGTGCTGGCCAGGGAAGACTGGGAGCTCGGCCCGCTTGAGCTGGCCATGTACGACATGATGATCCACCCGCTTGACTGGGCACGGCACCTGCTCAGCGGGGTGGGGTCCGTAGACGCCGTCCGGGTGCCCTCGTCGCGTCCCGGCGAGGTCGTGGTCAGCGTCCGGCTCACCAGCCCGCCGGGTGACGCGCTGGCAACGGTCAGCGCCGCCACCGGATCGCATGCCTACCAGGTCGCGGCATGGCTGCATGCCACCACCGGGGACCTGATCGAGGTGGACACCAAGGACCGCGTCAGGATCACCACATCACCTACCTGGTCGGGCACGGACGGCTCGATCCGGGACCGGGCCACGCTCGGCTGGGAGACCGGCCAGCTCTACCGCGGATGGGCGCGCAAGGGATACGCCGAGGAACTGACGGCGTTCGCCGACCGCATAGTCACCGGCCAGGCCGATGGCAGCGAGCTTCGCGCCGCAGCCGAAACGCTGGAGATAATCGGCCGCTGCCTGGCCCAGCTCAGCGCGACCACGGCAAACCGCCGCCGATGAGCAGCGCAGAGCCGCCATTGAGGCACTGGAATAACATAGACGCCCTATTCCTGGATTTCGACGGCGTGATTATCGACTCCGAATACACCCATTACCGGGTATGGCGGGACGAGTTCCGCGCGCGCGGCCTGCTGCTATCGACCGACGCGTGGGCCGAGCACTGGGCAGCCAACCGCGCGGTGCCAGGTAGCCTTTCCCGGAAACCTCCCGTGTCGGCACTGCTTGAGCAGCGACTCGGCCAGAGCCTGCCCGATGCCGAGGATCTCACCCGCCGGGTGCGGGCCAGGTATCACGAGGAAGTGGGAGCGCTGCCAGTCCGGCCGGGCATCGAAGGATGGCTGCGTGAAGCCTCGGCGAACCACGTGCGCTGCGTCGTGGTCACGGATAACAAGGCTGACCGAGTCCGCGATGCCCTCACCCGCCTTGATCTCATGCCGCTGATCGACACCGTCGTCGGACGCCACCCGGACCGCGCCCGCAAGCCCGCCCCGGACGCCTACCGGGCGGCGCTCGCGCAACTCGGCGTGGGGCCGGATCAGGCCGTCGCGGCCGAGGACTCTCCGCAGGGCATCGCCGCCGCCCGCGCCGCCGGCCTGAGATGCCTGGCTGTCCCCCACAAGATAACGTCCCATCTCCTGGTCCCCGAGCCAGGAGTCGTGATCGTCGAACCTGGCTCGGTGAGCCTGGACCGGGCGCTGGCCATGCTAGCCCGGCAGGAGGCAGGCAGCCCGCCGCGGCGGGAAGACGAAACCCGCGCCGCTGACCGCATCCGCGGCTCGATCGCCGGCCTCGCGGTGGGAGACGCGACCGGAAAGCTGATCGACAAGCGCCCGGAGCACCAACTGGAAGCGGAGAGCATCGCGATGCTCGACGCTCTGGCGGCCGGAGACGATCCCCCGTCCGTCTTCGGGGGCCGGGTAACCGATGACACCGTACTTGCGCTGGCGCTGGCCGCGACGATCATCGCTACCGGGACCGTCTCGCGGGAAGCGCTCGAAGCCAAGCTGAGGATCATCAACCCGCACGGCGGCCGCCAGGTGTATAAGCTCAAAGCGGCGGCGGGACCGCTTTACGTGGCCGCTGACGGGGCGACCAATGGATGCGTTCCCCGGTCCGCGGCAGTCGGGTTCATTTACCAGCCGCACGAACTCGGCGATATCTGCTACGACACACTCAAGACCATCACGCTCACACACGCCCACCCGGACGCCATAATGGCCGCCCTGGCGTTCACGATGCTCATCAGCCACGCCGTGGCGGGCGACAGCCCCGAGGACGCGCTGGCCGCGCTCAGACCGGCCATAAGCGCGCTCGGCCGTGTCGCCGGCGGCGGGACCGAGGTCGGAAAGGCGATCGTGGAGCACTCCTCCGCCGCACGTCGTTTCGCACGGCTGGACAAGTACGTCGACTACCTGGAGGACACGGTCGGCATGGCCGTGGCGGCCAGATCATCGGCCGTCGCCGGCATCTGCCTGGGCCTTTCCGGATATCCATTCCGGCAGCTCCTGCCCGTGCTGCTGCGCCGCAGGGCGCGATGGGACCTGGACTCAGTCGCGGCCATATACGGCGCTCTCGCCGGAGCGTTCGACCCGGATACGGTTCCCTGGTCATGGGCAGCGGCAACAGAGCGCTTCACAGCCAGCTCCTTCAGCCAGATCGCGGAAGATCTCGGCAAGGTCCGCCTCCGGCGGCAGCTGCCGTGAACACCGCGGCATCACGATGGCTCGCGGCCCGCACCGACAGCGTGGTCGCTGCTGGCCGCCGGCGCCTGCTCGACTCCGCGCTCGGAACGGTGCTGGTCGCTGACGACCACACAGGCCCGCCGCCGCCGCTCAGCTGGCCCTCATCGGGGGAACTGGCAGAGTCCGAGACCAGGCCGTTCGGCACGCTGGTGATCACTAGGCACGAAGCACCCCCGGAGATCACCAGGGCGCTCCGGTCAGCACAGGCTCACGCCAGCCAGCGGACCGGCCGGGGCGCTTTCCCGGTCCGGTGGCTGCCCGGGCAGCCCTGGATCGCCCGGTATGAAAACGGGCCAATCGTGTTGCGCGATGGCAGCAGATTGCTCATGACCGCCACGACCACAGGGGAGGCCGCGACATGGGCCAGCAAGGTACTGCGCGAGCTACTCATCCACGGAGGAGTCCGGCGCGGCTTCCGGCTCTGCCACGCCGCCGTCATCGGAGGCCGCCGCTCCGGACTGCTGATCACCGGCCCGACTGGAGCAGGGAAGACCGACCTTGCCCTCAAGCTGGCCCGGCAGCTGCGAGTACCCGTGGTAAGCGTGGACCGATGCGTCGTCGGCCAGCGCGGCGCGGTCCTGGTCGCCGGAACGCTGCCATTCGGCCTGAACATTCATCGCGACACCCTGGCCGGCTTCGGCTGCTCCGAGGCCGACCTCGCGCGCCTGTACCCGCCCCAGAAGGACAAGCACTACCTCGATATTCTGGCCGCGCAGCGGCTCTGCCAGGTAACCATGAGAGCCTGGAGCCCGATCACGGCTGTGATATCACTCCAGCGGGCGCCTGACACTATCTGGTGGCAGCAGCTCGGCACCGCCGCCATTACCGATACCCTGCGGTTTGCTGACGTCGCCGGGACAGACCCCGGGTACCAGATCGACTGGATTGGACTCGGCGGCGGAAAGCATCCGCCCGCCCTTTGGGCGCCTGAAATGATCACAGGGTGGGTCCTTGGCTACCGCCCGGATCAGCCGCTCCCGGAAGACTGGGCATCGCAGGTCGGCCGGGCTCTCCATGCTCCTGCCAGCTAGAAAGACCCATGCCGCTCCTGGCGGAAAGGATGCAAGTGGCGATCAAGCACAGCGTCGAATGCTGGCTGCTCAACCCGGAAGGAGAGGTGCTGCTGCTGGAGGTCCCCGCCCAGCCCGGGAAGCATGAGGCGTTCTGGCAGCCCGTCACCGGGGGTATCGAGGAAGGCGAGAAGCCGCCCGAGGCCGCATTGCGGGAGATCCGGGAAGAGACCGGATTCAGCCTGGACACGGCCGATCTCACCGAGATCGCGTCCGGCCTGCTGGTCGAGATCTCGCCGGACCTGGCGATCAGCAAGACCCTCTACACCGCCCGCGCCCCGCACAGCGACGTAGTGATTCACCGCCGCGAGCATCAGGACTTCCGGTGGCTCGCCCCCGGCGAGGTCAGCGGTGCCTTGTTCTGGGAGAGTAACCGGCGGACCTGGGAGCGAGTCAGCCAGCGTCACCAGTCATGACCCTGACGGATACCCGGGCCGCGATCGAAGCCGAACTCGGCTGCACGCTCACCGAAGTCGTTCCGGCTGGCGCTCTTACGCACCACAACACCCATTACCGGGGCACCCCCCCGGATGGGGCCAGCCTCTTCGTGAAGGTGATCAGCGACAGCCCCGGCTACTACACAGCGGAGGTCCGCGCCGCCCAGATCCTCGCCGGGACCACCATCGCAACCCCGCGGCTCATCCGCTACGGCGCGCCGGACGAAGCACATCGCTGGCTCGCCTACCAGTGGCACGATTTCCGGACCTTCACGCCTACTCCGCCGCAGGTCCGGGATGCGGGCGAGTTGCTCGGCAGGCTCCACGCCGAAACAGGGGGAACCAGAGACTCACGGCTCCGCAGGTACGGCAGCGTTAGTGCCCTCATCCTGGAAAAGGCCGCCCAGGTGGCCCGCCTTGACGCCGGCCTGGCCGACCGCATCCGCCGTCTCCATGACACGATAACCAGCCGGGGCGGCACGGACCTGAGCCAGGAAAGCTGCCTGCTGCACGGCGACTTCGGCTGGCGGAACCTTCACACCGACCCCGGCGGGCGCGGGATCTGGATGGTCGACTTCGAGCACGCCGCCGTCGGCCACCCCCTGCTCGACTTCGCGAAACTCTGGGACCGCGAACTCGCTGACCAGGATGCCCGCGCCGAGTTCGTCACCGGCTACCGCCAGCATCACCCGGATTTCGCCGCGACCTCCGCGGCGATCGACGCGGTCCGGCTGTGGGCCGCGGCGGGCATATTCCCCTACGCGGTTCTCCGAGGGGACCATGACTTCGGGCAACACGCCTACCGGATACTCGGCAAGCTCGAAGAACGCGAATAAGGCGACGGTACGTTACCGCCTCTATACGCGGGCGGCATGGCATCGTCCGCCCGTGCAAGCCCGCCGCACGGCTAGTGGTCCTGGCAGATCACGCTGGCTTGTGAGAAAGCGCCGGGATAAACCGGCATGGAGGAGGAGATGGAAGAGCTCCACGCCGAAGGGCTAGCGACCCACGGCGACCCCGAGTCATGCGTCGACGACCCGCAAGGGC
>Ga0307375_10003613_pt1 | contig 15127 bp, 12 predicted proteins | sample TR1MG_FD_202531 | JGI IMG/M metagenome (GOLD analysis project Ga0307375, IMG submission 202531) | Soil microbial communities from Risofladan, Vaasa, Finland - TR-1 | ecosystem: Environmental > Terrestrial > Soil > Coastal area > Acid sulfate soil | place: Finland: Risofladan, Vaasa | collected...
CCGAGGTGACCGAGGCCGGCGGCAAGGTCGAGGCCGGCTACTACGTGGACCTGCGCGACCGCGAGACGCGCAAGGTGCGCTGGCAGGAGCTGGACGAGGATTTCGACTACGACCCGAACCAGCTCGATCGCGAGGTGGTGACGCCAGACCAGATCCGCACCGTCGTGCGCACCTTCCGCGACAAGCTCGCCACCGAAATTTTCCCCAACCGCACCGAAGTCCCGAAGACGCTGGTATTCGCCAAGGACGACAGCCACGCCGAGGACATCGTGCGGATCCTGCGCGAGGAGTTCGGCAAGGGCAACGACTTCGCGCAGAAAATCACCTACCGCACCACCGGCGCCAAACCCGAGGACCTGATCGCCTCGTTTCGCAACAGCTATTTCCCGCGCGTGGTCGTGACCGTGGACATGATCGCCACCGGCACCGACATCAAGCCGCTCGAATGCGTGCTGTTCATGCGCGCGGTGAAGTCGCGCACCTTCTTCGAACAGATGAAGGGCCGCGGCGTGCGCATCATCTCGCCGCACGACCTGCAGGCCGTCACGCCCGACGCGAAGTCGAAGGACCACTTCGTAATCGTCGATGCCGTCGGCGTGTGCGAGCGCGACAAGACCGACTCGCGGCCGATGGACCAGAAGAAGTCGGTGTCGTTCGAGAAGCTGTTGCAGGCCGTGGCGCTAGGCAACACCGAGCCCGAAGTGCTATCAAGCGTCGCTGCGCGGCTGTCGCGCCTCGACAACGCGCTGTCCGAAGGCGACAAAGCCAGGATCGCGCAAGCCTCCGGCGGCGCCACGCTGAAGGCGCTGGCACAGGGTTTCGTCGCGGCCCTGAATCCGGACGAATCCCCGGAAGCGGCGTCCAGCCTGGTTCTCCAGGCAGTCAAGCCTCTGTGCGACCCCAAGCTGCGCAATCTTCTGATCGAGCTGAAGAAGCAAAGCGAACAGCTCATCGACACCGTCACCCAGGACCAGGTGCTCGAAGCAGGCTTCTCTGCCGCGGCGCGCGAACGCGCAAAAGGCGTGGTCGAATCGTTCGAGCGCTTCATCGCCGAACACAAGGACGAAATCACCGCGCTGCAGATCCTCTACAACCGGCCGCAACGTACGCAAGGCGCACCGCTCACGTTCGACGCGTTGAAGAACCTCGCCGACGCGCTGCAAGCCCCGCCGCGCCTGTGGACCGAGAGCCAGCTCTGGCAGGCCTATGCCGCGTTGGACAAGAGCAAAGTCAAAGGCGAAAACCGCCGCCGCATCCTCACCGACCTCGTGTCGCTGGTGCGCTTCGCCATGCACCAGGACAACGAACTCGTGCCCTTCCCCGAGCGCGTCAATGTCAACTTCAAAGCCTGGCTCGTAGGAGCGAGCTCTGCTCGCGATAAGCCTTTCACGGAAGATCAGATCAAATGGCTGACCATGATCCGCGACCACATCGCCGCCAACCTCGGCATCGAGGCGGATGACTTCGAGCTTTCGCCGTTTGCGCAGGAGGGCGGGATTGGGAAGGTGCATCAACTATTTGGCGAGGAGTTGCCGAAGGTGATTGAGGCGATGAATAAGGAATTGGCGGCGTGATACCTCTCGGCAACGTTGCGGACTTCGAGATGGGACAGGCGCCTCCCGGCACCGAGTGCAATAAAGATGGCGAGGGCACACTGTTCGTAAAGGCTGGTGAGTTCGGAGACCTCTACCCGATTGAGCGTGAGTGGACGACCAAGCCGCTCAAGCATGGAAAGCGCGGTGATGTTTTCATTTGCGTTGTTGGAGCGACAGCCGGCAAACTAAATCTGGGCACGGATTGCGCGATAGGCCGAAGCGTTGCCGCTATTCGACCAAGGCCAACACTCGAAACCAGGTACCTCTATTACCAATTGCAACCATGGGTGCTAAAGCTCAGAGCTGCTTCAGCAGGTTCAGCTCAAGGTGTCATAAGCAAGAAGCAGTTGGCAGAGGTACCTGTTACGGTCCCGGCGATTGACGAGCAGCGGCGCATCGTCGCCGAAATCGAAAAGCAGTTCTCTCGGCTCGACGAAGCCGTCGCCAACTTGAAGCGCGTCAAGGCCAAGCTCAAGCGTTACGGGGCCGCCGTCCTCAAAGCCGCCGTCGAAGGTCGCCTAGTTCCCACTGAAGCCGAACTCGCCCGCCGCGACGATCGCAGCTACGAAACCGGCACCCAACTCCTGCAACGCATCCTCGAAACCCGCCGCAGCCAGTGGAAAGGCAAGGGCAAGTACAAGGAGCCTGCCGCGCCCGATGTGACCGACCTGCCTGATCTGCCGGAGGGGTGGGTGTGGGCCTCACTGGACGATATTGCTTGCGATTCAGGCTATGGCACATCGCAAAAATGCTCTTACGAAAACACCGGGCCGGCAGTGCTACGAATTCCAAATGTTCAAAATGGGAGCCTCGATCTGCGAGACCTGAAGTTTGCGCCGAGTGGGTTTGAAGTCGCGCCGCCTGATGAAATTAAGGTCGGCGACATGCTCGTGATTCGCACCAACGGGAGCAAATCGCTAATCGGCCGTGCTGCCGTAGTACTCGCCAATCCGCCGAGGGCGATCTCTTTTGCTTCTTACCTGATTCGGTTCAGGTTAGTAGCAGTGGATACATTGAGCTCATGGGTTTCGGTTGTCTGGCAAACGGGTCGCATGCGTTCCTGGATCGAATCGAGGGCTGCGACGTCAGCGGGGCAGCACAATATCAGCATGAGTGTACTCGCGACCGCGACGGTTCCGATCCCACCCCTCGCCGAACAACATCGCATCGTCGCCGAAGTAGACCGCCGCCTTTCTATACTCGGAGAAGTCCAGGCTGAAGTCGAAACCAATCTGACGCGTGGCGAACGGCTGCGGCACGCGGTACTCTCGGCTGCGTTCATCGGGAGTGCAATAGTTGAAAAGCACGACCGCTAGTTGACGATGAGCTAACGCAAAGCCAGGGGGCGAGGATGGAAAGATTGTTTGAGTTCGATCTATATCGGCTAATCGTCTTGGATACCGAAGACGTTTTCGAATTTGTTGGCCGACGTGCCGAGAGCGATCCCGACTACCTCGCTATCTTGGCCAACGGCTGCGCGGCGAAATTCGACTTTCATTACCAAGGACCAAAGAACCAGTATCTGTGGAGCTTGCGAGACTTCCTTCAACACGAATTAGGCGGCGACATCGCCCCCCATAGAGTTGCCTCCGTTCGATTCGCGCGATCGACCAGCGAGCAGCAAACTCAGATTGTTACGGATGAAACCATTATTGAAGGGACCTCACACGCGGTACCTCCTCCAGCGACTCCTATCCGCTTGATCTTTGACATGCAGCGACACTTAGTCGCGGTTGAACGGAACGGTACTTTGATGGCGACCCATGGATGGCTAGACTCACTCCATGCAATCCTAGATGTAGCTGCGGTTGATGCCGGATTTCGTTCGCAATTGCGACTCGAACCAGTACCTGAGGCGAATCAGGTACTCGAAGCCTTTCGCTCGTTTCAGCGGCTGACTCGACTTCGCGCGACGCTACGATTGCCAAACCCCGAAGTTAGCAGGCACGCAAAAGCGCTGTACGATCAAATGCGCGAAGGCGCCGTGCGCGAGTATCTAAACGATCTGCGTGGGGTGTCGGGGCTAAGCCAAGCTGAAGGAAACTTGCCGCACGCCATCGCTTCGCTCGCACAGGAGGGATATAAGAAGGGTGATGTTCTTCTAGCCGGCATTCGAAACGGTCGGAGAGAGCAAGTCCGCACCGGACGACATGCGGCTCGCGGCCAACTGGACGGGATTAGGGAATTTATTCGTGGCGCCATGACGATTGCGCGTACAAAAGAAACACAGACTGCATTGAAGTCGGTTCTTGGTGAGATCGACCGCATTCACCCGCCGGAGGTGCCAATTGAGCAAAGCGACTAAAGCACTTTTTGCGCTCGTCTGGGGGTGGTTAGTTGAGTTGGTTCTTTCGGTGCTATTGGTTCTAGCCGTTGGGTGGATTTGGAACGCCGAGAACGTGGCCGCATTTCTCATGGCGACCGCTTCGGACTGGCTGACAGTCACAGGCCAAGTCTTGTTCCCGGCTAGCGTGGCGATTTGGATTACATACGTGAACCTCGCAAGCGCTGAGTTCGGGGACTACCTGCGATTCATTAATCGCGAACGTGGCTTCTCAGCGGCTTTTGTATTCCCGGTTTTCGTGTTCTTCCTTTCCACGATTTCACTGATCTTTTATCGGGGCACCAATGCGGCATGGTTACTCTGGTGGATTGTATTTGTCCTTGCGTACTCGACCGCTCTAACAATCAGCTTGGTCGGAAATCTGACATCGCTAGTTCGGTTATACGGGGCCTTCAAGGGTGAGTTGCGCAAGGAGTTAGCGCGCGAAGAACGCGGTAAGGGCAACGCCGCTGCTAATGACCGACATACGCGCCTAGACAAATAGGGTCGGATCTGCTCCGAATTGGGCGGACTTGTACCCACTTGGAGATTGGTCTAAGCAGTGTAAACCGGGGGCATTGCTAAATTGCTATCTTGATCACGATTTCGTTCCAAACTCGTGAGGCACGAAAACAGCGGTAAAGGGGATATAAGCTATGGTCGATTTCGGCAGTCTCGTAGGGGGCAAGAAGGAAGCCCCGTCCTATGATCTGGAGAAGTTCTACGCGTCGCTGGACGTCAAGAGCACGCATACTGAGCCGCGGCCCGCACAGCGGGAGGCAATGAAAGAACTGACTGCGCGTTATGAAGAGAAAGATGCAGTCCTCAAGATAAGTACAGGTGCCGGGAAGACCACAGTCGGCCTGCTATATCTGTATGGGCACATGAAGGTGTCACGGGGACCAGCGGTTTACCTTTGCCCGACCGTTCAACTTGTTGAGCAGGTGCTTGAAGAAGCCGGGCGCTTGGGGATTGCGGCCAGCGCCTATCCGGGCGGAGAAACATACCCGAATCCCGCCTGTACGCGTGGGGATGCCGTCCTCGTCTGCACCTATGAAAAGCTCTTCAATGCAAGGAGTACTTTTACGCGTTCCGATGTAAATCTGATTCCGAACGCAATCGTACTTGACGATGCGCACGCTGGCATCGAGAACATACGAAAGCAGTTTACGCTGCAAGTGCATGGCGAACCATTCGTGGCGCTCCAAGAACTACTTGCGGTGCGCTGCAGGGCCTACCATAAGACTAAGTGGTTGGACATTGAGGCTGGCGATCCTTTAGCGCTTATGGAAGTGCCCCATTGGATCTGGGCGGACGTCGCACCGAAAATCTTAGAGGTACTCCACGGATTCGCAAGCACGCAAAATTTCATGTTTGTGTGGCCGTACTTGAGCGGCATGCTGCCATTGTGCCGCTGCGTTGTGGCAGGCTCTTATGCGGAGATCGCGCCAGAGGTATTGCCAACGTACTTGGTGCGACCATTCGCGCAGGCTGCGCACAGGTTGTTTATGTCGGCCACACTTGCAGATGACTCCTTGCTAACTCGGGAGCTGGGAACATCGCTGCAAGCGGCGGCAAACCCGATCCTGCCTCCTTCTGATCGAGGGTTAGGCGAGAGGATGATTCTCGCGCCGTCCCTAATAGATTCGGACCTAGATCGCGCATGTGTCATGGCAATTTGTGCGGATCTCTCCAAGTCCTATAACGTGGTCGTTCTGACTTCAAGCGAGCGGCTAGCCAAAGACTGGCAAGCTATTGGAGCCAGCTACTTTGTTGGAGACTCATTTTCAGAAGGGGTGCGAAAGCTGCGATCGCCGGGTTCCGGCGTGCGTTTCGCTGTATTCGCTCAACGGTATGACGGAGTGGATCTGCCGGACGACGCGTGTCGTGTTTTGGTAATCGATGGCACACCTCACGGGGAGGGCTTGATTGATAAGGCCGAGATGCAAATGGCGTTTACGCCGGGCGGTGTTCGCAACCGTACGATTTTCCGTATTGAGCAAGGCATGGGGCGACCCGTGCGGTCGCATGCTGATTACGCGGTAGTGCTACTTGTGGGCCAAGACCTGACGACGTATGTCGGACGCCATGACGTACTGCAAACGATGACTTCCGATACGCGAAATCAACTCCAGCTATCTGTGGAACTTGCGGAGCTTGTTCGTAAGTCAAAACCCGACAAATCCGACCAAGCGTTACGGCAAGTCGTCAACCAGTGCCTGGGGCGCGATCCGGGTTGGAAGGAGTTCTATAACACGCGCATCAGAAAGGGCGCAAAACAACCAGCGAATATCAACCCAAAGTCCATTCAACTGGCGGAGGAAGAGCGAGAATCGCACCGCATGGCTGCGAGTAACAATGGTATTGATGCCAAGCGGAGGTTTCAGAAAGCAATTAATGCCGCCGGGCTTGCGGATGAGGAACTTGCCGTGTACTTACAACGGCTGGCCCGGATCGCATATCTAGTAGATCCCGCGGAAGGCCTTAAGATCCAACAGGGCGCCCGAGAAAGAAGCCCTGCTGTTGCTATTCCACCGTCAGCCCCGCGGAAACCCTCTGCGCCTGGTGCAAAGACTGTTGCCGAGAAATTCTGTGCGTGGTTTCTGAAGTTCTCGTCAGGCAACGCAGCGGTAATTGAGGCTCAGCGAATTGCGGACAGTCTTGACCTTAACGGTAAGCATCATGCGGTAGAGGCGGCGCTTAAAGATCTAGGAGAAGCGCTAGGCGCAGACTCCTCCCGGCCCGAGGTGGAGTATGACGCTGGTCCAGACAATTTATGGTTTTGGGGTGGTACGGCGTTCGTGATCGAAGCAAAGAACGAGAATCAGGGGTCGCTGCACAAGTCCGACTCGGGGCAACTTCACGACAGCTTGCAGTGGGCGCGAACCAACTACCCGCCGTTTGCACGACGTCTTCAGCCAATTACAGTTGCAAAAATGACCAAGGCTGACGCGGATGCACATTACCCAGAGGACACTCGGGCATTGACTCAAGAAGGTTGTACCGCCTTGGGAATCGGATTGCATCAACTTTGTCAGAAGCTCGCGGCGCAGGGGCCAGTATTCGTAACGCCTGAGAACGTTCTGGCCGAGATGGGTGGCTTCGGCCTATTGGCGGAGCAATTCGTCGGTCGTCACACGAAGAAGCTCGATTAGCCAGATTTTCTTCTTGAATGCCGGGCTGAACCAACTCGCAGGGTCCGCAAATTGCTCACATACCAAACTCGCCGCCATGGCGCAGAAGCTCTGGAAGTGATGGACGGTCGTGCGCGACGACGGACTTAGCCACTGCAAGGAAGACGAAGACCTCACCAACCACCGCTGATTACAATGCTGGACCGGAATTATGTTTGCTAAAGTGACAGGAAAATAGAATGGATCAAGAAAAACTTTCTAAACAACACGAGACGAAAACTATCGCCGATTTGGTACATCTGTACGAAAACGACATGCTCGATTTGTCGCCCGCCTTTCAGCGCAAGTCAGTCTGGGTATTGAAAGATCGTCAGAAGTTGATTGACACGGTCATTCGCAATTATCCGCTACCAGCGATTTTTCTTTATCGTAATGAGGACGGTGGCGATTTGAGCTATTCCGTCATCGACGGGAAGCAACGTCTGGAGACGCTACTCGGCTTCCTCGGACATTTGCGTGGCCAGAGTTTTGCAGTGAGAGTCGAAGTCGCAGGCATGGAGGGTCTCCAAAACGTTTCGGCAAAAACGCTCAAGAACAATAATGCTCATCGCGAGCGGCTGCGCCCTCATTTCATGGGATATCGCATCCCCGTAATCGAGGTGGCAGGACCGCTATCTGACATCATTGAGGTATTCGTACGCATTAACTCGACAGGCAAACCGCTTACACCCCAAGAGCGCCGTAAGGCAAAGTATTCTGGCTCTGGCCTTTTGGTGGAGGCTACTCGGCTGGCGAGCAAGCTGCAGCGCTTTTGGTATGAATTGGGTGTTATTTCTAGCCAGCAGGTTGCGCGAATGAAACACGTTGAATTCGCGGCGGAGTTGATCGTGACAATGGAGGCAGGTGATGTCATCAACAAGAAGGCGGCTGTAGACAAGGTAATGGCCACTTCTTCAATGACCGCCGTACAGCTCAAGAAAGCCAGCGCGAAAGTCATCAGTGCAAACAATCATGTCCGACGCATGTTCCCTGAACTACACTCGACACGCTTGAAGCAACTTGTAGATTTTTACTCGCTTGTGGTGCTGATTGGGAAGCTTGAGCAAGAAGGCGCGATTCTGAGTGACAAGAAACGCAATCGGCTCGCGTGGGATTTGCTCAAAGCGTTCTCTACGGAAGTGGACCTGATTAGGGAGTCGCAGCGCAAACTACTGGCGACCAAGCCTGGCAATGAGGTCTATCGCGAATACCTCCTATCGGTTTCGCAGATGACGGATGACATTAGTCAGCGGCGACGGCGCGAGCAAATATTGCGAGGCGTAATCGGATCGATTTTTGCGAAGAAAGACGATCAGCGCGGTTTCAGCGCAGAGCAGAGGCGAATACTTTGGAACACTAGCGCAGAGAAGAAATGTCCCAGTTGTGGCGTAAGACTAGGTTGGAGCAATTTCACGATCGATCATGTCGATCCACATTCCAAAGGTGGTCGCTCCGTGCTCGACAATGCGGCGTTGATGTGTAGGACATGCAACTCAGCTAAAGGTAATCGCCGCGCTGGTGTGCGCGCATGAACAAGGGCTGCTGTGCACCCGGATATCTGTCGTGAAAAGCACGCAATTGGACGCGGCGATCAATCCCGCCGATGCATTGCGCGACATCGGATGTGTGATGCAGCCCGACCCGCGCAGCGCGCATTTCTCGGTCATCGAGCACGATCAGGCGCGACAAGCCACACTGCAGGATCGGATCGACACCATGGCACCCTATGCGCTGAACCCAGCGGTGCCCGAGTCCGTGCGGGTGCACTTCGAGACAGCAAAGAATCTTTATGTCTACGCCCGGTTTGTCTACCGATTTCATCCCGTGGCGGAGCAACAGGCGCTGGCTACGCTGGAGTTTGCATTACGCGAGCGGTTGATATTGCTAGGTGCAATCAAGCGAGACGATAAACAGGTGCGGGGTTTGCGCAAGCTGCTTAAAGTGGCGCTGGCTCGTGGCCTTATCGGGAATGACAGGTTCCTAAATCGAGAGGGTTGGGCGCTTGGCATTGCCAAGCACCGTTTTAGCCTCGAACAGATTGCGAAGATGGGACGCCTAGGTTTAACAGAGATGGAGGTAGATGACTCAACCGTGGTGCCCACGCAGAAAGATCTGAATCACGACTGGATTGGTGCATTCATTGAGGCGCTCCCTGGAATCCGAAATTCGTATGCACATGGAACGGACATGCTGCACCCGACGGTAATCCGCACGTTTGAAATTGTGTGCGACCTGGTGAACCAGCTCTTTACGCCACGTTCATGAGAGACAATGCGGGACCAGCGTCATGTTGGCCCTGCGCCTTTGAGGACAACTTGCCAGATGTTCTCAAAACGGCTACATTTGTTGCCGAACTGAGAACATGAAACGCCTGATCAGCCACCTGCTGGGAGATACACGCACCGCGATTCTGGCGGTATTGCTGCTGCGTCCAGACGAGCCGCAACACGTGCGCGAACTCGCACGCCTGACCGGGGTGTCACCGGGAACCTTGCACCGGGAATTGACGGCGCTGGAGTCGCTCGGGGTGCTGCGCCGTAACGCGGTCGGACGACAGGTTTTCTTTGCTGCCAACCGCGAGTGCCCGGTGTTCGAGGAACTCGCCGGATTGCTGCGCAAGACCGCTGGATTGGCGAAAGCGACTCGCGCGGGGCGTGCGCGCAAAGCCGCTCCTGCCGCAAAGGAACTCACGTCGCGGCGCGCTGGCGGCAATCGGGCGGTTGCAAAGCAAATGATCGCAGCGAGGCACACCCTGCACTCGCCAGGAGCGAGCTATGGGTCAGTGACCGCTGCCAAGGGAGCGAAGGCGGTTTCGGAGAAGCTGCGCGTCTCGCAGACCAAGCTCGAGGCGCTGTGCCGCAAGTACGGCGTCGCCAAACTGAGTTTGTTCGGTTCGGCATCCAGGAATGAGTTGACGCCCGAAAGCGATGTGGACCTGATGGTCGAGTTCTCGCCGGATAGCCGCACCTCGCTATTTGATATCACCGCGATGCAAGACGAATTCTCGGACGCGCTCGGCGGGCGCAAGGTGGATATCGCCACACCGGAAATCCTGCGTAATCCTTTCCGCCGGGACGCCATCGTCCCGGATCTGAAGCTGATCTATGAAGCCTGAGAGCCGCGACCAGGCCTATCTTTGGGACATGCTTCAGGCCGCCGACGAAGCGCGCGCGCTGTGTGCGGGCTTTAGCTTCGAGTCCATAGAGCGTGACCGGCGCACCTTGCTCGCGCTGGAACGGCTGATGGAGCTAATCGGCGAGGCGGCGCGCCGTGTGTCGGAGGAATTTCAGCGCGCCCATCCGGAAATCGCTTGGCGCAAGATCATCGGACTGCGCAATGTGCTCGCCCACGAGTACGGCCGCATAGACCATCGGCGGCTTTTTCTTGCAGCGACCGAAGATACGGCCAGGTTGAGCGCTACCCTCAAACAGATACTTTCCGCTTCCGGGAAGCACACCAAATGAACTCCGCCACCATCGTCCAGAAGCTCTGGAATTACTGCAACGTCCTGCGCGACGACGGCATGAGCTATGGCGATTACGTCGAGCAACTCACTTACCTGCTGTTTCTCAAGATGGCCGACGAGCGTAGTCGCCCGCCGTACAAGCAGCCGAGCCTCATCCCCGCGCCCTACGCTTGGCCCGAACTGCTCAAGCGCGATGGCGACGAGCTGTTCGATCACTACCGCCACACGCTGGAGAAGCTCGGCGCCGGCAAGGGCACGCTCGCCCTGATATTCAACAAGGCGCAGAACAAGTTCCAGGACCCGGCCAAGCTGCGGCGCCTGGTGGTGGACCTGATTGACGCCGAGAACTGGTCCGCGATGGGCGCGGACGTGAAAGGCGACGCCTACGAGGGCTTGCTGGAGAAGAACGCGCAGGATACGAAAAGCGGCGCGGGACAGTACTTCACGCCGCGCGCGCTGATCGCGGCGATGGTGGACTGCATCGCGCCCAAGCCCGGTGAGGCGATCTGCGATCCGGCCTGCGGTACCGGGGGCTTTCTGTTCTTCGCGCACAACTATGTGGCTGAGCACAACCCCAACCTCACGCGCGACCAGAAAAAGCACCTGAAGGAGAACGCGCTGCGCGGCTGGGAGCTGGTGCAAAGCACCGCGCGGCTGGCGGCAATGAATCTGATGCTGCATGGCATCGGTTCGGACAAGTCGGTGCCCATCGTGGTTGCGGACGCGCTCGCCGCCGACCCCGGCGAGCGCTTCGAGGTGGTGCTCGCCAATCCGCCCTTCGGCAAGAAGTCGAGCACCATGATCACCGGCGCCGAGGGCAAGGTCACGACCGAGAAAGACATCATTGAGCGCGACGACTTCTGGGCCACCACCTCGAACAAGCAACTGAATTTCGTGCAGCACATCAAGACGCTGCTGAAGCAGCACGGCCGCGCGGCGGTGGTGGTGCCCGACAACGTGCTGTTCGAAGGCGGCGCCGGCGAGACCATCCGCAAAAAGCTGCTGCACGAGTGCGAAGTGCACACGCTGCTGCGCCTGCCCACGGGCCTGTTCTACGCGCAGGGGGTGAAGGCGAACGTACTCTTCTTCGAGCGCAAGCCCGCGTCCGAAACGCCATGGACGAAAAAACTCTGGATTTACGACCTGCGCACCAACAAGCATTTCACGCTCAAGACCAGTCCGATGAAGCGTGAGGACTTGGACGAATTCGTCGCTTGCTACAACCCGGCGAATAGGCACCAGCGCAAGGCAACTTGGGCCGAAACACCGGACTCGAATTCCGGTGCCAGCCCCGACGGGCGCTGGCGCGCCTACGACTACGACGACCTCATCGCCCGTGACAAAGCCAGTCTCGACATCTTCTGGCTCAGGGACGATGCGCTTGCCGACTCCGACAATCTGCCGCCGCCCGACGTGATCGCGCAGGAAATCGTCGATGACCTGGAGGCCGCGCTGGAGCAGTTTCGCTTGATTGCGGCGGATCTGGGTTCGCCGCAGGACGAAGCAAGCTGAGCGGCGCTTGGCCATGCGCTTCTGGGTAGGCGTCACCGACAAAGCCTGGTTCGAACACCTGCGTATGCGAGCGCCAGATGAGGTCAACTTCTGGCAACCGTCGTCGCGACGCCTTGCGATGTTTCTCGAGCCGGGCGTGCCCTTTCTGTTCAAGCTGCACGCCCCGGACAATTACATCGTCGGTGGCGGCTTCTTCGTCCGCTTCAGTGCGCTCCCCGCGCGGCTCGCATGGGAAGCATTCGGGGAAAACAACGGTGTCAACAATTACCCATCGCTGCGGCAGCGTGTCGAGCAGTATCGTGGCGCGATAAAAGGCGATCCCGAAATCGGTTGCAACATACTCAACAAACCGTTCTTCTTTGAGCGGAGCGACTGGATACCTGTGCCCGCAAGCTGGGCGCCGAACATCGTGCGGGGGCGCAGCTTCGACACCGACGGTAACGAGGGCCTGACGCTTTGGAATGGTGTGAGGGGTCGTCTGCGGGAGCGCGCATCACTGGCACCCGAGACCACGGAAGCTCAGCGCTACGGCGCCGATTATCTGACGCATGCGCGCCTCGGCCAAGGCGCATTCCGTGTGCTGGTCACGGATGCCTACCACCGGCGCTGTGCCATCACGGGCGAGCGCACGCTACCGGTGTTGGAGGCCGCTCACATTAAGCCCTACGCGGAGACCGGGCCACACTTGATCTCGAACGGGCTCCTGCTTCGATCGGATTTGCATATCCTTTTCGACGCAGGGTATGTCACGGTGACCGAGGATCTGTGCGTGCAGGTCAGCGATCGAATCAAAGAGGAATTCGAAAACGGACGGGAGTACTACCAGCATCGAGGAAAACCGCTTGTGCTGGTTCCCGGTGGTCAGGACGAACGTCCGGCAGCGGAATTTCTCCGCTGGCATAACGAGCATCGCTACCTAGGCTGAGATCGCACATGCCGGATGACCAAATACTACGATTGGCTGCGTTCGACGCTGTGCGGCGACTCACTGAGACACGCGGTGACTTGACATCGAACGACCTGCGAGGTGGCTTCGAGTTTCAAGGCGGGCGTATTCCGCTGATCAATCCACAGCGAGGAATCTTCAAGCCCAAGCAGATGCAGTTCCTGCTGTCGATAAGGACGGTTTTCCCGAGGTCGGGCGCTCGCGTCTGGTACGACGATCAAAGGGACGTACACAGACAAATCTACGAGGGCGATGACGCAGTCGATTACGCATTCATGGGCAACAACCCCGACGCGGCTGATAATCGCTGGCTCCGAGAGGCGATGGAGAACCAGGTGCCGGTGATTTACTTTCTTGGTGTGGCCCCCGGCTGTTATCAGGCGTTCTTGCCGACGTTCATAGTCGGGTGGGACCGGAGCGCGTTGAAGGCTAGAGTGGCTTTCGGTATGGCTGAACAGTCTGAATCTCAGCTGCTCGACAGCTTGGCAGAACGCCGCTACGCGCTACGCGAGGTGAAGCAGCGACTCCACCAGGCTTCTTTCCGAGAAGCCGTAATTAGCGCGTACAACGGCCGTTGCGCTTTGTCGGGATTGCCTGAACAGTTGCTGTTGGACGCCGCGCACATAATCGCGGACAAGGACGAACGACTTGGGCAGCCGGTTGTTCCAAACGGGATTCCGCTCTCCAAGATTCACCACGCCGCCTTCGACGCTCACCTGATTGGAATCGATGCGGACTACCGCATCCACGTTTCCGACCGATTGCTAAGACGGAAGGACGGACCCTTGCTCGAAGCGTTGAAGGGGCTAGACCAGGGTCAGATCCACCTACCTGCGAGGCTGAAGGATCGGCCGGATCGGGGTCGGCTCGCCGCGAGATATGAAATCTTTAAGGAAGCAGCTTAGGCATCATCTGACCATGACGGTACCCGTTGGTATGTTCCTGCCACGGCGGAATAAGGCAAGCGGAGCGCTGAGCATAACGTCATAATTCGGGGTGGAGCGACCTCATGCTGATCAAATCCCCCGACGACAAGAAGAAACGCCTTCGGCTATTGGAGGAACTACGCAGTTCTGATCGCCTTGACGGGCGTCAGAAGGAGTGGCTACGCGATGAATATTGGCGATTGAAGCCCGGTGATAGCGGAGAGCGCGACGCCGCCCACTACCTCGACATGTCCTTCAGCGAGAGCAAGAACCACGCGGTTCTACATGACCTGAGGCTCGAAGCAGACGGGCAGATCGCTCAAATTGACCATCTCATTGTAAACAGAATGCTGTATTTCTATTTGCTGGAGACCAAGACTTACAAGGGTAGTTTGCATATCAATGAGCAAGGCGAATTTATGGCCGAGTATTCAGGCGAGCGTCGCTACGGAATTGAATCGCCATTGGAACAAAGTCGTCGCCACGAGACGGTGCTCAAGAAGGTGTTGGAACGTTTAGGGATCACAGGGCGCGCCGGAACAGAACCTACTTTCATTCATGTTGTAATGGTGCACCCGAAAGCCATTATCCACCGCCCCCCAACGGATAAGTTCGATACCAGCATGGTCATCAAGGCCGACCAATTTGCTACGTGGCACGCGAAGTTCGTCGATAAATTAGGTATTGCGAGCATGCTACCTGGGGTGGTGAACTTACGTGGTCGAAACACCGTAATGGAGTGGGGAGAGCAACTCAAAGGAGAGCATCGCCCGAGCAATGCTCTCGATCTTCCAGATTTCATGAGGCCAAAGGTTATTGTCCCAACATCACGACACGCTTCCCCAGCGCCTGCGAAAAATGATGCAAGACCGGCCTGTGCCACCTGCGGTAAGCCTTTAACTCCGAGGGTCGCGAAATTTTGCCTGGACAAATCCGAGTGGTTCGGCGGAAAGCTCTATTGCTACGATCATCAAGCCGACGCTAAGAAACGGTAACGCCATATGACGTGACGCGGTCACGCGCCACCGCGCCTGTGCCGATACAATCCGCCTATCTCCCTAACCCATCTTTAACATGATTTCCCCGAAAGGCCCGGGTCAGAGTACGTAAGTGCGTGATTCTTTTGCAGCTGGTTCGGCAAATCGTTTTGTAGTGCCATAATATTTTGCGGTGCTGCACGCACGCA
>Ga0307375_10003616_pt1 | contig 15121 bp, 14 predicted proteins | sample TR1MG_FD_202531 | JGI IMG/M metagenome (GOLD analysis project Ga0307375, IMG submission 202531) | Soil microbial communities from Risofladan, Vaasa, Finland - TR-1 | ecosystem: Environmental > Terrestrial > Soil > Coastal area > Acid sulfate soil | place: Finland: Risofladan, Vaasa | collected...
CGCGTCCGTCATCCAGCGCGAAGGACAGGGGGCTCGGGGCGGCTGCGCCGAGTTCTTGAAGAAAGTCGTCCATGGCATCAAGCGCATTCGCCCAGCCGGCCACATCGCCTTCCAGATAGCACCAGGCTGGCTCGGTGAAGACGATGTGCAACGGCCGCCCCGGTTCACGATGCCGGGCATCCGCCAATTCTGCCAAACTCGGTGCGGGTTGCGCCATCAGCACAACCGCATCCGCGCCCCGCTCGGCACGCAAGGCACCGGCCAGCACGGCGGAATCGGTGTAGATCAGCGGGACGGATGCATCCAGCCTCGTCGGCGGAAAGTTTTGCCGCATCGAGGCCAGAGACGCGCGCCCGGACAGCCACAAACTGTTGAGTTCGGGTTGCCCGCGTGCTGCGCGGTCCGCGTTCAACGGATGGGTATACAGCCACATCTGCAGTTCGGTGAGCCAGCGCCGCAATGGCCGCACCGCATCGCCCGAAAAAAAGGGCTGGACGTTGCGATTGAGCGCGCAAGCCAGCGGCGGCAGATCCTGATCACCCAGACGATCCCACCCCGCCGCCGTGTAGGCGAGGTAATGCCGCCCCGAGCTGGCCGTGAACAGATGCAAGCCATCTTCGGCCAGCCAGGCGTTCAAATCTTGTACCAGCGATTGCCAGTCGGTCGACGGCAAATTGAGATAGCGCGGGCCAAACACCAGGGCATGATCGGTCCCCGCCTGAAGATGAACCGGCTCGATCCGGCTGACCGCCACCCAATCGGGCCGGGCTGTCAGCGTTTGTGCCAGTTCCGGATCGATGGCCAGATCGGCGTGAAGCGCCTCGATCGCAGCCGCCTCGGCAGGAGACGCGAGCACACGGCGGCGGGCACTGTGCTCAAGATCGTCGGCACAGGCACCGGTCGGCTCGGCGGGCAGAGCTTGGCGGCGTCGGTTCAAGGCCGCTGCGAGCGGCCGCAGCACCGTTTCTTCACCATCAAACGGGGGCCATTGCCAGACGGTGTCTGTCGATACGAACGCGCCAGCGGGATGACGGCCCGAGGATTTTTCCGTCTCGGTTTCTGCGGGCCGTAGTCCAAAGATTGTGAGGGTCAGATCATGCGGGTCAGCGGCCGTCGGCGCGGGTGCGTTCCGACTCATGCCAAGGGCACCGACGGCGGCAAGGGCACGGGCTGCACCGAATCCAGATGATTCTGCAATCCGATCACCCGGGGGCGCTGTGCGACCGAATCACGCCAGCGCAAACTCAACAGACAGGCGTATTCGGTATCGACCTGGGTAATCGAGCGCAGGGGCGCATCGGTGGCCCAAACGAGGGCGGCGCGCATGACCACCGCATGGCCGATCACCAGCACCCGCTGTCCGGTAAGTCTATCGGCCCACCGGCCAAGCGCGCCAGACACGCGATTGAAAAACGCGGTCATGTCTTCCGCGCCCTCGGGACGACCATCCACCGGGTCAGCCCGAAAGGCCCGATACTGTTCCGGGTAGACATGGGGCACTTCGGCATGCGCCAGCCCTTCCCACACGCCGAACCCGATTTCGCGCAGGTTCGGCTCGATGTGCAACGGGAGTTTTCTTGCCGCCGCCAAGTCCTCGGCAAAGGCCCGGCAGCGTGACAAGGGGGAGGATATGATGGCGGTCCAGTCATCCTGACCCGCCTGCCGACAGTGTTCAACGCGATCCCGCATCTGCACCCACCCCAGATCGCTGAGTGGATCGTCGATCCGATCACCCCGATAGAGGCGACCGCCCAAGGGCTCGCCATGCCGCATCAGATCGAAATGGGTGATGCCGCTCGGCTGCCCCGTAGAAATCGTTTCACTCACCGAATCCAGCCTGACAAGGTAATCAGCGCCACGCCGCCCAGTCCCAGCATCAACGCGCGCAATACCATCGCCGAGGCATCCTTGTACCAGCGCGACTGGTCCATGAGACAGGGCTGTGCATCGGCACAGTCATCTTCGCGCTCCAGCTCCAGCGAAGCATGCCCGACCCGCCCGATCAAATGCTGGTTCCGCTCGGACATGGTGCTAGTGCTGAGACCGGTACCACCATTGATCCAAGCCGACCAGCCCCGGTTGAACCCCCCGGCAAGCAGCAGCAACAGGGCATAAACCCGGGCGGCGGGCCAGTCGAGCCAACCCTGGATACGTACAAACTCGTCCGCCACCGAAACCGGCGGCTCGACCGCAATCGTCTCTTCGGCATTCGAAGCGGCGGCAGCGGGCTGATCGGTCAGTGTGTCGTCGACCACCAGGACGCCCTCTTCCCCCTGTTCCTCGGCCGATTCGACCGAGGCCTGCGGCTGGGCCAGCCAGTCCGTGAGGCGATAGAGCAATGCACCGGCGGGGCCGGCGACCACGAACCAGAACAGCACCGCAAACCACTCATGGAAACCCAGCACGATGATGCGTTCCGCCAGCTGCTGCGGGCGTGCCGTGGAGGGATCAAGCGTCGTACCCGCAGTCAAATCCTCGCGCTCCTGTAAAGACTGCGCATCGTCCCCGGAATGGCAGGCATCGGCCAACGCCTGCGCCCGAACATGCGCCTGACGCGGTGCAAGCACAATCACCAGCAGCACCAGGGAGAACACGATATACAGGATGACACTCCAGAACCCTGCCCCGATCGTGGCCACAAACCACCAGACGAACGCCGGCAGAACAAGCCATAACACGATGGCTGAAGCCTTTTGCCCGATCACGTCAGCCAGCGATTGATACACGCGGGTAAAGGCCCGTTCTGTCCGACGGTCGGCCCGCCAACACACCAATTGGCTCCAGAACCGTTCGAGGGCCAATACCAGTAGCAATATGATGAGTTTCATGGTGTCTTGTCCCTGTTTTGATGGTTTGTCCTGCACAGCCTAAACCGCATTATAGGTTTTTGTTGCCGTGCCCTGCAGTATGCGGACAAAAAATGACCCGCAGATAACTAACCGGGCACGCCCCGCCTGCGCGCTGCGCAGACCGGATGATAGACAATCTTAAGCCAGACTCAGCCCCGAAGGCAGATGATTGGCCAGTCGCCCCCAGTCGAACGCCGGGCCGGGATCGGTCTTGCGGCCTGGCGCAATGGCGCAATGGCCCCGCACGTCCCGAAGACTGGGATAACGCTGCTTCAATGCGACCAGAACGTTCGCCAACTGCTCGTATTGAACAGAGGTGTACGACGCCGTATCGGTTCCTTCCAACTCGATGCCGATGGAGAAATCGTTGCAGCGGGTACGGTCGCCGAAGAGGGACTCCCCCGCATGCCACGCGCGGCGCGTAAAAGGCACGTACTGAACCATACCGCCATCGCGGCGAATCAGCAGATGGGCCGACACCTTGAGCGCAGCGATCGTTTCGAAATACGGATGCGCAGTCGGGTCGAGTTGGCCGAGAAAGAGTTGCTCGATCGCCGGGCCGCCAAACTCACCCGGCGGCAACGATATATTGTGGATCACCACCAGGGTGATCGCCATATCCGGCGGACGATCATCACAGTGGGGGCTATAGACGAATCGCACGCCACTCAGGGTTTCGGTTTTAGGATCAACAATCATGATGTGCAGGCAGCGCCCCTCCCTAGGTCGGACGAGAGAACGACACACCGCACCGCGTGGGGGTCGCCTTTCGTGTGCGGAAAAATTACCCCCGACCTTCGACCGGGTCAAGCGGTAGATGCCAGAAGCGGAAATCACGCCCCGTATCGGATTCCTGAGCGCAGGGCTTGCCAAAACGACGGGCCCGGCGTATCGTCACTCTCAACATCCATACCGGTCGGTATCTTTAGAACCATGAGTCAGTCCACAACCCAGCACCACCACGATCCCATCACGGATCAGAACCGGGAAAAAATCCTGCAGGCAGCGGCCAGCGAGATTCATCGCTGCGGCTTCCAGGCAGCGAGCATCGCAAACATCCTGGCGGACACGGGACTGACCAAGGGCGCGCTGTATCACCACTTTCCCTCCAAACAACAGTTGGGGTTGGCCGTGGTGGACGAGGTCATCCATGCCAGTCTCGAACAACGCATGTTCGCGCCACTGCGCACTGCCGACAACCCCGTGGATACCCTGCTCGATTACATGCAGTTTCGCGGGGAGGCCATGACGGACGAGGCCATCAAGCTGGGTTGCCCGCTCAACAATCTGACGCAGGAAATGAGTCCGCTGGACGACGACTTCAAGGGACATCTCAACCAGATTCTGCAAATGTGGCAATCCGTGATTGAACAGGCGTTGATCAAGGGCCAGGCGCAGGGTCAGATCCGCCCGGATGTCGACTGCAGTGCGGCGGCCCTGTTCATTGTCTCGGCGTGGGAAGGCTGCTGGGGCATGGCCAAGAACCGGCAATCGGTGGAAGTCTTTCAGCTTTGTCTTTCCCAATTGCGAAATTATGTGCTGAATCTGGGACCAGGCCACGCCTAGTCGCCCTTTCGGCACCCACGAACCTGGTCAAATCGCGCCTGTGGCAGCGATTTTTTTGGGAAAAGAGACATACCGAATGGTCGGTATGTCTGGTTTTAAGTGTGTTATGCAGGTTAAAAAACAGGAGAATCGTCATGACTTTGATTTCAACCGTCACCCCCGAGCAAGCCACCGGCTCCGTCGCCGAAACCTACCGTCAGATCAAGGAATCATTCGGCTGGATTCCCAACACTTTTCAAATGGCCAGTGTCAGCCCCACACAACTCGAAATGACCTGGCAGTCCGTGAATTACTACTTCAAGCACCCCTCGCTCAGCGCCGGGCTGCTCGCCACCACGCGCATGCTGGTGTCCGACGTACACGATTGCGCCTATTGCGTGGACTTCAACGCAGCCATGCTCATCAACCGCTGCGATCAGACTGCCGAACAGGTAGCAGCCACCCGGCTGGATCCCAAGCAAGCCCCGCTGGAGCCCAAGGACAAGGCCATGCTGCTGTTCGCGCTGAAGGCGGTAGATACGCCACACGACATCGCCGCCAGCGATCTGGATGCCTTGCGCGCGCTGGGTTGGACAGATCGCGATATGTTTGACGCAGTGGCGCATGCGGCGCGCAATGTTGCCGCCGACATCCTGTTCAACACGTTCAAGATCGAGCGTGACTTTTGATCTAAGCTAGGTTTCAGTGTGGGCGGGGATGTACCGTGCCGCCAAACCTGCCATCAAAAACGCCAGTGTCCGCAGCTGGCGTTTTTCAACTGATTCTTTCCCACGACCAATACTGCACGACTCAAAGGGAGTCCCTTGATGAATCTCCTCCCCGTTTACGCCATGGTGATTGCCGCCACCTTCTTTGCAGGGGCCAATTTTGTATTGGCGGGCATGATTTTGCCGGAGATTTCAACGGCCTGGGCTGCCGCGCTTCGCTTTCTGCTGGGCACCCTATTCCTGCTGCCGATCATCCTGTGGCAACGCGCGCCGGTCATCCAGCTGATTCGCCGGAACTGGCTGGCCTATCTCATTCTCGGCGGGGTCGGGATCACGGGGTTCAACCTGCTGTTTTTCGATGCCATGAACACCACCACCGCCGACAATGCCGCGCTGATCATGGCGACCAATCCGCTGATCACGACCATATTGGCAGCCCTGATCCTGCGCGAGCGGGCCACCATCCAGCAACTCATTGCCCTGCCCATCGCCCTGTTCGGCGTCATGGTGGTGATTACCGAGGGCGACCTGAGCCACCTGCTGACGCTCCATGTGGTCGTAGGCGATTGGCTGATGCTGGGTGCGGACATCGCCTGGGCGCTGTACAACGTCCTGAGCCGCAGACTCATGCCCAAGGAGAGTTCAGCCATCGTCAATACCACGCTTGTCATGGGCGCCGGCGCGCTGATCCTGACCAGCGGCGCCTTTTTGCATGGCGGTCCGATCCAGATGCCCAGTGCCATGGCCGCCATGGCGCTGGCCCTCATGGTCGTGGGCGGCACCGTTGCCTTTTATCTGTTCTGGAATATCGGCATCCAGCGCCTGGGTTCTGGACGCACCGCCATCTTCATGAATCTGGTGCCCGTGTTTGCCATGCTCACCGGCATCGCCCTGGGCACCCTGCCGACAGCGGCCCAACTGGTGGGCGGGGCCATCGTGCTCGGCGGTCTGAGCATCACCATGATTCCGAACCGGAAAAACAATCGGCCAGCGCAGGACGCCAGCCGAGACAATATCCCTGCGGAACTGGAGCCTGGGGATTAGGTCACCCACCCGACTCAGCCGACCGCCGCCACCCGAGGCTCATCTGCTGCGACCGGCCGAACCAACGGCGGGTGCATCGGATCGTAATCGTCCGGCAGATGCCCTTCGGCAATCCGTTTCGAGCGCGTGACGAGAAAATCGACCAGATGATTGCGCAGCGGGTAAAAATCCGGCTCGTGGTGGATGATGGCGCGCATGCGCGGCCGGGCCAGGGGGTTCTCCACAATCTCGGCAATCTTGGCCTGCGGGCCGTTCGACATCAGCACGATCTTGTCGGCGAGCAAGATGGCCTCGTCGACATCATGCGTAATCATGAACACCGTCTGCTGTGTTGCCGAACAGATCCGCACCAGTTCATCCTGAATCACCCCGCGGGTCAGGGCATCCAGGGCGCCAAAGGGCTCGTCCATCAACAGCATTTTCGGCTCGATGGCAAAGGCCCGCGCGATACCCACCCGTTGCTTCATCCCGCCGGACAGCTGATGCGGTTTCTTGTTCAGCGCATGTCCGAGTCCCACGAGCTCAAGATACTTGCTGCACTGGGCATGCACCCGTTCGCGCGACCATTCTGGCCAGCGCGACGTCACGGCAAACGCCACATTCTGGTTCACGGTGAGCCAGGGCATCAGGGCATGGCTCTGAAACACCACGCCGCGATCCAGACTCGGCCCGGACACTTCGCGCCCGTTCATGAACACATTGCCCGCCGAGGCGGAATCCAGCCCGGCCAGTACATTGAGGATCGTCGATTTGCCGCAGCCCGAATGGCCGATGATGCAGACGAACTCGCCTTTCTCGAATCCGAAATGGATGTCTTCGAACACGGTGACGCCCGCGCCGCCCTCGACCCCCGGGAATACTTTTTTCAGTCCTTCGACTTTAAGGAATGGCTGGCTCATTCAATCACTCCTGATAGGTCACAAGTTTGGCGACGACGCCAAGAATCATATCGAGCAGCATGCCCACCGCCCCGATCACGAAAATGGCGAAAATCACGTTGGATAGATCCAGGTTATTCCACGCGTTCCACACGTAATAACCGATCCCGGTGCCGCCGACCAGCATCTCGGCCGCCACGATCACGAGCCAGGCGATGCCCATGGAAATCCGCATCCCTGTAAGAATCGTGGGCGCGGCTGCAGGCAAAATGACCCGGAATGCCGTGCGGATCGGGTTGACCTCAAGCGTCCGCGCCACGTTCAGCCAGTCCTGCCGGACCGAAGATACGCCATGCGCGGTGTTGATCAGAATCGGCCAGATCGAACTGATGAAGATCACGAAAATCGACGAGAACGAGGCATCCTTGATCGTGTATAGGGCCAGCGGCATCCAGGCCAGTGGGGAAATCGGCTTCATGATCTGGATGTACGGGTTTAGCGCCTTGCGCATCAGCGGCGACATGCCGATGACAAAGCCCAACGGCACACCGATCAGAATCGCCAAGAAAAAGCCGATCAGCACCCGCCCCAGCGAATATCCCAGCTGCAGCCCAACCCCCTTGTCGTTCGGGCCGTTGTTGTAAAACGGATTGGAGAGATTGGTCACGGCGGTATGCCAGACCATCCCCGGCGAGGGAATGCCGGACTTGGCCGGCGTTGCCCCGCCCATCAGCGCGGCATATGCCGGATCGGCATAGGCCTTTTTCGCCTCGTCCGGCAGGGTCCCCAGATGCCAGAGTCCGATGAACGCAACCAGAAAGATCAGGGAAACGATCACGGCGCGCACGTTGAGCGAGAGCGGCATGTCAGGTTCTCCGGATAGCGAAGGACTCGAGGTACTCGGTCGGCTTCGACGGATCGAAGGTCTTGCCCATGATCACGTCTTTCTTGTAGTTCGTTGCCGGCGCCTGATAGCCCAATTCGGCCATCTTCTTGCGCGCATCGGTCGCCAGGAAGACCTGCTCCGCAATCGCCGTATAGTCGATGTCCTGCTTCACATAACCCCAGCGCTTCATCTGGGTCAGCATCCACACCGCCATGGAATCCCAGGGGAAGGGATCGAAGTTGATGCGGTTCGGATCGTCCTTGACGTTCCCCAGACCGTCGGCATATTTGCCGAGCAGCACCTGATCCAGAATGATCTTGGGCTGGTTGAGATACTTGGGCCCGCCAATGGCTTCCGCCACAGTGGGCCGATTCTTCATGTCCGAACAGTACATCGTCGAATTGAGGATGGACCGGAACAGCGCGGCAAATGTATTGGGGTTTTCCTTCGCAAATTTCTGCGAGACGGCCAGCGAGCAGCAGGGATGGTTGTTCCAGATCTCGCTCGTGAGCATGTGAATGAAACCGACGCCGTGGTACACCGCCAGCTGGTTAAACGGTTCGGCCACGATAAAGCCGTCGATGCTCTCGGCACGCAGGTTGGCCACCATGTCCGGCGGCGCCATGACCCGCAGTTTCACATCCTTGTCGGGATCGAGGCCATTCTCGGCCAGGTAGTACCGCAACAGGAAGTTGTGCATGGAATAATCGAAGGGAATGGCAAAGGTCATGCCCTTCCACTGCTTCGGATCGCGCTTGTCCTTGTGCTTCACATGCAGGGTGATGGCATTGCCGTTAATGTTCTCGATCGCCGGCATCATCATCGGGCTGGCATCCGAACCCGCACCCATCGTGATCGACAGCGGCATGGGCGCCAGCATGTGCGCGGCATCGAATTCGCCGGAAAGGGTCTTGTCCCGAACCACGGCCCAACCCGCCGTTTTTTGCAGGGTGACCTTCAGGCCCTGCTTTTCATAGAAACCCAGCGGATCGGCAGCCAGCAGCGGGGTGGCACAGGTTATCGGCAAAAAACCGACATTCAAGTGAGACTTCTCCAATTTCCCCGCGCCCTCGGCGGCCAATGCCTGCGCGGAACCCAGCGGGAAGATCGACGACAGCGCCGCCATGGCCGTTCCGGCCCCTACCGCCTTGATAAAGGCGCGGCGGGTTTCGTCATGCGGGAAGATGGCTCGGACCAGGGTGGATTCGATCACCCGATTGAGCGCCGCCTCTTCATCCCGGGGATCATTCTGCGCCGCCTGCTTCGCATCGTGTTCGGCCTGGTTGGTGTGCTGGCCGCAGGAACATCCGCCCTTCAGCCGGATGGAGGAATCGAATGGATTGTTGAAAGCGGACATTGGCGATCTCCCGAGTAATAAGAATCTGTACATGAGGGATAACGCAAGCCCCATGCCAAACAATCACCGGATGAACTCCGCCCCGAAAAGGATCACTTGAAGGCAGCGCAAAGCGTATCCCATCAACGCTACGCACCAATTTAGAGCGCATAGGAAACCTACATGATGGAAATGAGTGCGCCCGCGCGGAGACATTGGCACCATTTGCAGCACCGCACATTGTCGAACAATGTTCTACAAAGCGTTGGGGCGTTTGGCCTGCATCTTGCGTTGTCTGTTCCATCTATATTTAGTGAGCGAACCAACATGACCCTGACCGCACTCAAACCCGTCGACTCCTCGACTGCCGATATCGAGGATGTCGAACTCCTCATCATTTATGAGGCCTCGCGGCTGATGACGCATGTCGGCACACCCGACGAGGCCATCAATGGCATCCTGCGCCTGATGTCCCAGATGATCGGCTTGAACCGCGGGCGTGTGGCGCTCAAGGATACCGATGCCGATACCATGAGCATCCGCTACGCCTATGGCCTCACGCCCCCCGAACGCGCGCGTGGACAATATGTGATCGGTGAAGGCATTACCGGGCGCGTGATGCAGACCAGACAGGTCGCGGTGATCCAGAACATCGACGACGAACCCTATTACCTGACGCGTGCCGTGGAGCGCCGAACCCTACCCCAGGAAACGGTCGCCTTTCTGGCCGTGCCCATCATGTACAACGACACACCACTCGGGGTGCTGGGCGCGCATCGGTTGCGCGGGCGCAAGCGGCCCTTCAGTCGGGACATCACCCTGCTCCAGGTATTGGCGACCCTGATCGCCCAGATCCTGAGCCTGAATCGGCTCATTGCGGAAAAAACCGCCCTGCTGGCCGACGAGAATCGTGCCCTGAAACAGGCACTGGATCAGAAGACCGAAGGCACCCACGGCATCCTGGGCGAGAGCCCGGCCTTGCGTCATGCGTTGCGCCAGGCCCTGCACGTCTCCCCGACCCAGGCGACTGTCCTGTTGGCCGGCGAATCCGGCACCGGCAAGGAACGCTTCGCGCGGATGGTGCATATCACCAGCCAGCGGCAGGATGGCCCCTTCATGGCCATCAACTGCGCCGCCATTCCGGAAGCCTTGCTGGAATCCGAACTCTTCGGCCATGAAAAAGGCGCGTTTACCGGTGCGGTGGTCAAGAAACTGGGGATTGTGGAGTTGGCGCACAACGGCACGCTGTTCCTCGACGAAATCGGCGATCTGGCGCTGGATCTGCAATCCAAACTCCTGCACGTGCTGGAGAAGCAGGCCATCAAGCGCGTGGGCGGCACCCAGGACATCCCGGTGAATGTGCGCATCATTGCTGCCACCCACAAGAATCTTCAAAAGGCAGTGAATGAGGGACGATTCCGCATCGACCTGTTCTATCGACTGAATGTGTTCCCCATCCACCTGCCGCCCCTGCGGGAGCGGGCGGGCGACGTGCGGCACCTGGCACGCCATTTCCTCCAGACGGCCAACCACGAATTCGACCGCAATACGGTTTTCGGCGCGGGCGTCCTGGAACGGCTGGAAGGCTACAACTGGCCCGGTAATATTCGTCAACTGGAGAACGTCATCAAGCGGGCGGTACTTGTCGCCCAGAATCGTGAAATCACGATGGATGATGTGATCCTGATTCTTCAGCACGAAGGGCATATCGGCGAACATCTGGAAGCAGGCACCCATCAACCGGTCGCGCCTGCCGCCCCGGTTGCGGCATCCGCGCCGATCGATACCCGCCCCAGCATCGCTCAACGCGGCTATGGCTGGGTACGGGCCGACGAAACACAAAGTCTGCTGGACGCCCTGCGCCTGACCGGCGGCAACAAAACCCGGGCCGCCATGACGCTGGGCATGACCCCGCGCCAGTTCCGTTATCGACTCGAACGGCTGGGGCTGCTGGATGATCTTGACCGGCACCCCAGAAACGCCCCCAGTTTAAGGTAGCGTCCGTCAGAAGGAAGGAGACGGACAGTGAAGCAGTCTCGATTCAGCGAGGAGCGGATCGCCGACATGTTGAAAAAGCAGGAATCTGGCCAGCCGTCAGTCGTGGTTTGTCGTAAACACGGCGTCAGCAGGACTGACGTTCTACAAAGCCAAGTATGGCGGCATGAATGACAACAGCACTGAATATTTACCTCAATGGCCATTCTGGGCTGGTGCCAAACGACAGGGAAGGGAAATTTGGACTCAAGTCACTCGGGCATAGAGCGATAGAATCTTGTCGTCAAAGCTGGTTCAGCGAGGCTGGAGCCAGGTGATCAACTGAGGCTCGAATGAGCCTTGGCGGTCACGGGGAATTTCAATCAGCAATAAACCAAACTCGCCTTTGAGCATTGTCTGGCTCTTGCCGTTACGGGTGCTGCCCGTTGGGCTCGCCATTGCCCGGTGCTTGTATGACCCAAGTGTTCGGCGATCTCGGCTTCCCACGCATGCTCAACCAAAATCCGGGTGAACTGCTTGAGCCCCCGTTCCCGCCAATCAGGGCTTAAGGCTTATGGTAGGCTGGTTACCAGCTCTTCGGGTACATCGTGCTTTGCGGTCATTTCCATCGCTCCAGGCAATGGAGCGGTTTTCTGCACTGAAACCGCATAAACAAAAAACTTATACCCTCTGAAACCGTTGGCCAGAGAGCATCTACCATCTACGTGTTGACAAAGGCTTCTTTGACTTCATTAATGATGTTGTGATTCACCTTGCTGTTGTCCACAACGCAGGCCAGATTGCCCCAACCATAAGCAGAGTACGTAGGTCCATGCACGGCCCAGCCATTGACGGTGTTCCATTGCCTTGACGTGGTGAACTTGGCGAACTGGTCGACCAGGCCTTGCAGCATGCGCATGTAGTCGTTGGCAAAGCGAGACAGGCGCTTGGCTTCATCAAGCGGCAATTCGCCGTGGATGGCCATGGGCTCAGGATTCAGCCCTTCACTGAAAATGACCACGGCTATGACGCCATCGATGTTCTTCATTTGATTGATCATGTGCCCGCCTCAGCCTGCAAGGGCCTGAAAGGCCTTGTCGTAATCAGCGCCTTTGTTGATAAGAACGATTGCCTGATTTCCCCGGCCAACCACCGACACATCGACGCAGACGAAGGTGAATCCTTCGACGGGATGGAATCCCTTGAGCTCGCTGGACTTTTCCCAGCCCATCGCCTGCATGTTGCTGATCGCCATATTGGCGACGCAGATGTGTGCAAGCAGATCCAGGGTGGCTTCGTCTAGTTCATGGTTGCCTGGTTTGATATCGGATTCGATGAGATCTCCGGATGGCGAAAACTTGAAACCCGCAATTGCGCCGGGAACTTGGGTCAATTCACTCATTGTGGCCATGATGGTGCTCCTTGGTGGGATGGGTCCGTTCTACGGTTATGGTTTTAGCCTGGCGTCAGATAGTGATCAGGCCTTTTATGATTCAGATGAGATGGTCTTTTGCTTTCTTTGTCTCGTTAAGCATGAAGTGCAAAATATCGTTCACGGAGCCGTCACGGTTATTGAGGATGCAAAAGGAATCCGAAACAACGCATACCGTCTGTTGTGCTCCGTGCACGACCCATCCCTTGGCCGAGTGCAAGCCGCAGCGTTCATTACCCTGCTTATAGGCAGTGAGTGCTTGCAGCATATTGCCCTGCATGCGAACCGATCGCAGATTGGCAACACATAGAGACGATAATTGCTGCGCCTCTTTCTGCGTCAATTTGCCCAGGTATTTTATTACCTCACCCTTGTAGGTGAAACTTCCTGCGGCGATAACCCCCGGCATCTCCACAAGCTTGCCAATGTAGTGCATATCCTATCTCCATAGTGTGAGGAATATCACGCCCAGATACTATACAAAACCATAAATAATCACCTATCAATTATATCAATTCTACTGGCTATTAAGTTTATAAAGATTAAGGCTACGCCCCCCTGAAAAAACTTCCGCACCCCCGCAGCCTGACTGAGCCCATGCACATGCTCGTCGAGATCATGGCTTGTTGAAACCCGCCTACGGCTCGATACCGCCAAAGGCACGCCAATTCCATAAAGCACAAGAAAATCATGCGCAACAATATTTTATCTTTACTTTAAATCCTACACAGGAACCATTTGCGCTGTATCCCACCGTGCAGAGCACGGCGTACAGCTGGTTTACCCTTGCAAACTGAGTATGCAAAGTCCTCTCTGAAAGATGCAGGTAAAACAGGATAGTGAAATACCTGTAAATCAGTGCCAGTTACCCGCCAGAGCAAGAGTGAAGAAAAATCAGAAAATTAGAACTTTAGCAATTTATAATATAAGAAAAACCAATTAAACAATTTCTCGAGCATATTAGATTATTATTAACTTCCAATAAAGTGAATTTCTAATTTTATAAACTACCTATATACCAAATTAAAAATAGCAACGCTCAATATTTTGGTTGACAAATTTACCCTCCCCGTATGTAGAATGGCCCCGTTTTATCGCGTCAAACTTTGGCGTGACTTGGATTATTAATAATAAATGTTGCATTGCTTAATTCGAAAAAATCGAAAAGGAGTCAGGATGGTAAAGCGATTATTAATACCGCCGGCTTTGGCGCTAATAGCGCCATTGACGCCAGCAATGGCCGCGGAGCAGGATCCGTTTAGTTTCAACATGACGCAAGGCGTGACAGCAACCAGTTACGATGCATTCAATCTGCACATGTTGCTGTTCTGGGTTTGTCTGATCATCGGTGTGGTTGTTTTTGCTGCCATGGCCTGGTCGCTCGTGCGGCATCGTCGTTCGCGTGGTGCCGTGGCCGCCAAGTTCCATGAGAGTACCGCGATTGAAATCATCTGGACGCTGGTTCCTGCCCTGATTCTGATCGCCATAGCCATTCCTGCAACCATGGTGCTCGTTGCGGAGAATGCCCAACCTGCCAAGCCGGACGTGATCGTGGATGTGCAGGGTTCACAGTGGAAGTGGCATTACAAATATCCCGATCAGGACATTTCATTCTTCAGCAATCTCGCCACATCCAGCCGTGACGCCAGCCAGCTCGGCGCCAAGGATCAGCCCTCAAGCGCCCCGTACTACCTGCTGAACGTCGATAACCCGATGGTCGTGCCCGTGGGCAAGACCGTGCAGATTCGGGTAACCAGTGACGATGTCATCCACTCCTGGTGGGTGCCGCAGCTGGGTTTCAAGACGGATGCCATCCCAGGCAAGATCAACAATATGACCTTTGTCGTCAGCAAGCCGGGTATGTACCGAGGACAGTGCGCAGAACTGTGTGGCGCCGGGCACGCCTTCATGCCGATCGTGGTCAAGGCGATCATGCCCGCTGCGTTTGCCGATTGGGTACAGAAGGAGAAGGCGGCCGCAGCGGCCACCAAGGCCGACGCTGCCGGTCCTTGGGACATGAAGATTGCGATGGCGCAGGGCGGGAAAGTCTATGGCTCGACGTGTTCCGCCTGTCACCAGGCCAACGGTCAGGGGATCAAGGGAACCTTCCCGGCGCTCGACGGCATGAAGCTTTCTGTTAAAGACCACATCCATATCGTGGTTCACGGCAGCAAAAAGAACCCGGCCATGCAGGCGTATGGCAAGCAGTTGAGCGATCGCGACATTGCCGCTGTCATTACCTATGAACGTAACTCCTGGAATAACCACACCGGGGATCTCATTACCCCGAAAGAAGTGGAGGCAGCACGATGAATCCTACGTCTGAAACTTTAATGCAAAACACGGCTGCTGACGCTTCAATCGGTCAGGTCGGTCATGCCCATGACGATCACGCCCATCATGGGCCGCGCAAGGGCTGGCTGCGCTGGCTGTTGACGGTGAACCACAA
>Ga0307375_10003618_pt1 | contig 15107 bp, 6 predicted proteins | sample TR1MG_FD_202531 | JGI IMG/M metagenome (GOLD analysis project Ga0307375, IMG submission 202531) | Soil microbial communities from Risofladan, Vaasa, Finland - TR-1 | ecosystem: Environmental > Terrestrial > Soil > Coastal area > Acid sulfate soil | place: Finland: Risofladan, Vaasa | collected...
ACAGGAGAGCGGGAGGTCGCCAAACCTTTGTTCCCGCTCTCCTTATCTTTTCCCCCTGCTTCTTGCTACTCAAGAAATCGGGAGAAAAACCTCATCCCTGAGAAAAGATCACGCTACGCGACAGGCGGTGCCGAAACCTGAGTAGGGATTAGGACTCTGAGGGTTACGTGACCATATGCCACCCCCGGTATAGGGAGGGGCGATGTTGACGAGGTTGAGGATCTAGGCTAATACTTACCTTGCTTACCAAAGCATCGCTCCTTCCGTGGGATCACCGATCCATGCGGATCAGCGGCAAGCGGCCTGTGGATGTCCGAGATCCATGGGCCGTTATTATTTCCACCCGACAGTCTATTCACCACAAGGGATGGTTGTCAACATGTGTGTACTACCACCCATAGTAGTCATCGTCCTCTTCAAAGTACTGCTTTGCGCCCATTTCGTCTATGGCACATTGCAAACTATTTGTTTTTACTGATTGCATAATAACACATAGTGTAGTACATTTGCAATAGAGGAAGGAGTGCCCTATGGGAATCCAAGATATCGGCGACAATGTACGCCGCCATATGAAGATACGCGGACTGACCATTCCTCAGCTCTCCGCGAAGATGGGAATGGGAACCGCAGCTTTATCGAACCTCCTCAACGGCAAGGCCGAACCCAAGTCCTCGACCCTTATCAAGCTTGCCGAAGGGCTCGACGTACCCTTCGACGAGCTCCTTGCCGATGCACCCAAGCTCAAGTCCCTTCGTTTTCGTACTGCCAAGACCCTGAGCGGCCGGGAGAAGGCTGAGCGCGACCAGCTTCGTCATGACAGTGCAATCTGGCTTTCAGACTACAGCTTCCTGGAGAAGGAACTAAAGGTCGCACCTGCATACCGGTTGGCGCACATCTCCAGCAAGGAGCCTCGCGCCGCGGCGATGGCAGTGCGTAGCGTTTTCAAGCTCGAGCGAGAAGCTCCTATCTATGACATCTCCGAGTTGATGGAGCAGGCCGGTATCAAGCTAAGAATTCGCCCATTCGGCTTCAAGAAGACCTTCGGTCTGTCGATCGGGCATGAGGATGGAGGCCCCGGCATCGTGGTCAATTCCGAGGAGGGCATACCTGTCGAGCGCCAGCTATTCACCATCGCGCATGAGCTTGGGCACCTGATTCTTCATAAGGCCTCATACAAGAATCCTGATGAAGAGGAGAACAAGACTGAGGAGCATGAAGCGGATTCGTTCGCAGGCACTTTCCTTGTTCCAGCCGAGGCTCTTGAGAAAGAATGGGTAGAAAGCAAAGGGCTCGCCTTTGTCGATCGGATTCTCAAGGTCAAGAAGATCTTTAAGGTCAGCTATAAGACTCTCCTGATCCGACTTGTACAGCTCGACTCATCGTTATCACTCGGCCCGCTTATCATACGGTTCAGCCAAGACTACAAGTCAAAGTACCATCATGATCTCAAAGGTCATTATGAACCTGAATCTCTATCACTCGATGAGTCCAATCCCGTAGCCGATGATGACCCACAAGAGCTTGACGTCAGTGACCTTATGGAGGAGCGCTTCTCTCGACTTGTTAGGGATGCATATGAGAAAGAGATCATCTCCATGAGCCGCGCGGGGGAGATGCTCAACCTGTCAATAAGCGACATGCGAGTCCTTATCCGTGCGTGGCAGGCGCTCTGACCAGTGCCCCGCAAGCGACGAGAAGCTGCGATCTGCGATGCGAACGTTCTCATAGACTATGTCGCCGCCGACGAAGATGTCATCCGTGAGCTCGTCAAATATTGGGGAACGGTCTACGTGCCGACTCGTATCCTCTATGAGGTTCATAAGTTGCCGGTAGAGCGAGCTAAAGAGCTTGGGCTGACCATTATTGAGACGCCCCTCACACTACCTTCCGCCCCTGGTCTATCAGGCCCCGATAGAGCCTGTCTCCATTTTGTGATATCCGAGGGATGGACCTGTATCGCGAATGATACGCTTCTCCGAAGAGAGTGCAAGCGACAGGGAGGGAAGGTGGTTTGGGGACTCGAGATGCTCCTCAAGCTCGTTTCGGTGGGTCAGATCACCAATGCGCGAGCCATGGGGATTGCAGAGAAGATCGGCTCAATCAATCCCGAGATCACAGCCAAGATCCTCGCCGAGTTTACGAACAAGCTCGCCGCTCTATAATCTCTCATCGATGGACGAGCTTGTCTGGCCTCTTCGCAGTCACCTATTCCGTTCCAACCTCAAACCACTCGCCAGAATCCCTTATGCGGTCCGCCTGCACCTTGCCTATCAATGCCCGCGCGATCCTGTAGAACTTGCCACCCAGGGAGTTGCGGTCCGATAGTTCGGTGAATGTTATCACGACGACCATATACCCTTCGTTTTCCAGTCCAGTTCGCTTTCTGGCATCGACTTCGGACTGGGCAGCATTGCCGTGGATAGTCGAGTGCATGCCGTCCAGGTAGATGCAGATGCCTTCGACTTGGTCGTTTGGAGAGTGGTAGTAGAAATCCGGGATCGTCGCACCGAGTCCACCACCTAGATTGATGACCTTCTGAGCCTCCGGTTCGGGGAGGCCGGCATTGATCAATAACTTCCTGAGGCGGCCCTCGGGATTGTTGAGGGGTTGAGCTCCGCTCTTTGCCTGCGGGATCTTCTGTGGTATGTCCATCTGTTTCTGAAGGTCACCGGCCTGCAATAACTCGCCGATATGTTCGGCCGCCTTCTTTCTGTCGAGGAACCTGTGGTACTGGCTGTTCCGGTACGAATACAGACAATCGATGCAGGCTGTTTCACAGCGGCTTGGGCACTCTTCCACGATCGAGAGTGCCGCCTTGAGTACCGCTTCCCATTTCACGAGTATCTGATCAAGTAGCCCTGATCCGCCTGGCATCGGATCATAGAGCATCATCGTATACCCGCCATCCTGGGGCAGTCCGAGGAGCTGAAGGTCGTCCTCTTCCATATCAAGAACGGCGGCGGCGCCCTTGCGGATTGCTTCTACGGTGCTGTACGCATCGAGAGGCGTCTCGAATCCTGGCCACAGAAGGACGTCCGCCGCGTCTTCAATATGCAGTGCAAAGGGTACGCTATGGGGTTGCTGGCATGTCTGGACATGCCGATCCCAGAATGTCTTTTTCTCTGCGTCTGAGGAGTAGGGAGAGGTGCTATAGCCGCATACTCGACAGATCGGGAAACCAGAGATGTTGGCACCCCCAATGATCATGCCGGGTCCAAGGTTTATCAGGCGGAACTGGTAGTTCTTCAGCGATCGTATTTCCTGGTTTCCTGCGCGGTACGATGCTCCACCTTCATGTGACTCCATGGACATTCCGAGCACAGTGGATGCCATGGAGAATCGGTAGTCTTCCTCGTCGCTGATTGTCGAGTAGTGGAGTATCTCCGTATCTTGGAGCTCGAGGCTCAACACCTGCCCCGTGACGGGCGTAGCAAAGCTGTTGTCGACCAGCCCCTCTTCGACGATCATGGATGTATTCGGATCATAGTTGAAGGCAAGGGGCGGCTTATCTCCGAGATGATATCGCCTGGGGATGTATTTACTCCCCAACGCATAGAGCAGGTTGCCGGGGGCGAATTCCCGCAGGGCGACCGCAGGGTTGCGCCTGATCGATAGAGCGCGTGAGATTCCCGCCCCTCCTGATGAGTACTCGCCGAGTATTGAACCTGTATCAAGCCCGTAGCCAGGAAGGAAGCCCTCCAAGGCAAGGTAGGACAGGGTGAATGACTCCTCCGACAGAGCGTCGGCATTTTGCATCTGGCCGCTGGGACGCATCTGCGACAAGAAGCGTTTCAGCCTGGACTCAATTACCCTGTCGAGGGGATCGTAGAGCGCCGTATCATTGAAGACGCCGCTGATGCGCTGTAGCTCGCGTTGGGCCCAGGCTATGCGTTCCCGAAGCCTGAGCACGGTTTCCGTGAGTGCATGTGCCATTCCATCAAGCACCGACCCAAGTATTTCAACCTGGACAGATTCCTTGTCTTCCGGTGGCCATGTAGCCGTGAAGGTCCGCTGGAGCATCTCGAGCAGCTCGTCACGGTACTCGCCGACGAGAGCGGCCAGGGCAGCGAAGCTGCGGGGCGTCAAGTCGATACGGTTATCAGTGAAGACATAATCCCCGGTCTTCGATGGGAACGAGGACGCAAGCGTCTCCTGGATTCTTTCCCGTTCATCAGCGGGAGTATCTCGTGCTTCCGCTTTCTTGCGGAACCAACCGATGACAGCAGAGTGGGCATGCTTCTCGATGAGTTTCTCGTTCCGAAGATTGAAGCTCGGAGGATCGATCATGCCCATGAGCAGCTTGAGCGGGTCCTTGAAGTATGCCTGGTCGAAGCTCGCGGGTCGGGCATAAGTGATGTCAACCGCTATCCTATGGCGCCGCCCGGCTCGGCCGGCACGCTGCCAGTAGTTCGCGGGGAGAGGCGGCATATTCCGCATGAGAATGCAATCGAGACTACCGATATCAACACCCATCTCAAGTGTCGGAGTACATACCAGCGTATTCGGTATCTCGTGATGCTCATCTTTGAAGTCGCGCTCGAGCTTCTCCCTCGCTGCGGCAGGGACCTGGGCTGAGTGCTCCTCCGGCTGAAGGATGGCTACCTCGCGATCCAGCATCATAAGATCGAAGTCATCGGCATCGGTTTCCCTTGGCAAGAGCGTGCCATCGCAGTTCCATGCTACGCACTTCATCCCTGTCGATCGACGAGAATGGATCTGATGACAGGTCGAACAACGGTAGGCTTGCTCCCCATAGGTCAGGAAGAGGGATTCGACATTGACCTGATAGCCCGAAGCGCCGGGGATAGGATTGCCTCTCTTGTTCTCGACATCAGCTGAGACAAGAATACCCTTCGACACCAGGAGCCTGAAGAAGCTCTCGGCGAAGTCCCTGAAGTGATCGCTTGGAACACCCCACTTGCGCGACATCTGTGAGAAGGCTGTCTGCCCCCTCTCGGAAGCCAGCTGGATCGTGTAGTTCTTCTTGTCATTGGACTCGTACCGAACCTTCACAATTTTCGGCATGAGATCAGTGTTTGGTATGTATCCGCGCTGCACGAATGGATCGGAGCGCTCGATGAAGCGCGTGTATAGCTTCGTTGGCTTGTCGAAGACGCATCGATCGCTCCTTCGCAGCTTGTCAAGGAAGAGCGAGCAGTCATCGACTAGTTCTTCGGGCGGGATGTGCAGATCGAAGGCCCAATCGCGGATCCACTGATTCTCGGGATCAAGACCCCTGTAGCGTACACAGAGCCGTCCCCAAGCCTCAAGCCCTTGAGTATCACGCGCAGGCCGGGTCAGTTCCCTGAGAAGCTGCAGCCTGATGTACGTATTTCTTTCTCTTCTGTGGTTGGTCGGAGAGTCATTGAAGGAGGCGTACTCCCAGACCTCGCGCAGGAGCGAGAACGAGAGCATCTTGTCCCTATCGAATAGTTCGTCAAGATTGTGGACAAGGTCCCCAAGGGTGGTGGGACCTTTCTTCAGCTCGGCTTGCGCGAGATTAAGGAAGCGATAACGCCGCGAGTGATCCTTCATCCACCCGGCCTGGAAAGCCGCGTCTTGCCTATTGTCGGCGAACACGAGGAGTCGCCTGCGTTCCAGGTTTTGGATCATGCTTTGGGCGAGGATGTGGATGTCGGGAGCCGTAATAGCCTTGATTTCCCTGACCGGCTCCCTATAGCGTCCGGTAAGTGAGTTCCCCTGCTTGCCGCAGCATACGCAGCGCTGGAAGTATCCACGGTTGGTGTCTTTCTGGAGGACCGCGCTCACGCGCGCGAAGCAGCCAGACCGGGAACAGCTTGGGCAAGTATCCGGCTCATGGTCGGCCAGAAGGCCGCATTCTGTGCATACGTACAGCGGAACCGATCGTATCTTGGCACTGTGGCTTCGTTCGGCTTCGTCTTCTTCGGATTCGTCGTCGCTCTCCCCCCGAATCTTGTCGAAGAGGTAGAGTACCGTCCCCTCGTCACCGGAAGGCACATGATCCCAATGCTGGCCATGCAACATCTGGTGTCCGCCGCCGAATCCTGCCGGGAGCGGCTCAAGCCCCGCTACTGAATGCTTGAAGTAGTGTTGCCCGCAGGTAGTGCAAACTACAACCGAGAAGGGGAAGCGCGTGTCTGATGAGGTTATGCGATCTTCGCCGGAGAGATACAGTGTTGGCTTGCTCGTAGTAGGGTCGAGCGTCACCTGGGCACCGGCGATTCCCCGTACGAAGTTATGGACAACGGGGCGGAACAAGGGTCTTCCCTCATTGCGCGCCGCGGCGCCAAGGGCGAACCACGCCAGTATCTCTTCTTCGGAGATGGGGTCATGGCGGATGTCCTTGAACGAGCCTTGCAAGGTTTGCAGACTCAAGGGGTACTTCACCTTTTCCGCCAGTTGATAGGGGACCGTCCATCGGACCATGTCTCTGTAGAGCTGCTCTCGCCACGCTTCTTTGTACGAAGTTGGGCGTCCGAACAAGGCAGTACAAGCTCCCGATAGGGCGGCCAAGGCAATCTCGTCAGAGTCCTCGCTTTCAAGCTTGCCCAGCGACTTCAGGATAGTCCGAAGGATTCCCTGGGGATCGGAGGGTGGCGGCGTGAAACTCAGAGCCTCCGACCAAATGGCGTGCTCCGATTCATATTCTTCGCCGACTAGTTCGACACGCTCGCGACGTACACCGAAGAACCGTGCCGCGAAGTCCCGTCCGGCTTCCACTCCCCGTTCAGGGTCGGCGATGGTGGCCGAGGTAGCGATGCACACGGTATCTTCTGTTTCCTTACCACAGAAGGTCCTAAGGCGGCGGATCAGCGCGGCGGTCTCTGCTCCAAGAGCCCCCGTGAAGGTATGCGCCTCGTCGAAGACTAGATACTCGAGCCTGGCGCCCGCGAACATGGAAGTATCCTTGCCACGGGTCAGGAGGATTTCCAGCTGCTTGACGTTGGTGAGGAGGATTCTCGGGACTGTCTGCGGATCACGCATCTCGCTGCGCGAGGTCCGCTCCTCCGAAGGATAGAGGAGGCCTTCAGGATTGTCCCTGCGCATCCTTTCCAGCTCCGCTTTATAGGCAGCCCGCGAGGTTCCGGGAGGAATGCGCTTCGAGGTCGCGACAGGATCCTCGGGCGTATTTCCCGTATACATGCCAAAGCTGACGCCGGTCCCCACCAGGAGCTCTCTGAGGCGAACCCGCTGGTCTTCCGCAAGAGCGTTCATAGGATACACGATGACCGCGACGATACCTTGAGGAGCGCCCTCATCGCGTAGCTTCATGCATCGGCTTATGATGGGGTAGAGGAAGCACTCGGTCTTTCCCGATCCTGTACCGGTTGAAACGATAGTATGCTTGTCCGAGGTGATGGCCCGAATGGCCTTCTCCTGATGAGCGTACATTCGAGGGTATGAGGAGAGCATCGCGATCCCTGGATGGAGTACGCCGGCCGCGGCCAGTTGATCAAGGGTAGCACCTTGCCTGAATACCCGTGAGAGGCTTATGTATGGGCCCTTGAGAAGGGGGGATGACCTTGTCTCGTTCAGGTTGAGGAGTTTCCTCATTTGGGCATAGAGGTCGGGGTCGGAGAAGCGATAGGTCGAGAGCTGGTACTTGAGGAAGTCGGAGATGACCTCTTCAGTGAAGGAGATGGGATTTATCATGTTTTACCTTCCTCAGTGATTCTACTCTCATTGCGCCATTATCCGAATCAGCTCGCCGGCTGATCACCGAACTCTTGCTCTTCCAATCTCCTGCGGCGCTCATCCAGCAGCTCGCCATCATATACCCAGTAGTCTGATCCGCTTACCGAGGTGGTCTTGTACCCCATCCTGTTGAGTATCTCGAGAGCCGACGCGGAGAGGCTTGTTTCGATTCCGTTAACCTCGATCTTGTTGTTTGCCCTAACGATCGCATGAAGATTCTCATCTCGAGAGAAGGTCAGGGTATCCCCTTCCTGTATGCCTAGTTTGGAAAGGTTGATTCGCGAGCGCCTGACCTTCTCCGCGTCTATCGCCTTCTTGTCTTCAGCTTCCATGGCGACGGGGCCGGGCGTCTTGTCAGTGTAGTCACAGAGTCTCAATGCGGTCACGGCCTTCTCGGGTTCTATCCTGAAGAACTCCCTACGCTTATTGATTCTTCTGTCATCGAACAAGCTGTGAAGAAGCTTCTCCTTGTTCTCGACATCATCAACCTCTGCCGCAAAGAAGCACTCGAAGGGCATGGGAACGCCTGCATGGGTCGATAGCTGCGCGAGGCGATCCTCCACGGATTCATTGGTGGTGAATCCAATCTTCACCAGTTCCGGCATGGCTTCGTTGGTGAAGATATAGATGATCCCTCTTGGCATATCGCGCTCCTTCCATCAACTTCCTGCGTCTACATGACTAGAACAGTAGCCCTTGCCCTTTCTTGTCAGCCCGCTCAGGCTTGGCCGCCGCAGCTTTGGGCGTCTCCATTACCACTTCTTCTTGGCCGAAGCTCCGTATCCTCGCGATAAGCGCGCGATGGGCAAGAATCAACTCGCGTTCCTTCACGGCTTTTGCGTCGGCGTGTTCCGCAGCCTCGGCCCTGTCGAAGCTCTCAGCGGTGATCTGCCCGTAGCTTCCTTCCTTGATCGCTTTGAAGGCTCTGAGCGTCCGCACCGTATGGCGTTCTTCTGGTGACAGTTCCTTGTCCACCCTCCAGAAGCCACGAGGATCCAAGCCTCGAGCGAAGGCCTTCTGGCTTAGCTTGTCGGCTGGATGATCGCAATCGGAGAGAATGTAGGCTAGATCGCTTTCGTCGAGTCCGTAGAGGAGGGCTACGCGGGCGTCGAGCTCGGCGCGAGTTCGTAGATGCGCCTTCGGGTCCAGAAGCCAGGCTGAGGGCAGCAGATTGCTATACGGCGCGAAGGTTATGTGATTCACGGTAAGGGCTTGGGCGGTTCGCGATAATGATTCCACAACAGCTGGTGCGAGGATAGGAAGCTCTTCAATGACAAAGTAATTCAGATGGGTCCCAGTCATTCGGATACGCAGGACATAGTCACATGCAAGCGATGTCAGGACAGCGCCAAGCGTAATGATAGAACCGTTTGAAGGCGCTAATATTGGCAAAGTATTCCCCGCCGGCCAATCGGGCGTCACCGCACCGATGAAGGTCCTCTTATCCGTAGCACGCGCAATGTCGCGGAATAACAGCTTGGCTCCCTTCGACTTCGATTCGAATGTATCCTGCCCCATGAGGAACTGTGGCCTGATGATTCTCCTGCCAGGCTCCTGATCTGCCCACTGCGCACGGTTGCCGGCACCCGAGACGTAGGACTTCACCGCGAAGTCGAAGTGATTGATCATGACGCCCTGATAGAGCGGCAAGGCTACGTCTTCGAGAGTATCCAAGTTGAGGATGAAGGCCCGGTCCTGTGAAAGTACCGTACCCGTCGATCGCTGAGCAGGATCGGAGGGCCTTGAGAGGTTTGTATCAGCCCCCACATAGGCCTGCCAATCGCCCTTTAGCCAATGCCCGTACTCATCACCGCGATACCCTTTCTCTTCCCACTTCGCGATGGGTGGGAAAAGCTTGGCATCATTCGTCATATGGTATTCGGAACCATACTTGATGCCCCAGCCCCGCTCGGACTCATCGCCTAGAAGCACTGTATTCGTGTTTCCGTAGATCTTCTCGAGGATATCGAGGTCTCGCTTACCGCGGATCTCCAGGAAGGATCCGGACTTGGGCGAGAAAGCCTTCACTTGGGACACCGTCATGGTATCCCCCATCCCAGCATTCCAGGCTTCGAGCTTACGATTCATGAAGGAGACGCGTACCGCCTTGGTGCTTCCCCCCTTGCTCGCCACGAAGGCGCAGAACTTGAAGCTCCTATGAATGTCAAAGATCTTGTCCCGGTTCTCGAAGCCGAAGAGCCAGTCCCATCGGCCGCGCTCGAGGAGCATCTTTCGGAGTTCGCTCGAGCCATTGTCCGCATAGATCCCGCCGGGGGTGATGTAGCCGATGCGTCCGCCGGAGCGTAGATGGAGGAAGACCTGCTCGACGAAGAGTTTGTAGCTATTGACGTCGCCGCCGCCCTGTCGGGCGAAGAGAGGGGCAGGATCGGCGTAGCCTACCGCACGGTCACGGGCAGACCTCCAGATCTCGTGGAGGAACTCCCCGCGTTCTCCCTTCTTGAGAGTAACCTTCCCCTCTTTCGAGGCCTTAGGGTCCCCGAAGGGGTTGTGGACAAGGCCTGTCCAATTTGAGATGGCTTTGAAGCGATCGCGGTAGAGGTCCCACTCGAGCTCTCTCGTTGCACCGGAAGCGAAGTATTCCTTCTGCTTGGCAAGGGCCTGTGTCTTGCCATAGCTCCGGTAGAGCGGGTCGATGTTCGAGAAGAACTCCTTCGAACTCGGCTTCCATACATCCCAAGGAGGGTTCCCTAGTATCGCGTCGAATCCGCTTGCCTTGCCGTCGGCATTTCCTGAGAAGACATCAGGGAACTCGATCTCCCAGTGGAAGAAGTGCTCTCTCCTTGCGATCGTCCGTGCGATCTCGATTGCTTCTGGGCTTGGTCGCGCCAGGCTACCGGCTAGCGGAGCAATACCGAGCTTGTCGGCGGGCCAGAACCAGAGGGCACACCAGAGATCGAGCTGGTCCCTTAGCGCCTTGACCGATGCATTCCCTTCGATCTTTTCCTGGTATATCCGACGTCTTTCCTCGGCCTGCCATACAGGCAAGGCATGAAGCTCAGCGAAGGCAGCGATTCCCTCCGCATGGACCTTGCTTCGAAGGGCGCTATACTCCTTATACATAAGGATCTGTCCCTGCTCCGCCTCGAGCCATGTGCAGACCGAGCCCTTGACGTTTTCATTCATGAACTCTTTGTAGGCTTTGGTCCAGGGATGGTCCTTATCGGGACCTTCTCTCGACCAGGCGTTGACCGGATAGTGCCCGAGCCAGGAGAAGCGGCAGCCCACGATGCTATTACCAACCTTGAGCTTATGATCCAGGAAGGTGAAGGGGAGCTCGTAGTCCATCGTCTCTACCCAGAGCGCGAGGCGGGCGAGTTCGACGGCCAGGGGATCTATGTCCACGCCATAGAGGCAGCGTTCCACGATATGGCGCTTCAGCCTCCCGCGGAGCCTGTCTTCGAAGGCATCGTGGCTTTGTGGCAAGGGGATTATGTCGTCAACAATGCCGGCCTCGCCGCCATCAGCGAGGCGACAGGTAGTTCCGCCTTCCCGTTCGGAGAGGCGACCGTGGGCATAGAGGCTCTTCTGGAGGGCATCCGTTATCTCCCGGAGAGCGCCGATCAGGAAGGAACCCGATCCCATCGCGATATCCGCCACCTTAAGCGACAGTATCGCTTCCGGTAGCTTCGGATGGCTCGCGTCCCCTTCACCTTCGTAGAGGAGTGGCTCGAGTGTCCGACGCACGGTTGGCTCTACGAGTCCCGGCGGCGTGTAGAAGGTGCCCGAGCCCTTTCGAGTCCCGCCCCAGCGCACGAGGTACCATTCGCCCGGGAGGACATCCCTCACGCTCACCGTACAACTCGCGCGCTCGATCCTCTCCTGGAAGGCCGCGTCGGATTCGCTTTTCTTCTTCTTCGGTTCCAGGGCCAAGGATGCCCGAAGTTTCCATCCCCGGATTCTTTCAGCCGCCAGATCCTCAGGCCCGCGATCTACGAGAGGGGCTAGGTCAGTGTCCTCGAGTGAAACTTGAAGGAGTTCTTCAGCTTCACTCTCGTCGGGGTCCGAGACCCCTTCCTCCGCTACATCTTCTTCTGATTCATCTGTGGAGTCCTCTTCGGGTTCCTCCTCAGCTGCTGCATCGCCCTTCGCGGCTTTCGCGAGCTCCTTGAAGAGCGTCTCCAGTTCCTTGTCTGACATGGCCTCGAGTCGGGACAGGGGGAGGGCTGGCTGGTTGCCCGCGTTCAGGAACACTATGGCATCATCCGCCTCGGCGCGGCGAAGCTCGAAGTCAAGAAGGCCCTCATATAAAATGCCGATGTACTCGCTCGAAAGGTCGGAGAAGTCCACAGGCGCTTTGACAGGAATCGATCCCCGTCCTTGTCTCGTGCGATAGGTCGCGTAGCACAGGAGATCGAGGAGTTGAGCGATCTCTGCATCGGATAGTGGTTTTGCCACATCTTCAAGGGATGCCAAGGCGCGGGATGTAGGATCTTCGGAGTCAGTCGCCCCCGGTTCGAAGAGTCCTCCTCCATACGCAGTCATCGGGAGAGCCGCGTGTTTGCTGCCAGCATATACGAGGCGGAAGAGGGAGAGGACCCGAGGCCAAGCGCTCCTCCCGTTCCGGAGGCTCCCGTCCTTACGGCCTATTCGCCTATGGAGCTGATCCCGGAGGCCCTCGAGGCTATAGCTGCGAGCGTATACAGGATTGTCCCGCGGTAGCAACGCGCGTGCTTCCGAGAAGAGGATGACGATGAGGCGCATGACGATCCGGACAGCCGCGAGGTATACCGAGCGTCGGCCTTCATCGTCCGTCGCCAGTTCGTTGAATCGATCTCCGCCTGCCGCGACAAGGAGCTCTACCCCTCGCCTGATTCGTTCGCCAAGGTCTCGTGAGAGCTCGCCTTGGCCTGCCTTGGCGCATGCCGCGAGATCGAAGAGTCGCGGTAGATCCGAGAACAGGATACGAAGGGCGTCTATCTGGTCGCCCTCGCGACCTTCTTCAAACCAGAGGCTCTCGTCCCACTCCGTGAAAGACTCGTAGTCCGTTCCGGCATGAATGAAGCGCCACTGCGCTCCATTGGTAGCCAAGGCGAAGCGCAGGCCCTTCTTCCTTTGCCACTCGAGAACTCTGGCAAGGAAGCGGCGATTCCGTGAAAGTGGTTTTGCCGACCCTCGCTCTTGCTTCTCCGTTAGGAATACAGGGAGCGTGAGCCCGTCGCGACTATACACGCGCCAAGGTTTGACTGTCCGCCCAGTTATTGACTCCGCCGACCAGCTCGTATCCGGTGAGTTAATCCAACCATCGGATACCTTGCCGAGCACGATACCCCACAGAGTCTCGAGGACGAGGGCTGGCGGATTCGCCCAATCGTCCCGCTGTGCGAGGGTGGCATTCTTCAGCTTCGTATAGGCATAGTCATTGAGAGGTCGCAGTGCGGCGGCCTCGGGCGAGAGGCTCTTGATCTGCGCGGGCGAGAGCATGAGGCCACCATGGTTGAGTGAGTTCCACCAGGCCTGGTCGCCATTATCACGACTATTCATCCGCATGCCGGTCATACAATCGTCTCCGGAAGAACGAGCTCAACCCCAACCGGAAATACCTGGATGTTCCCTGCGAGGCTATAGCGGCGCGGGAGGACTTCCTCCAGTAGCCGCTTCTGCTCTTTTTTGAGGAAGTCGCGGAGCTCACGGTATCGTCGCTTTCGTAGTTCGAGTTCCTCTTCAAGGCGCTGCTTCCGTTCGGCCTCGTCGCGCGATATTTCCTCGAAGAGCCAGGTTTCTCCTTCGGCTATGAGCGCATCCAGCTCCTTTGAGATCGCTTTTACATTGGCATCCCGCATCGCGACATCGATCTCCGCGATACGCGCATCGAGTCTCTCCTTCTCCTTCCCGACTTCCTCTTTGGTCGCGACCGCGAGGAGAGGCCTTAGGGAGGTGTTGAGGTTCTCCCTGATCGAGGCGAAGGCATCGGCCATCTCATCTTCAATGTCCATGAATATACGTCGGGCCGATTCTATGAGCTGGGATTCCGAGGAAGCATCACGAAGCAGTGCTGCCTCGCCTGACGGTTGCCCATTGAAGGGTCTTGGGGCTTGTAGCCTCCCCTCGGTGTCGATCTCGCATTCCCAGACACGGACCCAGTGGTGGAAGGCCTCACGAAGCTCATTCACGGCAAGTTCTTCTACCGTCAACCGAAGCAGGGCACGAGTCCCTGCCGGCAGCTTTCCGCGATGAACAGTCCATGGACCGGCGCCTCCCTTACGGTCCACCCAGGCTTCGTAGCGGCGCCGCGACCAGACGGCCAATGCTTCGCGGACGAGGGGGTGGCCTAGATGGAGGAGCCGGGAGTCGGCCGGTACCTTGAAGAGAGGCCTTCCGTGTATCTGCTCGATACAGGCCAAGCCATCGAATATCAAGGCTGGTATTGCCCTGCTTTCTGGGTCCGCGATCTCATCCTCGATGAGACGTTTCCAGTCACTGGGCAGGGGAAGCTTCAAGCGATACTTGCCGGAGCCCTCCGGCCCTGTCATGCGCGGTGGTGGCGCGCTCTTCCCGGCCATGGCCCGATCGATGAACAGCTTGAATGCCTCTGGCGTGAAGCCGAGGGCAGCTCGATATCGTGCGATGTCTCCGTCTATCGTAGCTCCATCCGTCGAGGGGACATTGATGCGAGCCTGTCGGCGTTTGATGTCGAGTTCAAGATCGCTGACTACCGTTCGGACTTCCTCTCCGTCTAGGAGGCGGCGCTGGAATGCCCGATCGAAGACCTCTCCCATGGACCCGAGATCCTCACGTATCTGCTGGACCTTCTCGACGATCGTGGCAAGAAAGGCGAGATCAAGGTTCTGCTCGCAGGTGAAGTGATAGACGACGACGTTGCGCGCCTGGCCATGCCGATCGAGGCGGCCATTCCTTTGCTCCAGCCTGGAAGGGTTCCATGGGATGTCGAAGTGGAATACTCGGTGGGCAGTCGCTTGAAGATTGAGTCCTTCGCTCGCGGTGTCCGTGGCCAGGAGCAGACGGACTGGATCACTTGGGTCGTTGAATCGACGCTTGATCTCCTCGCGCCGCTCTGCATTCATGCTCGGATCGCTTCCTCCATAGAGAAGAGCAATCCGGTTGCTTCCTTCCGGATAGCGCTTTCCAAGCTTGGCTGCCAGATAGTCGAGTGTTGTCTTGTACTCCGTGAAGACAATCATCCTCTCATCATCTCGCCAAAGGCCGCCTTCACGAAGTTCGCCATCGATCGTCTCGATGAGCCTCTCGATTCGGCTATCCTCAGGTGCGGCAATAGGATCCGAGGACGTGATGCCTAATGCCGCGATCGCGTCGCCTATCGCATCTACTACCCAGTCCTAAATATAGGCTACACTAGCTGCTTTGAAAAATGACTTGATTAGCTTTGGATTGTTTTTGATATCCGAGAGATCTGTTTCAACCCTTTCGCGAAGGGCTTCGTTCTTGTGCAA
>Ga0307375_10003619_pt1 | contig 15099 bp, 14 predicted proteins | sample TR1MG_FD_202531 | JGI IMG/M metagenome (GOLD analysis project Ga0307375, IMG submission 202531) | Soil microbial communities from Risofladan, Vaasa, Finland - TR-1 | ecosystem: Environmental > Terrestrial > Soil > Coastal area > Acid sulfate soil | place: Finland: Risofladan, Vaasa | collected...
ACCGTCATACGGCGACGTCGTGAACGACTACTACCAACTTTGAAGCCCAACGGCTCGCTGCGGTAGCATGGCTGGTCTGCGGGCGTAGTTCAGCGGCAGAACATCAGCTTCCCAAGCTGAGAACGCGGGTTCGATTCCCGTCGCCCGCTCCAACGATTTCGCTCGAAAGCCCAATGATTACAGGGGTTTTCGATTGACCCGTAGTGACCGCGAAATACCGCTGTTGTCCTTTGTTTAGTGCCCGTTAGTGCCCATGGAGTGCCCGGAAAGGGTATGCAGATTGAGCCACTCGTTCCTCTTGACGGTCGATGGGTAGACGTCTATTCGTCGTCGGTGTCTGTTCCCAATGGAAGATCGAGTTTCAACAAATTCGCTGCATTGAGCAGCCTCATCGTCATCGAAACCGGATTGTCTCGGTACTGTTTGATATCCGTCGCGGCGTGCACCACTGTCTCAACCATGTCCACCAAGCTCAACACTTCAATTGAACCGGCTCCGACTCGTTGACGACGGCACCGAGCGCGAACTCGCGGATCATGGTGACCTGCGGGGTGGCCAAGTCCACCGCTTCCGCGATCCGGCCGCGGAAGCGGGTCCCGGCGGAGAGGCGCTGAAGAGCATTAGCCGACTTTCGCAAGTGATCCAAGTCTTGCGGAACGGCTCGTTAGATACCAAGCTGCCAGCGAATGCTTTGGCGATTCATTTGTGTGAAGAAGGCTACCTTTGTCGAACTTGGCACTTCCACATCAGTTTCCGACAAAGAGACTCCGCTAAGTGTCTCCACTGGAGTCCTATCCATAACAAGATTCAGGATCTCGATCACGAGGAGCAGGAGCTTCTCGACAAGAACCCGGGGGTCGAAAAGTAATTCGTCATCATAGAATCTTTCGACTGCCCATTCGCTCGCTCCACCAAGCGTTTGAATCAACGTCAAGACACTCTCTGTACCTGAGGACGTGTCATCACTTATCTGAAGGGCGACCCTGTCCCGACGGTAGGTCCCGGTGTCAGCGATTCCAACTGCACCGATTGCGACGTCATGGATAGTGTTCCGGAGGGTTGCAAGTAAAAGCATCGTTGACCACGCCTTGTCCCCACGGTCGAAAATCGCAGCCAACTGTGGCGCTTTCAGGCGCACTTTGTCAACGAAAGTCGCTCGCTGCCACCCCGATTGGCGGAAACCTATGTCGGGTCTTACCACCAGGAACGCAACTCTCGCGGTCACGTCACACGCCGCCATCATCTGCGTGAGGATCGTATCGACAGACGTTAGAACCTCACCATCGCTGACGGCATCCTGGGGACTATTTACAAGTACGTGAAGATGATCTCTCTCACGCAGGACTGATTGAAGTCTCTGAATCACAGTGAACTCTAAGCCCTGGGTCCCACGCCTGCTTGTGAGCGCGCCATGTTGGACGATTGCAGTGCGCCACCGCCACCACGACGGCAAGAGTTCCCAGACTCCCATTCTGAAATAGATGGTCTGCCCAAATTCTTCTGTTGAACCTACCGGTGCGGCGTTGCATGTCACATATCGACCCTGCGATCGAAGATACAAACCAATCACGGTGAGGGCCTCGTCGACATTGACGACCGTCACCTCTCTGGCGAATCGATCTCTGCGTTCGAGTAGGTAGTCGCGGCTCGTGACGTAGATGTCGGCCCCCAGCGCTTGTGCTGCCATCAGAGCCGCGGCATCCTCACTCCGCTTCTTACCTGCCGCCTCAGAACTCAGACCTTGGTAGACCGAGCTTTCGGTATCATTGATTACGACCTGCGCAAGATTACCGGATAACCCGTGGCTTGAGATTGAGTCTCCGCGAATTCCGCAAGTGACAACTGATCGCGGTTCACCGTCCACGATAGGCCCGAGCACGACCCATCCCGGCGCTATGGGAACTGGCGTATCTCTCAATGGAGTAATCCCGTAGGGCAGACTTCCATCGAGATAGTGGAATCTGGTCACCTCTTGAAGTGCCAGCAGTCCATTTAGCAGCCACTCCTTGCTCCAGCCTGCGCCGAGCGAGTCAAACAGTTGGGCGTCCGTGAAGACAATCATCTTCCTAAAACGGGGGCGGCCCTCGAAGAGTTCCCCCGTGGCTCGAGCCGCAGGGTCTGGCCATGATCTGTATGAGGTGGATTGCTTTGGCTTGTTCAGGCGAGGAATCAATGTGTGCCATCCCTAGGTACATTCGCGCGATCCTGCATGCTCACTTCGAATCTCAGCCACTCCTGTCCGTTTCAATGAAAACAGACTTCTTCCGCTACTAGCGCTGAGCTACCCGCTTTGCGGCCTTCTTCGCAGCGGCCTTCTTCGCAGCGGCCTTCTTCGCCGGAGCCTTCTTCGCAGCGGCCTTCTTCGCCGGAGCCTTCTTCGGAGCGGCCTTCTTCGCAGCGGCCTTCTTCGCAGCGGCCTTCTTCGCAGCGGCCTTCTTCGCCGGAGCCTTCTTCGCCGGAGCCTTCTTCGGAGCGGCCTTCTTCGGGGCCGAACGCTTACGGCTCGGCTTACCCGTGTCTAGGATCTCTTCTTCTTCGGTCACGATTCCTCGCTCCTCGGCGTTCAGCGCACTACCTAACTTCGACCTAAGCCAACAAGAAAGAAAACTATCTCAACGACGAGCGACGCGCATGATCCGGCGAGCAACCACGAAATGATTTTCAATCTTCCATCATTCAGGTCGTAGGCCGTCTCCAACTGCTTTGCAGCATTCTTGACGACATCCGCCACAGTTTTCTCGCTTCCGGTAGTCATATATGCCTTAAGCATCTTTTCCGGAGATGAAGTAAAGGTCCATTTCCATCGCGGCCAAAGCACGGCCGTCGTGAGCAGTCCAACCAAACCGAAGGCAGAAATGCCGACCCAGGTGATCAAGGTAAATTGGTGAAACTTTTCAATCTGTACTGCGCCCAAGATTCCGCCGGCGATTGAAGCTGACTGAATAATTGTTCCCGCTCTGCCTCGAAATTCATCAAGAGTTGAGGCTTGCAAGGCGATGGCTCTCACTGATTCGTTGTATATCAACTCAAGACGGACATCTAAGGCCTCATTTTGTGCCATGTGCCATGCTTCCCCTTGATTTAAAAACTCGACAGCCCGGCGCCAGACTTGCCAATTATCGTTGTCTCATGAAGACGAGGCACTTGCCATCTGACCAATTGTCATATCTTCGCCGAAATCAGACTACCTACCTTTTCTTGTTGGCCTTGATGAAAGAAATTCTCAAACGGAGCTGCGACAAAGAGCGGATCCCAGATGTCGCGGACGTTTCAGGCGTCCCTATCACCTAACCCACAAGTGGTTGATGCGGCTAGACGGATTCGAACCAACTTTCCCGAGTGATCATTGGGTCAATCCCAGCTAACGAGTGGTCGAGTTCCCTTCAATCGATCTGCTGCCCCAAGGTCAGACCCCAACTAGGCAACTAGATGTCGTCGGCCAGGATGGCGAAGGTGCCCTGCCGTTGAGTTTCTGGGATTCAGATGTTCGATTCGCCGAGTTCCACTCGACTCCTACTTGAAGGGCATACTGGACTCCAGTTGCTCCCAGAAGGTTGAATTAACTATTCGCATCCGATAACGAAGATTTTCGAAAGCGAGAACTGAACGTGAGATTTGAGGAGATCTATCTCGAGAGAGTCGGACCCATTCGAGACACCCGGCTGCCGATTGCTCCATTGACAATCCTCATTGGAGGAAACGGATCTGGAAAGACTTCCATCTTGGATGCCATAGAAGGTTCCTTCAACGGCACTGTCTCAGCAACTCGTTCCTCTGGACTTCAAGAAGGAGACTGGCACAACGGCGAAGCTACTTCGATTATCGGCCTCGAGGATTGGCGCACACCAGGCCACTTCGAAGAAGAACTTGTGCGTCGAACACTCTGGACATTCATCAATTTTGATGCGAACGACCCAGTGGGCGCACTGCCCTTCCTTCCCCCGACTCCCGTAAGTATGCCAATCGAAGAACTTCCGCCGTTTGAAGCTCTGGCCGCGAAATGCGCCGGGGAACTTCTGAGGGACGAAATAATGCCTCCTCCAGGAGATCTCGGACAACTTGCTCTGACCCTCTTTTCAAATGTCGCGTTTGCATTTGGCAGATCCGTTATACGCGACTCCTACCCGTTGAGGTGGGGACTCTGCTCACGCGTGAAACCCGATGACCTAGGAGAAAGATTCCAGGATCTCTTCAACTTCTACGAGGCGGAGTTCGTTGACAGTGATTATCACTTGTTTTCTGATGCCATCGATACTCTTGCGACCGGAGGGATTCCCTATCTCGCGTCCTTCGAATTGGAGGTATGGAATTCAGGACTGAACAGTCGCGCGTTGAGGGATCTCGTTCGGCCGACGATTCATCGACTTAACTTTGAACCCGGAACACTGGCGCAGGAGTTAGAAGTGTCTGTTGAGGCGATTGCCAACAAACTTGTACACCCAAACGGCCGCACGGGGATCTTGGGGGGAGTGACACTCAACGGGATTGAAAAAGTACCGAGCTCGTGGTTGATTCCGTCAGTTCGTGCAAATGACCGCGATGGAGTTGCTGGCTCATGGAGAGTCGCACCAGGGATCATCGAATCAGTTGATCGAATCTCACGTCGCGTCGACGAGATCCTCCCGTCTTTCATCCGGGAGATGGCAACAGTGCGACTCACCCTCAAGCCGCCAGGCAATTGGACACCCAATGGATCCCGCGTGGACATTGAGATCCTAGAAGGCAAAAGACGGTTGAACAGTGACCAAGTCGGCGCCGGCACTGCCAGGTGGATTTCTCTCACCATACGGCTGGCCTGTGGCGAATTACTTGCGGCAAAACGCGTTGGTGCAATGGATCAGTTATTGCAAACTGGCAGATTGACACATGCGGATGAACTTGCAAACGTCTTCCAAGAACAAGACGAAGAAGAACTCAATTCCGAACCGTGGCAATTGAATCCTGTCGCGCTCCGAGAAATCGAACTTGACATTGTTAAGTCGAACACCGTTGTCCTGATCGACGAACCTGAGGCTCATTTGCACCCCCGTGCGGTGCGGTCGATCGCTAGTTGGCTCGAGGAGACGAGTTCCCGAGTGAGCGCCGTGGTGGTGGCGACCCACCACCCCGAACTAATCAACATCCACTCATTTGGTGTCCAAAAGGTTCTGCTCAGCCGCATCGGCCCGAAGTCGGAGGTCACGGTGTGGGACGGAACGAGGGGGTCCTCTCTTGATTCGTTTGCAGAGTCATTTGGCTTGACTGACTCGGCCATCCTGCAGATGTCTCGCCTGATGCTCTTTGTGGAAGGTCCGCATGACGAGATCATCCTGCGTACATTCTTCGGAGATGTGTTGGATTCAGGCGGAGTGACCGTGCTCGTGCTTCATGGGCTCAAGAACGCAAGCATGATTCTCGAATCAGAAGTTGTCGCGAAGATTGGAATACCCGTCGGCGTGCTCGCGGATAACGCAGACATCGAGAGAGTGAAGGGCGGAACGCGAACGAACTACGAGGAGTCCATGATCGGGCGACTTATACGTGAGTGGGAAGCCGCCGGGCGAGAATTGAGACCGTTCGGATTATTGCGGTCCGACATAATCGAGTACCTGGACCCTCAAGTTTGCAGTGGGGCCGCTAAGAAGCCTCTACGTGATTGGGATGATGTTCGCAGCAGATACGAGGCGCACAAGAAGCGGATACAAGAGGACACTCCAGGTTCGAAGTCACCAGATTTCAAGAAATGGGTCACCAAGGAGTATGGATTGGCGCTCGCCAGGGGGAACGTGGAGTCTCTAGCACAAGAATGCCGGAATCGTGACTTGATACCCGAAGCAATGCGCAACCTAGCCGCCTCGATCATTGCAACAGCAACCTTCGTGAACTGAAGAATCACTTGGACCACAAGCGACCTTGTAGTTGGGCTGAAAAGTTGAAAGACGTGACCAGCGCAAGAAGTTCAAGCAATCGGCGTGAACCCCCATTCAACGCGATACTGAGGCAAATTCCAAAATCTTGCTAGGCCGTACTGACCCTTCGAGCACGTCCACAAGCACTCGATTTCAATCATGCGATGCGCGCATTCAGGGATGTGACTTGACCTTGTGCCTCAATGACCAAATCTTGTGACTACGGCACAACTGAAGCCGCGAACTTGTCAGCCCAATGATCGACTGTTTCATACTCAACGACTTCCGCACCATAATTCGGGAAGACTGACTTGACTTCCTCGTGCGCATCCTGATTAATGCCCTTGCCCGATATTACGAACAGTGCCCTTGTCTTGACATTCTTACTGGCCTGGACGTCTTGAATTGCCCACGCTGCCGCCCCAATCTGGCGGAAGAGATTGTCACGACTCGTCTGAATTAGGGAGATAACTGGCGCCGCCAATAGCAATCGACCATTTTGAGCAGCAACATCGAACACGTGACTGGTCACTTCGCCACGAATCGGAAATCGTCCGACCACCAAGTTGTCCACGTCGTAGACCTTGCTCAGTGACTTTTCAATCGCAAAAGTCGCCTTGCGTCGCAGTCCATCCCTAGTTCGCTTCGGGAAGTGCTTTTCCGGAGGGTCAATCAAGAGTTCCCTAGAGGCCCGTTCGACAACGTCTGAAAGCGGCAAAGATGACACTCTCAGGGGTGTTAGTTGGATGGAATGCGACATTCCACCTATAGCCCATTGAATCCACTCGCGATCCATCCTCGTGATCATCTCATCAACGGAGTTCTCCAGTTTCCCGTTGTTCTTGAGATTGGCGAATGCCCGAACGCGACCCCAGTTTTTTAAGAAACTGAACGCAGTGCGATTGTCTTCATCAAAAGCGACGACTCCAATATTGATTCTCTCTCCATTGGACGGATCAGGCAGAAATTGCACAATTGAGTAGTGCGTTGTCATCCTCACCTTTCTTCTGGTTTGTTCATAGCATGTCACGCCTCGCCGATAAGTAATTCGCCAGGGCGATCAGGTCGTCGTCGCCAACTCCCCATGAGGCATCAACGTAAGCAATAGCACCGGCAATCTGCGCATCGGTGAGCGCCTTAATCTGCATGCTTGCTTCAATAACATTACTAGGGTCCGGGTCGAGAAACCAGGGGTCTGGGACAAGTGGCGTTCCGGCAATTAGGTTGGTTTTCCCCCAGTTTCCCCCGCCAGGAAGGAAAAGCCCGTGATCGTGGCTGAAGATTTCGTCCGTTTGCGTGTCACGCAATACTTGATGATCGCCGGCACCTATCCAACCATAAAGGACTCCAAGCCGCGCATGGTCCTCCCTATTCTTCTTGGTGACTGGTTGGAGCGGCTGACCTCGATCTTCCCTCAATTGCCTTCGGTCGAGAAATCTTGACGCATGCCCAAGCCCAGCTACCCGGTTACCGGTTTCGACGAAATTGGATAAGAGTTCTTGAGGACACAACACCCTTGCTGGCTGAACAGTTGGAGCTCCAAGAAGTTGGCCTAAGCGCCCGACTACCTGTTCGGTTGCGAGCGTGCGGCCATGACTCGGATTGGTGGAATCATTCAATTTCAATGCGTATCGCATTTGGTCGGTACAAATGACTTGCATCGGCTTGCCAGAGTTTCCACCTGTCAGAAGGCCTTCAATGTCTTGTACGGTCAATGTTGGCTCAAGTCGGGCCCTGGATTGACCAATTAGAGTCGTCCATTCCGAATCCGAAAGAGGCATTTTCAGATTCCTCGCGATGCAATCAAGGCTCGAACCCCTTAGGACAGATTGTCAACAGGTTTACTCCAAACTTCGCCAAATTCTTGGTATTTGGACGACACTTACCCAGTGATGAGGGCGACCGGAAAATTGGAGACCAAATCATTTCTGAAACGGCCAGTTGTCCTTGCACTCGTTAATGAGGGTTAGGAGCAAGAGTCTCATCCGTATTCGCGCCCTCTCAGGATTGAATCAACAGAACTACAACACGGGGAGTAATGGGGCATCATGATCCGATGCAGAATCGTTATGTCGGAGACGTTGGTGACTTTCTGAAACTCGGGATTCTGCGGTTGCTCGGCGGATCCTTGTCGGATTCAGAACACTCGAAGATCGGTATCGTCTGGTACCTCGTACCCGACGAGTTGGGAAATGGTGACGGCAAGCACGTCACCTATCTAGAGGCCAACTCCCCTCGGGGACGCATACTTCGGCCCCTGGATCCTGACTTGTACGACGAGCTCGCACGAATCGTTCAGCGAAGACCGCAGACTGTCGTGGACATCGAACAATCGGGGGTACTGCCGCCCGATACGGAGACATTCAGTCAGGTATTGGATTTCAGCAATCTGAGCCCCAGCAGCCAGTCGCTACGAATTGAGCGCCGAGCCGCGTGGCTGGAAGGAGCGCTGGCGGCCACGGCCTCGAGTGACATCGTCTTCCTGGACCCCGACAACGGCATTCGCTCGGCAACTCATCGTGTCCGTTCCCACCAATCGAAAGCCATCAAGCACGCCTACTTCGACGAGATCACCCGGTTTCTGGAGAGAGGGCAGTCCGTCATCGCATATCACCACGCTGACCGTTCGGCGGCCCTGCCAATTCAGGCGGAACGCCGAATGGAGGAGTTCCGCAAGGAAACCGGAGCGTCACCGTTGTGTGCGCTGTGCATGCGTCAAGGAACGTCGCGTTTCTTCTTCGTGATCCCTAGCCCAAATCATGCGCACGCCCTTGCAAAGAAGATGTCATTGCTCACATCAGGCCCATGGGGACAGCTAGTGCAGCAACTTCCCATCAAGTAGGAATCTTCCCCCGTCTGAGGGGACTCCGCTTTGTAAACCAATTAACCGTGCGAGTTGTTGTCGGTGATGTGAATGCCAGAGGAAGGAGGCACCAGTTCCAACACCCTGGCTGGCCTCACCAAAGCGGCAAGAGCGTCCGCGAGTACCCGATCACGGTCTTGCGTCGCGTGCTGGTAGCGCAATGCCGCGCTCGCTGAGGCGTGACCAGCACGATGCATCAACTCAGCCGTTGTAGCTCCGGTTGCCGCAGCCAACGTCAAACCGGTGTGTCGCAAGTCGTGCAGATGGAGATCAGGCCGCAAGACTGTTAGCCGAGCCTTGGACCACGCCCGTTGCAGGACGTTGGCGCTTAACGGCGCCCCGGTTGGAAGCGTGAAGAGCAGCGCATCGGCGTCGAGCTCCGTATAGAGGTCTAGGTGACGGACGATCGCTTCCATAATATTTGGCGGAACCGAGAGTGATCTTCGTCCCGCCGCAGACTTCGGTGACTTGGTGAGGGAACTTCCGTCACGAGTGAACGTTCTGCTCTGTTCGACTCGAATGGTTGCGTGCAATACTTCAACGTCTCGCCTTCTGAGACCGAGAATCTCTCCGCGTCTCAATTGACACCACGTCGCCAAGAGAATCACCAATCCCAGACGATCAGGCATGGCCCGAAATAGCGCATCAACTTCCGCGAGAGAGGCCATTGGCCGCTCGGCTGCGTGTTCAGTACTCGCTCCACTGACTTTGCAGGGCGAGGTAATAATCAAGTCATCCGTCACGGCCGTCCGCATAATGGTTGACAACAGTCGATAGGACTTGGACGCTGTACTGGAGTGTCGCGCTGCAAGTTCCGCGTGCCACCCTCTGACCTTGGATGGCGCAAGTCCCGCGAGCGTGACCTGTCCAAGTGATGGCAATATGTGATTGCTGAGCAAGTACTGATACAACTCCCTGGTCCGAATCGCTAGATCGGAGCGATGCGCAAGCCATTCTTCAGAGTACGTTTTGAGTGTCACCTGTCCGGCTCGTGGATCGATCCACGCACCTCGATGAAGATCGGCTTCAATCGTCGATAGATACGCGAATGCGTCAGCCTTCGCTGCAAATGTTCCAGAAGTGTGGCGCTCACCATCGTGCCAGTACATTGCTTGCCATCGCCCAGAGGGGCGCTTTCGCACTGTTCCAAAATGCCTTCGGCCTACCATCACCTGACCTCTTCTTTCCATGAATGCACGCAACGGTCGCAGCGAATGACAATTTGATCGAAATATTTGCTGGCGCAAGTCCACCGAATAGGCGACGAATCGGGCTATTTGGCGATTATCTTCATGCGGAGGCGACCGTTGGTAGTTATGTACGTCGAACCCATACTCCCTACAAATCAGGCATCCAAGCCGTGGGCATTCGTGTCAACGTCTGGCCTCAACGCGCTGTCCGGCGACCCATCGGTCAAGGTCCGAATCCAAGAACCTCACTCGGGTGCCTGCCAGCTTTACGAACGGAATCCGTCGTTCTTGGACAAGCCGTCGAATGAACCGCTCGGAACACCCGAGTCGACTGGCCGCCGCGCGGATGTCTAGGAGCGGCCGATCAACGCATTTGAGATTTGATCGACCGCGCGAGGTGCCAGCAGATGGGGCAAATGACTGGTCAACCATGGGAGATCCACGAGTGACTAGCGCGGTCGTGCGAAGTTGACTTCGGCCCAAAGACACAGCCCTCGCCCAACAATGAAGTTAACGACACGTCGACCACCTTTTCGAGTGGCGGTGGTCGCGGGGGTGGTGCTCGCCGGTGTAGTGGCGGGATGGACCCCCGCCGGGGCGAGTTACGTTGAATGCTCCGCGCTCGATCAGATCGCTCAGAGTTACCGGATCCCGATTATCAATCCGAGCGACGGCGTCAGTTTGCCCAGTGTCATGCTTGTGACCTCGGCGACTCTCGACACCACGAACCCCGATGGCAGCGGCAGGCATGCACCTCGCGGGAAGATCTACCTGTCGTTGCAGATGAGTTCGGGACCCATTCAACGAAACTTCGGTGATCCCCATTGGGGATCGTTCTTCTCGACGATGACGCCACTGCCCGCTAAGGCCCTTCGCTACATGGCGGCTTCGGGTCGTAGCTACCCGGTTATGCGAGTGCACCCCATCGATCAGACCTACAACCCCAATGGCGCCAGCGACGACGGCCTCGTCGACGCAACGTACTACTTCACCGTGCCGATCTCGAATCGCCGTGGCACCGTCGTCATATCGCCTACTCACACGATGGGCGGCGAGAACGTGGGCTTCGTCGGTGGACCCCTGGTATCGCTGAAGGTAGGCGGACCGACCAGAATTTCCTTGTCGTTTCCCATGAAGCTGACCGTCACGAAGCCAACGACAACTACAGTTGCGGCTAGTGGAAACGCTGTGACAGACTTCGCAAGTTTCCTCAACTTGCTGTCGATGTTGATAGCCACACTGCTCGTGGGCTTCGTCTTTCTCGCCCTGCGGCGAAGGAAGAGGCGAGGTGCCCCGATCCCCGTGGTCATCGTTGGCGGTAGTCCCTCCACACAACCACCGGTGGTCCCGAAGACCCATTTCGAGCCAGGGCCGCGACCTCAGCGACGACCTGCCGTCCAGCCAACACCCGTCGAGATTCAGGACGACGAAACACTGCGTATCAACGTGCTCGGTCCTCTCACCATCTCGCCCGTCAGCGCACCAGCCAGCGATCCGGTACGCGCGATTCTGGCGTATCTCGCGATGAACAACGAGCGAGTCCAGACCCTGGAGGAGATCCAGAACGCCATTTGGCCGCTGACCAACAACGGAGCCGACATCAAGAAGCCGGCCATGCACAACTACATGATGCAGGCCCGCAAGTGCGTGGGCGAGCGACACCTGCCGACGGCGTCGGGACGACCGGGCTACCAACTGCAGAATTCCGAAACCGACTGGTCCGAGTTCCAGGGCCTCCTGCTCCAGTCCACCAAAGTCTCGAAGGCCGAGTCGATGGTCCTGCGGCGTCAAGCCTTGGAGTTGACGAAGGGTCTGCCCTTCACCGCCGATACCACCCGCTACTTCACCTGGACCTTCTCCACGTCGGTCGTCTACAAGATCGTCGAGGCGGTGACGACCCTTGCCCACGGTCTCGGTACCGAACTGGTGCTGGCCGGTGACCTCGCCGGTGCCCAGGACGTGCTGCGTCAGGGTCTGCTCACCGATCCCGCCTCGTTGACGCTGTGGGAGGATCTGACCGACGTGCTCCTGGAGTCGGCGGACCAGAGTCTCCTGCTGTTGCACTGGAAGGGTGCTGGCCTCGTGCTGCGGCCCGAAGACGTGGTGCTGCTGCGCAGTCGCGTGAACGGGTAGCCGGTTCATCGGACCACACCTTGGGCGACCAAGTGCCGGCGCAGTCTCGTCTCGGCCCGGTTGCGACGCTTCTTGAGGGTCTCATACGAGCAGCCGGACTCGTCGGCGAGCGACTGCAGGGACATCTGGTAACCGCGAGTTCGTTGGATGAGCATGGACTCATCGTTCGTGATGACCCGGTCCGCCACCGCTCGTGCCAGCAGACCGATGGCGATCTCGAGACGTTCCATCGCCGGTTCGGCGGCGTCATAGTCGTCGGGCAAGAGCGTCGTCGGGACGTTATGACGGGCCATGCTTCGCTGCTCCGCACGAGTCTTCGTGAACGCGTGGCTCAGGACGAACTCAACTCTCTCTCCCTCGACCAGTTCGTGCGTCCAGCGCAGTGCCACCGTCGCCTGGGCGAGCAGTTCGGAGACCGTGTCGTCACTGGGGCGTCCCCAGGACAACCGGCTTGCGGTGAACTCCAGTTCGGGCGAGAGCGCCACGAGGGCGATGAGCATGGAGTCGTCGTCGAGGGTGGTCCATTCGAGTAGTTCCTCGAGCACTTGGCGAATGCGCGGTTCGGGGTCTTGCAGGAGTTGGGCGAACTCTAGGGCTCGTGACGTGCCGAGCAGATCGAGCTGGTAGGTCTCGAGTCGCTCGATGAGGTCACGACCGGGCGAACCCGAGGAACGGACTTCGAGGTCGTGGGTGAGCAGGGACATGGGTGTGCTGTTTGGCTTCATGTCCTCAGAGGACCAATATGAGTTCATGAGAACACACTGAGAGTTCGTCATGTGCACTCATAATGCGGACGAATACTGGTGCTTACGCGCCGAGATCCGTGGCCGTGAGCGTCACTTATGAGTTCACAATGGATCACGTCGCCTCTTCTGTCGGGTCGGGATGGGCAGCCCGACGAGCCAGTGCACCCTCGGTCCGAAGCTCTCGGTGCATCGTGAAGAACAGTTCGGCCAGTTCGGTGGCCCTCGGATCGTCGTAACCACGGCCCTCGTAGCGAAAGGTGCCCTCGACGGGGTCGCCCTCGTTGCGGGTACTCATGTGGTCGGCCCGGGCCCTCCGAAGTGCTCCGAAGGTGGTCGAGTAACTGCGCGACTTCGTGATGAGCTGGCCGGTGAAACCGAAGTTGTGAGCGTGGTTCTTGAGATGCAACGACTGAAGCGATGCGTGCAGATCCAAGTCCCACGCGGTCAGGGCGAGTCTCCGCGCGTGGGGATCATCGATTAACGCCACGATCTGGCGACGGGAGTGAAATCGGCGAGCCAAGTCCCGCGTGCCGTCGGTGGTCTTCGTGGCGTATTTCGCGACGTAGGCGGGGACTTTGTCGGTGTCCTGGGGAGTGCTGCCGAGGTGTTGGATATTCAGTACGTCACCCCATCGAAAGGTCTGGCCCTGGGCACCAACTGCGCGGGCGTGACCGATGGCTCCTCGCACCACCGACGTGAATAGTTGACTCGTGATCCACGAGGGTGGTTCGTCCTCCAACGAGTCGGGCCCGTCGACTCGCAGAATGACGTGGAGATGGGCGAGACCCCGCCGTTGCATCTCGGCGACCTTGAGGTAGTGGACCTGGGCCACGCTTCTGAGGTTCTTCTGACTCAATCCACCAACTTCGGCGAGCGAACGGCGGATGGTTTGAATCGTGTTGTTCCAGAGTCGTGACACGTGAGCGTTCCACAGCACCGCACCCTCGTAGTCGAAGCACTCCTCGCAGAGAGGGCGGCCGAGTTGGGGATCACATTCGGAGTGGCGCAGCGAGCACGATTGGGATCGCTGGTGACCGCAGAGGATCCCTCGGGTACTTTGTACGGTTCGCCGGCCCTGAAGAGTCACGCACCCGCCACTGGCATTCACCGTGTGGACCAGTCCGAAGGAGGGAGCGGTGAGCGTGACAAAGAGGCGGGGATGGTTCGCCACTTCCGCGGGGGTGCCTTTCCCCCCGACCAGACCACTGGACACGAGGATCCACGCGTCGGCTTTGTACGTGTAGGAACACGACGGACAGATCACATGGCGACGGTCCTTGCAGGCAATTCGCAGTGAACTGATGCCCACTTCTCCGGTGGCGACGTTCACCATCTCGCCGCGGAGGCGAATCGGATTCGAGCAGTTACCCGAGAGTTCCACCTCGCGGACCAGATTGAAACGCTCTTGGGCATTCATGAGGCGTGGCGCACGTCGTAGGCGCGAGAAGCAATGTGATCAATCTCCTCGTCACTCAGATAGGGCGTCATCAGGAGTGTTGGCACTCCGCCCTCGGCGAGCAGGTACCCCACACCGCGCATCGTTGGATCGATGGTCGCCGCTGAGAAGCCCCGGGCGGCCCAACCTTGACCGAGGATGGTGTCCGAGGCGTCCGAACTCGTGCAGCGCATCGCCAGACGGAACGAGAAGAGGTCGCGGATCCACGTGGGTACTATCTCGTGGCTCGGCTTCTGGGTGGCCGCTACCACGATGATGCCGGCGGCCCGACCGCGAGAAACCAGGTCACGAAGAAGTTCGGCGAAGTTATCGCGGGTCTCCTTCTTGCCGCCGCGCAGATAGAACGCGAGCTCGTCGATCACCAACACATGCAGGCCTTCCAGGTCGGTCGACGTCATCTTGCGCTTTCTCGTGGCCACCAACGTGGCGTAGCGAAGGTCCATGATCTGACGTAGCCGCTCAAGGGCGGCGACCGCGTCGTCCTGGTTGGCCCCGATGAATTCGTCCGCGACGAGCGACCACGCCGCCAGTTCGACGTGCTTGCCGTCGAGCAGCGTGACTCGGACCTTGGGGTCCAACGCGGCGGCGGCGACGATGGTCGATAAGGCGACGGACTTTCCAGATCCCGGTTCACCACCGATGAGCAGGTTGTGCTCAGGCAGACCGATGGATATGGCGAGTCCGTCTTGACCCACTCCGAGGATGGCCCTGACCCCGTTTGGTAGACACCTTGTAAGAGAGGATGTCCATAATGGGAAGAACACGTCGGGGGTTCACTCCGGAATATAAAGACGAGGCCGTGAAGCTGGTGATCAACACCGGC
>Ga0307375_10003620_pt1 | contig 15097 bp, 12 predicted proteins | sample TR1MG_FD_202531 | JGI IMG/M metagenome (GOLD analysis project Ga0307375, IMG submission 202531) | Soil microbial communities from Risofladan, Vaasa, Finland - TR-1 | ecosystem: Environmental > Terrestrial > Soil > Coastal area > Acid sulfate soil | place: Finland: Risofladan, Vaasa | collected...
GCCGGGAGCTTCTCGCAGACCTACCTGCGCAACGCGTTTAACAACGGCTTCCTGTGCGTGGAGTGTCCGGAGTTCATCAAGCGCATGAAGCAGATGTTCGCGGCGGAGAAGGACAAGACGGTGCTGCCGGGAGATGAAATCGCAATTGACTTTACGACGGGAACGATTCGCTATCGCAATGAAGCGTTCCGCTTCCCGCCGCTGGGCACGGTGCCGCAGTCGCTGGTGATTGCCGGGGGAGTGGAAAACCTGGTGATGAAGAAACTGGCGCCGGCAACGGTGTGAATGGGAACAAAGTTCATAGAAAGAGTCTGTCAGGAGAAGCAAGCATGGCGAAGTACACGGTAGTGACGATGCCGGGAGACGGGATTGGGAACCAGGTGCTGCCCGAGGCGCTGAAGGTGCTGCGGGCAGTGGGATTCGACGCGGAGTATGTGCATGCCGACATCGGTTGGGAGTGTTGGCGGAACGAAGGCAACGCGTTGCCGGAGCGAACGATTGAGTTGCTGCGCAAACACAGGCTCGGGCTGTTCGGGGCGATTACCTCGAAGCCAAAGAAAGCGGCGGACGCGGAGTTGAAGCCGGAGTTGCGGGGCCAGGGCTACCAATACTTCAGCCCCATCGTCTCGATGCGACAGTTGTTCGGCCTGGATATCTGCCTGAGGCCATGCATTGGTTTTCCGGGCAATCCGCTGAATTTTATCCGCAAGCGTCCCGATGGCGGTTACGAAGAGCCAGAGGTGGACGTGGTGGTTTTCCGCCAGAACACGGAGGGCCTATACGCGGGCGTGGAGTGGACGAATCCTCCGGAAGAGGTGCGGGCGGCGCTGGCGACGCACAAGAAGTTTGCGCCTTTTGCGAATATGCCGGGCGAAGACCTGGCGGTGTCGGTGCGAATCATCACGCGTCCGGCGGCACGGCGCATCTGCACGGCGGCGTTCGAATATGCGAAGAAGTTCGGCTACAAGGGCGTGACGATCTGCGAGAAGCCGAACGTGCTGCGCGAAACGTCAGGGATGATGGAAGACGCGGCGAAGGAAGTGGCGAAGAGTTATCCGGGGATTAAGTTGTGGTCGACGAACATCGACGCGCAGACGATGTGGCTGACGAAGAATCCGGAAGACTATGGCGTGATCGTGGCGTCGAACTTGTTCGGCGACGTGATCAGCGACGCATTCGCGGGACTGGTTGGCGGACTGGGCTTTGCGGCGAGCGGCAATATCGGAGCAGAGGTGGCGGTGTTTGAGCCAACACACGGCTCGGCGCCGAAGTATGCCGAGCTTGATCCTCCGATTGTCAATCCGATTGCGATGATCCTGTCGGCGGCGATGCTGCTGGACCACGTGGGCGAGCGGGAGAAGGCAAACCGCATGCGCAAGGCGATTGCAGCGGTGATCGCGGAGGGGAAAGTGCGGTCGTACGATATGTTGCGGCTGCCGGGCGGTGCGGACGCGATCAAGCTTGGCGCGGCTAGCACGCCGCAGATGACGGAAGCGATTCTGGCGAAGATGTAGCGGTCGCCGGAGTGGCGAGACGAGAGGATACCGATGGGTACGGCCGAAGTAGTGGCGGGAAAGTGCGGCGAGGCGGGGCGCATGGGAAAAGACGTGCGCTCCGATTGCCATGTGACGGTGGAGTTGCGCTCGCAAGGCGGAGTGGCGGTGGAGTTGAAGTCGCGGGTCGGAGCATTTTACGGCGACGCGATCCGGGCGCAGGTGCAGAACGTGCTGCGTGATCTCGGCGTGGCGCATGCGCGTGTGGCCGTGATCGACGAGGGGGCACTGCCGTTTGTGATTGCGGCGCGCGTGGAAGCCGCCGTACGGAGGGCCGGTGCGGGCGAGGGCAAGAAGTCACTGCCGGAGAAAGTCGCGCACAAGGGCGGTACGGCGCAGGACAGGCTGCGGCGCTCGCGGCTTTACCTGCCGGGCGCGGAACCGAAGTACTTCGTCAACGCCGGACTGCACGGGCCGGACGCGGTGATCCTGGACCTGGAAGACTCGGTGCATGTGAATGAGAAGGATACGTCGCGCGTGCTGGTGCGGAATGCTTTGCGCGCGGTGGACTTCGGGGCCGCTGAGCGCATGGTGCGCATCAACCAGTTGCCGATGGGGATGCAGGACCTGGAAGAAGTGGTGCCGGAACAACCGGATCTGATCCTGATTCCGAAGGTGGAGCACGCCAAGCAGGTGATTGAAGTAGATCAGGCGATTACTCAGATTGCGCAGCGTCTCGGGTTGACGCAACCGATGTGGCTGATGCCGATCCTGGAGTCGGCGCTGGGAATTGAGAATGCGTTTGCAATCGCCACGGCCTCGGATCGCGTAGTGGCGCTGACGATCGGGCTGGAAGACTACACGGCCGATCTCGGCGTGGCGAAAACGAAGACGGGCGAGGAGTCGCTCTATGCGCGCATGCGGCTGGTGAATGCGGCGAGGGGCGCAGGATTACAGGCGATCGACTCGGTGTTCGGCGACGTTGGCGACATGGACGGACTGGCGAAGTGGGGCGAACAGTCGCGAGCGCTCGGCTTCGAAGGCATGGGTTGCATACACCCGATGCAGATCCCGGTAATCCATAAGGCGTTCGCGCCGACAGCGGCGGAGATCGAAAAGGCGCTGAAAATCGTGGCGGCGTTCGAAGAAGCGCAGGCGAAGGGAACGGGCGTCGTCAGCCTGGGATCGAAGATGATCGATGCGCCGGTCGTCCACCGCGCGGTGAAACTGGTGGAGCGGGCAAAGCAGATGGGGATCGTGTGAATTTTCGAATTGCCGGATTGTTGGAGTGTCGAATTTAAAAGCAGAAGAGCGCTGGTTCGATTCTGACGAGACTGGTTAAGGATTGAGGGAAGGGCAGAAAGATGGCGGACGCGGTGAAGACGGCGGAGATGGTGCGGAATGCGGTGGGACGGCTGGTGCCGACCAGGGTCAACGGACGCGAGGAAGTTGCGTTTCCAGGAGTGGATCAGTACCGGCCGAGCGGGAAGAAAGCGGCGCTGGCGGTGCGGTCCAACGCGGATTACCCGAAAAACGGCGACAAGCGCGTGCCTGACCTGCTGACGGCGCTGAAGAAGTGCGGTCTGGCGGACGGCATGACGATCTCGAGCCATCATCATCTACGCGACGGCGACCGAGTTGCTCTGGAAGCGCTGCAACTGGCGGCGAGTCTCGGCGTGAAAGATCTGCGGTGGTTTCCGAGCGCATCGTTTCCGTGCCACGCGCCGGTGATCGACCTGATGGAGCGGGGCGTGGTGCATCACATCGAGGGATCGATGAACGGCCCGCTTGGCGATTACTGTTCACACGGCAAAATGCGCGGCCATGGCGTGTTGCGTTCGCACGGCGGCCGTTGGCAGGCGATCCAGGATGGAGAAGTGCACGTAGACATCGCGGTCATCGCGGCCCCGACGGCCGATCCGTTTGGCAATGCGAACGGCGTGCAGGGAAAGTCGGCGTGCGGCGGGCTGGGATTTGCGCTGGCGGATTCGATGTACGCGGACAAGGTGATCGTGGTGACGGACAACCTTGTGCCGTTTCCGTGTGTGCCGTGGCAGATACAGGGCAACAACGTGGATTATGTGGTGGAGGTGCCGTCGATTGGCGATCCGTCGAAAATCGTCAGCGGCACGACACAGATCACGCGCTCGCCCGACCGGTTGAAGATCGCACAGATGGTGGCGCAGTTCCTGAAGGTCACGGGCATCATGCGCGACGGGTTCTCGTTCCAGGCAGGCGCGGGCGGTATTGCATTGGCATTTGTCGATTATCTGCGCGGGTATATGCGCGAGGCGGGAGTGAAGGCGCGCTTCGTGCGCGGCGGCTCGACGAAGTACCTGGTGGAGATGCTGCAAGAAGGGTTGATGGATTACATCCTCGACGGGCAGACGTTCGACCTCGACGGCGTGCGCTCGATGGGTGCGGATGCGCGGCACATCATGACCTCGCCGTTTACGTCCTATAACTTCCACGGCAAGGGCAACATCGCATCGCAGGTGGATGCCGTGGTGCTGGGAGCGACGGAAGTGGACGTGAACTTCAACGGCAACGTGGTGACGCATTCGGATGGGCGTCTGCTGCACGGTATTGGCGGATGGCAGAACTGTCTGTACGCGGGCTGCACGATTCTGGCGCTGCCGTCGTTCCGTGACCGCATCCCGGTGATCGTGGACGAAGTGACGACAATGACCGGCCCGGGAGAATTGATCGACGTGGTGGTCACCGAGCGCGGCATCGCGATTAACCCGCGGAGGCAGGACCTGCTTGACGCTGTGAAGGGAAGTGCACTGCCGGTGCGGCCGATCGAGGAGATTAAGGACGAAGTGGAAAAGATCTGCGGTGGAAAGCCGCAGAAAGCACGCCTCACGGACGAACCGGTGGCAGTGGTCAAGTGGGTGGACGGCACCGTGCTCGACACGATCTGGAAAGTGGAAGAATAGCGAAATCGCGAAAGGCAAAAAGTCAGGGCGCGGATCCTATGATTCGCGCCCTATCTTTTGTTCGAAGTGGCAGAGCTTTAGAAGGCTGCCGCAGCGACGGCGGTCTCCTGCTGCACGTGCGTGTGATGAATGTGTTCGAGCCGCTTTTCCAACTGGTGGCGATAGCTGCTGAGGTTGACCGGTTCGCGGGCAACGCCGGTTTCGATGGCGGCCTTGGCGACGGCCAGCGCCTCGGTGACGAGCACGCGCGAGTCAAACGGCTTGGGAATGATGTACTCGGGACCGAACGTGAGTTCCTTCAGGTTGTAAGCCTCGAGCACTTCCTGTGTAACCGGTTGCCGCGCCAAGCCAGCAAGGGCGTGCGCGGCGGCGACCTTCATCGCCTCGTTGATCTGCGTGGCGCGAACGTCGAGTGCGGCGCGGAAGATGAACGGGAAGCCGAGGACGTTGTTGATCTGGTTGGGATAGTCGGAGCGGCCGGTGGCGATGATGACGTCGGGGCGCGCGGCGATGGCTTCCGGATAGCCGATCTCCGGATCCGGGTTGGCCATGGCGAAGACGATCGGATTCGGCGCCATCGAGCGGACCATGTCCTGCGTGACGCAACCCTTGACGGAGCAACCAACAAAAACGTCAGCTCCAATCAGGGCTTCAGCCAGCGTGCGAGCGTCGGTGGGGCGAGCGAAACGCGCCTTGTACTCGTTCATGCCGGAAGTGCGCCCAGTGTAAATGACACCCTTGGTGTCGCAGAGCAGGAGGTTTTCCGGACGTACGCCGAGCGCGACATAGAAGGTCGCGCAGGCGATTCCTGCGGCGCCGGCACCGTTGAAGACAACCTTGACGTCCTCGATGCGCTTGCCGACGATTTCGAGAGCATTGATAAGACCCGCGCCCGAGATGATGGCCGTGCCGTGCTGGTCGTCGTGGAAGACCGGAATGCCCATGGTGCGCTTCAGAGTCTCTTCGATGTAGAAGCACTCAGGCGCCTTGATGTCTTCAAGGTTGATGCCGCCGAAGGTGGGCTCGAGAAGCTGGCAGAGACGGATGACTTCGTCAGGATTCTCCGTGCCGACTTCGAGGTCAAAAACATCGATATCCGCAAATCTCTTGAACAGGACGCCCTTGCCTTCCATCACGGGCTTGCCGGCGAGCGCGCCGATGTTGCCCAGTCCGAGGACGGCCGTACCGTTGCTGACAACTCCCACGAGATTGCCGCGCGAGGTGTAGTCATAGGCCGTGTGCGGATCGTTCTGGATCTTGAGGCACGGTTCGGCAACGCCGGGCGTGTACGCCAGGCTGAGGTCATGCTGCGTGGCGCACGACTTCGTCGGCGTAACTTCGATCTTCCCGGGCCGGCTGCCAAAGTGGTAGTGCAACGCTTCCTGTTTAAGAATCGAATACATATAAGGTCCTCTGCCGGGCATCGCAGTGTCCGCGCCCTGAGCGCGTGGGTATTAAGAAAAGAATGGCACGATGCTCCACCTTTCAGTCTAGGCGGTCACAGGTTGCTGTGCGGTGACCCTTGTGTGAAGGTGGAGTGACCTGCATCACAGTAGTACGTGGGAATGGAGAAACAACTTTCCGAAAACATCGGCCTAAAGGTGGCCATTGCACGGTGAAGGGCGACGATTTCGCAAGAAGCAGCCCCGATTTGCAGTCGGCACAGCTTGTGGACCGGGTTGGGAATGCCATCGGCAAAAGATGCCGGCCGCGCCCTACTTGCAGCAGGAGGGCTTGGACTTCCGTCCGATGACGCGGTGGAGAATCAGCGCGATCGCAACGACGGCGACAGCGACGATTACGAGAAGATTCGCAATGCCCATGCCATAAGTGTATCGCAGATCGAGATGCCGGAACGAAATAGAAGAGAAATGCGAGGGAGGGTTTATTCTGTAGATGGAGACGCATAGTGGCAAAACGATTGGCGATAGTGACGGCTGCTCTGGCAATGCTGATGACCTGCGGGTGCAATTGGTGGAATCAGCGCATCATAATCGAGCATGCCAAAAGCATGACTGGCGGCGATCCAGAGTCGGGGAAGATTGCGATCCAGCGGTTTGCGTGCGCGGGGTGTCACGTGATTCCGGGGATACAGAGCGTGCCGGGAGCAGCCGACAAGAAGGGACCGTCGCTGGAGCATTGGTTTGATCGGCAAACGATTGCGAAGAAACTTCCAAACACGCCAGAGAACCTGGTGGAGTGGATTCAGCAGCCGAATGAAGTAGTTCCTGGCACACAGATGCCAAATCTTGGCGTCACGGAGCAGCAAGCGCGCGACATTGCGGCGTACCTCTATACGTTGCGGTAACAGCACGATCTGAAATCGCCTTGCGGATCACAGCGCACAGTGATAATCTTTTTACGTCCATGAGCATTAACCATCCAACCGAAGCTCGTCGATGGTCCCGCCGATGGTGGTCCTTCACCGTCGTGTGCCTGTAAGCCAGGCACGTTCCTGAAACTAATCCACTAAAACTGAATACTCGATTCGACCGGCGTGCGCCTCTGTATTTACGTCGGAGAAGGAACCGGGATGTCCTCACAAATTCATGTACCGATGGCGGGCAATTCTCGCAGCGTGGAAAACGCCGATGTGTCTGACCGGCTGCACCAGCATTTGCGGCACTTGCTGAACGGCCAAAACCTGACCAAACAGGAGGCCGCCGAACTGCTCGGATTGATGCTGGCGCAAGGCGTAACAGACGCACAGATTGCGGCAGTGCTGGCGTCGCTGGCGGCGAAGGGCGAAACCAGCGAGGAACTGGCCGGCATGGCAGAAGGCATGCGGCAACGGATGCTGCACCTCCAGTCGTCGACGGAACCCGTTATCGACACGGCCGGGACAGGCGCAAGCCGCGCGAAGACGTTCAACGTCTCAACCGCGGCGGCATTTGTGATTGCGGCGGCAGGGTTGCCGATCGCGAAACATGGCGCGAGGGCAGCGACGAGCCGCTCGGGAAGTGCGGACCTGCTGACGGCACTGGGCGTGAAAATCGATACGAGTCGAGATACGGCAGAGCGATGCCTGCGCGAGCTTGGTATCTGCTTCCTCTTTGCCCCGCTCTACCATCCAGCCGCTGCACGCGTCGCAAGCGTACGCCGCGAACTCGGAATTCGAACTGTTTTCAACCTGATTGGTCCTCTTTGCAATCCGGCAGGAGCCGTGTACCAGGTACTGGGCGTTGGCGACCGGGCATTGCAGGCCGCGATGGCGGAGGCGCTGGCGTCATTGGGATGCAAACGAGCCTGGGTGGTGCACGGCTGCGACGGTCTGGACGAGGTGACGATCGCGGGAGACACGTACGTGATGGAAGTGGAAGAAGGCAAGGTGCGCGAGCGAACCGTCTCTCCGGAGGAGTTTGGCATAGAGCGCGGTATCTGCGGCAACCTGCGTGGCGTATCTGCCGCGGAAAACGCGGCGACTGTGCTGAGTGTGCTGGATGGATCAGCGGACCGCATCGCGACAGACCTGGTTGTGCTGAACGCGGCGGCGGCACTGTACGTGGCAAAAAACATGGATCTGCACCAGGCAGCGGAGGCGGCGCGAATGGCGATCGTGTCTGGAGAAGCGATGCGAAGGCTGGATGGCCTCCGCGCAATGACAAACGGGAACGGCGAGGTGACGCAATGAGTAACTCGGCGTTCCTTGAAAAGATGGTGGAAGCAAAGCGCATCGACTTGGCGCAAGTGACACAAACGGAGCGCGAACGAACGAGGCTCAATGCCCTGCATGCGCGCGGAAACGCGGAGCCGCATCGCTTCCGCAGAGAACTGCAGCGCGACGACAGAATAAATGTGATTGCCGAGGTCAAGCGCAGCTCTCCGTCAGCGGGAGCGATTTGCGCTGGCGCGAATTCAACGGAAGTGGCGCGCGCGTATGAGCGTGCAGGGGCGGCTGCGATTTCCGTACTGACCGAGCCGTATTACTTCGGCGGATCGCTGGAGGATCTGCGCGCGGTTCGAGAGTCGGTGGCGCTTCCTCTATTGCGCAAGGATTTCACGATCGACGAACACCACGTGTACGAGGCAGCAGCGGCGGGCGCGGACGCGATTTTGCTGATCGTGGCGGCGCTCACGGTGGACGAGTTGCGCCGTCTGCGCATGTTGGCAGAAGACGAGCTTGGCATGGATGTGCTGGTGGAAGTCCACACCGGAGATGAACTCGAGGCGGCATACAGGGCAGGGGCGAGGATTGTTGGCGTGAACAATCGGAACCTGTCAACGCTGCAAGTGAAGGTGGAGACATCGTTTGAATTGGCGCAACATTTGCGGCCTGGCGTGGTGACGGTGAGCGAGAGCGGATTACGGACTGCGGAGGATTTACAAGAGCTGCGCGCCGCCGGGTACGGCGCTTTTCTCATCGGCGAAACGCTGATGCGATCCGGCGATCCAGAGTCGACGCTGCGCGGGTTGATGGCCGCGGAGGTGCGCCGGTGATCAGCATAAAGGTGTGCGGAATTACGTCGCTGGAAGACGCGATGACGGCTGTGCATCTGGGAGCGGACATGCTCGGCTTTAACTTCTACCCCAAGAGCCCGCGTTATATAGAACCGGCGCGGGCGCGGGTGATCGTGGAAGAGGTCGGCGCGAAGGCGGTCTGTGTGGGCGTTTTCGTCAATGAGGCCACTCCGGCGGATGTACGGAAGATTGCACTGGAGGCGGGCCTTGGAGTGGTGCAATTGCACGGCGACGAGACACCGGAGTTCTGTGCAGAACTTTCAGATCTCGAAGTCATCAAAGTGTTCCGTGTTGGCGCGGGCGACGAGATGCCGGCGATCGAGTTGTTTCCAGTGAAGACGGTGCTGCTGGACGCGGCGACGGCGAAATTTGGTGGATCGGGGAAGACATTCGATTGGAAGATTGCGCGGCAGGCGCGAAATGCAGGACGCAGCGTGATGGTGGCCGGCGGGCTGAATCCTGAAAATGTCGCGGAGGCGATCCGAGTGGCCGCACCTGATGCGGTGGATGCGTGCAGCGGCCTGGAGTCGGCTCCGGGGATAAAAGACTACGAGAAGGTACAGAAATTCATTGCCGCGGTACGAGCGGTGGAACAGAAAGGGAGTGTGCGTTTTGCCTGAAACAGTAGAGACAAAGTCACATCCGCTGATGGTGGATACGAGTGGGCCCGGCTTCTTTGGGCCGTTTGGAGGCAGGTTTGTGCCGGAGACGCTGGTGGCGCCGCTCGACGAACTGGCATCGTCATTTGAGGTGGCGAGAAAAGATGAAAGGTTTCGCGACGAGTTGAAAGAACTGTTGCGGAACTTTTCCGGGCGTCCAACTCCGCTCTATTTTGCGGAGAGGCTGACAGAGAAGCTGGGCGGTGCACGCGTCTACTTGAAGCGCGAGGACCTTTCTCATACGGGGTCGCACAAGATCAACAACGCGCTGGGGCAGGTGCTACTGGCGCGAAGGATGGGGAAGCGCAGGATTATTGCGGAGACTGGGGCGGGCCAGCACGGAGTGGCGACGGCGACGGTGTGTGCGCGCTTCGGGTTGGAGTGCGTGGTCTACATGGGATCGGAGGATATGGCGAGGCAGGCGCTGAATGTCTTCCGCATGCGATTGCTCGGCGCGGAAGTTCGCGCGGTGGAGACCGGTTCGCGCACGTTGAAAGATGCAATCAACGAAGCTCTGCGCGACTGGGTGACAAACGTGAAGGACACGTACTACCTGCTGGGCAGTGCGCTTGGGCCGCATCCGTATCCGACGATGGTGCGCGAGTTCCAGCGAGTGATTGGCGACGAAGCGAGGCAGCAAGTAATGGATCAGGAAGAAAAACTGCCGGTGGCCGCAGTGGCGTGCGTGGGAGGCGGATCGAATGCGATTGGGTTGTTTACGGCATTTGTGCCCGATAAAGACGTGCGGTTGATCGGAGTGGAGGCGGGCGGACGAGGCGAAGGCCTGGGAGATCACGCAGCGCGCTTCGCGGGAGGAAGGCCGGGAGTGTTACAGGGAACGTACAGCTTTGTGCTGCAGGACGAAGCAGGGCAGATAGCGGCAACGCACTCGGTTTCTGCCGGACTGGATTATGCGGCGGTGGGACCGGAGCACGCTTATCTGCGCGAGACTGGCCGAGCCGAATACACATCGGTGACAGACGACGAGGCGCTTCGAGCATTCCACGAGCTGTCCGAACTGGAAGGAATCATTCCGGCGCTGGAATCATCGCACGCAGTGTCATACGTGATGCAGATTGCACGGCAGTACAAGCCGAAAGACGTGATCGTGATGAACCTCTCGGGACGCGGAGACAAGGACGTCAACTCGGTGCTGGAGCGCGAAGGAGGCCAGAAGTGAGCGCGATCTCGGAGGCATTCAGAACGTTGCGCAACGAGGGACGCAAAGGAGTGATCCCCTACATCACGGCCGGCTATCCGAGCTTGGAGGCGACCCACGAATTGCTCGTGATACTGGCGGAGGCTGGAGCGACGGCGATAGAAGTGGGCGTTCCGTTCAGCGATCCGATGGCGGACGGGCCGGTGATTCAGCGGGCATGCGAGGCGGCCCTGAAACGCGGAGTTCGTCTGCACGATGTCCTGGCGGTGACGCGCGAGGCTCAGAAGAAGACAGGTGTGCCGCTGGTGCTCTTCAGTTACCTGAACCCGCTGCTGCAGTACGGGTTGGAGAAGCTGGTGCGAGACGCGGCTGCGAGCGGGATCGCGGGAGTGCTGGTGACGGACATTCCGGCAGACGGGGCGACGCGATTTGCAGCGCTGTTGCGCCAGAACAACATGGACCTGATTTCGCTTATTGCGCCAACTTCGAGCGATGAACGGTTGCGGCGAATTGCGGCGACGGCGGGAGGATTTCTCTATGCGATTTCGCGAAATGGAGTGACTGGAACGCGCGAAGAGATGAGCGGAGACGCACGGGAACTGGTGAGGCGAACGCGGCAGTTCACGGACATGCCTGTGGCGGTGGGATTCGGAATTTCAACCCCACAGCACGCGCTGGAGGCGTGGGAGTTTGCCGATGCGGTGATTGTGGGCTCGGCGATTGTGCGGGAAATAGAAGAGGCGGGCGAGGCCAAGGCAGCCCACCGGGCGGCCGCGCTGGTGCGGCGATTCGTGGAGGCGCGACAGACGGCGCCCTCCATCAAGGAGCAGTGAAATGCTTGTATTGATGAATGTAAATGCTACGAACGAGCAGGTTGAACGGGTGTGCAAGGCAATCACGGGACTAGGGTACAAGCCTCATCCACTGCCGGGAGCACAACGGACGGCGATCGGGATCACGGGCAACTCGGGTCCGGTGAACGCGGGCGGAGTGGAAGACATGCCTGGCGTGGCCGAGGTGATCAGGGTTTCAAAGCCCTACAAACTCGTTAGTCGCGAAATGAAGCAGGAAAACACGATTGTGCACTTCGATAACGGCGTGACGATCGGCGGTGAAGACCTCGCGATCATTGCAGGCCCGTGTTCGATCGAGACTCGTGACCAGGCGTTTGCCATTGCCGAGAGCGTGGCGGCGACGGGGGTTCAGTTTTTCCGCGGAGGGGCCTACAAGCCGAGGACATCGCCGTACGCGTTTCAGGGTCTCGGCGAAGAAGCGCTACAACTCATGGCGGAGTTGCGCGAACGCTTCGGTCTGCTGATTGTGACGGAAGCGGTCGACGAGAAATCTCTCGATCTGGTGGAGCAATACGCCGACATGATTCAACTCGGCGCGCGCAATATGCAGAACTATTCGCTGCTGAAAGCCGCGGGTCGCGCGAGCAAGCCGGTACTGCTGAAGCGGGGCATCTCAGCGACGCTGGAAGAGTTCCTGATGGCGGCAGAATACGTGATGAGCGAGGGGAACTACAACGTTGTGTTGTGCGAGCGGGGTGTGCGGACGTTTACCGACCACACGCGCAATACGCTGGACCTGAGCGTGGTGCCGGCGGTGCAACACCTGAGTCACTTGCCGATCATCGTTGATCCGAGCCACGGAACGGGCAAGCGCGACAAGGTTCTTCCCCTGGCACGCGCGGCGGTGGCAGTCGGCGCCGATGGATTGATCGTGGAAGTGCATCACTGTCCGGAGCAGGCCCTATCGGATGGCGCGCAGTCGATCTATCCGGACCAACTTGCGGTGATGGTGGAAGACGCACGCAAGATTGCGCCGGTGGTGGGAAGAAGAGTTCCCTTGAACAACGGAACAAGAACGGTGGTGCGAGGATGAAGACGATCACTCCCGGCAATGCAGAGCAGTTTGCGGAACTGGCCCGCAAGGGAAACCTTGTGGCTGTGGTTCGCACGATTCCCGCGGACCTGTTCACTCCGGTGTCGGCGTACTTGCAGATCTCAAAAAGTTCAAAGCACTCGTTCCTGCTGGAGTCGGTGGAAGGCGGAGAGCACCTGGCGCGCTATTCCTTTCTGGGGGCGGACCCGTTCGAGGTTGTGCGTGGGCGAGGCGATCAAACGACAGTGGAGTCTAGCGCGGGGCTGATGAAGATCAAGGGCGTCCCGGCTATCGAGTACCTTCGCCGTCACTTCCGCGAACGCAAACTCGCCCAGGAAAGCGGACTGGCTCCGTTGGCCGGAGGGGCGGTCGGATATCTGGCATACGGCGCGGCGCGGACATTCGAGCCGGCTGTGAAGTGCGTGGACGACGCCAAAGACGAGGCGATGTTCATGATGTTCCGCACGGTACTCGCATTTGACCATGCGCGACAGCAAGTGCAGATCCATGCGATGGTGTTTTTGGATGGAGACGAAAGCCGTGAGGCACTCGGGGAACTCTATGACGAGGCGGTGGAGCGAACGGATGAAATAGTTCGCACGCTGCACGAACCCATGGAACTGGCTATCCCGCCGAAACGAGAAACTGTGGACAGCGCATTTTGCTCGAACTTCGAGCGAAACGATTTTGAGCAAATTGTAGTTGAAGGGAAAGAACTGATTGCGGCAGGCGAGTGCTACCAGGTTGTGCTATCCCAACGTTTCAGCCGGAAGACGAATGCGGACGCGGTGTCCATCTATCGCGCGCTACGCATGACCAATCCGTCGCCGTACATGTTTCTGCTGCGCGATGGGGAAACGGCGCTCATAGGGGCGTCGCCGGAGATGCTGGTGCGCTGCGCGGGAAGGAAGCTGGAGTATCGACCGATTGCGGGAACGCGTCCGAGAGGCGCGGATGAAAGACAGGATGAAGCGCTGGCTGAGGAACTGCTGGCTGACGAAAAGGAGCGCGCCGAACACGTCATGCTGGTGGATCTTGGGCGTAACGACCTGGGACGGGTTTCAGAGTATGGCAGCGTGAAACCGGCGCGGCTGATGAAGATCGAAAAGTATTCGCACGTCCAACATATCGTGACGGAACTGACGGCGACGCTACGACCGGAGTATGACCGCTTCGACGCGCTGGCGGCATGCTTCCCGGCAGGAACGGTGACGGGCGCGCCGAAGATTCGCGCCATGCAGGCAATTGCGGAGTTGGAGCGAGGGCCACGCGGTGTGTATTCGGGTTCGGTGCTTTACGCGGATTACGCGGGCAACCTCGATTCATGCATTGCGATCCGCACCATCGAGTTGCGCAACGGCGTGGCAAGCGTGCAGGCAGGCGCAGGCATCGTGGCGGATTCTTCTCCGGCGGCGGAGTATGACGAGACAGTCAACAAGTCGCGTGCGCTGCAGCAAGCCGTGGCACTTGCGGAAGCGGGAGTCTGAGAGATGATACTGGTCATCGACAACTACGATTCGTTTACCTACAACCTTGTGCAGTACCTGGGCGAGCTAGGGGCGGAACCGGTCGTGCGAAGGAATGACGCGCTGACCGTGGCGGAAGTTGAACGCGCGGGCTATGAAGGAATCGTAATCTCGCCCGGGCCGGGACGTCCGTCGGGTGCTGGAATTTCGTTGCAGGTGATCCGCGAATTGGCGGGGAAGGTGCCGATTCTGGGTGTTTGCCTGGGACACCAGGCGATCGGTGAAGCGTTTGGCGGAGACGTGGTACGCGCACCGAAACCGATCCATGGAAAGGCGAGCGAAGTTCGGCATAACGGCAGGGGCATCTTTCGTGGACTGGAATCGCCGATAAAAGTAGCGCGATACCATTCGCTGCTGGTCGACCGGGTGAGCGTTCCGCAAGAGTTGGAGATTACGGCCGAGACGGATGATGGGCTGATCATGGGCCTGCGACACCGGTCGTTGCCGGTGGAGGGCGTGCAGTTTCATCCCGAGTCGGTGCTGACCTCAACCGGAATGCAAATGCTCGCCAACTTTCTTGGGGATTGCTCAAGCTACCGGGCAGACCCTTCCGCGACGGTCGAATCACAGCGCAGGTGAGAAATGGCAACGGCCGAAAATCGTGGTATAGTGCTTTCAGCATCAGGAGAGGCTCGAGAGAAATCGAGTCCGGCAACCGGGCTGGGAGACGCCGCGGTGCCTAGAGCGAGCAATCGCTCGATGTGCGGAACGTAATATTTCCGAAGCAAAAGTCTCCACGAGAAAGAACCGCCTGATGCTGGGGCGGTTTTCTTTTTTGAGTCTCCTGATGCATGCCAAAAAAGGAGCATGCGTCAGATGCCGCAATTTGCAGTCAATACCACAACCGCGCAACAGAAGCCGCAAAGCACAGACACAACCTACGTATTCACTTCAGAGTCGGTTTCAGAAGGACACCCGGACAAGGTCTGCGACTATATTGCCGACTCGATATTGGATGCGTACATCACGCAGGACC
>Ga0307375_10003621_pt1 | contig 15092 bp, 29 predicted proteins | sample TR1MG_FD_202531 | JGI IMG/M metagenome (GOLD analysis project Ga0307375, IMG submission 202531) | Soil microbial communities from Risofladan, Vaasa, Finland - TR-1 | ecosystem: Environmental > Terrestrial > Soil > Coastal area > Acid sulfate soil | place: Finland: Risofladan, Vaasa | collected...
ATAATCGATAACGCCTATCCTCTCTCCTATATGGCCTATAGTACACCGTCTTTTGTTGTGTTCTACAACCTGCCACCCCATCGCCTTCGCCAGCATCACGCTCTTCTGTTCGTCACTCAGGTTGTCAAGCATCTTGCGCCTCCACTAATCCTGACTCGATAGCCAGTTTAAGCAATTTATCGAGAGCCTGTCTGAACCCATCGTCATCCAGTAGTATCAGATATGCGCGGTTAAGGAAAAGAAGCCACGCGCTGAATCCTGGGACATCATTAACACCCCACTGGATTGCCCTTTTAGCCAGGGACATGTTTGCGGGGTCGTAGAGGTCGAATACATACATCTCAATCTCGGCAAGGGGGCTCTGAACAATACCACCAAGCAAGCGTGATTCTTTTAGGTCTAACATAAAAATAGGAATGCCATCAGTTGACCAATTCCAGCCAACGTCGGTCATCGCCTTCGCCAGCATCACAGATTTTTCTTGGTCATTCATCGGAGATCCAGCCAGCTCGGTATAGGGCATTATGTAGTCCGATCTTGTCTGGATCGTTTACTGTGTGCCAATGTGTTGCGGAATCAAACCTGATTCTTTTATACACCTTTTTGATTGCATCATACATCTCTGGTGCTGCGGCGTGCTTGGGGCAGTAGTGGATTATTAGATCCTGTGTTTTCATATTGCCACATGCGCCGATTCTGGTGAACTCAACTACACATCCACACCTTTCGTCACTCATCATTCCACTCCCTATAGATAAACTCCTCGATAGCCTCAAGGATCTTGGCGTAGTAGCTGTTGATCACAGACCTACAATACGACAGGCTGTGTCTAGGCCATGTTCGGTGCATACTCTCTGCTGCCTTGTCCGGTCGCCTGAATACACAGACTAGATACACATCATCCTCAAGGTAGGGGAAAAAATGTTTTACTGTTGCACCTTGTCTCGGGTCTTTCCATCCCCATGAATTAGTTTTCTTGCTCTCAATTAACTTGATTAACTCTTCTTCGTGCCAATGTATCCTTGCTGCTATGGCCGACTCAGATGGTAGGTCATTCCAGTCGCCGCCTGCCTCATGTAGTATCTTCTCGTTGAAGTGAACGAACTCCAGATCTTCGTTGTGTCCGTTGCCACAATGCTCGATCTTAACTCCATTCTCTCCAAGCACTTGAGCCAGGAAGCTGGTGCCACCGCGTTTACTACCTACGATTATCCAGGTCTTAGGACTTGTATCAGTTATTGGGGGATGTTCCATCGTGCGTTCTTCAAATATTAACTCAGGCATGTTTCTCCTTATAACCACTATATCCCCAACAGCTTCTCTTTCTCTTCAAGACTCAGATCATCAAGTATGTTTAACACTTCTCTACTGCGCAACTCTCTACTCATGGCCGATTGCGCTTCATCGGCGGTTTCATACGCACCCCTATCGGAACGAATGGTTATACCGCTGTCTAGGCGCTCAAGAACGTGATAGTGCCAGCCAGCAGGTATCAGCCCACCATATTGCGCATGCTCAACTAAATAGACTCTTGTCTCATAGATACTCATGCTATCTCCTCCGCATTTGACATTCTTCTTGGCTTCTACCTACTGGCTCCGTAGTAAATTTCATTCAAATTCTCCCTTATATAATGTGATCGCGCGATCATCTGGTACCTCTACGATTATGGTATCTTCTAGCGGTAGCATTTCTCGAATGTCAAGCAATGTGGGCTTGTCTCGTTTACCCTCGTACTCTTCTATAAGACGCTCTGCATTACCAAGCTCGTGTAGTAAGACTGGTCGCCCAAGCTCTGCTTGTAATGCCCCATGAAAACGATAGTAGGGAATACAGATTCTTTCTTGGTGTAGCTGAAAATGAGCTATCTGTTCATCTGACCAGCTCTCCCATCGCTTGCTATTCCATAAGGCTATTGCCTGTTCCTCTGTCATTTGTTTCATTGCCATGTCGTCGCTCCTTACCTATCTCTATTCGGAGGTACAAATATGTACCCGCCTTGCCTGTAACAATCGGGAACGCTGATCGGCCGCTGTGTCCACGGTGGCTGCTGGTTGATGTGTACCTGCTTGCGCCTGACTATCTTTGCCGAACTGAAGTACAAGCATTCCCTAACGCCAATGTCGTTATTGCCGTTATAGTAATTGTTGTAGCAACCTACGCAGTCAGTCTTCTTCATGTCTTCGTTCCTGCCCAGGATGTTAGCACAGCTGTTTCTAGTTGTCAAGCACCAGTTTCTGGGTCGAGAAATTTCCCCAAAAAAATTCTGTGATGGAAAGTGTGCGGGTGAATGCAAGGGTAAACGCAGAAAGTGTGATGGTAAACACAGAAAGTGTGATGGAAAGTGTGATGGAAAGTGTGATGGTAAACACAGAAAGTGTGATGGAAAGTGTGACGAAAAGACGAGTCTGAGTCCAGAATCGTACAATGAACGTACAATGAACGTACAATGTATGGCTATGAGTATCTGACATATAGGTTAGAAAATACAGACACACAGGGCTCGTGTCAAGCCATAGGAGTATCTGACATATAGGTTAGAAAATACATACTCGGGTACTACTCGAGGAGGTTCTCGGGGACGTAAAACACGGCGCCGTGAAACCCACCCCCTTAGTAATAACTAATAAAGAAAGTAATAATAATAAAAGATCTCTGTACATTTTGCGGGAAGCAGACAAAGACCAGAATGAAGTCCCAAACAAAGGTTCCTTATTTTAGGGGTTCCTGGTTGAAGTACTTATCACAGGCCGCGAATTTTATATTATGTAAACAATGGGAAAGTCCATAATGAAAAAAATGGGAGCGATTTGCGCGAGGGGGTATGTATGTATGCTCTCAAATACATGCATTTTTCAGGATCACTTTCTCCTCGAGCGCCACACGAGAGGCAGAGCTCACTCGAGTAGCACTCGGGGTGGAGACAGTAGTACTATCAGGAGCTACTCGGGGTGGATAACCCATATGGGCTATAGAGGTACTACCCCAGAGGTAGACCAGAGGTCACACATATAAACCAGAGGTCACACGAGTACACATGGGGTACCAGAGGTCACACGAGAGATTGTTATTATATATCTACTCGAGGTGGCAGCAGCCAGACAGACAGGTACCCTACCTCGAGTGACAGAATAACAGAACACACATTATGTTACTCGAGTGACAGAACAACAGGACACAACAGAACAACAGAACAACAGAATGATCACGCTAGATCCCCGCAGTCTACCCCATGTGACAGAGCCTGCATGTCTTTACAATAGAGCCGAAAATGGCCGATCTGGGCTCGTCTGGTTGGCATTGCACAGTATCAAACGATAGCAAGGTTTACCTACTCGGGGTAGTACCCGAGTGCGGCCGACTGGCTGCTGCTTGGATACCATGACAAGAATACTACCTACCAGAGGTACACTCGAGGTAGAACCATGGCATAGTACTGCAGTACCAATTTGCCACCAATTTACATGGGGTCACCCATATCAGTTTGGATCAATCGCTTGACAAGCAATAACCACCCATGGTAACATGGTGCCAGATGAAATTTTATTGAGTTTAGCTAGAGTAACACAGGAGCAAGTGACATGACAGCAAACAGTTTCCAGCGACCAGAGGTGACCTCGAGATACTCAACAGTGCAAATGATAAGAGATGCAGGTAAGTTAGTCATGAACGTTGAGAACATTATAGACCAAGCCACCTCGAGTGAATACTCGAATGGGCTCGACTGGTACTATATCGCAAGCAGGCAATGCCAAACGATAGCAGATCACTATGGGGTAACGTTTAGTAAGGTGGTTGGCATTGTAGCGGCACTGTCCCCTGGCTGTCAATGGGATAAGAACATACTTGACGCCATAGCTATTCTCGAGCACGGCACCAGTGCAGTAGTATCGACATATGGTGCTAACAAGAGTAAAGCCCTAAGCATACTCGAGAATGGTGATGTAGGGGTGTTAGGTGGTCGCAAGGTCTTGTCATTCTACCAGAACATACTTAATCCTCACCAGGATAACAAAGTGACATGTGATCGGCATGCGGCAAATGCTGCAGCCGACTGGTATCAGGAGCACTCACCCCAAAAGTTTCTCAAGGGATCAAAGTATAGCATTATCGAGACAGCGTATTTCACAGCAGCCAGGGCTCGAGGTATACAGGGGCACCAGGCGCAAGCGATAGCCTGGCTGGTTTACAAGAGAATATTCTCGAGTAAGACGGATGCAGTCTATAGCTTCCCCGACTGGCTCAACAACTAGGGGTAGTACTCGAGAGGTAGCCAAGCAATTGGCTATCCTCTCGAGCGGCACCAGGGGTGACAGCCTGGTACCTCTCGAGAGGATAAGAATCACCTTAGAATTACTCAGGAGCGAACGGATGATAAACAATAGCCAAGTTAAAGAATTACTCGAGAGGATAGCCCAAGCAGGCGGCTTTACCTATCATGTGGTCACTCGAGAGTATGCACAAGACGGTTACAGTGTAGCGGGATATCCTAACAGGGAAGCAAAGTATAATGCAGCAGATTTTACCCCTGGAGATCTCGAGCAATACATAATCGACAATATCGATGTATTGTCACTTGTGAACGTCTGGCTTGGTGCATGGGACGATCAAGGGGTGATATATCTCGACTGCAGTATCATAGTGCAGTCCCCGAGTGAAGCGGATAGATTAGCAAGCGAATTCTTACAATTGGCCTATTATGATCTAGCCAATGGCCAAACAATAGGGGTCAACTAATTTGCATTAATAAGCGGATTTTTCAATTGGCAGACAGGTAACGTTAAAAACAGAACAACTGTTCTAGACAAGAGTTAGCCCCCAGACTGAGGGAAGGGCACCACCTGCCTTAGTGCGGTAAGACTGGGGGTCACGGGGACCGGGTGGCCACTGGCCAACGGTGCTACCGCTGGGGTGTCACACCTGTGGCAGGTCGATCTTTTTTGTATAAATAGCGCCAATTTACATGGGGTCAGCTGCACACAGCCACCATCAATGTGGCGCGTGCGCGTCGTGCGCGTGGGGTCACTCGAGCGCGGAGGCTATTGGATCCAGGGGGTCCACACCAGGTCACCACACCCGCAGGCTTGCCCCCAGTCGCATAATAACGGCCGTTTTAGACGAGCAGCACCCACACCCTACGCCTGGGTACCCCACGCGCATGATACGCGCACCGTTGAAGACAGTGTATAGATCTACTCGGGAAGATCCCGCAGGCCACACCCTATACACCAGGCTGTACCAGGGGTCGGAGGGGTGCCACTCGACTGACCACCTAAAGCCCGTTAGTCCGATCAGAAGGCCCTTTTTTGGCGTTTTACTATTTGACCTATACAAACACACATGATAAGTGATAACGTTCAAATTTGAGGCCTTCTGATGCGACTAACAGGCTGTTTGTTACCTGTTGTCATGTAGGATTTACAGCCTGCATATACCTGCATAGAGTGACCACATAAACAACAGGTATACCAGGGGGTAAAGTACTGTCAGGATCTATGGGGTAGCCTGCGTACAGCCGCCATCAATGGGGCACGTGTGCACGTGTGGGGTCACACCTGGAAGCTGCCGGGCTGGACCACGGCCAGGATCTGGGGTGGGTATGGGGTGGAGCATATCGGACAATTTGTCCGTTCTACAGGAGTCGGATTTTTCCCCTTAATAGCGCCGTTTTGCCCCCTTAAATAGCGGCCGATCCAAGGGGCACCAAGATCAAAAAAGCCCCCATCTCTGGGGGCTCTCTAGTATTCGCTGGTCCTCTTACATGTGTGCGTTCTCACCAGGTAAATCGATGTCGTATACCCCGGAGACCAGGGTGCCGCCCTGGCTTACCCATGCCCCAGTGAAGAGGTATGTTCCCGAGTAGCATTCATGCTCATCTACGAAGCTCTGCAGGCGGTCGTTTGCGATGTCGATCACGAGGTCCTCTTGGCCAGGGTCACCCTCTGCCCATACTCGAGCAAACCCGTATTGGTCGATGAATTCGTAACGGATCCGGCTGTACAACTGGGGCTCAGGGGTCTCGAGAATATAAACCGCTGTGCTCCAGGTCTTGCCCCTAACCTCAATCCTGTCATCCTCGGGGTCGTGGTAAACTGTTACATCTCCACCCGCCCCTATAACTGTATTGGCCAGGTTCTTGGCTATCGCGTTTAGCTTGAGCACGGCCACCGATTTTAAGGTGGTTACTAAGTGCTCGCGCTCGCTGTGGTCACTGGTGTGGTAGGTCTTGACTGTGTATTTCATCTGCTGTCTCCTCTGGCTGTATGTGTCGGTTAATCCATCTGCACCCTAGTATAGCAAAGTCGTTTCTGCTTGTCAAGCAATTGGTCGGACTACCCCATATAAACTGGTGCTTGCTATAGAGGTCGGGCGAGTCCACCACCTGTAATGCCAAGATCAAAAAAGCCCCCATCTCTGGGGGCTCTCGAGTGTCTTATGTGTGTTCTCCTATCCAATCCAGAGGTGCTTGGCCCTTGCCCTATTCTCTGACTGCAAATTGCGATTGTATTCCCGCTCAGCGGCCGCACACACATGGGCTGCATAGCTGATCAAGGTGGGGTTGGCACCTGTCCTCTGTAGCACCTCGAGGTGGGCGGCTGCTTCATTAACTTCAGCGGCCGCTTTATCGCTGTGGTACCGGGCTGTCGTCTCGAGTATCCTGGATATAGTCGCGCTCATCATTCGCCTCCTGTAACAATAAGGGGTAGTCTAGTGCCCACCCTTGCTGACGTATCGTCCACCAATTCTCCACTCGACCAGGTAAGCCCGTCGCCCAGGTCGGTCCAGGGCTCGCTCGACTTCTCTCTTGGCATCTCGGTCACTGTCAGCGTAAACGCTGATGATCCGGTTGGAGTATTGTCCTTGACTGTCGGGGCTGTAAGCTACGTACTTGTACATGTCTGTCTCCTCTGGCTGTATGTGTCGGTTAATCCATCTGCACCCTAGTATAGCAAAGTCGTTATTGCATGTCAAGCAATTAGTACCACGGTACTATTCCACTCGAGAGAGAATGCAAACGTTAAAATCGTGGTAGCACAGGGCTGTACCACCTTGGTCGTATGGGGTATAGCGGCCGATGATCAGGTACCCAGTACTCAGGTCATGGGACTGCAATAACTCCGGGTCCCCTACCTGGCTGCAGGCTGCTAAGGTGATGATCACCAGGAGCAGCCATGTTATGAGTATCAGTCGAGTCTTGCTTATTGTCATCTGGTCACCTCTATGATGTGAATGCATGAAAACTGGTGGCCCCATCAGTGTGGACCACCTGAATCAGTCGGTCTTTCTCGAGTACTAGGCGAATGATGGCCTCAACGAAGCCATGGCCAATGCGGTAAACCTTAACCGCTTGCCCTATCTTGACTGTCTCTGGCTGTACCTGTTTGTTCATCTCTGCTCCTGTGTACTCTATAAATCCATCTGCACCCCATGTTACACTATTTGTTTCCGCTTGTCAAGTACCAATTTCCTTCCCCTTCCTTCCCCTTCCTTCCCCTTCCTTCCCCTTCCTTCCCCATGGCCATCACTAAGCTACATGATCAAAAAAGGCCCACCCCAAGCGGCTTAGGGTGAGCCTCGACTATCGCGCTGTGCCCTGCTCCTAGAACGGGCAGTAATTAGGGTCGTCCTCGGGTAAATCCCAGGGCTTGCTGATGACCTCTGGCCACAGTTGCAGCCTATCCCTTTCCTCTGGCCTATCGTAGATGATAACCCACTGGTAGTCATCTGAGGCGGTCAGGATCTTGTGGGCTTCCTGGGGTGAAGTTGCCCATACGGGCTCGCTGCATACTGGCCTTGAGCGCAGTGGCCCCTGGTGAGATGCCCCATTGCTCAGCCAGAACTTGCACTGGCACCTGCCCCAAAATTTGGTCTGGTTTTCACTGGTTTGTTTTCTGTGTGCTATGTTCATTTCGTTCTCCTCTTGCGTTTGTGTATGTCAATCCATCTGCACCCCATGTTACACTATTTGTTTCGGCTTGTCAAGCAATTGGTACTACAGTACTATATTGCTCGAGGTCGGACACGCGCACCACCCCCTTTTTTTTTATAAGGCAGGTGGTGCCCTTCCCGTCCGGCCTGGGTGTCGGCTATTCGTTCGCTCTCTATCTGACCCCTATATTACACTACTTGTTGCCGCTTGTCAAGTACCAATTCACGCCATGTTCACACTGCTCGAGGTCGGGGCTTGTCGGCCGCACGTACCCCAGGATCCAAGAGCGCCCCTGCCGGGGCACCCCTGGAAGAATTCGATCACCCCCTTAGATTGTGCAGCACCCACAGCAGGGCGCATCTTCGCAGCGACCCCGAGAGTTGCGGGTGTAGGTATTGTCTCCGATGATAATTGTGCTGACCTCGGCTGCTCCGCTGGTATCGCAGGCCAGGTGGGCGCCTACCCAGCGGCCGTATTGCTTGTACACATAGCCAGCGTTCTTCGCTACTCGTCCACCGCAGTACTTGCATGTGGTGGGGTACTTGTTCACTTTGCGTTTCATATCGTTCTCCTCTGGTGTACTCCGGGGTAACCCCGGTAACTTCATCTGCACCCCATGGTACACTATTTGTTTCCGCTTGTCAAGCAATTGGTACTGCAGTACTATATTCCCTCGAGGCAGAGACGCCCGTAGAGGATCATTAGCAGGACCCGGCAATAGCTGGCCAGCCATAGCAAGGGTGGAGGAAGAGGAAGGAAGAGGAAGGAAATTGGTACTTGACAAGCCGAAACGAATATTGTAATATGGGGGACAGCGCGACCAGCACAGGCCAGATGCCTGGGCGGCAGAGATAGCGCCAGCAGGCAGTATTGTTGTACTACTGCAACAGCACCACTATATGTGGAGATGTGCCAGCTGAAACCCGCATTTTACGATGCTGACGAGGGGGTTACCCCCACATCTGGGGGTATTGTTGTAACCAAGTGCGTTTGCCGCAAGAGCCGCAGGCTACACGAGTAGCGGCCATTTGCTCTCACTCAGCCATTGCGGTGAACGAGACCAAACGGCCGCTATCCCAAGCCACACCCTCTATGCATAGGCAACCGCCTGCTCTGTGGTGTAAACCTGTGGTCCAGGCCTGAAGTCTACACTGGCAACCGGGCGACCAGCCGCCACCCACTCATCAACACGATTCATGGAGAAGTACCTGCGGTCAGCAACCTCACGGTAACGCTTCTCAACAGCATCTCGAGCACTCTCCTCGTCGGCAGCTACAGCATGGACCTGATTATCGGCATCGCGCCAGCAAGTCCACTCCCGAGGCGCCATGTCTTCATTGTACACAAACTTGTTCAGCCTGCCGTCATAGGTGACCATGCGAATGCCCCGCTTCTTTGCCGATAAATTGATGATACCCAGAGGGCTCATGCTCCAAAAACTACCACCACCAAACAGCCTGTTTACCAGGTTCAGCGCCATCTTGAGTATGTCGCCGTCAGAAGTCTTGACCTCTACATGGCACCCATACCAGGGCTTCCACTCGCCGTCTTCCTCATGGCTCTGCCAGTGCAACTCCATGATCTCGTTCCTTATGCCAACGTTTGGCCCCATGTCAACGAAGCGGAACTCGAGGTGCTTGTACCCATTCCTTGAGCCCTGCATTCTGTATACTGCCAATCCGATCTCTGGTGTCATCTGTTTCACTCCTTGTCTAAAAACCAATCAATCAATTCCTGCTCATAATACCATAGTCGTTGCCGCTTGTCAAGTACCAATTTCTACATGGGGTGGAGGCTCGGCGCAGGGGTCATAATAAAGTTCACAAATAGCGGCCAAATAGCAGGGAAATAGCAGGGAAATAGCAGGAATACAGGAGTATCTGACAAATAGGTGGGAAAATACAGGAGAACTTAGAGGAAAATGAAAAGATCAAGGCTTGTCGTTCTGGCAAACCCCATTCTAGCGATTGCGACCCCGAGGAGTGCTGATTCTAAACCAAAATTCAATGACTGGTTAAGATTCTAAACCAAAACAGAGCATTTAGTTAAGATTCTAAACTCCTAGGGGGTGGAGACGCCTTTCGGCATGGTGGAGACGCCTTTCGGCATCAAACATCATCCAACCAGACCGAAAACAGCACGATCATAGCGGTCAGGGATGCAGCAATAGCCGCAGCGTATTGCCCCAGGGCTACGAGAGCCATGGCCAGGATCGCGAGGGAAATTATGGCGACTAATTCAATCACAGCTTCTCCCGCGACCAATCCCACAATACCAGGGCAACGATAGCAGCTAGTGCCAGGGCTGGTTGCTCGATAATCACAAAGCCAACGGCCAGGAGGATGAGGGCAAGCGGTATCATCAGCCGGAGCCTCTAGCCCATACCCCTAGACCAGCCACCACCGGAGATAGTCCAGGCCAGGGCACACGACACAAAGGAGTCTGGCGGGTGACCTCCGGCCTTATATAGGTCGTCTCGTTTACAGTAGCGGTGCTCTCCGTACAGGTAGCGAATGAAGGGGGATATTATCTCTGCATTTTCTATGGCTTTGATATAGTTCGAGAAGATATCTTGGCGATGGCGCCCGACCATGTATATGGGGTAGGCATCAACGGTTATGAGGTCATCTACGACATCACCCAGGCCAGTGGCGTCATGAACAGCTTCTCCTGGGTAGTCGTTTGCTTGTTTATCAAAGGCTGCAATCATATCTGGCCATGGAAGGCGCCCCATTTGCTGGAACGCGACTATTCTAGCTGGGGTACAGTCTATGCGTATAGTTGTGATCACAGTTCGGTCAGTTTTCTTAGCCCAATCTGCTGCTGTGACATAGGATCCTGGTTGCACATAGTGGGGATGTTCAGTATCTAGTTCTGGGGTACCAGCGTCGTAGGGTTCGACCACAATAGCTTCTCCTGGTATACCCTCATACTCACCTAGTTCGTGCTTAAACATATTATCAACCTTGGTAGGGTCGATAGCAAACATTTCACCTCTGGGCTCTTGTAGGTCATACTCTACTGTCCACATAGATTCAGAGATTGTTTCTCGTTTTCTTTCTACTTGGGCAGGTGATAGCCAGCCCTGCATAGTTTCCTTGTAGCACCACTGGTACACAGGCCAGCCATTATCAGAGGCGCGGCGTAAAATCTCAGTCATGGTACCATCTGGATTCTGCCATGTAGATGATGCAACTGTTTGCTCTCTGATACCTCTAGCTTCCATGGTTTGGCCCATAGCGGCGTCGAAAATCTCTATACTCATTTCATCCACCTCATCGAGGCGAAGGCGTTGCGGGTGTGGACCACGCACAGAGGTTTGAGAGGCCATTAGCACTTGAATGCGGCCGAAGTTAGTTAGCCTGGTTCTATTAGAGGTGGGCTCAGTTAGAAGCAGGTGGTCAGGTGCTCCGGGGTTACCCCAGAATGTATGTGGTATATTGGTATCCTCGCCCCTCATGTAGCCATGCACACGTTTAGCCTGCTCTCCTGAACCGCCCAGCAAATTAACAGCAGCCCCTAGGGTAACAGCTTCAACCATAGACAACTGTGCCAGCATGATACTCTTACCGCCAAAACCTCGAGACGCCAGCCATACAGATATGGGGTGCTTTGCATAGTAGGCATCAACAAAGGCATCAAACGGTGAACAATGGCCAGGGCACACTTTGATATTGGGGATAGACAGTCCTGTAATATCTATAACTGCCTGATATAGTTCTTCTGGCGTCTCTGGTATAGCTAGGCCAGCGGCTGATGATAGGCTCTCTGAGAGCTTCTTGGTTAGCTGATACTCCAGTGTATTATGGGCAAAGGCACTTCCCAGCTTGTGTATCTCTATGCTACTCAAAGTCATCCTCATACTTCTTCTTGGAGGAAAGCGGTATATCCTTCTCTGTTACTCTACCGTCAAAGTCAAGCAGCCTATTAAGGTCCTCGGAGATTGCCCCTATAATCCTCTTCGCTAACCCTTCAGAAACATTGCCCGAAATATTACGAATCACACTATCCATGATAGACCCTATCCAGATAAGTGCCCTGTCAGCCGATATACTCCTGCCCAGGTCAATAGTTAGGCGCCTCTCTGTATCAACCAGCTTGCGTCTCCTCTCTATGGCATCCATAACTGTAGCCCAAGCCTGATAGTCAGTGTACCCCCTGTTAATAGAGTCACCCAATTCTCCCAAAGCATTAGCCACCTCATAGTTATCCTCATCATTCACTGCAGCCATGAGCTTTTGAAATGTCTTTTTAAGACTAGCCCAATTCTCTCCTGCCTCTCCTGTGTCCGTCCTGCTGAGTAAGTCATTAATCCTTACCAGCATTAAGGCATTCTCCTCCTGTAGGCTAAGCAGTGCCGGGTCCCTCCGCATCTCCTCATAGGTGCCGTAAAGTCTCGCAGGTAAATGCCTTGAGTATCGCCCATGCTTAAAATTGTGATGCTCAAACCCCATCTTATTAGCACCCCCATGTAACTTGCAGTAGTCTCTGCCCACCGCAGGTGACTTTCCGCATGGCTCCCCAGCCTTGTTTGTACCCCTGCATAATACCTGTAATGATCTTGTCTCTTGCGTTGTCATGCTAATAACAATACATTAATCTACACCCCCTGTCAATTTTATCGTTCCATGGGGAAGGAAATTGGTACTTGACAAGCGGAAACAAGTAGTGTAATATAGGGGTCAGATTGATTGACGAAGTAAAGAAGACAAATCTACAGGAGCAGAGATGACTAACCTAGAAGCGGTAGCACAAAAAAACGGATACGAGACAGTCGAGGAATTCCTGAGCGATAAGGCTTGGGAAATTCGCAACGACTTGGCTGAGGCCGGAGTAAACACATTCAATATCTCCACCAGCGACATCTCCAGCCTCCTTATTTCACAAGATGGTGATATTAACAGCGTTGTACAAGGGTACCTGGTAGACTAATGAACGAAAAATTCCTAGAGAACAGAGCATCCGAACTGGCTGCAGCCGTAACCGACAAGCGATCAGAGATGAATGATGTGCTGCGCCAGCTTAACACTCGAGTGAACCAACCACGAGGTATCACCAGGGCTATCCTTGAGAAAGACCTGCGTGACCTAAAGCTAACCGTTCGTTGGCTCGAGGGGCGCCACTCTGAAGTGCAATGGCTGATCACACAGATAGAGAGGAGCTAAACATGAGCGAATTCACACGCTATTGTGGCAGGTGCCATGACTGTGGTACCAGGCTGGCAGAATACTCAGGCGAGGAGCACTGCTCGAAGTGCAATGAGTACAAGTTCTACTACAGCCATGGTAAACACCAGAGCATGTATGAGGGCGACTACCATACCCAGGTAGACAACACCGAACTCTGCCCAATTTCCCCAATTTCCCCATCTCCGTCCAGCACAGACGTAATCACTGCCCTGTGTAACGCACTGAAAGACGCTGTGCCAGCACTCGCCTACATGGACAAGCATGGTAACGAGGACTACATAAGCTGGGAAGAGCGACTAGAGAACGCAAAGGCTGCTCTCGAGTTAGCCGACAAACACAGCCCACCCCATGTAACATAGTACTGTAGTACCAATTGCTTGACAACGGATAACAAGTAGTGTACCATAGGGTGCAGATGTTGGATACAGGATAACAAGCAGGATAACACAGGAGCAGACATGAAAACCTACGCAGTTACGCACTATCACACACAGGACAGTAGTCCATCAGTCATCGAGTTTGTCAAGGGCTACCGTGAAGCTGTACGCATCATGAAACAGATTGCCAAATCATGGGAACGTCTCAGCGGTGGTACAGTCGTGAAAGACAAAGACCGTATCGAGTTCCGTGCATTCAATGGCAAGTGGGGCTGCGCGGTCTACGTTGTCGAGGAAACAGAAACAAGGGTGCAGACATGACCAACAAACGAGTGCCAGAACCTAATCACTTCACGCTCCACAACGGAGTAATTGTCAGTGATGCATACGCTAGAAAGCGCATCATTGCTGACCTCAAACGATACTGGTATATCCCCCTGGTCCACAGGCAAGCACTGGCCGACCACATGATCAACAGTGATGGCTGGTATAGAGGTCTCCTGGTGACAGCCCTGGTGAGACTAGCAGCTAACCTGTACTACCATGGGCACTACAACGAGGACACCAAGCAGGTGGAAAGGTAACCCCACCACATAGAGCATAGTACTGTAGTACCAATTGCTTGACAAGCGGTAACAAGTAGTGTAGTATAGAGGTCAGATTGATTGGCCGATATGAGAACACAGGAGCACACAGATGGACAAGAAAGTTACTTCAAAGAAGCTGAGCAAACATCTAAGGCTAAGACTGACCACATACGGACCTGATCGAGGCGGCATGATCGAGCTTATCGACAACGGCTCGCTAGATATATTTGACGATGGGGTCATCTTCGAGGGTCACTACATACGGCAGGACGTGGCCCAGGAGCAATACAGAGAACTTAAGACCAAGGCCCAGGCTGTACACTGGGCATACTGGAATAGCTAGCAGTGATAGGCAACCCCCGGCCATGATGGTCCTAGACCAAGACGGTGACGAGTGATTGCCTATCACTTAAATTACACATACAGTACGCAGGAGTGCGTGACCAATGACCTATAACGAGCAACGCATACTGAACGCATTTGCAGCACAGGGGTATGACACCTCGAAGCTGACCGTTTACTATGACACCATAGGCGGGATCGCAGCCTGGTGGTGTGAGAATATCTGGACCACTCGAGGCTGCATCTGGGGTACCCACCTCGGACGGAGCATTTATAAAGCACTCGAGAATATCAAGACGGGTGAAGTCAAGCCCCCCATCAAGAGGAGCACCTCATGAGTCACAACGAACAACGCCTGCTGAACGCATTCGAGAACCAGGGGTACGACACAAGAGCCCTGGATATTTTCTACCACCACGGCAGTATATTGCCACATGGCTGGTACTGCAGTGATCTATGGGGTAGAAGAAGCATATTATATGCTACGCACATCGGACCAAACATTGACCACGCACTGAGAAATATCAAGGCCGGGATGATCCGACCCCCTGTGACATAGTACTGTAGTACCAATTGCTTGACAAGTAGTAACAACTCTGCTAGTATAGGGGTCAGATTGATTGGACATAGTTTTTATAGGAGCAGACATGACCGACCTACAGACAGC